>Ga0208225_1000194_pt1 | contig 16804 bp, 10 predicted proteins | sample LakMenEpi15Jun10_FD_150701 | JGI IMG/M metagenome (GOLD analysis project Ga0208225, IMG submission 150701) | Freshwater microbial communities from Lake Mendota, WI - 15JUN2010 deep hole epilimnion (SPAdes) | ecosystem: Environmental > Aquatic > Freshwater > Lake > Epilimnion/Euphotic zone ... | reverse complement strand
GCCGGGTTGCTTGCTTTTTGTGGCGCGGTGTTGGCTTTGACACTCGACCGAAGATGGGCTTTGCTCAGCGGTGTGGTCGGCCTGGGCTTGATGCATGCTGGGATTACTAACAGTTGCATGATGGGGATGATGCTGGCTCGGATGCCGTGGAATCAGGTCAAGGCATCTGCGGGCTCGTAGGGTTTAGCTATTTGTACGGGACCGCTGATGGAGTTTGCTTCGAGCGACTTTCGAAGCGTTGTTTATTGTTCGTTTACGTCATGGGTGCAGTATGCTTGGGAATTCGACCGATTCAGCCACTACGTTGAAGAGGGGGGCGGAGCGATTCGCTTGGTTGTCCACCTTGTCGCGTGAATTGCGAGCTTGGTTTGTTTTGCTGGCGGGATTTGCAGCGGTGCTCGGGATGTTGCTGTGGGCTGCTGGTGTGTTTCATTCCAAGGTTCATTCGACGCTTGATGCGACAGGTACGGAGGTTCCTCAGGGAGCAACGTTGTTGCCATTGAGTGCCGTGCAGTTGCCACGTTACGAGACGGCGGTCGGGACGATTCAAGCGGTGCATGAGGCAGCCGTTGCGAGCAAGATCTTAGCCCGGGTTGAGGAGGTCAACGTCACTGCGGGGCAGAAGGTCCGTTCGGGAGAGATTCTCGTGAAGTTGCTCGATCAGGATTTGCGAGCGAAGCTTGGGCAGATCGAATCGAATCTCGTTGCCGCTCAGGCTAGGCAGGCGCAAGCTCAATCGGAGTTTCAGCGGGCCAACACGCTTTTAGCTCAAGCGGCGATATCGCAGTCGGAGTATCAAGCCAGGGAGGCTGACATTCGCTATGCGAACGCCGAAGTGGAGCGATCGAAGCAAGCGATTGAGGAAGCGAAGATTCAGCTTTCCTTTGCAACGATTGCGGCTCCTTTTGATGGGATTGTGGTGGACAAGCAGGTCAAGGCTGGGGACACGGCGGTGCCGGGACAAGTCCTCTTTCGCATCTACGATCCGACGCAGATGCAGTTGGTTGCTCAGGTTCGCGAGTCGTTGGCTTTATCGTTGCGACCTGGGCAGAGCATAACTGCGAGTCTTGATGCTTTGAATTACGAGACGCAAGCGACGATCAGCGAGGTGGTACCTCAAGCGAATTCGGCGACACACTCCTTTGAGGTCAAGGTCATTGGGCCGGTACCGGAGGGAATCTACAGTGGGATGTTTGGCCGATTGAAGCTGCCGCTTGGGACGGAGGAGGCGATTTTGGTACCGAAGGATTCAATCCTGCGAATTGGCCAATTGTCGATGGTCCAAGTGGCTCAGGGTGGCAAGATGGTTCGGCGCAACGTGCAGCTAGGTCGGGAGTTCCAAGACCAAGTGCAAGTACTTGCGGGGTTGCGCATGGGTGAAGTCATAGTGGTAACACGCTCGGATAGAACTGAGTTAGATAGAACCGAGGTGCGCAAGTGAAAGGGGATTTAAACAGGGGAGAATCAGCCCACAATGACTTGTTGTCGAAGATTGTCAAAGCGTTTTTGGATAGCAATCTATCGATCATCTTGATCATCGCGGCTTCGTTGGTGGGATTAGCGGCGTTGTGGATTACCCCGCGCGAGGAGGATCCGCAGATTGTCGTGCCGCTTGCGGATGTGTTCGTCCAAGCGCCTGGATTTGATGCGAAGCAAGTCGAGCAGTTGGTAGCGACACCATTAGAGCGGATGCTCTCGCAGATCGACGGGGTGGAATACGTTTACAGCATGTCGCGAGATGATCAAGCGATCATTACTGTTCGGTTTTACGTGGGGCAGGATCGCGAACGCAGTTTGGTGAAGTTGTTCAAGAAGCTCAATGAAAACCAGGATTCGATTCCATCTGCCGTCAAGGCTTGGGTGCTCAAGCCGGTAGAGATCGACGATGTGCCGATCGTGACTTTGGCTTTGACCGGCGCGGGGGATGATAGTTCCCAGTTACGTCGGATTGGGGAGGAGATGGTCGAGCGGCTAGCGTCGATCAAGCAAGTTAATCGGGCTTATATTGTCGGTGGGGAACCGCGCGTGGTTCGGGTGGAGGTCATGCCTGACCGGTTGCAAGCTTATCAATTGACATTGGCGGATGTTCAAGGGGCGATACGAGCAGCGAACGATGTGATTCCAGGGGATCAGATTGCTCGCAATGATACCCAATTACAGATTCGGACTTCGGCGGGTTTGCGGTATCCGGGTGAGTTGAACAATTTGGTGGTTGGAGTATTTCAAGGTTTACCGGTTTACATCAAAGACGTTGCGGAAGTAGTCGATGCGGCAAATGAGCCTGGAAGTTACGTGCGGCATGGTTGGGGAGCGGCGGCAGAGTTCCCGCAGCATCACGGGAGTCCCGGCACGCGGCTTGGTGCTCAGGAAGTCGCAGTACAAGCAGGTGGTTTCGGAGTTGAATCGCGTCCTGCGATTACGATTGCGATCTCCAAGCAAAAGGGGGCGAATTCGGTATCTGTTTCCGGAGCGGTCATCGATGCGGCGGAGAAGCTGCGCGCGGAGGTGTTGCCTGGAGACGTCGAGTTAACCATAACGCGCAACAGTGGTTTGACAGCTGACGAAAAGGTCAACGAGTTGATCGAAGCGCTGGGGATCGCCATCTTGATCGTGGTTTTATTGTTGACGGTTGGGATGGGATGGCGTGAAGCTTTGATTGTGGCCATTGCGGTGCCGGTAGTCTTTGGATTGACGTTGTTCGTGAATCTGCTTTTTGGGTTCACCATCAACCGCGTGACATTGTTTGCATTGATCTTAGCGTTGGGCTTATTGGTCGATGATCCCATTGTGGATGTGGAGAATATTGCGAGGCATTTCCATCAAAAGAAACGAGCAAGTCGGCGCATAGTGCTCGATGCGGTAGCCGAGATTCGTCCTCCGTTGATCAGTGCAACTTTAGCGGTCATCGTCAGTTTCTTGCCGATGTTTTTTATCACAGGAATGATGGGGCCATACATGTCTCCGATGGCGCTCAATGTTCCTGTAGCGATGCTCATGTCGATGTTGGTCGCTTTTACGATTACCCCTTGGTTGACTTATCATGTGTTGAAAAAAGAGTTTCCGCATGGCGATGAATTAGCGGATGTGGAAGGGGAGGGGGCGGTGGAGAGTCATGCTGCTTATGATCCTGAGGCGGTCAAGCAGACGTTGCTATACAGGATTTTCCGGCCGGTGATGTTGCCGTTGCTCAAGACGCGTTTCAGGGCGGTAGGTTTCTTAGTCCTGATTGGAGTTTTGACGATCGCGGCGATGGGGTTGGGAGCGATGCGGCTGGTTCCATTGAAGATGTTACCGTTTGATAACAAGAACGAGTTCTTGATTTTGCTGGACATGCCAGAGGGTAGCACGTTGGAGCGAACGAGCGCCGTGGTTCAGCAGTTGGAGGGGAATCTCGCAAAAGAAGCCGAGGTAGTAGATTGGACCAGTTACGTTGGGTGTTCGAGTCCGATCGATTTCAATGGGTTGGTGCGTCACTATTACTTGCGCGGTGGGGCTCATCAGGGAGAGATTCGGGTCAATTTGGTGGGGAAGAAGAATCGGGTGCAGCAGAGTCACGCGATTACGTTGCGGATGCGCGATGAGTTAACGAAGGTGGCAACGGATGCAGGAGCGATGTTGCGAATTGTCGAGTTGCCACCTGGCCCACCGGTCCTTGCATCGTTGGTGGCGGAGGTGTACGGTCCGATGGAGCGATCGTATGAGGAGTTGTTGCAAAGTGCGGGGGTTGTGAAGCGTCGGTTGGAGAAAGAGCCAGGCGTAGTCGAAGTCGATGATATGAGTGAGAATCCGATGGCGCGCTGGACGTTTGTGCCGGATCAAGAGAAGGCGGCTTTGGTGGGAGTAAGTGTCAGCGATATCGCTTCGGCGGTACGGACTGCGACGGTTGGGGAGTCGAGCGGATTATTGAGGGTGCATGAAGAGAGGCATCCTTTGGAGATCGTCGTGCGATTACCGAAGGGGTTACGGCAAGACCCTTTGGAGTTAAGTCAATTAGCAGTGCGTGGGGTGGATGGTCAGTTGGTTCGCTTGACGGAGATAGGCAAGTGGGTCACAGATCGGGTTGGGCAGACGATTTATCACAAGAATCTTCAGAGGGTTGCTTATGTGACGGCAGAGACGGCGGGCCGACCGCCGGCGGATTGCATCATCGATATTTTGGCTGATCAGACGGTTGTGGATCATGCGGCACCAAATCATATGGGTGCAGATCCGAAAACGTCTGCGGGTGTAGGTGGGGGATCCGTTGGTTTTGTTGCGGAGGGAGAGCCAAGGCCGCTTGCGAGCAGATCCTTTTTTCGGAATGGTTCGGGGATTTCGTGGGGGTTATCCAAGGGGGTAAGTGCGAAGTTTTCCGGCGAGGGAGAGTGGCAGATAACGTTAGATGTGTTTCGGGATTTGGGATTGGCTTTTGGAGCTGCGATGGTGTTGATTTACATCATACTGGTAGCTCAGACAGGTTCATTTTTGATTCCGTTGATCGTGATGTTAGCGATCCCTTTGACCGTGCTCGGTGTGATGCCTGGATTTTACATGCTTAATGGGTTGATGGCATCTGAGGTGGGCGGGTATCGCGATCCGGTGTATTTCACTGCGACAGCGATGATTGGGATGATCGCATTGTCGGGGATTGTGACTCGCGATTCGATCATTTTGGTCGATTTCATGGAGCAAGCGGTTCGTGGAGGTCGTCCGTTGTTCGATGCGATTTTGGAGAGTCGTGTCGTTCGGCTTCGGCCAATTTTATTGACGGCAGGTGCAGCGATGTTGTCCGCGATACCGATCACATTGGATCCGATATTTTCGGGGTTAGGTTGGTCGTTGATATTCGGGTTGATCGCTAGCACGATCTTTACTTTGTTCGTTATTCCGGTGACTTATTGGTTGTTCTATGCGGGTCGGGTTCGCTGAAGCCACAGCGAGATTGATTAGGGAGATCGATTAGGGAGATCTTGCGATTCTCATTGGTCTTGACGTATCCGTGGGATTTTGGGATTCACTCCAGGGCTACACCCAGGCTGTCGGAAGGTCCGGCGAGTTCTAGGGGGTAGCTACGTCGATGGTTTTGCATTTACCCTGGATTTATTCGAGATGCCTTTTTCGCGCTCCCAACGCTTGGATCGACGCAAACGGGTCATTCTCGATTCGGTGGCTTCGGATTCGGATTTCGCGGTGGAATCTGCGCGGGCGGCGAAGCGGAATCGCAAGCAATTGCGGACTTCGTCGAATTCTCTTTTGAGCGGTTTTGATTCCGGAACGTATAGTCCTTCGGTGCGCAAGCCTTGCCAAATGCGTTTGGTACAGGCTATCCCCATTAAGCCTACTGTTTTGTCAGCAGCGATTGCTTCGCTGTGGGTTGTCTGGCTCATGCTAGTAGCAGCCCATTATTTTTTTCATTCCTCAGCCAATTCCATCGGGCGATCGTCGTTGCCTTTGTTGCAACTCTTTGATCTGCGAAGTCCTCATAGCATTGCGAACTGGTTGACTTGTCAGCTTTGGATGTTTTGTGCCATCGCCTCGTGGATGCTTTATAGCATTCGCAAACATCGGCTTGATGACTTCACGGCGACATACCGCGTTTGGTTGGTGATGTTAGGAGTATCTGTATTCTCCAGTTTCGATGCTTCCACGTCAGCTTTGTATTTGTTGGGCCAATCGATTGATCCTTGGACCAAGAAAGAGATGGGCTACGGTGGATGGCCATTGGTGTTAGCGGTTTACGCTTCGGTTGTAGCGTTAGTCGGATTGCGATTGACCGGTGAATTGCGGGCTGTTCCAGGTGCGGTTGCCCTTTGGTTTGGCGGTTTGATCGCTTGGGGATGCGCTGCACTTCTTGGAACTGGCTTGCTGAAATTGCAGTGGTCCCTCGGGAGCATTGACTTGTTCGTGGGAGCTTGTTGGCTTGGGGGTGTACTGGCTGTATTTCAGTCGGTCGGGCTGACGCTGCGTTATTGTTACATGCAAGCTCAGTATCGATTCATTGAACGGATTGCATTTACCAAGGCATCGAATACTCAATGGTCGAAATCGGTTGAAGATGAATTCGAGAGCCAAGAAGGAAAGCAGGCTCAGGCAGAAGAGATCGACGGCGAGACTCCGAAGAAGTCTTGGTTACCTTGGAAGCGAAAGTCCGTTTCATCCGAGGAAATTGAATCCGAGCAAGAAGGAGAGTCCAAGGAGGAAGAGGCTGGTCCGCCGAAGCGTCCGATGCGACTCTTTGGGTTTATTCCTCACCGTGTAGAGCGCAATGAGCAACCGCTCGAAGAGCCTTTGCGAATCGATGAAGCATTGGTTGTCGATCAGGGTTTGACCAAGAAACCTGGATGGTTCCAACGACGTGCAGCCAGTGGGTCGGATGCAGCCAGTGGTTTGGAATCGAAGAGTGTTCCGGATACGGCTGTACAAAAGTCAACACAGCCTAAAAGTGATTCGGCTGAACCGGCGAAAAAGAAGTCGTGGTTCCCTTCGTTTGGCAAGCGAGCTGTTGGAGCGAAGGATGGCGAATTGGTTGCTGGTGCGGGTGATACTGCGTTGGCGAGCAAGGATACGTCGAGTGGGGCTTCGAAACCGGTCATGGCGAAGAGTGCGCCAATTCAGAATTCGTCTCAGAGCAAACCTGTACAAGCTGCAGCGGGTGTAAGCAGTGACACGAAGAATTCGGCCACTGTGAGTTCGGCCTCGGCTAGTTCGGCCTCGGTGAGTTCGGCAACAAAGAGTGATGCTTCGAAGAGCCCAGCCGGGAAGAGTCCAGCTGGGAAGAGAGAGGATTCGGAGAATGAGACCGAAGGGTCAGAAACACCGAAGCGTTCTTGGTTGAAGAAGGGTTGGAATCCGTTTCGTCGCAGTGCGGAAACGAAGGATGCATCGAACCGCGTGGAAGCTTTCGAGATCCTCGGGGAGGTGGAAGCTCCTAAAACCAAGAAGTTGGCAGGAAAGATACTTGGATTGTTCGATGGATTGAAGCTGAGGCCACCGAAGGATTCGTCGGCGGTATCCCAGGGGCTTGATACTGCGGGTGGTGGAAGTTCTGGTTCGGGGGCAAAGAGCGGGGCTGCGGCAGGATCGGTTTCATCTGGAACAGCGGCACCAAAGTCGGCTGTGCCGGGTTCGAATATGGGTGGTGCGAATAGTGCAGGAAGTGTTCCGCAAGCTTCGCAGCCAGCATCGCAGCAGGGAACGGGTAGCGAGGAGAGCGAGGATGAGGATGAGGAAGACTATGGCAATCAGCGGCCGCTGAGCAAAGCGGAGCGAAAGAAGCTTAGGCGGCAGGGCCGCGACGCAGCTTGAGGTATCTCCTTTTCGAACCATCGCTATAATTCCGTTCGTTTTGTTTGCTTAATTGCATTGCGGTGGGATTTAAGATTGGGGAAGCGATGTCGGATTATTTGGTGGCGTTCGTGGTTGGCATAGTCGAGGGATTAACGGAGTTTTTGCCGGTGAGTTCGACGGCTCACATTATTATTGCGCAGAAGTTGTTGGGGTTAGAGCTCGACAACCCGTTCTGGAAGATGTTTGCGGTTTTCATTCAGCTTGGTGCGATCCTGTCGGTGGTTGTTTATTTCTGGCCGCGACTAGTAGAGTTTTTAGGTTCATTCCTTACAGCATTGCGGGGGCCCAATGAAGGGACTGCTGTTTGGTGGCGTCATCCGTTAGCGTTGGTGCTTTGTAGTTTTGTCGTCACTGCGATCCCTTGTTTCCTCATGGACAAGTTCATTGGCGAGAACTTGGAGTCACCAATGATGATTGGTTTAGCGATGGTCATCGGAGGGATTGCGATGGTGTGGATTGACCGAACGTATGGTTCGCAATCTACGACGAATAGCATGGAGCAGATGTCGATGAAGCAAGCGATTGTCATCGGTGCGGCTCAGATTTTGGCGGCAGCGTTTCCTGGAACGAGTCGTTCCATGGCGACCATAGCCGGCGGGCAGGTGATGGGGCTTTCGCGCCCTGCGGCTTTGGAGTTTAGTTTCTTCTTGTCGATACCGGTGATGTTTGCAGCGAGTGGCTTTAAGCTATTGCAATACATCATGAAGTCCGAAGAGAGTATCAGCAGTGCTCAGTGGACGACTTTAGCGATCGGCTTTTTCACGAGTTTTTTCGTGGCGTTAGCGGTGATCGCTTGGTTTATGCAGTGGGTCAAAGCCAGGGGCTTTACACCCTTTGCGGTTTACCGAATCATCGTTGGCTTACTCGTGATCTTTTCACTTCTGGGCTGATGAGTCGTCGGATTTTTTCGAGTCGTCTTTGTTTGCGGAGTCGTTGCCGGCATTACCATTCTGGTTAAGCGACGCGTAAGGATCTGTGGATTTCCCTGGGGGTGGTTTCATGTCGGTCCGCTCGCCGACGATGTTGCCCTTGGCTTTGACTGCTTCTTCTTGCGCCAGATACATTTTCTGAAGGACGCCTGGCAGGAAGGCTGCGCCTGCTCCGACGGCGACGAGGGCGGGGAGTAGCCACACCAGGGCAGATGGCGATTTCTTAGTCGCTGCAGATGTCGTAGTGGATGCTGCTTGACTGGAGGAGGCTGAAGAGGAGTCGTAGGGATTTTCCGAATTGTTCGGCGGGGTCTGAGAGGTCATGAGGTAGAAGCTCAGATAGGAGAAATGGGAACGTGAATCAATGAGCAAGAGAGTTCAGGGGCGGCGGCTGGAGTTCTTGCGAGTCCCTACGATACGATTTAAACGCTTGCAATGCAATCATCCGAGCAGAATCCCTTGGGATTTTTAGAAACATGACTGACCCCTAAAGGGCTTGGTGGGTATGTTAGGGAGGCTTCTTTATTAGAATTTTTCAAGGTTATGACACTACGCACGATCACCGTACCGGACAGTATCCCGTTTCCAGCTCGCCAGCTTCCTGGCGTGCTCCAGAATTTGCTTGGGATGCCGGCGAGCCAGAGCCATTGGTTGATTGAAAATGGATGTGTACGGATCAATGAGCGGTTGTGTCGGAAGTTACATCAGCGAGTTGAGCCCGGGGATCAGATAGAAGTCGATTGGATACCGATGCCCGTGGTGGTCCGTACGGAGGCTCGCAGTGCCAGCCGACCGGGGCCGATTGAGTTTTTGCACGATGACCCTCATTTGTGTGTTGTGGTCAAGCCGCCGAATTTGCTGACCGTGCCGACGATGTATCGCGAGGGGCAGACGCTGGTTTCGAAGGTGGAGCGACGGCTCAGGGATAAAGATGAGCAAGCAAAGATCTTCTGTGTGCATCGGCTTGATCGCGACGTTTCTGGGGTGTTGGTATTAGCCAAGACGTTGCAGGTCGCTGAGTTGTTGCGTGAGCAGTTTGCGGCTAGGAAGCCGGATCGGCAGTACATTGCGATCGTAGCAGGGGTGCCGCAGAAGGGATCGGGAACGATCCGAAGTTACTTGGCCACGGATGCGAATTTGAATCGTTATTCGGTCAAAGGGCCAGTGAATGAGAATGCGCCGGAGTCTCGAGAAGGGGCGGTGGGTAAAGGGAAGGGTGGTGGAAGGGATAAATCTGGTAATCGCGAGGGTGGGGAGTATACCGGCGAGTTAGCGATCACCCATTACAAGCTTCGTCATGACTGGAATGAGACGGCATTGGTGGAGGTTCGGTTAGAGACTGGGCGGCGCAATCAGATCCGAGTTCATCTTGCGGAGATGGGGCATCCGATATTGGGGGATCCGCGATATCGGCCGGATCTCGCGGCGCACCGAGCTTGGCCGTATAAACGCATTGCGTTGCATGCAGAGAGTTTGGGATTTACCCACCCGATAACCGGGGAGCAAGTTCGGTTTTTGGCCCCGTGGCCGCAGGAATTCCGCGATTTTCAGAGAGCGGTATCGAAGACTGGTGGTGCGAAGGGGCCCGGTGGTGCGAAAGGGGCCAATGGCTCGAGAGGGAAGTCTTCTAAGAAGGATACATTCGAACCGTGAGTAAGCATCCAGAAGGCGAAGAAGTAAAAGTGAATAGTCAGGAAGTGAATAGTCGGGTAGTCGGTAGCGAGTTGGGAGCAGGAAGTCCCATTGGGTATTGTACAAACGTGCACGCTGGGACGGATCTTGCGCAGATCTTAGCGAATCTCAAAGGATGTGCGTTGAGGGTTCGCGAGCATTTAGGGAAACAGAATTTGGGGATCGGACTTTGGTTCTCTCAATCTGCTGCTTTGGAAATGTTATCTGGAAGTCGAGTTGAGAAGGAGCGGCGGATTTGGGAGTTTCGCGATGGCTTGTCGCAGATGGGGTTGGTTCCTTACACGCTCAATGGATTTCCTCAGAAGGACTTCCATCAATCGGTAGTTAAGCATCGGGTGTATGAGCCGGCTTGGTGGGAACCTCAGAGGCTTGAGTACACCAAGCAGTTGGTATCAATCCTCCATGAGCTATTGCCAACGGGGGTAGGTGGTTCGATTTCCACGTTGCCGATCAGTTGGTCGCACACCGATGATTCACCGGGTGAGGTAGGCTTGATGGTTCAGCAGCAGGCGGCTGATCAGCTATTGGAATTAGCATTGCATTTGAATGAGCTTTATGAGCAGACCGGTCGACGGATCGTCATTGCATTGGAGCCTGAGCCAGGTTGTTTATTTACCGATCATGCGTCACTTCGAACTTATTACGAGCGTTTTTGGTCGGAACCTGCGATTGATGCGAAGCGTGCAGCGATTGCAAGAAAGTATCTGACGATTTGTCATGATATATGTCACAGTGCCGTGATGGCTGAAGATCAGAAGTTGGCGATAGAGCTAGATCGTCGGTTGGGGATCCGAGTTGGTAAGGTGCAAGTCTCATCGGCGATACGGGTAGACTGGGTGGGTAAGTCGCCTGAGGAGCGAGCGTTGGCTCTGGAACAACTCGGTTTATTCGCTGAGGATCGATACTTGCATCAGACTTTAGTGATCAAATCCGATGGCTCGAAGGAGCTGTTTGAGGATTTACCGAAGTTGTTAACGCGAGTTCGCAATGGTCAGGTGCAATGGTTGGATGGGTGTCAGTGGCGGATCCACTTCCACGTGCCGATTTATGCGGAACGGTTGGGAGCGATCGATTCGACGCGGGGGGAGATTTTGAAATTCTTGGACTGTGTGCGTGAGCATGGCGATTGGTTTGATGGAAGTGAGCAATACGAAGTCGAGACGTATGCTTGGAGTGTGCTACCGAAGTCCCTTGCAAGCGAGTCGTTGGATGTGGGGATCAGTCGTGAGTTAAGTTGGTTGGAAGAAGCGATGAAGGCTCGAGCAATTCGTTTATAAACCTATCGGTGGATACTAGAGCTTTCGGGTAGAGGTTCAGTCGGACGAGATCCAGAGCATCATCGAGCGGTTCATCATTTTGCTTCTTGGGTTTGGCGAGAACACCGGGCCGAGACCGTCTGGGAAAAGACCGTCTGGGGAAAGACTATCGCGTAGAGATTTCGATGTGTCGAAGAAGAGCCGCCAAGGGGAACCCGTGGGGTTTTCCGGAAGGCGATAATGCAGGTTTTGAGTGGTTGGGTTGAAGAGGATCAGCAGGTCGCGGTTCGCAATAGAATGATCAACAAGTTGCAACGTATCCGCATGTCTGTAGGAAGTTTGGGCGGACGGTTGATTAGAGTCTGTTGGTTGAGAATGACTGTGTCGTGTTGGCGAGGTTAGGGAGCAAGCGAGGCTGTTGTTGGTTTGTTGCCAATCGAGCGGGTTGCCTTGGAGGTCGAACCAGTTGATATCGGGCGGGGATTGATCGTGGCGAAAGTTACCGGCGAAGAATTCGGTACGTCGCAGGGCTGGGTGTATTTTTCTGAGTTGGATCAGCGATTGTGTAAACCGCACGAGGTCTTGGTTAGATTCGACGAGTGACCAGTCCATCCAAGAGATTTCGTTATCTTGGCAGTAAGCGTTGTTATTTCCCCGTTGTGTGCGTCGGGCTTCGTCCCCCATGCTCAGCATCGGGACACCTTGGCTAAGGAGTAGTGTTGCCAGGAAGTTTTTTATTTGGCGAAGTCGCACGCGTTCGATTGTTTTTTTGGTGGCGGGGCCTTCGACCCCCAGGTCTTGGCTGAGGTTGTTATTATCGCCGTCGCGGTTGTCTTCACCGTTTTCTTCGTTGTGTTTCGAAGAGTAGGAGACAAGATCATTGAGGGTGAATCCGTCGTGTGAAGTGATGAAGTTAATGCTGTTTTCGGGGGTGCGGCCGTGGGGTTCGTAGAGATCGGAGGATCCGCACAATCGGGTAGCGAAGGGGCCGGCGGTGTGTGGATCGGCGCGCCAGAAGCGGCGAGTGTCGTCGCGAAATCGGCCGTTCCATTCGGACCATCGACGGGAGATGCATGGCAAGCCGTGTCCGGTACCGAAAGCACCGACTTGGTAGGTTCCGGCCGCATCCCAAGCTTCGGCGATGAGTTTTGAATCGGCAAGTACAGGGTCTTCGGCGATCCATTCGAGGATGGGGGCAGAGCTGCTGAGATTGCCATTCCTATCGCGAGAAAGGATGCTTGCGAGGTCAAAGCGAAATCCATCGACGTGGTAGTTAAGGACCCAGTGTCGCAAGCAGTGGCAGATCAGTTCGCGGCAGACAGGGTGGTTCGAGTTGAATGTGTTTCCGCAACCGGAAAAATTGCAGTAGTGCGAGCCTTGGTTGGTCATCAGGTAATAGACAGAGTTTTCGAGTCCTTTCATGGAGAGGACTGGACCGCGTTCGTTTCCTTCGCAGGTATGATTCAGGACCACATCGAGGATGACTTCGATACCAGCGCGGTGCATTTCGCGAACGAGCTGTTTGAATTCATGGACTTGGGCTCCTGGTGAGGGATCGTAAGCGTATCCGCGGTGGGGTGCGAAGAACGCCATGGGATCGTAGCCCCAGTAGTTCGGGTGTTTGAATGGGCTGCCGTGGAAATGCAGGATGGGGAATTCATGGATTGGCATCAACTCCACGGCGGTGATACCCAGGGATAGCAAGTAGGGGATTTTTTCGATCAGGCCCAGGTATGTCCCCGGTTTGGTTACATGGCTTGTAGGGCTTTTCGTGAAACCTGCGACGTGCAATTCGTAAAGGATCGTATCGCGAAGTGGGGTTTTGGGATGTTTGTCGGATTGCCAGTCGAAGCTGTGGTCGATGACGACCGATTTCGGAGGGCGGATCACCCCGTCGCTTGAAGGAAGAAAATCGCCGGCGAGAGCATCGCTGTAGGGGTCGATCAAGCGAGCATTGGGATCGAACCAGTGTCCGAGGTCGGGGCGGAATGGGCCATCGGCTTGATAGTGATAAAGCGTTCCGGGGCGAAGACCTGGGATAAAGCGGTGCCAGATATCGCCATGTTTGTGGTGTTGCTCGGAGAGTTCGATTGTCTCGAAGGGGTCACGATCATCCTTGGAGCGATACAACAGGATCGAGATGCTTTGCGCCGAATGGCTATAGATATGGAAGTGGCACCCGTCGGGGGTGCATCGAGCGCCGAATGGTGGAGTGTACGGGGGGGCACCGGATTGTGCTGGATCGATGAGCATCGAAGAGTCGTTTTTTGTTTGTGGTTGGCCGGTTCGTTGACCGGAGAATGGAGTGCGTAGGACGGTGCGGGCATTTGGGAGGAGAAAGTATCGTACCTACAGAACTGCGGGTTATGGGGAAAAATGAACAGGGAATTGGGAACAGGGAATTGGGGTAGGAAATGGTTCGTAAAAACCAGTTCGAGAGCTTGTCAAAGAAAACCGCCTGAACGAAGATTACGGGCGACGAGTCAAACCGACCAACCAAACTAAACAACATCAAAGAGGTATGCGATGATTTCCTTTCCATCGAAGCGAGACGAAGCGAACCGGAACGAACCAAAGCGATTGGCTGGGCTAAAGCGTGGGATGTTAACTGCGGCCCTTTTGGTGGGATTCGTTCCAGCCGTTGGGGAGTTCGGCGGGGGAATCGCGGCGGCTCAGGATGCGCAAGGGGCGATTGTTGCGATCCGTGGAATGTTGGGGGTAGTGGTTCAGGAAAAGGATGGAGCGGTCATCGGTGTGGATTTTCGCAATTGCGGAGACAATTGGATCGACACCTTCCCGAGGGTTTTAGAGATTCCGACCGTTCAAAGCATTTCCGTCAGTGGGCCTCTTGCGACGCACGATCGGATTTCATCGCTCAAATCGTTGCCGAATTTACGCGCTCTGCGGCTTGAGCAAGCCGCCATCACGGATGCGACGATCGCGGAGATCGCCAAGTTTCCGAAGATCGACGATTTGAATTTAGACCGCAGTCCGATCACGGACGAGTGCTTGAAGAGCTTGGGGGCGTCGAAGACGATCAAACGCATTCGTGCACCGAGAACGAAGCTCTCCGATGCGGGGCTTGCCTATTTGAAGGATACCACGCAGTTAGAGTTGTTAGATTTGTCTGACTGCAATCAGATCAGCGATGTTGGATTGTCGCACATCAGCGGACTGACTCGGTTAAGGAATTTGAGTCTTTGGGGGCCTCGGATCACCGACGAGGGGATGAAGCATTTATCGGGGATGACCAACATGGTTGCGATATCCTTTCAGGATTGCGGTGTGACCGATCAGAGTTTCACTGCGTTGTCCGGGATGACGAAGCTTAAGGAGTTCGACATTTTCCGTACGCGGGTTGGAAACGATGCATTGGCAGCGATCAGCGGTGCAAAAGATATGTCGAAGATGAAGCTTCGCGATTGCGGGATCACCACCAAGGGGATCGTCGAGCACATTGGTAAGTTTCCCAACATCACCGCATTGGATTTAAGCGAGACGACCATCAAAGATGCTGCGTTGGTAGAGATTGGCAAGCTTGAGAAGCTTGAGGATCTTAATCTTTGGCATACACGAGTGAGCGATTCCGGGTTGGTTGCGTTGGTTGGCAGCAAGCTCAAGCGATTGAATTTGGACGACACCAACATTGGGGACGGAGCGTTGGAGCATTTGTCGAAGATGGAAACGTTAGAGTTTCTTCATATTGGAAAAACGGCTGTGACCGATGAGAAGATAGGGGATTTGGCCAAATTGAAGAACTTGAAGGACTTGATTTTGACCAATACCGGATTGAGCAAGAAAGCTGTAGATGGTCTTCAAGCAAAATTGCCCAACACAAAAATCAAATTTTAGAGGATTGGTGTTGACGCACTTCGATAGGCTTTAGTAATTCCGATGGTGTTGAGGGAGAAATGAACTTCCTCGGCACGAAGAAGAACCAAACATAAGCTCTATCGTTGGTCGAGCGTTTGCGGGAATGCTTGACTGGCCTTTCTCCTGGGTTGGAGCAGCATAGAACTCGCGGTTGGGCGGTTACTGGGTCAATCGCCTCTGCGGGTGCTTCGCGATAGAGCTTACGACTGAGCACCGGGGTGTTTCCGATAGGGCACCCCGGTGCCAGAGAACAAGGAAGCCTTGGGCGGGATGAAAATTCCCCCCCAAGGCTTTCTGCATTTATGAATGATTTTTATGAAGAAATGGTGAACCTCCGGTTTGGCGTTTTTGTCCGATAAAAAAGTGCGCCTACTGAAATCGCGTAATGTGCCTTGTAGAATGAAAGAAGAAACAACGAGCAGAGATTTCAGAGATTCATTTCTGAGAAAGGGGAGCGCAAGATGGTATTCGCGCAATGGTTTTCCGATCCGATCGGATCGATGAGTGGGCCCACTTTTCTGATTTTCTATACGATTTTGTTCGTCGTGGGGATGATGGCTTTGCGCCGGCGAGTGAAATCGTTGAATGCAGAAGCCAACGCGAGGCCTTCGCTCAGAATGCCCGAGAAAATCGATCCTTATAAGGTCGCATTTTTGCGAGGGGGAGACTCCGAGGTTTTGCGGGCGGCTATGGTCGATTTGGTGGATCGAGGGTTGATCACCAAGACGGAGGTAACACAAGGGAGATTCGTGAAGACCAAGCTTACACAGTGGGTTTCTGATCCGGAGAAAGTCTCACAAGGCTATAGGTTTTCGGCCATTCAGGAGTACTTGATCGAGCATTTTCATTCAGCCAAAGATGCGGCAAGTATTTTTGGGGCAGAGTGCATGCTCAAGGCGAGGGGGCTGATGGGCGGGTATCGCGATTGGGTTCAAGAGGAGCAGTTGCTCAATGACCACAGTGGTCGGGCGGGAGTTCGCTCGATGGCATGGATGTTGTTTTTGGGGCTTGAGGGTATTGGGCTCTACAAGCTTATCGCTGCGATCGCCACGCGGCATTTCAATGTGATGTTTCTGCTTGGCTACATGGTGATAATTCCAATCGTCATTCTGGTTATCATGGCGCGAAGACGGTTGTCTGATCGCGGTAAGAGATTCTTGAGCGACGTTCAGTCAGCTTGCCGTTCGGTGAGGATTTTGAAGTCAGTTGAGTTGCATAGAAGAAGCGAAGTGAATGTGCTTGCCTCCGACTCGACGCTACCACTCTTAGCGATGGGAGTTTTTGGAGTTGCAGCGTTGCAGGGAAGTTCGCTTGATCCGATGTATCGGTCGTATCAAAAGTCGGTGGCTAACATGGGGGGATGTGGCGCGACGTCTGGAGGTTGTGGTTCTGGTTGTGGGGCATCCGTCTCTGGTACGGCGGGTTGCGGATCGGCAGGCGATAGTTGTGGCGGTGCCGGTGCAGGTTGTGGCGGGGCAGGTGCAGGATGCGGCGGGGGAGGGGGATGCGGTGGTTGCGGAGGAGGGTGCGGTGGGGGCTAATGGCATTAGCTAAAACCGTCTCCGTTTCACTGGTACGAGTACGAGCGCTGCAAATCTGATGCAAAGAAATTCCGGCCGCTAAAATCCTCGAAGAACCAATTTGGCTATTGAGAAAACATAGTGACCAGGATGATTTCGATTCTCGCCGAGTTTCGTGCTCGTGCTCCTGCTCGGATAACGGGAGCAG
>Ga0208225_1000192_pt1 | contig 16875 bp, 15 predicted proteins | sample LakMenEpi15Jun10_FD_150701 | JGI IMG/M metagenome (GOLD analysis project Ga0208225, IMG submission 150701) | Freshwater microbial communities from Lake Mendota, WI - 15JUN2010 deep hole epilimnion (SPAdes) | ecosystem: Environmental > Aquatic > Freshwater > Lake > Epilimnion/Euphotic zone ... | reverse complement strand
CAAAGATTCCCGAGAAGGCACTTGATGGAGTTGCCGACATGTTGGTGAAGTTGTACGAATGCTTCACCAAGGGTGACTGCGACCTTGCTGAAATTAACCCATTGATTTTGAAGCCAACTGGTGAAGTGCATGCGCTCGACGCAAAAGTAAGTCTTGATAGCAATGCGGCCTTCCGTCACCCTGAGTGGGAAGAGTACGCAGCAACGGAAGAACTTGATGCTCGCGAACAATTGGCTCGTGAAAAGAACCTGCAATACATCGGTCTTGATGGAACTGTGGGAATCATTGCGAACGGAGCCGGCTTGGCCATGAGCACCTTGGATGTGGTGAACCAAGTTGGTGGCAGTGCAGCGAACTTCCTTGACATTGGCGGCGGAGCAAACGCAGAACTGATGACTGCCGCACTTGAAGTAATCAACTCAGACGCCAAAGTGAAGAGCATTTTCATCAATATCTTCGGTGGCATTACACGTGGTGAAGAAGTAGCCAAGGGAATTGTTGAGGCGGTGAAGCGCGTAACGCTTCGTGCACCAATTGTTATTCGTCTCGATGGCACCAATGCCGAAGAGGGCCGCAAGATTCTTGCTGAGGCAGGTATTCCAGATTCACAGCTCACCAGTCGACCAACCATGCTCGAAGCTGCTCGCGCGGCTGTCGCGTTGGCAAAGTAAGGAACCGTCATGGCAATTTTCGTAGATCAAAACACCAAGGTCATTGTTCAGGGTTTAACAGGCGGGCAAGGACGTTTCCACGGATTGCGTAACAAGGCGTACGGCACTCAAGTGGTGGGTGGAGTAACTCCGGGCAAAGCTGGTCAAGACGTTGAAGGTATTCCTGTTTTCGACTCAGTTGAAGATGCGGTAAAGGCGACGGGTGCAACAGCATCATTCATTGCAGTGCCACCAAAAGCGGCTCCAGCAGCAATCCTTGAAGCCGCTCGAGCAGGCATCGGGTTTGTGGTGTGCATCACCGAAGGAATTCCAGCTCAAGACGAAGCACGCGTGTATGCAACATTGCAGCGCGACTTTCCTGCAACACGACTACTTGGTCCAAACTGCCCAGGCATTATTAGCCCGGGTAAATGCAACATTGGAATCACTGCTGGAGAGATTGCACAGTTACCAACAGCATCTGGTCCAAACGTTGGAATCGTTTCGCGTTCGGGAACACTCACATATCAAGCGTTGTACGAATTGAAGCAGCAGGGAATTGGCGTCAGCACCTGTGTTGGAATTGGTGGCGACCCAGTTCCTGGAACATCATTTGTTGACTGCTTGGCAGAGTTTCAAGCAGACCCAGAGACACACGCCATCATCATGATCGGTGAAATCGGTGGATCAGCCGAAGAAGAAGCTGCAGAGTTCATCACCAACCATGTGACAAAGCCAATGAGCGCTTATATCGCAGGTGTTACTGCGCCAGCGGGCAAGAAAATGGGCCACGCTGGAGCAATTGTTTCTGGTGGCAAGGGAACTGCCCAGGGCAAGATGGACGCATTGCGTATGGCCGGAGTGAAGATTGGACTCAACCCAACTGAGGCTGGCTCGCTGATGGCCGAAATTGTAAATAACCTTCGTTAAGTGAATCGCCCCCAGCAATCCATTTCGTATTTGCCAGGCCTAGATGGCTTGCGTGCGATTGCCGTTTTGGCAGTGGTGGTGTATCACGCCAATAAGAACTGGCTACACGGTGGATTCCTCGGGGTAGAAGTGTTCTTCGTGATCAGTGGCTATCTGATCACGCTGTTATTGCTTACCGAGTCGGAGCAACACGGAAGAATCAACTTCCGCGCATTTTGGATGCGCCGAGCACGTCGATTGCTGCCAGCAATGTGGACGTTGCTTTTAGGCGTCACCATTTATTGTTCGTTGTTCGAGCGAGCAGAACTTGGAAAACTTCGTGGTGACGTAATTGCTGCGCTCATCTACGTATTCAACTGGTTCAAAATCTGGGCAGGAGATTCATACTTTGACGCCAGCGCACTAGATCCACTTCGACACCTGTGGTCGCTTGCGGTAGAGGAACAGTTCTATTTGATCTGGCCTGTACTTATTGCTGTGGTGCTGAAGAGGTACGGGCGCCGGCCAGCGAAGTTGGGCATCATCTTCCTTGGAATTTCGGTGGCAATCGCAATGTATGTTGCAACGACCTATGCCGCCGGTGTTCGCGGAACGCCAATTGAAACCCCCGAGCAATACATTTCGCTATTCGGTCATGCCGTCTCGCGTCTGGACTTCTTGTTCTTAGGAACCATTGGTCGCTCTGGTGGCCTCTTCTTGGGTGCAGCGTTGGCCTTTTGGCTCCGTCCAGACATGTTTAAGGGTTCAAACAATTCAAGTGACCGTCATGTTGTTTCGGCATTTGCGATTGCTGGAACCGCGGGTCTTGCATACATGATGTGGACTTTCCGCGATGTGGTGTTTGTTGCCGAAACCGGCGGAGTTCGGGGCTACGACCCATTGTTCCAAGGTGGGTTTTTGCTTGTTGGTGTTGCAACGTGTGCAATCATCACAGCCGCTGTGCACCCGCACTCATTTATCGGTAACACAGTGCTCGGTAACCCGGTTTTAACCTACATCGGTCGCCGTTCGTATGGTTTGTACTTGTTTCACTGGCCGGTGTTTCAGTTGTACCGCAAAGTTGCAAGCAATAACTTGACCCTTCTTCAATTCGTTCTGTTGTTCGCTGTGGTTTTGGCACTCACCGAATTGTCATATCGCTTTATTGAAATGCCGGTTCGCGAAGGACGACTTGGAGAAGCGTGGCACAAGTTGCGTTACCCACGTACCGATGCTGACACTGAACGACGTAATAAAGTATTTGCACTTGGCGCAGTTGCTGCTGTGCTTCCGGTGTTCTCCATCGTCAGTTTGGCAATCGGAACAGGCGAGGGAAAGATTGCAGAAAGCATTAAGAGCGGTGAGGGTGCTGTACAAAACCTGCTTGGAACAACGGTTGCCCCAGATCCAAACGCCACCACGATTCCAGGAACACAGACCACAACGCTGGACGGACAACAAATCCCAATCCTTGCTATTGGCGACTCGGTCATGTTGGGTGCTGCGCAAATTCTTACCGAACGCGGGATCACAGTTGATGCATTAAAGAGTCGTCCGTTTAGGCAAGCCTTAGAAATTGCAAACTATGTGAAGTCAATTAATCGACTTGGTGAGTTCGTGATTATCCACTTAGGCACGAATAACTATGTTGACCAGAAGACATTGGATGAAATCATGGTCCCGTTGAAAGACGTTGATTTAGTGCTCTTCATCACGGCGCATGTTCCCACCAGAGCGTGGCAAGACCCGAATAATGAATTGGTTCGCGCCATGCCAAATGCGTATGGAAACGTGAAGGTTTTGGACTGGTATCAGATTGCCCAGAGGCACCCCGAATATCTCTACGGCGACAAAGTTCACTTAAATATGGAAGGCCAAAAGGTCTATGCCGATCTCATCATGCAAGCAATAGGGAAGTAAGGTTTTCGCCATGACAACACCAGTTCGAATTGCAATCACCGGCGCAGCCGGACAAATCGGTTACAGCCTGCTCTTCCGCATTGCATCAGGTGCAATGCTCGGACCAGACACCCCGGTCATTCTGCAACTGCTTGAAGTAACCCCTGCGCTCGGTGCGCTTGGTGGCGTAAAGATGGAACTCGATGACTGTGCGTTCAGCCCGCTGGTTGATGTGATCTGCACAGATGACGCCAATCTTGCCTTCGGTGATGCAGACATTGCCATGTTGGTTGGTGCAATGCCTCGTAAAGATGGCATGGAGCGCTCCGACTTGCTGTCAGCAAACGGTGGAATTTTCAAGCCACAAGGTCAAGCCATTAGCGCAAATGCAAAAAAGAACGTGAAAGTTCTTGTTGTTGGTAACCCAGCAAACACCAACTCGCTTATCGCTATGCACAATGCGCCAAATATTGACCCACGTCAGTTCACCGCAATGACGCGCCTTGATCACAACCGCGCTGTAAGTCAGTTGGCGCAAAAAGTGGGTCGCCCGGTTACTTCTGTGAAGAAAATGACCATCTGGGGCAACCACTCAACCACTCAGTACCCAGACTTGTTTCACGCTGAAGTCGATGGCAAGAATGCCGCACAGTTGATCAACGATCAGCAGTGGATCGAAGACACCTACATTCCAACCGTTGCTAAGCGCGGTGCTGCAGTCATTAAGGCTCGCGGTTCTTCGTCTGCAGCTTCTGCGGCCAATGCCGCACTTGAACACGTGCGCTCATGGGTTCAAGGAACTCCTGCGGGTGACTGGGTGTCAATGGCTGTTCCGTCCGACGGAAGCTACGGCGTTCCAGAAGGCTTAATCTCATCGTTCCCGTGCACATGCGTGAACGGCGAATACAAGATTGTTCAAGGACTAGATATCGATGCGTTTAGTCGTGCGCGCATCGATGCTTCGGTTGCAGAACTTGGTGAAGAGCGTGATGCTGTTCGCCAACTTGGCTTGATCTAACTTCCCCTCTTTCCGTCAATGGTGGAATCTGCTCGCGAACGCGTGCAACCAAGCGGGTCGTTTTTCTCAAGCATGCGAATCTCTTTTCGCGGTGAAAGTTGCTGGCCCTTTTTCCAAGCGTCCAAATACTTTTGCGGCCAGATTTCTCCCTGCAATAAGTAGACCTCGGCCAACGGGCATACTCGCGACATTCCGAAATGTGTGTGGCAGCGAGTAACTCGCGCATTTCCGCTTGACCCCATTACTCCGATCCAATCACCGGCGGCAACTCGCTGATTCTTTAATACCTTGACGCGTCCGAGGTGCGAGAAGAAATAGCGAACTCCATCGTCGCCTTGCAACGTGATGGTTAATCCTCCGCGAGTTCCTGGGGAATCGTTTTCGGGTGTCCATTTGTCGCGTCGACGTAACTGCGAGATGACTCCGGCGGTTGGGGCAAGAATTCGGGCGTAACAACCTTCAACATCTACTGCCGGATAGTTCAAGTGATCCTTTGGGTAGCGAACCGCAACTTTGCTAAATGGGAAAACGTACTTTTGTTCGTTCTCTTCTGCGTTGGCAATTCGGGGGAACAGTGAAACACTGAGTAATGCTGCGACAAAGATGCGCAGAAATGTCTGTGTGCGGAGGCCCCAACGCATAACGAGACTCTAGGTGACAGCGTTGCCTTTTCTGGAAATAGCGATTGAGGTGAAAACAATTATTGCGCCAACTCCAATTACCGAGATGCCTTGCGCCAGTGCAGAGTCAAAGAGTTGACCAGCAAGCACTCCCGTGATGATGGTTACCCCTAGACCGCCCGCTGCCACAATCTCCAGATGCATGCGGTTTGCACCGAAAGTGAACAACAGACCAACAATTGCTAAACCAACAAGTGGTTGCCATAAGTTGCTGTCCCACGTGGAGAAAGCGATTGCAGCAATCAAAATGCTGACGGCACCAGCGGCACGAGCAACAAATCGAAGCCCAATGTTGCGCAGTGAAAACCAAATAAGCGCCGATCCGGAGCCTGCAAAGAGCAATGGGGCGACAGGTGTATCGGGGATGAACTCTGAAATCACTGCAGCCATGAATGGTTGAGTGGCAGCAACGATGATGATTGTGCCGATGAACGTTGTGCGTGTTGATAATCCTATTCCGATGACCAGTGCGACTGCCGAAGCGATCAACAGTATGTAATCATCGTGCACGTTGAAAATGTCAAGAAGAAGTCCAATTGCGAATGCAAAAGTCATGGTAGAAACTGCGGCAACGCTTTCTCCAAGTGTGACGAGCTTGCCACCTTTCTTGATCAATGTGAATGAAAGAAAAGCCGTTAGACCTGTTGCAACGAATAACGCCGCATCAATCGTGGCTTGCGACATGTCCTGCATCAGAGCAACCACAATCCACACCAAGCCAACAAAAATGACGGAGCCACCAAGGTACGAAGCAATATCGGAAAAGGGAATTACCCATTTAGGTGCGTCGCGAAACTCTTGGGCCTCAGTTGAGGTGAGTTTCCCTGAAGATTCGAATTCGGTGATCAACGTGCCAATGCTCTTGCGGTTCTTAGCCATACGCCGATACTACGAGTGTTACGGTGTCTGCCGATGAAACGTAAATTTTGGATTGATACCGATACGGCAAGTGACGACGCAGTGGCGTTGATTATGGCCTTTATGCATCCTGGTATTGAAGTTGTTGGACTGTCAATTGTTGCTGGAAACGTACCGCTCGACATGGGTGTGCAAAACGCGTTGTATACAGCGGAACTGTGCGCAGCAACTGCACCAATTTATGTAGGCGCAGCTAAACCACTTTCACGAGATCTGGGCACTGCACAGTTCGTGCACGGCGAGGACGGAATGGGCGATATCGGTCTGCCGCTTTCAGGTCGCACGCCAGCTTCTGGAAACGCGGTGGACAAACTTATTGAAGCGATCCATCTTCATGCAGGCCGCATCGAATTAGTCACGCTCGGGCCTCTCACGAATATTGCATTAGCTCTGCAGCAAGATCCAAGTATCGCCAAAGCAGTTAAGCGTTGTGTGGTCATGGGAGCAGTTGCAGACCACATCGGAAACGTGACTCAAGTTGCCGAGTTCAATATGTGGGTTGACCCAGAAGCCGTAGACATCGTGTTGCGTTCGGGTATGCATTTGGAGTTTGTGGGCTGGGATATTTCGCGCACCGAGGCAGTGGTAACGCCGCAAGAGTCAGCAATGATTCGTTCGCTTGGAACAGAACGTGCGAACTTTTCGGTAGATATTCAGCGCGTGCTTGAAAAGTTCTGTGCGGAAGAAACGCACTTAAATGGTTTTGATCTACCTGATCCAATTGCAATGGCATATGCCATTGACACAAGCGTTGCAACCGAAGTGCACCATTGGTATCTCGCATCAGAAACAAGCTCTGAACTAACGAGGGGCATGGTCGTCATGGACACACTTGGGGTCATGCATCAAGAGCCAAACGCCTTTGTGGTTACTCGAGCAAGTCACGAAAAGTTCATGTCAATGCTGGTGGATGCGCTGCAATGAGCAATTCGCCATTGTCGGATGCATTTGTTGAATTGGCAGTTACCACGCGAAGTGGTCACGACGAGTCAGTGCACTACGGGGCAGTGGTTGCACTTGCTCAAGATGGTTCCGTGCAATTCGCACTCGGCGACCCAGGTGCAGTGGTGTTTCCTCGCTCGTCAACTAAACCAATTCAGGCAACGGCAATGGTGGCTAATGGTTTACAAATACCACCACGCATGCTTGCGTTGGTGTGCGCAAGTCATGATGGGCGCGAAGAACATTTAAGAACAGCCACAGAGATTCTGGCAACGGCCGGCCTTACTCCAAACGATTTGGGGAACACTGCCGACTATCCGCTCGACCCAGAAGCACACGAGGCAGCGGTGCGCGCAGGACTTCAGAAATCTGCGCTACAGATGAATTGCTCGGGAAAGCACTCGGGCATGCTGGCAACATGTGTGCATAACAATTGGGATCGCGCCACGTACTTACATGTTGACCACCCATTGCAACAGCGCATTACTGAAATGGTTCCCGAGTTATCTGGGGAAGAGGCGTCGTTCATCGGAATTGATGGTTGCGGCGCTCCTGCACATGCGCTCTCACTTACCGGACTTGCGCGTGCGTTTCGCTCGGTTGCCATTGCTAAACAAGGCACGCCAGCGGCTCATGTTGCTCATGCCATGCGCTCTCACCCAGAGATGGTGGGCGGGCCAACGCGCGACATCACGCTGTTGATTCAAGGTGTTCCTGGCCTGATGGGCAAAGACGGTGCCGAGGGAGTGTTCGCTATTGCCATGCCAGACGGCAGGGCGATTGCGCTCAAAATTTCAGACGGCGCTAACCGCGCACGTCCGCCAGTGATGAAGTTTGCACTTCAGGCGTTGGGCATCGATGTCAGCAACGTTGATGCACGCGCGTTTGAGTCGCCCATTATGGGCCACGGCAATGTCGTTGGTTCAGTTCGGGTTACAGCAAGGCTGTAACCCGAGTCAGATCAGCCTTCGTAGAACGAGTCGGCGATTGTCAACGCTTCGTCGATAATCGCAATGCCTTCGCGAACTTCGTCTGGTGTTGCGTTGCACGGTGGCACCACATGTGTGCGGTTGAAGTGTGTGAACGGCCATAGGCCGCGCTTCTTGCACTCGGCTGCGAAGTCAAGCATTGGCTTGGCATCTGCACCTGCCGCATTAAACGGAACCAGTGGCTTGCGTGTTTCGCGGTTGCGAACCAATTCAATTGCCCAGAACACGCCAACTCCGCGCACATCACCAACTGATGGGTGCTTTGCCTTCAGTTTTTCGAGCTCTGGTCCGATGACGGTTTCACCAAGCATGCGTGCATTCTCAATGATCCTTTCTTCTTTGAAGATATTGATTGATGCAACTGCTGCAGCACAAGCAAGTGGGTGACCGCTGTAGGTGAGTCCGCCTGGGTACACACGGTCTTTAAATGTGTCAGCAATCTTCTGGCTGATGACCACACCACCGAGTGGTACGTAACCCGAGTTCACACCCTTCGCGAAGCAAATGAGGTCTGGCGTAACGCCCCACTTGTTCACTGCAAACCATTCACCGCAGCGGCCAAAGCCGGCCATCACTTCGTCGCACATCATCATGATGCCGTAGCGATCGCACAAGTCGCGAACACCCTGCAAATAGCCAGCAGGTGGAACCAAAATTCCGTTTGTGCCAACAACGGTTTCAAGACCAATCATGGCAACCGTGTGTGGACCTTCAACCATCAACACGTCTTCTAGGTGCTGCAATGCGCGCTGGCATTCTTCGGCTTCATTCGACGAATGGAATGCAGAACGGTATGCGTATGGTCCCCAGAACTTCACAGCACCGGATGCGCCGGTTTCGTTTGGCCAACGGCGAGGGTCACCAGTAAGCGCAATCGCGCCAGCAGTTGAGCCGTGGTACGAACGGTACATGGTCAAAATTTTGTGACGACCGGTGTGCAGCTTGCTCATGCGAACTGCGTTTTCTGCAGCTTCGGCACCACCGTTAGTGAAGAACACCATGTTCAAATCGCCAGGAGCGACTTCGGTGATGAGGCGAGCTGCTTCGCTGCGTGCGTCGTTTGCAAATGCAGGAGCAATGGTGCACAAGCGTGCAGCCTGCTCTTGAATTGCAGCGATCAATTTTGGATGCTGGTGTCCAATGTTGAGGTTGACCAACTGGCTGGAGAAGTCGAGGTACTTTTTGCCCGATGCATCGGTGAAGTACGAGCCCTTACCGCTGACGATTTCAACGGGGTTAAGCGTTCCCTGTGCTGACCATGAATGGAATACATGCTTGCGGTCGTTGATAAAGCCAGGTGTGGTGGTTGGATCGATTGTCATATATCAGAGCCTAACGAATAGGCCGTGGGTGAAATAAGTAAGCCGGCGGCCCTTAGGCGGTCAATGTGGCGAGTGCACGCAGACGCAGTTGTGGCCAAGCAGCCTCCAGGCCCTTGTGCAATTGAAACTCAGCAACCTCATCAATGAGGACCCAGCGCAAATCCTCGGACTCCGCATTGGCGGCGTGAGCCCCCGCGTCACTCGAGGTGTGCGCAATGACGGTGTCATAACGCCATGGACCATGGTCGTCGCTGAACACATCACGCACCGTGATATCGGCTGCACTGATTCCTGCTTCTTCCTCAGCCTCTCGCGCTGCAGCACTCACTGAGTCTTCGTGACTGTCGAGCGCACCACCGGGAAGTGCCCATGTTCCACCGCCGTGTGTCCATGCTGCACGTAACTGCAACAACACGCGAGGTTGATCAAGATCGCGGCGGATAAGCAACAAACCTGCGGCACCGTGAAGACCCCAATGGCGGTGCCCACATGAACACATCACCCAGCCATCGCCATCTCGAAGCGCCATTGTTCAGAGCGTAGTTTCTTTTGTCGCTTCCTTTGCTTCGCGGCGAGCAGTTGCTCGAGCAGTTGCTTGCGCAGCAGTGATTTCCGCATGGTGCGCATGACAGAGCACTTCTAGACCACCCTCACCATGCGCATCAGGCTTTGAATGGTGTTGACACCCAGGGCCATAACCAAGGCCATTCAACGCTTTGATGTGGTTGACCTCGCAGTCTCTGCGTTCAGCGGTACAACCAGGCTTAGTGCAGCGATACTTTGCGCGACGTTTTGCTGCCGAGCGAGCAAACCTCCAAATGTGTTCGCGCTGCCAGGCTCGACCGCATGCATCGGAGCACCAAGTGCGCCTGCGCTTGCCAGTGATGACTTCGTTGCACCAGTGACAGCGTCCTAGTTCGCCTGTCCATTTAGACAGAGCACACGAAATTCGTTCGGCCACAAGTGGAGGTAACTCCAGTTTGTTAACAGGGTGTTTCGCTGGTGCGCGTTTAGTGGCCATGTCTGTTCACAAACAATAACGCTCACGAAACAATCTGTAGACACTTTGGAAATCTTGACTGATTAACTTCGCTCCTGTTGGGTTGCAGCGTGGCCTCCGACATGTTCTATTTGTTCAAACAGTCGAGGAGACGTAATGAAATATTTATTGATAAATCAAGTAGGTGCAGCGGTCGATTTGCAATCCACTCTTGACAACGTGTGGATTCTTATCGCAGCTGCACTTGTGCTGTTCATGCAAGCAGGGTTTGCTTTTGTTGAAGCGGGTCTTACTCGTGCAAAAAACGTGGCAAACGTGATGATGAAAAACATGATGGACCTGTGTTTTGGAGCCCTTGCATTCTTTGCAGTCGGTTTTGCTATCGCCTTCGGTGGCGACATGGACGGAATTGGAAAATACATTGGCGGAGGCGGATGGTTTTTAGGCGAAGGCGCATTTACCTATGGCAATCTGACCCCGTTTACTTTCTTTATTTTTCAAGTTGCATTCGTAGCCACCGCTGCAACGATTGTGTCTGGTGCAATGGCAGAGCGAACGCAATTTAAGTCATACATTGCGTATTCGGTAGTTATCTCAGCGCTGATCTATCCAGTCGTTGTGCGCTGGCACTGGGGAGGTGGATGGTTGTTTCAACTATCAACCCCGTTTCATGACTTTGCAGGATCAAGCATGGTGCACATGACCGGAGGTATTGCATCATTTGCTGGAGCGAAAGCACTTGGAGCACGAATCGGGAAATACGGTGAAAACGGAAAGGTAAATGTGATTGCTGGTCATTCACTTCCTTTCGTAATCACGGGCTGTTTCATTCTGTTGGTCGGCTGGTTCGGCTTTAACCCCGGCTCGCAGTTGGGTGCGGACCCAGTAATCGGTCGAATTGCGACGACAACATTGTTGGCGGGCACAGCTGGCGCTGTAGTCGCAATGTTTGCAACCTGGGTGAAAGGCAAGCCAGATGTTGCCATGACAGGCAATGGTCTGCTTGCTGGTCTCGTTGGTGTCACAGCGGGTTGCTATGCAGTAACCACTGTTGGTGCAACCATCATTGGTGCCATTAGCGGCTTGCTGGTTGTTTGGTCGGTGCATTTGTTCGACAGGTTCAAGATCGATGACCCAGTAGGCGCCATTTCGGTGCACGGTGTATGTGGTGCTTTTGGAACAATCGCAGTTGGACTCTTCTCCAATGAATCATCAGAGGGTTTCATCTCCAAGGGATTGTTCTACGGCGGCGGAACTGACCAGCTGGTGAGTCAAATCATTGGAGTTGTAGCAATTGGAACATTCGTTCTGGTTGCAACAACCATTCTGTTTGCGGTAATCAAGCGAACCATGGGGCTGCGGGTGAGTGCAGAAGAAGAACTTGCCGGGCTTGACATGTTTGAACACGGCTCACTTGGATACGGCCAAGACGCTTAGGGGGTAATGAATTCACCGAGAACTCGAGTTGTCCTTCCCAGTGACAGCTCGAGTTCTCGTGTGTTTACTCCTGAAGTATTTGGGTTCGCGAGCAACTTTGCAATGTCGCGAATGATCCAGCCGTTTTGCTTATCTACCCATGTTGGGTGAACAACAGGAGAATCGAAAGAAACTTTTCCTGCCGTGCTGCGGCGCATGGTGATCGTGAACACTCCAGCGTCTTGACTACTTGCGGGCCACCGTTCATCGGTGGGCAGGTTGGACAACACATTGCCCATTCCGTACATCACCCAGACTCCATTTACTTTTTCAATTGGTTGAACAACGTGCGCGTGGTGACCAACGATCAAATCCACGTAGCCAGATTTGGTTAATGCATCTGCAACTGAAATCTGTTGAGAATTCAATTGGTGAGACATTTCGTTTCCCCAATGCATGCTGACGATCACAGCATCGGCACCCATTTCATGTGCGGTTCGGGCATCGCGAAGAATGCGATCGGTATCGATAAGCGCAGAACGCCACTCTTGGTCTTGTGGCAGCAACAGTCCGTTATAGCTGAAGGTGTAACTGAGATGGCTCAGTGTCACACCCTTAACCGAAAACGTTTGCGGCTCAATTTCATTTGGAGTGCGTGCCATTCCCGATTGTGCAACGTTGTTGGCAAGCAACGCATTGATCGTTGTATCAATGCCAGCGAGTCCGCGATCGTACGTGTGGTTGCTTGCTGTACTGCAACGATCGAACCCGGCTTTGGCAATTGCTTCGGTAATTGTCGGTGGCACTCCAAAGAATGGAAATGTTGAAAGTGCTTCGCCTTGTGGTGCAATGGGTGTTTCAAGATGGCAGATGGCTAAATCGGCAGATGCAATGAGGGGAGCGATGTCGGCAAACATTGGTGAGAAGTCGTATCCATCAACTTTGCCTGCCGCTGCTGCGTTGCGTTGTGCCTGATTGACTAGTGGGCTGTGGGGCAAAATGTCGCCCACAAATGCCATGGTGATTGCGGAGTCTTCAGGGACAGTGGTGCTGGACTCAGAAACTGCATTGGAACTGCACGCAGACAAAACCAAGATGCATGCAAAAAGTGCAGCGCGTTTCACGCTTTCAATCTAAAGGTTTAGACGTGGCCGAGAGATGCCATCTTCATGCGATTGCGAGTTCCTGCAACGGTGTACACCACAATGAACACCAGCGCATCAAGCAAGATAATGGTGGCACTTGCTGAAGTGTCTAAGTGATAACTCAAGTTCATTCCGAAGAAGCAGGTAACGGCGCCAATCAGTGGCGAAATCCAGAGCAGTCTGGAAAAGCTGTTTGTTGTCATTCGTGCAGCGGCCGCTGGAATAACTAAGAGAGCTGAAATGAGCAAAGTTCCAATGACGCGCATAGTCACCAAAATGGTGAGTGAAAGCAACGACAACAGCACTACTTCTACAACCGAGACATTGACTCCTGATACTTGCGCAACATCGGGGTCGAATGTAGAAAACAACATTTTTCGATACCAGACCACAATTACAGCAAGTGCAAAAACGGCGACTAGTGAGACAGCGATGATGTCAGAAACCTTGACACCAAGCACGCTTCCAAACAGCACCGCCTCAATGCTTTTTGACGCCTGTCCATAGCGGTTCATCAAAGCAAGGCCGAGTGCAAATGAAGCCGTAGTCACAACGCCAATTGCTGCGTCTGCGCCGAGCACGCGTCGTCGTGCAACTCGTGCAATTAGTACGCCAGAGATGATTCCCCAGATTCCTGCACCAATAAAAAAGTTGATACCAATCACCGCGCTTGCCGCGGCTCCACCAAACACGGCGTGAGAAAGTCCGTGACCGATGTAGCTCATTCCGCGAAGCACGACGAACACACCGAGTAATCCACACAAAGCACCAGCAACAGTGGCAACAACAATTCCATTTCTAAAGAACTGAAATCCATACGGTTCAAACAGATCAAAAGCGAGCATCATTTTCCTTCGCCTCGCATTTGCACTCGACCATGATCTACAACCAACGGCATGCCACCGTGCTCAAGCACTTCCATGGGTGCGCCATATGTTGCTTCGAGAACTGCAGGAGTTAACACTTCACGTGGATTTCCATCAGCAATGACGCGCTTGTTCAAACACACCAATCGTGGAAGGTGAGCAGCGAGACCATTTAAATCATGTGTGGTGAGCAAGATGGTGAGGCCGTCAGCGTGGAGGTCTGCCAATAAGTGCAGCACTTCATGTCGTGTGCGAACGTCGACGCCAGAAGTTGGCTCGTCCATAATCAAAATGTCTGGGTTGCGAAACATTGCGCGAGCAAGAAACACACGTTGTTGCTGACCGCCAGAGAGTTCGCGAATGTGTCGATTTGCCACATCGCCAATACCCAATCGGTCAAGAACTTCACGAACTGCTTTTCGTTCTGCCTGAGTAATGCGCGGCCACCATGTGCTCTTTGAGCGAGTCATCACGATCACTTCTTCAACCGTGACAGGGAAGTACCAGTCGACGGTTTCAACCTGAGGAACGTATCCAAGAGTCAGCTTCGGTTGCATGGTGATTGAACCGTGAGCAACTGGGTGTGTGCCCAGTACCGCTTTGAGCAACGTGGTTTTCCCGGAGCCCGATGGGCCAACAACTCCTACGAACTCACCTCTATTGACTTGCATATATACGTCATCGAGCACTGCGGCATTGCCGTAGGTGCACGAGACATGTTCGCAGTTAATGAGTGATTCGGTGCTCATGGACCCTATTGAGGGTAGGTGGCGTTGTCCTTCACTACATCACTCACGTCAACAGTTTTTAGTGCAGATGCGTCACCACCAAGGGCTTCAACCATGGTCACATAGTTGAAACGCATCAGTCCTAGCCATGAATGCTCGGCATCTCCAGGCTCACCGACAAGGTCGTCATCGCGGAGCACATCGATGTACCGCACGCCTGCTTCGGCGCCAATTTGCTCAAGAACTGGGGAAGGAAACACTTCGCTGCCGAACACGGCTTTCACGCCAGATTCTCGAACCTGGGTGATGAGGTCGGCAATCTCTTTTGGAGTCGGCTCGTCGAATGACGATGGTTGAATTGCGCCAATCACGGTGTATCCGTAATGCACTGCAAAGTATGCATATGCATCGTGGTAGGTGAGCAATTTGCGTTGATCTTCTGGAATCGTTGCCGTTGCCGTTGCCATGGCTGCATCAAGAGCATCAACCTTTGCGGCGAAGGCTTCATAGTTGGCAGCAAAGGTTGCGGCATTCGTTGAATTAATTGCCGACAGTAAGTCGCGAGCAACTGCTGCGTACTCCTTTGCCATTGGCGGGTTGGTCCACAAGTGTGGGTTTGGTTTGCCACCTTCAAGTGGGAACGAGAAGTCGTAGATGAATTCGCTCTCAGGAAGGATCTGCGTACCGAGTTCGCAAATCACTGCGCCATCTTTCAAGTTGGCTAGTGCAAGTTCTTTGGTTGGCTCTTCAAGCACGAGTCCGTTAATGAAGATGACGTCTGCTTGTTCGAGTGTTGCTGCATCGCTTGGCTTTGGCTCGAACGTGTGCGAGTTGGTGCCTTCGGGAACAATTCCGTTGATGGTTGCATCGGTGCCACCAGCGATATTGGCAATGATGCTGGTAATCGGTGCAACGGTCGTTGCAATGTTGACAGGCCCATCAATGATGGTCGTAGAAGTGCAACTGACGGGAGAAACATCTGATTCAACAGCATCGCTAGATGTGTTTGAACAGCCGGCTGTAACGACCAAGGCAGCAGAAATTAAGAGGACAATGCGTGATTTCATGCCGAGAGATTAGTTGAAGTCAGACTGATTGTCTGGTCGCATCCCGAACAATCCTTTGAGCTGTGGGACGCGACGAATAAAGAAGTGATCCAACAGAGCCATGAACACCATGCTGAGTCCCAGAAGTGGAAAGACAATTCCAAGAGCAATTGCGATATAGGTGATTCGGCGCGACAGTTTGGCATCAATTGGTCTGCGAGGGAATCCTGACTTACCTGGTTGTCTTCTTCGGAAGAACATCAATGGTGCCGTGATAGTTGAACCGATTACCGCAAGGCACGAACCACCCATCGCCAGACCATTCACCAATCCAAACTGACGTCCCATGTGGGTGTCGACACCCCAGGCAGTGCCTTTTGCGAGCGCACCGTAACTTGCATGCCATCCCGCTTCGGCAAGTACATCACCCGAGTATTGATCGACATACACGGTTCGTTCATCGTGTGCTGGGGACGGCCATGAATTGGAAAGTGTGTACACCCCGATTTCGTCTGCTGGTAATCCAACGGCATAACCCGGTTTCATTCCAATATCTTGAGCAACTGCTGCAACGGCCTCAAGCGAGAGCGAGGATTTCGTATCAGAGTGATTTGGTTGAGAAGCGGGGACCGACATTCTTTCGTTAGCCCAAGAGATTTGTAATCCAGGAGTCTCAATTGCGCTGGCATGTTCGTGCGATGTTGGGTCTTCGGAGGGAAAGTTGTATCCCGAGTTCATATTGTCAATGAACTCTCCCCATTGCGTTCCCCAAAATCCAGACCAAGGAAGTCCCGTGAGTGCAAGAAAGATCAATACCGGTGCAAACAACGCGCCAGGGGTTGCGTGTAAATCGCGCAGTCGCTTGCGGCCCTTCTCTTTGAATCGAATAGAGAATGCGTTGCGCAAACGACGCGGAATTTTGTTTCGTGGCCACCATAAATACAAACCGGTAAACACCATGACCAGCGTCCAGCCCGCTGCAATTTCAATGATGTAATCGCCCCATGTTCCGAGATACAACGTGCCGTGAATTCGAGTAGCCACAAAATCGATACGAGAATCGTTATTGATTGATCCAAGAACTTTTCCGTCTTGTGGGTTGACGTACACCGATCGCGAAGATCCATCTTCGGTGGTGATATCGAATTGTGTAGAACGCGAGGCGTCGCGTGGTGGAACTACTGCATCGATAGATGAGTTTGGATACTCAAGATTTACCACCTCTTGTTGTTTGTCAAACGGAACAGCAGCCGCAACTGGGTCGACGTAGAGCAGGTCGTTGTATGCAAATCGTTCGATTGTCGGCTTCAGCAATATGACGAGCCCGGTAGAGGCAAGAATGAACAA
>Ga0208225_1000191_pt1 | contig 16938 bp, 9 predicted proteins | sample LakMenEpi15Jun10_FD_150701 | JGI IMG/M metagenome (GOLD analysis project Ga0208225, IMG submission 150701) | Freshwater microbial communities from Lake Mendota, WI - 15JUN2010 deep hole epilimnion (SPAdes) | ecosystem: Environmental > Aquatic > Freshwater > Lake > Epilimnion/Euphotic zone ... | reverse complement strand
ACCCTCACCCCCCGGCCCCCTCTCCCGCCAGCGGGCGAGGGGGAGAAACGCGCGTCGGAGGAACCGTTCCCGCCAGCGGGCGAGGGGGAGAAGCGCGCGTCGGAGGAACCGTTCCCGGTAGCGGGCGAGGGGGAGAAGCGCGCCGCGCGTTGGGGGGAAGGCTGCGATGCAAAGTTACCGCATGGCGAGGGATCTCAAGGAACTCCCCAACGCTTGCGAAGTCCCCATTGAAGGACAAACAAAACTCCTAACGCCAAAAACTGTAACCATGAATCGATCGTTGTCTCACCCAACCGAAATGATTCAATCGCGGTCTCCGTCGCTTGCCGACGCCGCTCGATCAACTTCCTGATGATCTCGGCCCCTTGATCAGGACTTAGTAACTCCCCACCCGCGGACTCGTTGAGCTTTGATAATTGACCAAGCAACTGCCAATCGGGTAACGGCTGCATCGTCTCGACACTCTGGTCGATCACCACGAATGGCAATCGCGACTCAAGCCCTTTTCCCCCAGATCCACTCGTGGTCGCACGCCATTCATATCGTCCCGGGGTCGCTAGACCATTGAATGCTGCTCGCATACTCGCCGCATCCCGAACCGAAAGCGGAAACTCTCCAACTTCAATCTCCTTTGCAGGAATGTCTTCTTGCTGCGACTCCTCGAATTTCCACAACCGCAGAAACACATTCTTGGGCATCGCTGTCTGGGCGCTGCCGGGTATCCAGTTCGCAATCACATCGGCTGGCTGCTGCAATAATAACCGACGACGATTCATCGACAGCTGCAACCCTTCTTCTACCGCCTCGCGTCGCAATCCCCATAAAGCGACCTGGCGCCAAAACTGCTTGAACTCTTTACCCTTCCCTTGTCTTAGCCACTGATAGGTGGAATCGAAAGCCAAACTCATCACCCTCCCTTGACCCGCAATCCCTGTAACCATCAAAGGTTGAACGGCACTACCGGTCAGGAGCACTTTGACGCCTGGCACGTTTTTGATCCCATCCCAACGATTCGCTCCTGTCAAAGGACGAAACTCTCGCCACAAAGCTGCGGTGTCTTCCCCTGGCTCCCCTAGCTGAAGCAACCGATCGTTAGCAACTGGAATCAACGGCACTGGCCCTGCATAGTGATTTCTTAAATCGATTGGGCCATCAAGGGGCTGCCGTGTCCGCTCTCCCATCGCAATTGGCAATACGTCGGCAATCGCGGTTTGATTCCAACCTCCCGGACCATACGTATGAAAACCACCGAGCGTGATCAAACCTGCCCCTCGTACGACTTGATCTGCAAGCAACTTGCTGCCAGCTTGCCCGATGGCACTTGCATCTAGATCCCCAAGGATAAACAAATCGTATACGCCGTTGCCGATCCGCTGGGCGAGATCCACTGGCCACTTCTGAACGGGCTCTCGCGCAATCCATAGTCGATCGACTTGCATGTCGGGTGATTCAAGCAACGCATTGGCGATGAACTTCGCCTCCGTTCGCGGTTCTCCTTCTATATAGAGAACCCTTGCCCCACCACCGCGTACATTCAAATACGAAGTGATGCGGTTATTCTCCAGCACCCCTTCCCCTTCAAGCGGCTGGGCTTCGATCTGCAATTCATACGACCCAACATCCGGCGCAATCAACGGTATCTGAAACGAAAGACTCTGATCGGACTTCGTCGGACGAACTACAGTCTGGTCGACTAACCGCTTGCTTCCATCTTTCGCGACAATTTTCATTGTGATGGCAACGTCGCGATTGCTGGCCCCTCGCGCATGAAGCATCCCTCGGACGAAAATCTGATTCTTGGTATAAGCATCGAGCTGCTCGGGCACTCCCTCAACGCCCAAATCTCTGGCTTGGTCGCTATCCCCGCGTGGTCCAATCCCAACGAAATAAATCGGGATGTCCTGTCTTGCGAACTGCCTTGCCACCTGCTGCGGATCCGCTTTCGATGGACTTAACGTCTGGGCTCCGTCCCCCATCCAAATCACTGCCATCAACGGATTGGAATAAGTTCCATTCGCAACTCCTCCCAACGGGCCACCGATATCTGTACTGACCCCTTCGGCTCGCTGCGGCAATACCGGCGGCTTGGATTGCTCCCCAAGATCCAATTCTCCGAGCGGCTGAAGTTGCGAATCATAAAGAAACGGAGATAGCTTGACCTGTTTGCCAAGCTGGTCGCGGTTGCTCCACAAGGTATTCCAAAGTTCGAGTTGCTGGTCCCACCGCGACTTGGGCCCCTCACCCGATCCCAACTGCATGCTCGATGATTTATCCATAAGCACCGCAACGGTTCCACTCGGCTCCCGCTGCTTGGTCCAACTCATCCCAGGCTTGAGAATCGCTAAGAGTAGAACAAGGATCATCAACAATCGTAAGGCTCGGAGAACCGTTCGCTGCCAAAGACTCAAGCCTTGGGAATCGGTCATCACAAACCAGACAAAAAATAGTCCAGCCGCAATCAATCCCACTATCGCATAACTACCAAAGACCGGTGAGAGGCTCCACTCCATCAGGCTTTCCCCTTCCCACGCGATCCATAAAATCGACTCGACATGGTTTGCTCAGCCATGACCATCATCGCTAAGATAACCCACAAAAACGGCGATAAGTCCCGACCATAACGCCCCTCGCCAATCGAACTCTGCACTTCATCTTTGCTCTTGGCTATCAATAGCTGTTCGCGACCTATACCCGCCTCAAGTTCCAGCCGATTGACGCTCTTGAGTGATAACTCATCGCGATCGATGTTCACACTAAAACCCCTGACCAATGGCCCTCGAGCTCGAACTCCTCGCAACCGATACTGACCGGGTTGCTGCGTATAAGGATACTGCAACGCTTCTTCGTCAGCCTCCACGCGAATCATCTCACCGTTCGGCGCAAGCAATTCATATGCTTTGGGATACTCCTTTGGATTGTTCTCCAACACGGCTGTAGCTCCCACCGGATAGTTCACCGGATGCTTGCTCTGTGTCGCTAAATACTGAACGGTCCCAAGAAACAAAGCGAAACCAGGCCAAGCATCTGCACTGGTTGTGTAAAGCTCACTCCAGGCACCCTTCTGAGCATTGATCCCAGGCTCTGGATAAGGCAACGTCATCACCATGATCCGACCCGATCCACGTACCGATTCGGTTAACAAAGGATGCTCGGTCTGCGATAAATCGGCAATCACCGACGTAGACTCAGGTAACCCATCGAGAATCCAATACTGATTGACGGGGTAACTGACCCAAGGTATCTCCTTCGCCGGCCGCTCGAAGATATTCCACAAAGGATGATTCTCCAAACTCGGCTTGAGCACCACATTCGCACCACCGATAGCAGGATCCTGAGGATCGACCCGCTGCAATCCCATGACCCGCCCCGGCAATAAACTCGGCAATCCACCCACCGCACTTCCGGCAACTGCTGTCGCTCCCTGTTTCGAGGCCTGCTCAAACTTCGCGTCCGGCCCCAATACGACAAGCAACCCTCCTCCGGCCTCCACCCAACTGAGCAACTTGTCTGCCTCATCCCCACTTAACTCCGCCGGATTGTACAAAACTACCGTGGAGTACTTCGATAACTCCAACTGGCCGATCCGATTGCGAGGCTCGACATCTACCCCGGTCGTTCTGCTCCCACCTCCCCTCTCCTCCGGTCCACTCTTGCTACCTGCCTGCTGTCCGCCAGCCTGAGAGGACTCGGTTTGCGATGGCTCGGCTAATGGGTTGAGCATCAAAGCCACGATCTGACCATCGACGGAATTGTCGCTCACGACCAAGGATCGTCCTTGCTCCTTCGCTTCCACCGTCACAAACATGACGTTATCGCTCTCTAGTGGATCGGGTCGCGATAATCGCACCGTGGCGTGATTAGTCCCTTCTACTAAGTCTTTCCATTGCAATCGCAAATTGGTTCCGCCCGTGCTGCCTGGCTGCACGACCTGTCGATCTAGCAACTTCGCTTCTGGAGCGACCCATTGGCCATCGCGCGAAATAACAGGGCGACGCTCGACGGGCTCCGCAAGCAACTCGACCATCACTTGCTCTTTGACTTCTCCTTCCAAGGCACCCAGGGTGACATCAAGCGAGACGCCACCACCTGGAACCACGCTCTCGGAAGATAGCTTCAATGCATCTAGCCCCCAGTTCCTTAAATCAACTTCTGGAACCCCTAGGTCGATTATTTGAAGCAAAACTTTAGGTTGCCGTTCCGTTGCACCAAGCTCCCACTTCGAAGGTTCTCCCGCCGGAGTTTGCGTTCCCTGAGGCTCTCCCGAAATTGCGGAGGCAAGGTCTGCTGTGCCGATGTTCTTCCAAGCTCTTTCCCGCATATCTGACAAAACGTAAACTTCTCGTCGCTCGAGTTCGCTTTTTCGTACCACCGCTATCGCCGACTGGATCCGTTCCGAAAGGTCGCTTGCCCGCCCCTCTGTTGTGACCCGATCAAGCTGGCGTTCAGCCGATAAACGGTCTTGATTCATGCGAATCGCCCCGTCGTTTCCAATGATCGCTACTTGGCTGCCCATCGGAAATCGATCCATCAACCACCGCGCCATCTCCTTGGCGTCTTCGAGCCGCGTGTGATTATGGTACTTGTATCCCATCGTAGGCGAGGTATCGATGATCAACGCTGCGGCCACCGGCCCGTCAGCATTCGACAACGGACTCTCATCCGAACGTTTGAGCACCGCCCAGCCAAAGTAGCTCGCCGCCCCCCACAACCCAACCGCGAGCACCAAGGGAATTGAAATAGCCAATATCCCACGCCGCTTGCCCCACAACACCAACGCCGCTGCACTCGCTAACGATGCTAAGACAGCCAGCAAACCACCCACCGCCGCATTGGCGAACAATCCCGTTGCCACACGCGGAGATGCAAGTGCCATCACCAAAACCAAGACCATCAATACCCGCAGCAGCAACAACAACCAACGCTTCACACTCCAGCCCCGCTGCGCCTCGACCGCCGTCTTGCGCACAAAGCGAATCGCGGGAAACTCAAGCGTCTTAGGCTGACGCTTGCCGAGCAGATGAAAGAGGATCGGTGCGAAAGACGCAATGCTTCCTAGCAAAAGCGACACATGGAGAAAGGTCATCGGATTCCACCGTTGTCCGTTACAAAATAATCCGCTTCCAGACGCTCTTCGCTAAAAACGATTTTTGCGACTGATCAAATACTCCATCAACGCCTTATCGTAAGGAACACTGGTGTCGAGGGGAACATAATCGATCTTGGATTGTAGCAAAGCCGCTTTAAGTTCGGATCGAAAAGCTTGAACGTTCGCCCGATATTCTTCCCCGATATCGTCTGCATTGACCGATACCATCTCGTCATTCTCAGGATTCTTCAACTCAACCAACCCCTGAAACGGAAACGTCACCTCGGCTTCATCAAGCACATGAAAGACGATGACGTCGTGCCCGGCATGTTTGAGCATCCTCAAAATATCCGCCGACGATTCGGTATCAGAAAGCAAATCGCTCATCACCATGATCAAGGATCGATGTTTGAGCATCGCCATAAACTGCTCGATGGGCCCTCGCAGACTTGTCTTCCCGCCAGGCTTAAGCTTCGTTAATTGGCTGAGAATCGCCGCAAACTGACTTCGACGCGACCGGGGGAAAATACTGGCTTTGAGCTTTTCATCGAACGTTACCAACCCCACCGGGTCTTGCTGCATCAGCATCAAATACGATAGAGCCGCTGCTAAACAAATGCAGTAGTCGAATTTCGTCAGTTGCTGGCGATACGTGTAATTCATCGATCGGCTGGTATCCATCAAGATATAGCCGGTTAAATTGGTCTCGGCTTCGAATTTCTTGACGTAATAACGATCGGTTTTCGCAAAAGCTAACCAGTCGATATCTTTCGGGTCGTCCCCGTGCGAATATCGACGGTGCTCGCTGAACTCCACGGAGAAACCATGAAATGGGCTCGCATGCATGCCCTGCAAAAAACCTTTGACAACCATCTGCGCTCGCAAATCTAATCGCTTGATCTGCGAAGCGAGTTCTGGTTTGAGGTACTGCTCTACTGCTACCATCGCGATGCCTCAGATTTCTCGCGTCCCAGCGATCAGTCAGCCGCCCAAGGAAGTCGGCAGTATCCCCACTGCCCATTGTTCTCGTCGACTCCAATCTCAATCCAGTCTAACCGGTCTCCAATCGTCGGATACAACTTGGTTCGTATCCGCTCTGCAATCCAACCTGCTATCTCTTCGGCGGTCGTGTTGACGATCGGCAGCAACATGCAGTCTTCCTTCGGAAACACCCATCGCTTCTGCCTAAACCGTACCACGACTTCGCTCTCCTGAACCTCCACCGTGATCAACGGATGATTCATCGCGACTAGCATGTGATGGTCCAACTGACGAACGATCTCGGCTAGTGCATCGCGGAATGCGATAAAGTCGATCACATAGCGGTTCTCATCGAGTGAACCGCAAACCTCCGCTCGCAACCCGTAGTTGTGACCGTGCAAGCACTCGCAGATGTCTCCCGCAAACGTGATAAAGTGCGCTGATGAAAAAACCAACTGCTCTTTATGGAGCAACACTCGAAACATCGATTGCTTGCCAGCTTGCGCCGACTCTCTTGCCGTACTCTCTTGCACTAGGATCCCTCTACAGCTTCCTCAGGAACAACGACCTTAACATCACATTCTGCGAATTGAATTTCACCAGCGAAACTCGGAGTGCCTAAAGACTACTTCGATTGAAACATGGGGGCTTTGGAGTCCCCACGCGACAACACAAAAGCGAGCAGGTCAAGCACTTCGTCTTCGTTCAATTTGTCTAACAGTTCTGCTGGCATCAACGAAATCGCCGAGGTCTTCTCCTGTTCGATATCGCTGCGATCCACCGTGACGGTCTTCGTCGCATCTTCGGGGTTTACGACAATCGTTACCTTGCCACCAACGTCGTTGACGATTCGGCCCGTGTGCACAGTGCCATCTTCCATCTGCAAGACCATGGTCTTGTACTGGTCTGAAATGACTTGACTTGGACGCACCACTGCATCGACCAAATCCCGAAGCGCAAAGCGACCTGCGACTTGGGTCAAGTCTGGGCCGGTGGCTCCACCGTCACCACCAAAACGATGGCACACGACACAGCGAGCGGCTGCGTACATGTTCTTGCCATTCTCGAAATTGCGACCCTTCATCCGGTCAGCCGCAAGCTTTACAAGATCTTCGGTCGTGTAAGCTCTACCCGGTCCCTTCGGCTCAGGCAACTTCGTCGGCAGAGGAGCTGGCTTGCGAACCCCGAGAGCCTCGAGGACAAAGCGTTCTTGGTCGTTCGAAAGTGCATAAGCATCGTTCGCAGCGTTGATCAAGAATTTTTGATAGCTGTTGCCACCCTTCCATTGCTGGGCTTTCTCAAACCATTGGAAAAACTCTTTGCGTTGATCGACGGTCCAACCTTCCTTGAGGTTCCGCATCGAGAATGCCAAATGGAATTGTTGCAAGTCAGGTTGATTCTCCAACATCGCTGCAATCGAAGCACCATAGCCACGATTTCGCTGCAAAATGTCGGCATAGTCCGCTTCGGTCTTCTGCCTTTCCTTCGACAGCAACGGCAGTGCTTTTTGTGCAAGTACCGGAGACTGAAGGTACGTTAGAAGGATAACCAGTTCGCGATCAAGCGTCTCATCGTTCGAAGGGAACAACGGTTCAATAACTCCCAACAATCCATTGCGAAGCGGTTCATCGAGTTCACCGAGTCGGATGAGAATCAACTGAACAGCTCGCGTCAGCTCCAGCCGTTGCGAAGCGGAAAGATTTGCAAGCGAGAGTGTACCAAGTCGCATCAATAGCGGCTCTCGCATGCTCGTATCACCAACCCTCGCCAATCCCACGGTACCTGTGATCAGCGTATTCGGATCCGAACTTGCAAGAATCTTGTCTGCCCACTGCGATGCAGGTACGCGTTCAAGAGCCACGCGTGCTGCATATCGAATATGCCGATCTGGGCTTGCCAATGAGGCGACCAATTTCGAAATCGTCGCTGCATCCTTCGGAGCGTCGTTGTGCAGGGTCTCAATCGCTTCGCGATCTACCTTCTCCTTCGTCGCTACTTCTGCGGGTGCCGCTCCCGTCGATTCCTTACCTTCATAACGAACCCGATACAATTCGCTCTGAGTTCCTCGGCCACCGACCGTAAAGTACATGTATCCATCTTGAGCGATCGTCACGTCGGTCAACGGCAACGGTGTACGCGCTACGAACTCTTCCTTCGTCGCCGTATAGGATGCTCCACTGGGCTGCATGTGGATGGCGTACATGGTGCCAAACGTCCAGTCGCAGATATAAAGTGCCTTTTGATACTTCGCGGGGAACTTTGCTCCCGTACCAAACTCAACACCGACCGGAGAACCTGGTCCGATATCTACAAGTGTCGGCAAACTATCTGGATAGTATCCTGGCCACTTGCCAGTACCACTTCTCCATCCGAATTCACTGCCGCTGGTCGCATGTACCACGCGCGTCGGACGATACCATGGGGTTCCCATGTCCCATTCCATGTCCGCATCATAGACGAACATGTCACCCGCCGGATTAAAATCGAAGTCGTATTGATTACGGTAACCAATGGAGACGATTTCCCAGGTGGAACCTTCAGGGTCCGTTTTCGCAATCCATCCGCCCGGAGCAAGAATTCCAGCGGCGTGCCCATTGGCATCCCACTGTCGGGGCAAGAGCAAGTCCTCATCCCAATTCGGTGCAATTCGACTGGTCGAACCTTCGGGCATCTTGCCGATTAGCTGCTCTTTGCGAGCTCCGCCCATCGTCTGTGGTGGAGCATTTGTAGTTCGATCTACCGGTGGAAGTGTGTGATTACCGCAATTGACGTAAATCGACTTGCCGTCGGGAGATAGTCGCAACGCGTGAGGTCCATGCTCACCACCTCCACGAAACTCCTTGAGCTTCTTCACTTCGTCAAACTGATCGTCACCGTTGGTGTCTTTCAACCGGTATAAGCCACTACCGATTCCACCATTGACGCAAACATAAAGACTATCAAACGCGTAAAGCAGTCCTTGAGCAGCCGAGATATTTACAGGGATCTTCTCAACTTGAGTCTCTTCCTTGGTTCCCGGCTTCGGAGGAGTCACTCGGAACAACCCCTTGTCTCCTTGATCGCTGACAATCAATCGACCTTTTGGATCTGTGGTGATGCAGACCCATGATCCCAAAGTGTCTTGAGGAACTGTAAAAAGCCGATCGACGACGAATCCAGGCTGGACAGAAAAAGCACCGCGCTCTCCACCCCCGGATTGATTGAGGACTTCTCCCCAAGGCGCATCGCCATAACTTGCGATCACCTTCGGCGCTTTACTTTCCGAAGGCTTATCCTTCGGGGCAACTTGCCAAGTTGCATCCGTCACAAGGTTCTGCACTTGACCTTGGCTATCGATCCACCCAAGCTTGGCGACGAGTGCTGCAACGCCCCCGGTGTTCCAAGCCTCGAATACAACTTCGTTCTTTCCCTCGACCAGCGAGGAAGTAACATTCGCTGTTAAGCCTTCCTCCCAAGCATCACTGCGCCCGACGTTTTTGCCGTTGAGCGTAATCGACATGCCATTGTCAGCCGAAGCCGTCAGCCAAGCTTCCGAAGCTTTCGTAGCGGTAAAAGTTTTGCGGATAATGTACCGCGTATCAGAATTTTCACCCCAAATCCACGCTGGCCTAGCTCCTTCCTTGAGGATCTTGTCCCGCATCGATCCACTTGCCGCTGCTGGCTTTGCCCCTTCGAGCGCCGCTGGCTCCGGGCTTTGACGGTAGATCTTGGACGCTTCTTGACCGATTCCCAAAACCGGTACAACGAAAGCATATCCGATCGATAAGCTTGCTAAAGTAATTGCTGTTCGAAGTCGACGACGGATGCGACAGGTGGGAGATTTGCGACTCATAGGGAAGGATAAATACAGAGAGTGGTGGGATTAAAAAACAAATAGGGAGCGGGTTTTCCCCCGCCCAAAAATAACGATCTATACGGTGCTTCAACGATCTATACCGTGCTTCAGTGTAGCTTATCTTTGGGGGTGCCTGCTAGCAACACGGGACCGCATGCTCGAAAAGAATCGATTGAATCTATTGTCAAGGCGAGGATTGCTCTAAAATGGCAGCAAATTATCGCCGGGTCGGCAGTTTAAACGGATCGACAGCTTGAACGGACGGACAGCTTGAACGGATCGTGAGGATTCAGTGCGTATCATTGTTTGTGAATCAGCGGAAGAAGTAGCTCTCAGGGCTGCCATAGAATCGATCGAATACCTCGGCGAAGCGCTTTCGACTCAAAGTTCAGGGAAGTCTGAGAACCCGGAAGCGTCGTGTGTCCTCGGCTTGGCAACCGGTAGCACTCCACTCGGACTCTACCGAGAATGGATCGAGCGCTATCGAGCCGAAGAGATAAGCTTTCGAAACGTCACGAGCTTCAATTTGGACGAATACTGCGGAATTCCTCCTAGCGATCCGCAAAGCTACCACAGCTTTATGCACGAGAATCTGTTTCGGCATATCGATATCGACCCGGCAAAGGCCCATATCCCCGTGACTGACTGTGATGACTTGAGTCAAAGCGGTGAGCGTTACGAAGCGATGATTGAAGAAGCAGGTGGCATCGATCTACAAATCCTTGGGATCGGAAGCGATGGGCATATCGGTTTCAATGAACCGGGGTCATCGTTTTCTTCACCCACGAGAGTTAAGACACTCACGAAGCGAACTCGGGAAGACAACGCAAGGTTCTTTCCTTCGATCGATCATGTACCCCGCACTGCCCTGACCATGGGACTCGGAACGATCATGAGCGCGCGTGCGATTTTGTTGCTCGCTACGGGAAAAGGAAAAGCCAAGGCTATTCGCGATACCGTAGAAGGACCCATCACAGCGATGGTTCCAGCTTCGATCCTGCAATTTCACCCGTACGCGACCGTGATCCTCGATGCGGCTGCTGCAAGCGAATTAGCGCTGATCGACTACTATGTCGACGCCGAGAGGAATCGTCAGTCATGAGTTCGATCGGTTCTAACACCGATAAAGTCGGGCCTCGCCAAATCGGAACTACCCAAGAACACTTGCGACTCGAGCAATCCGAACAAAGAGTCGGAAACTGGCAACGTTGGGGTACGTACCTCTCGGAACGCCAATGGGGAACTGTCCGCGAAGATTATTCCGATAACCAAGAAGCCTGGTTTTTCTTACCCCACGACCATGCCCGCTCGAGAGCTTATCGCTGGGGTGAAGATGGACTGCATGGTATCTGCGATCGGCAAGGTCGTTTGTGTTTCTCGTTCGCATTCTGGAACACTCGAGATCCCATTCTCAAAGAACGACTCTATGGTTTATCTGGCCCGGAAGGGAACCATGGAGAAGATGTCAAAGAGTGTTACTACTATCTCGATGCGACTCCTACCTGCTCGTACGCCAAAGCGTTGTACAAGTATCCGCATGCCCGCTTCCCTTACGATCGACTGCACGAGACAAGTCGCTCACGCTCACGGTTTGAGCCAGAATTCGAAATACTAGATACCGAGGTTTTCGACGAGAACGATTACTTTGATTGCGAAATCGAATACGCCAAACAAGGCCCCGATGATTTGCTGATGCGACTGACCGTACACAATCGTGGAAGTCGGCCAGCGGTCTTACATCTGCTACCGCAACTGTGGTTTCACAACTCCTGGACTTGGGGATGCACACATGATGGCTGTACCGCAAAACCTAGGTTGCGGTTGATCTATCCTAAAGACGAACCGACTGGAGTTGTGCTGTGCGATCATGAAACCCTCGGACACTTCGAGTTCCGCGTGCAGTCAGAAGTCGATCAAGAGCCTCCGCAATGGTTGTTCACCGAGAACGAAACCAACAGCGAGAAACATCCTGGCGCGCTCTCTTACGGGATGTACTTCAAAGACGCTTTCCATGAGTACGTTGTTCAAGGGGATAAGTCCAAGGTGCAGCCCAAGCCCTTCGGCACGAAATGTGGCGCACACTTCATGGCCATCATTCATCCCAATCGCCCGACAGTTCTCCGTTGCCGGCTTACTGGAGCTGAGTCAAACAACACTGCGAACTCCAATACAAACGCCGAGCAAGATACTTACCAAAACACCTACCAAAATACGGTCCCGGTCGTTGGCGATAAAATCCCCGACTCCTACCGACCCTTGGCAAAGATCGATAGCGATTTCGATTCGATCATCGCTAGGAGAAAATCAGAAGCCGACGAGTTTTATGCATCCACCATCCCGAGCAACCTTTCGGATGACGAAAAGCTGGTTGCGCGACAAGCGTACGCGGGATTGCTTTGGACGAAACAATTCTACTACTACGTCGTAGACGCTTGGATGCAAGGTGACCCCGAAGGCCGGCCTCTGCCTTCTTCTCGCCTTCAAGGTCGAAACAGCGATTGGCAACATCTATTCAATCGCGATGTGATCAGTATGCCCGATAAATGGGAGTACCCTTGGTACGCCGCATGGGATCTGGCGTTCCACATGATCCCGATGGCCAAGGTCGATATCGAATTCGCTAAGAGCCAGTTAATCTTGTTCTTGAGAGAATGGTACATGCATCCCAACGGGCAGATCCCTGCCTACGAATGGGCCTTGAGCGATGTGAATCCCCCCGTTCACGCTTGGGCTTGTTGGCAAGTCTACAAGCAATGCGGCGATAAAGAATTCCTGGCGAGAACTTTTCAAAAGCTCTTGCTCAACTTTACATGGTGGGTCAACCGGAAAGACACTCGCGGACAACACGTCTTCAGCGGCGGCTTCCTAGGCCTCGATAACATCGGAGTTTTCGATCGGAGCGCTCCACTACCAGGTGGAGGAATCCTCGACCAAGCCGACGCGACCGCGTGGATGGCTTTTTACTGCGGATGTATGTTGCAGATGGCTCTGGAACTCGCCGATGGAAGTCAAGCTTACTCGGACATGGCTAGCAAGTTCTTCGAACACTACGTTGCTATCTCCGAAGCTATGAACTCACTGCACGGTACCGGCCTCTGGGAGGAAACCGACGGGTTCTACTACGATCACCTTTACCGCGACGGAAAAAGCACTGCACTGAAAGTACGCTCTCTCGTTGGACTGATCCCGCTGTGTTCGAACGTTATCCTCTACGACTCTGTGATCGACAATCTGCCGGGATTCAAAAGCCGCATGGACTGGTTCCTCAAGAACAAGTCTCAAATGTCAGACTACATGATGTATCTGGAACGCAAGTCTGGTGGAGATCCGACCAATCCGGAATCCAAAAGTGGGATGCGACTCTTGGCTATCCCCTCGACCGAGAGACTCAGGCGTCTGCTGACCTATATGCTCGATGAATCCGAGTTTCTCTGTCCATACGGTATCCGTTCTCTCTCAGCCGCTCACCTTGAAAAACCATTTGTATTCGAACATGCTGGCGGCACGAACTCCGTGGGATACGTTCCTGGAGAAAGCAATTCTGGGATGTTCGGAGGCAATAGCAACTGGCGTGGCCCGGTGTGGTTCCCGTTGAATTATCTCATCGTTGAATCACTTCGCTCCTACCACGAGTACTATGGGGATTCGTTCACCATGGAATGCCCTACAGGTTCAGGCAATCACATGAACCTGAAACAAATAGCGGACGAAATCGAACGACGCTTAGTGCAACTCTTCCTAAAGGACGCCCAAGGCCGTCGACCTTGTCACGGGCAAGATCAACGATTCATCGACGATCCGAACTGGAAAGATCTCGTGCTGTTCTACGAGTATTTTCATGGTGATGATGGTCGAGGTTTGGGAGCAAACCACCAAACCGGCTGGACCGCTCTGGTTGCAAGCATCCTTGAACATCAATCTGCTTGCCGTGAAAACGCTTGAGTTCTTTGCCGGAATCGGTGGCTTGCACGCTGCTTGCCCTTGGCTCGATATCCTTTGCGCTTTCGATATCGATCGCGATGCTCAGCGTGTATACCAAGCGAACTTCACGAGCCCTTATAAAACTTGTGAACTCGCCTCAATCAAATCCGACTTGCTAGATCGCTATCAAGCGGATCTCTGGTGGTTAAGCCCACCTTGCACTCCGTTCACTCGCAAAGGAGCCCAAAAGGATCTCGACGATCCGAGAACCCTTGCACTCTTCCATTTGATCAACCAAGCTGCCCGTATTCGCCCGAAGTATCTTGTACTTGAAAATGTCGTTGGCTTCGAATCTTCGCGAACCGCAGCACTCATTCAAGATGAGCTTGCGAATGCCGATTTCGAAATGACTTGGATCTGTAAGTGCCCGCACGAACTACAGTGGCCTAACCGACGTCCGCGTGTCTATTTGATCGCTTGGCAAAACTCAGCCTTAACGCCCTGCATCCAATGGCTTGACCATCCATCAACCAACCAGCTCAATTCACCCCATGTGCCGAGCCGTCTTGCCGAGTTAATCGATCGAACGATCAATCGAGATAATCACCCGTGGCTATGGCTCGATGAATCGACTTGTGAGAGATTCAAGCATGCGCTCGATCGAGTCATGATCCCAGAGCTCGTTGGCTACGGTGTTCCAGGTGATCCTTCGATTGCCGAAGCGACTACCACGGCGTGTTTTGCTTCCGGATACGCGACTTCTATCGTACGCTCGGGATCTGTGATCTGGCACGAGAAGGGTTGGCGAAAATTCTCACCCAGAGAAGTTGCAAATTTACTGGGGTTTCCCCCTAGCTTCTCTCTCCCAGGGGAGCTTGGTCCAAAGCGTTTGTGGCAACTGCTCGGCAACTCGTTATCATTGCCAGTGGTCGCCGGCTTAATGGCCTTTACTCGATTCCCAAATGCTCGAAAGGTTTGATTGCGATGCACATTGATCGATGGATGATCGGCCCAAGTAACCTGCGAAGCGCGGTAAGCAAGATACTCTTGATGATAGCGGTCAAGATTACATTGCTCTGTGTCCCCTTGCTCTGTGTTACATCGCTCAGTCTCGCAGATAGCGGCTTTGCTCAAGACAATCAGCCACCGAACGTGGTTCTGATTCTGTGCGATGATTTAGGGTATTCCGATATCGGATGCTACGGAGGGGAAATCGATACTCCGTATCTCGATCGATTAGCCAAAGATGGACGCCGCTTTTCTCAGTTCTATAACACAGCAAGGTGCTGGCCGACGCGATCTGCATTGCTAACCGGATACTACGCACAACAAATCCGTCGAGATACGGTCCCCGGAGTTAAAAGTGGAGGACAAGGACAGCGGCCAGATTGGGCGAAGCTACTTCCCGAGCGATTGCTCCCCTACGGCTACCACTCATACCATTCGGGGAAGTGGCATATCGATGGACTGCCGACGAAGAATGGATTCGAAAAGTCATACAGCTTGCAAGATCACGATCGGCATTTCTATCCGAACAACCATACCCTCGATGATAAACCACTTCCTGCGGTGACCAAGTCCGAGAATTCCGACACGGGTAAAACGTATTACACCAGCCATGAAATCGCGAATCGAGCCATTGAGCAGCTTGATTATCACACGCAGCATCACGGCGCGAAACCATTCTTTTCTTTCATCGCCTTCACCGCCCCCCATTTCCCGTTACAAGCACCATTGGCAACTGTTGAGAAGTACAAGGAACGCTACAAAGATGGCTGGGAAACTGTGCGCAAAAAACGCTGGGAGCGTATGAAGGAACTTGGACTAGGACAACACATTCGCGATCTTAGTCAGGCAGAGCAATCCGTTGGACCACCGTACCCATTCCCAGCGGCCATCGAGAAGCTCGGCAGTGGGGAGGTCAACCGACCGATTCCTTGGTCGATGCTTACACCAGAGCAAAAGGAATTTCAAATATCCAAGATGGCCGTCCACGCCGCGATGATCGACGAAATGGATGTTTCGATCGGGCGAATCGTCGAGCACATCAAACAACAACAAGGACGCTGGGAAAACACCCTTGTGATGTTTCTCTCCGATAATGGAGCAAGTGCAGAGATCATGGTGCGAGGAGATGGTCATGATCCTCAAGCTCCGGCCGGGGGAAGTGCAAGCTATTTGTGCCTTGGTCCTGGTTGGTCCACTGTAGCGAACACACCCTTTCGAAGGCATAAGACTTGGAATCACGAAGGTGGTATCGCAACTCCAATGATCGCCCATTGGCCTATGGGGATCAAACCGCAATCCAAGCCGATTGAAACTCCGAGTCATGTGGTGGATGTAGTCCCAACAATTCTGGAGTTAGCGGTTTTCTCGAACCAAAAGGTCCAAGGTACGCGTGTGGAACCTTTCGAAGATGCGAGTCGTCAACCACCCGCTTTTGCCGGTGTGAGTTTCCTTGAAGAACTTCAACAGGACGCAGCACAGAGCACAGGCGAAAAAAGTGAACGACCACTTTGGTGGCAACATGAAGGAAACCGAGCGTTGCGCTGGGGCGAATGGAAAATTGTCGCTGCCGGCAAGGATGCCCAGTGGGAGCTATACAACTTGAATGATGACCGAAGCGAAACCAATGATCTTGCGAACCTTCATTCAGACGTGGTCGATCGATTATCCAAGAAATGGAGTGAGCTGACAGAACAATTTACTAAAGATGCAACTTCAGATCGCTAATGCCACCTTCCGCTACTGATTGTATTTTGCTTGGAGTTGCTATGAAACGTCGTTGTGTTTTTATCGTTTACGCATTTGTGTGCGCGGTGCTGTTCGAGTTCATCGGCATCGATCATGCGTTGTGTGAACCACCGGAAGAGAAGCGACGTGAACTAGTCCAACAAGCGGTGCGACTTCGGGATTCCTATTTGACGGTCAATCCATCGACTTCACAACGTACCGTTCATGTAGTGCTTTGGACTCCAAGCGACCGCGAACCTCTCGACGGGTATCGCGAGAGACTTTCTCGGGTGATGATCGATATCCAAGAATTCTATCGATCTGAAATGGAGCGGCTTGGGTTTGGCCCAATGACATTTTCGCTCGACATGGAAAGCGATAA
>Ga0208225_1000183_pt1 | contig 17351 bp, 11 predicted proteins | sample LakMenEpi15Jun10_FD_150701 | JGI IMG/M metagenome (GOLD analysis project Ga0208225, IMG submission 150701) | Freshwater microbial communities from Lake Mendota, WI - 15JUN2010 deep hole epilimnion (SPAdes) | ecosystem: Environmental > Aquatic > Freshwater > Lake > Epilimnion/Euphotic zone ... | reverse complement strand
GTCTCCCGGCCCGCTGTCCGCGCGGGTCGTAGAGCGGGTCTCCCGGCCCGCTGTCCGCGCAGGTCGTAGTGCGGGGCTCCTGGCCCGCTGTCCGCGCAGGGAACTAACCACCTTCCTAACTCTAGGTGACGTCTCGCTGCGCTCGAAAGAGGCGGCCCAGGAGGACCGCCCTACGATCAAGCGCCTCACGACATTCACCCTACGATTAGGCCTTACGATCATGCACCCTACGATTAGGCAGCCCAGGAGGACCGCCCTGCGAACAAGCGCCTCACGATCATTCACCCTACGATTAGGGCGGCACCATGAAGGTCCTAGTTTACAATTCGCATTTGCTCGCCGAGCAGTGCCCAGACTTTCGGAGTTGAAGCTTGGTTCGGATCGGCTGAGCGAAGCAGTGCGCGGGTCGCTTCTGTTCTAAACCCTTGAGCTTGCAACCATCCGAGGATCTTGGACTCGACGATTCCTAGTGCGCTCAGTGGGTTGCTTGACAAGCTCACCGAAGAGTTGTTGGTGGCATGAATATCGATTTCATCATCTGGTCCTCCGAGAAGTTTTCCGAGGTCAAAGCCGCTGGAAGCTTCTGGTCGGTGGACGATTCGAATTTTCTCTAGACCTGAGCGTTTTGCGACCATTGATACGGCATCATCGAGACCGCCGATTTGATCGATCAGTCGGTTCGACTTAGCTTGTTCGCCCGACCAGACTCGTCCGCCGGCGAGTGTTGCGAGGGTCTCGACGGGGATCTTGCGAGAGTCGCTAGCGAGTTGTAAGAACTTCGAGTAAACCTGGTCGATGAAAGCTTGCATCATTTCGATATCGGATTCGGACCAAGCGCGGTTTAGGGCGTTGAGACCTGCGGCGTGATCGAGGGTGATCGGTTCGATGTGGACGCCTGCTCGACGCATCAAAGCGGCACCGCTGAGTTTCATCGAGAAGACACCGATTGAGCCGGTGATGGTGCCGTGTTCAGCGAGAATTGGCTGTCCGATACAAGTGATCCAGTAGCCACCTGATGCAGCCATTTCACCCATCGAGAAGACGATCGGCTTTTTCTTGGCTAACGCATCGAGAGCTTGGCGAATCGCTTCGCTTGCAGTGGCGCTGCCACCGGGTGAATTGATACGAATGACCACACCTTTAATGCGATCATCTGCGGTGACTTCTTCGATCATCTTCACGGTCGGTCCGGAGACGATGGATCCTGGGCTTGCGTCTTTGCCATCTTCGATCGCTCCGCTCAAGTGCAATACAGCGATGGAGTCTTCTTTGAGTTTAGCGGTGGATTCTTTGGCTGGTGCCATGGCTTTGCCCATCAGCTCAAAGAAGGATACTTCGCGTTTCGGTTTGGATTTTGGTGTAGTCCATTCATATTCGTCACCGACTCGATCCATGATCGTCTTTTTCATTGAACCGTATGGGGCGAGTTGGTCGACCAATCGATTTGCAAGGGCGTCGGCTGGCAAGAGCATCCGTTTCTTTTGAAGTTCCCTTACCGTTCCAACTGGTAGATTGCGACCTTTGGCGATTCGGCTTAGTTGAGCACCGTTGATCGATTCGATCATCGCAAGGTAATGTTGTTTCAAGTGGGGAGACATTGTGGCGTTCAGGTACGGTTCGACCGCACCTTTGAAATCCCCTGCGCGGGTTACCGATGCTTGGATACCAAACAAGTCCATTGCATCGCGGTAGAACATCGTCTCCATCGAAGAGGAAGGCATGTCGATTGTGCCCATGTCTGCCATCAAGACTTCGTCGCACGCTGCGGCGATAGCAAGCTGAACGTTGCTTGCGTTTTCCAACCAAGCGATACACTTTTTGCCATGTTCGCGCAAGTGGTTGATTCGGCGGGTCAACTCGTCGAGTTGAGGTGAGTTCAATCCTAGTGAGGTTGCTGAGAGATCGAAAAGGACGTGGGTAACGAGTTCTTCGTGGCTTACTTCGTCGATGTAATCGCAGAGGCGGTAGAAGGATTTCGGTTTGCCGCCACCGCCACCGAGGAGCAGAGAAGTCGGATCGAGTCCAGCGCCGCTTGGGAGATCTTCGTAGGTGCCGCTCAAAGCCAGTACTCGCACTTGTTTCTTTGCGGGTGCTTTGACCGTCTCTTTCTTTGCCGCAGGTTTCGCATCGGCCGGTTTCAAGTCTGGCGTTGGGGGAGTGGGGTTAGCGGCAGGGTCGGGGTTAGCTGTAGGGGCAGGGTTAGTGGTAGGGTCGGGGGTAGTTGCGGGAGCAGGTGCGGTTTGAGCCGCTGGTGTTTCGGGTGATTTATCTTGGCCGACCGCAGGAGCGGTGAAAGGGATGCTGCTGGCGATGGCGATGCAACCGAGCCAGTTCAGGGGGGAGATAGGTTTCCAGTTTTTCAGGAGCAAGCTGCGAAGGACGGACATGAGTGAGACCTTATAAATAGAAAAGGGAATCGGCGATTCCTCTTCGAGTTAAACCAAAGAATATTGAGAGGAGCAGGGGCGAAATCATTGTGATTTGCGTTAAACTAGGAGGCTAGCGTCTGATGGACGGAATTTTGCAAAAATCGTTATTTAACCAGCAATGAAATCTGACGGATGATTGTAGCGATCGATGGCCCGGCAGGGGCGGGTAAGAGCTCGGTAGCCCGTGCTTTGGCCGACGAATTAGGATTTGCGTTTCTCGATACGGGGGCGATGTATCGTTGCGTGACCTTGGCATGTTTGCGATCCGGGGTGGCGTTGGACGATCCAGAGAAATCTTTGTCGGTAGCGAATGCTTGCCACATCGAGCTTGGGGTCGATTCCGTGAAGCTCAATGGCGAAGATGTTTCCAAAGCGATTCGTCAGCCGGAAGTTTCCCAGTCGATCAAACCGATCGCGGGGCATCCGGGGATTCGCGCTTTGATGGTCGAGCAGCAGCGTAGGATCTGTGCGCAGGGTGATTATGTCACGGAAGGGCGAGATCAAGGGACGGTGGCGTTCCCGATGGCCGAGTGCAAGATTTTTCTTACGGCAAGTCCTGAGGAGCGAGCGCGCAGGCGGGTTGAGCAATTGATACGGGGTGGTGTACAAGCCGAATACCAGGCGATACTCGCTCAGCAGAATGAGCGCGACGCGAACGATTCGAATCGAACCACGGGGCCTTTGCGAGCCGCCACCGACGCTATCTATGTGAGCACCGATGGAATGAGTGAGCAGCAAGTCCTCGAGCAACTCTTGACGATTGTCCAGAGCAAGCAGGGGAAGCGATGAGCAACGAAGAAGCTTCTGCGAACAATCCTCAGCGACCAAAGGTTCCTGAGAGCAAGTTGAGTTTGGCGACTCGCAAGTTCTTTTACAGGGTGCTGCGAGTTTTGGCGAGAATCTTGACCGTGTTGTGGTTTCGAATTCGTGTCGATGGTCGGCACCATTTGCCCGCAGAAGGGGGCGCGATGTTGCTCTCGACTCATCAATCGCTGATGGATCCGATCTTGGTCGGGCTTGCATGCAACAGGAATTTAAACTTCCTCGCTAGGCACACGCTCTTTCGAAATCCTGCGTTCTCGCTGCTTTTGAAAGTTCTCGATTCCATCGAGATCGATCGTGAGCGAGGCGGAATCAGCGGCTTGAAAGAGATGCTTGCGCGTCTGAAGCGGGGAGAGATTGTGTTGCTATTTCCAGAGGGGACACGCACCCCTGACGGTAACATTTTGCCGATCAAGCCCGGGTTTTTGCCCGTTGCGAAACGTTCGGATGTACCTTTGGTTCCTGTCGCCGTCGTGGGTGCTTATGAGTGCATGCCCAAGGGGGCTAAATGGATTTTTCCGAAACCGATTGCGGTGGTTTTTGGCAAGCCGATCTTGGCAGAGGAGTATCGGAATTGTTCCGATCAAGAGGTCATAGGCAAGCTCTCCTCTTCGTTGGCAGATCTTTATCGTCAAGGTAAGCAATTGATTGAACCGGCCCGGTGAGCTGGGATCCGGCAGTGCGTTGATTGATTCAGATAAAAGATCGGTAAGGGAATAGAAATTCGCAGAGTTGGTTCGTTCGGATTCCCCAAGTCCATTTAAAATTGTGTTACATTGCGCACAAACCTTCCTGCTCATCTTCTCCGAATCCCCAAAGAGCGACCCCTATGCATTGCATCAGCCTATCGCGGCTCATCGCTTTTGCGTTTTGTTTACTTTCGTATCCCTTCTTCATTGCAGGTGTACTTGAAAGAGGGGTATGTCAAGAGCCACCCCCGGATGTGGATTTGCGTTTTGAAGCATCGGTGGGTAATTCCGGATTGTCGCTTGAGTCAGCCGGGGTCGCGGCGCAAACTACGCTTTCTTCCGATGCGTTGATTGTCGTCCGTTGCAATGTTCGCAACGGAGGAGATCAGACTGCGGTAGGGTATCTTTCGGGTCGCGCGGTGGGGAATCTCGGAGAAGACGATCGCAGACGGATCGAGATTCCACCGAGGCAGATTCGCAGTTATGAGTTGCAAGTCAGGCCGCCACAGCCTTTACCTGACAACAAGGTCGACATAGAGGTATCGCTCTTCGGTTTGAAGGATGGGAAGGAGTCGATGGTGGTTCAAGGCCAGGAGCCGGCCACGCGAATCGTCACCATTTGGCGACCGAGCAAGAATCCTTTGTTAGCGGCCGTATCTTTGGGACGCGAAGAGCCAGAGCCGCTTGAATGGCGATGGGCGACGGCCAAGCCTTTTGGTCCTTATGAGTTTGCGATGGCCAGTCGCGTCGATGCGGAGCTGACCAAAGACTGCATCTCGTTGGATGCGGTTCCATTCCCGCTCAATCCGATTGACTGGAAGAACATCGATCTGCTGATGCTCGCCGAGTCCAATGCGTTGCGCAATACGGCGACGGTTGGTGTTTTAAGAAATTACCTCAATTCCGGTGGCCGAATATGGGTCATGCTCGATACGATCGATACTTCAGAAGTCGAACCGCTGCTTGAGCCTCATCAGCAATTGCAAACGATCGATTCGCTTCACTTGACGAAGTTTGAAGTTCGCCCGAAGCTTGAAACCGTCGCACCGAAAGATCGTATTGTGGATCTCGATGCACCAGTGGTCTTCAAACGAGTCCTGCAACAAGGGGGAACGGTAGGTCACTGGATTGATGGTTGGCCTGCATCGATCGTCATGCCCGTAGGGCGTGGAGAATTGATTGTGACCACGCTTGAAAGTATGGCTTGGATTTACCCTCGCAAATCCCAATGGAGCGATGATCCGTTCTTTCAAACCGCATACGAGATGCGTCCTTGGGCCAAACCCCTAATCGATATGGTTCACCTCAAGCGGGCTTCTCCGTTGGTGTCATTGAAAGATTCCAATTATCCATTGGCTCGGATCGGCAACCCAGTGGTGCCTCGCGGTATCGTTGCAGCGATTCTCAGCACGTTTTGTCTGGCGCTTGTGGGGGCAGGTGTGTGGCGAATGTGGGCTGGTGATGCGAAGTGGATTGGATGGATCGCTCCCGTTCTCGCCGCATTGGCTTCTATACCGCTGATTGTGTTAGCTTGGTCGATGAAGCGTGACATCCCAACGATGGTCTCGTTATTGCAGCTCGTGCAGTTCGAATCGCCCAGCGGAGGATCGTTGAAAGAATCGGCAGCTGTTTATCTTCCCGAGTCGCGCGATATGACGTTGCAAGGATCGGCAAGTGGCCATGCTGCTCCCGATCCGGCGATCTCCAGTGGAATCAAGACCGTGGTTACCAACGACTTTCAGGATTGGCAGATGACCAACGTCGCTTGGCCTACAGGGACTTGGAGATATCAATCCGAAGTTTCACTGCCGGGATTGCAATTCACCGCTCGCGGTGAGTTTACGGAACAAGGTGCAATCGTCTCTCTCCCTTCGAGTTTACCTTCTGAATTATCGGCACCGATCATCAATTACGTGCCGGGTGCTCCGGTGCTTGGGACTCCGATTGAGTCGGGAGTTTCCACCGATGAGTCTTCAGCGGCGCGAACGAGATTGCTAGTCGACGGTGCTTATCCTGCTGAAGGCCAGCGATGGACGCTGGATACGATCGTCGGCGAGGAGCAAGTTCGACGAGCGGAGATCATGCAAAAGATTTTGGAGACGACGGACCGATTGCAGACCGTCTCGCGAACAGTTCTGGGTTGGTCCGAGTTGTTCGATCAAGGACCGCAGTGGAAGGAGTCCATCGAGCGTCGTGGGACGGCGTTGGTAACGATGCCGATGACATTGGAAACGCCGGAGGTTGGGGCGAAGATATTGGTTCCGTATCCGTTTATCGAAGTCAAGACATCGAGTTTCGGGGTGTCATCCCCGGTCTTTATCGACGCGATCGGTCGATGGATTATGCAGTCATCGAACCGCGCTGAGACCCATTTGGAATTTCGATTGCCTTCGGAAGTTTTACCGCTGAACCTCTCCGAGATAGAGATTGATTGGGATCTTGCAGTGCCCCGCCGCGATGTAAAGCTTTCGTGGATCAAGTCGGGTGATCTTTCGGTGCATGACTTGGTGTCATTGAAGGAACCCTCGATTCCGTGGAAGTCCGTTTTGAAGGATCCGGATTTGCTCAAGGAGTTCGAGGACGGCTTGTTGATTGTTCGCCTTGAAGTATCCGATGATCGCGAGGTCGGTAGCAGTATTCCTTGGCGCATCAAACATTTGCGGATGAATGTACGTGGTACGACGTTGCCTCGCCACGGCTTGGTGTCAACCAAGTCGGCAGTAGAGCCAACCGTAGCATCACCTGTCACACCCGCTTCACCTGCTTCTTCGGACACCAATCCATAAAAGAGCTGTAGTCCTCTTTTGTGGATGAGTTCCGAACATCAATGTTCATTCCATCTCTCCCCTAATAATTCCTAAGTGCGATCGAGACTCCAATGAGCGAACGCGTTCTTGAAACCAAAAACCTCACCAAGCGATACGGTGACTTCACTGCCCTAGATGATTTATCTATCCATGTTGATCGTGGGCAGATCTTGGGGTTTATCGGTCCGAACGGTGCGGGCAAGACCACCACGATCAAGATTCTCGTGGGGTTGTCGAAACCCACCTCTGGGTCCGCATCGATTGCGGGGGTGGATTGCAGCGAGAATGCGTCTCGGATCAAGCGGTTGGTTGGATACATGCCGGATCGGTTCGGGGCATACGACAATATGCGGGTCCACGAGTATTTGGATTTCTTTGGAGCAATCTTTGGTATTCCGTTGCGGAAACGCAAAGCACGGATTTCCGAAGTCATGGAGATCACCAATACGGCGTATATGCAAGACAAGTATGTCGAAAGCCTTTCGCATGGTATGCAGCAGCGAGTGGGTATTGCACGAACGTTGCTGCACGATCCAGAAGTATTGATACTCGACGAGCCCGCCAATGGGCTTGATCCTAAAGCTCGCATCGAAATGCGGCAGTTGCTCTTGCAGTTGGCTGCACAAGGGAAGACGTTGATTGTCACAAGCCATATTCTTCCTGAGCTGGCTCGTATCTGTAACGTGGTGGCTATCGTGACGAATGGCAAGTTACGTGCGTTCGGTTCGGTCGATGACGTGATGAGCAAGCTTTGTCCGCAGAGGAACTACGAAGTACAGCTTGCGACAAGCGAAGCGATGGAGCAAGGCGAGAAGACACTTCGGGGAATGTTGACCGATTCGGAACCGATTTCCTCAAGCCCAGCAGAACTGACTTTGAGATTTCCGACCGTGCGCTCCGAAGCTGAGCTTTCCGAAGTTCTTTATCGGTTGGTTGGTGCTAAGGTTCCCGTGGTTCAGTTCCGAGAGGTCACAAGCGATCTTGAAGATGCATTCCTTTCGGTTGCGGGAAAGGACTAATCGAGCATGGCTCAAACGAGTGAAATACAAAAAGATATTCATCGCGATGGCTCCGAAGAGTCGGGTTCGGCGTTGAACGCATTCATCGCCAATCCCATCTTGCGTCGCGAGTTATCGACGCGACTTCGTAGTCCCAAAGCGCTCCTAGCGATCGCTTTGGTAGCGATCATTTCTTGCGGATTGGTTCTGATGCGGTGGCCGAGCGAAGCGACGATCGATTTGGTCAGTCAAGGAGCGGTGCAGGTTTTTCAACCTGTCTCTTATGCGATTGCGATTGCGATCATGATGTTGATTCCGGCGTTTCCGGCTACGGCGATTGTTTCCGAGCGCAAGCGAGGCACGTTGACCCTCTTGTTGAATTCCCCAACGAAACCGCTGTCGATTTACCTTGGGAAACTATTCGCCAATGTGTTGTTGGGGATCTTGATTTTCTCCGTTAGTCTTCCGGCGATCTTCGCTTGTTATGCCATGGGTGGGATCTCCATCTCGAGTCACATTCTACCTCTATTGTGTGTGCTACTTGGGATGGCGTTTCAGTATTCTGCATTGGGTTTGTGGGTGTCGAGTCGATCGCAGTCCACCGACGCCGCTTTGCGATGGACTTATGGGATCTTGCTGTTTCTGGTCGTTTTATCGATCGGACCGAGCGTGCTTGTGGGCAAGCTGACGGGGATCAAAGCGACCGTAGCACAGTTGCTAACGACCCTTTCGCCGATTCCAGCTTTGCAACAGATCACTGGTGCGCAGGGGCAATCGCAAGCGATCGGGATCAGTACTGGTTGGTTCGAGTATTTGGGAATGAGTATCGTTACAACGATCGGGTTTGCGATTGCAACGCTGCTCAAGCTTGATCCCCTTTTGTTGGATCGAGCAAGGCCGGCTGGTAAGGTGATTGAGACAAAGCAATCGAGTTGGTTGCGAAGGCTCTCTTATCTCGTCGATCCGCAACGCAGAAAATCGGGCATCCCGTTTTGGTTGAATCCCGTCATGGTCAAGGAATTTCGCACTCGCAAGTTTGGGCGATTGCATTGGTTGCTGAGGCTTATCGCACTCGGGGCTGTTGTGTCGCTGTTGTTGACCGTGGTAGCGGCGACTGGAACGGTCAACTGGGGTGTCGAGCGAATAGCGGCGTCGATGGTGCTCATGCAAGTCGGTTTTCTACTGCTGCTTGGGCCCAGCTTGGGTGCGAACTTGATCGCTTCCGAAGTTGAGAGTGGCGGCTGGCAGCTTCTTCGAGCTTCGCCGATCTCGCCTTGGAGAATCTTAAGTGGCAAGTTGCTTAGTACGTTTTTGACATTGTTGTTGTTGCTCTTCGCGACCTTGCCAGGCTATGTGATGATGAGTTACATCCAGCCGGCGGTAGGAGGTCAGGTGGGTAATGTGATCATTTCGTTGCTGATTGCGACGGTGATGGTGACGATCATCAGCGCGTGCGTGAGTGCTTATTCGAAATCCTCTGCGGTGGCGACTGCAACGAGTTATGCGATTCTTTTGACCTTGTTCGCGGGCACCTTGTTGGTGTGGTTGGGGAGAGGCAATCCATTCGGTCCATTGGTTGTCGAACGGACATTGTTGTTCAATCCTGCGGCGACCGCATTGTCCGAGATGAAGGCTCCTGGATTCGAATCGTATCAGTTGACTCCGAACGGTTGGTATGTCGGTGGAATCGTGTGTCTGATCGGTTTCGTCGTTTTGATTTTCAGAGTGCATCGGCTCACTCGTCCCGACGCACCTTGATCCTGCCCTGAGCTTGATGCTGCCTCGACCTTGATCCTACCTCGACCTTGAACGTGACTTTTTGCGAAACCGTTTATCGACGGAACCCGAACATGCTGTTGAAAGTAATTCCCAATCCAGTTTGTCGAGTCGACTCGCGAGCCGTGGCTCTGCTACTTCTCTGGTGCGCAGCTTGGATGTTATTTCAAGTTGTCCCGCAGGGTGCCAGTGCTCAAGATAGCGCCGCTCAAGATAACGCTGCGCAAGATAAGTCAGTGCAAAAGAAATCAGCGGCGAAGCAAATCGTTCCGTTGCAGCATGCGTGGGAGACCGATCCGGACTTTGGTGATATCTGGAGCACGATGTTACCGGTCCGGTCTCAGTTCATCGATTTGAGGTTGTTGGAGAGCGACCAAGTTCAAGAGCGGTTAGCAATCTCTCAATTGATCTGTTTGAACCACGATCGCCAAGGCTTCAAAGAGCGAGATCGAGCGTTGAAGCTTCTGCTCTCTCAGGTTGGCAATCCGAGTAATCCGTTGTTAGTCAAGCGATCGATGCTTTCGGCAGCTTCGTTGCTCGATGATGGGAGCAATGCGAAGTTGTTGTGGGACGAGGCGCGAGAAGACCCCGTTGCGTTGGCGGCATTAGAGCCATATCTGGCTAAATGGAAGGCGACCGAAGGGAGGGAGCTTTGGAGGAAAAGGCTGGGTGATTCCGACACTGCGAATGCTGAGTTGATTTTGGCAATTGAAGGAATTGGTCAAGTCGGAGAGGCGAGTGATGTCTCTTTGTTAGAAAAGATTTTGAGATCGAACCGCTCGACACCCAGTACTAGGTTGCTTGCTTGTCGAGCGATAGGGAAGTTAGCTTCGGAGGGGTTGAGTGGCTTAGCTAAACAGATCGTTGATTCGGATGTAGAAGACAAGCATTTGCTTGCAGCTTCGGTGCTTGCAAGTCATCGAGACGGGGCAGCTTTGGAGTTGCTTGAATCGATCGTTCAGACAGGCTCAAGTCCTTCGCAGCGGATTGCTGCGGGTGCGATCTCGACGGGACATCCGCAGGTTGCGATTGAGATGGCGAGCAAGTGGATACTTCATCCCGATGATCAGATCCGCATTACGGGACTCAAGACGTTGCAGCAGCAACCGAGTCCGGAGCGGATTAGGATGCAATCGACATTGCTTGGTGATGTCAGCTTGGAGGTTCGTCAGTTGGTACGAGAGCACTTGCGCGAGCTAGCGCAAGGTGACCACAGAGCGTCGGTCGAAGAGTGTTTGAGTGAGCAATTGACAAGTGGATCATGGAGGGCGTTGGAGCAATCGATCATTTTGACCGTCGAGTTGCAGGATCGCTCGCGGTTGATGCGACTCGTTGAATTGCTTGAGCATGAGCAAGCCGAGGTGAACATTCATGCTGGTTGGGCGTTGATGGAATTGGCGAATGATCCGACGACGCTTGCGGCGATGGTCCCCCATGCGCAGAGGATCACTCAAGAGCTTGAGCCCGCCTCGCGAGTGCTTCCGAAGCAGGACATCATACGATTGAGTTACTTGTTTGAGTCTTTTGGGAGGAACCGATATGAACCGGTTTTGGAGATGCTTTACAAGTACATACCTAAAGACAATTTCAAGATGGGTAACTTGAGTCGGTGTTCGGCGATTTGGGCGATTGGCAAGATCAAGAAGGAGGTAGACGATCCGGAGTTACGAGGTAAGTTCCGGGAGCGGATCACCGATTTGCCACCGATGAATCCCGAGCATTACTTGGTGCGTTACGCTTGTATCTTGGCTTTGGGGGAGTTTGGGTACAAGGACAGCAAGGAGGTTGCTGGTAGGCATGCTGCGGAGGATCGCAATGCGTTGGGATTTGCTTCTCGTTGGGCGATCGAGCAGATCAACAAGGCTGGCAAGTAGTTTGCGGGCGTTTTGGTGAGGGGGCAGGTTTTTCCGGGGAATTATTTTTTCCGGAATTCCCCGGCGGCGACCCGTCGTTCGATGGCTTCTATTTTTTCCAGTCGTCGAGCGTGTCGTTCTTGGGGTGCGTATCGAGCGCCGAGGAAGGCTTTGATGATTTCAAAGGCCAGTTCGGGACCGATGACACGGGCGCCGATGCATAGGACGTTCATATCGTCGTGTTCGACCCCTTGTCGGGCGGAGTAGGTGTCGTGGCAGAGGCTGGCTCGAATTCCTGGGAATTTATTGGCAGCGACGCTTACCCCGACCCCTGAGCCGCAGACGAGGATTCCCCGGTCGATTTCCCCGGCGAGGATTTTCAGGGCGACAGCTTCTGCGAAATCGGGGAAATCGCAGGAATCAGGGGAGTGGGTGCCGCAGTCGATCGCATCGACTCCGTGGGTAGCCAAAAATTTGGCTACTTCGTTCTTCATCGAGAATCCCGCGTGATCCCCAGCGATGGCATACCGAAGCCTTTGATTCATAAACATTCCTGGAATTAATGAAATGCGCCGTTGCCCTAAAATAGGATGGCTGATACACTTCGCCCCTCTGGTTTTCCAGGTTTTTTGGGCAGAAGCCGTTTTCTGCCCACTTGGGCAAACTGAAGTCCTCTAACCGATGGTTCTCAGACACGACCCTATTTTTATCGCTTCTTACGGGCCGCGACAATCGATCTTTGAGATCATTCGCCGAACCAAGGGAGCTTTTGGGTCCCAATCCTTGCTTGATTCTCGTGGGTCCAGGCTTCTTGTCGCCCCACCAAACCGAAGGAAAGAAACCTTGGTTTGCATCCAAGCAATGGGCGTCGTTTGAGCCACACGCTAGGATCCATTTCGCATGGTCAACCGTTCTCTTATCCGCTCCCTCGAAGACGACTCCTTGGAAGATGAACTCGCCGGTATGTTCGGCGATTCCGCAGAAGAGCTGTTGCTCGATTCCTTGGAAGATGCCAACAAGCAGTTCGACGTCAATCAGATTGTCGAAGGCAAGATTGTAGAGATCAACGAAGAATTCGTCGTTGTCGACGTCGGCTTCAAGAGCGAAGGCGCTATTCCCAAGAATGAGTGGGAAGAAGGCGAAGAGCCTCCGCAAGTCGGGCAATTGATCAAAGTTTTGATCGAAGAAGTTGAAGACCAGAACGTCTTCGAAGAAGCCCGCAACATGATCGTCCTCAGCAAGCGTAAGGCTGAGAAGATCATTCAGTGGGAAAACATGATGGCCTCGGTTCAAGAAGGCCAAGTTGTCACCGGTACGGTCACCCGCAAGATCAAGGGTGGTTTGTTGGTCGACATCGGCGTGAACGTCTTCTTGCCAGCTAGCCAAGTTGACATCCGTCGTCCGAACGACATTGGCGATTACATCGGTCGCGTCGTTCAGTGCGAAGTTCTCAAGATTGACGAAGCTCGTCGCAACATCGTTGTTAGCCGTCGGTCGTTGATCGAGAAGCAACGCGAGGAAGATCGCGAGCACTTGATGGCCGAACTCGAAGTCGGACAAATCCGCAAGGGTGTTGTCAAGAACATCGCCGATTTCGGTGCGTTCGTCGACCTCGGTGGTATCGATGGTTTGTTGCACATCACCGATATGAGCTGGGAACGAATCGGACATCCGACCGAAATGGTCGCGATCGATCAAGAGATCGAAGTCAAGATTTTGCAAATCGACCGCGAGAAGCAAAAGATTGCTTTGGGTCTGAAGCAAAAGCAGAACAATCCTTGGACCAACATCGCCGACAAGTACCCAGTTGGAACAACTGTTCCTGGGGAAGTTGTCAACGTGATGAGTTACGGTGCGTTCGTCAAGCTCGAGCCAGGTATCGAAGGTCTGGTTCACATCAGCGAGATGTCTTGGACCCGCCGCATCAATCATCCAAGCGAGATGGTTCAAATCGGCGACAAGATCGACGTCAAGATTCTTGGTGTCGACGCACAAGGCCAGCAGTTGTCGTTGGGGATCAAGCAGACTCAAGCGAATCCTTGGGACGACATCATGCAACGCTACCCAGAGAACGCAGAGGTATCGGGCAAGGTTCGCAACCTTACCAACTACGGTGCCTTTATCGAACTCGAAGAAGGGATCGATGGATTGTTGCACGTCTCGGATATGTCCTGGACACGCAAAGTCAGTCATCCAAGCGAAGTGCTTCAGAAGGGTCAGCAAGTTAAGTGCCGCGTGTTGAGCGTCGATCAAGCTCGTCGCCGAATCGCCCTCGGTATGAAGCAACTCGATGACGATCCGTGGAATACCACCATCCCTGAGAAGTACAAGCCGGGTCAGTTGGTCCATGGTAAGGTTACCAAGATCACCAACTTCGGCGTGTTCGTCGGGCTGGAAGATAACCTCGAAGGTTTGCTCCACATTTCTGAACTGTCGGACAACAAGGTTGAGAACCCAGAAGATGTCGTTAAGGTTGGAGATGAGATCGACGTTAAAGTCCTTCGAGTCGACAGCGACGAGCGAAAGATCGGGTTGTCCCGCCGACGTGTCGATTGGACAGAAGAACAACATCGCACCGAAGCCGAGAAGGAGCAACAGCAGCAGCAAGCCAAGGCTGACAAGCATGCTGAGCTCAAGGGTGGTTTGGGAAGCGACGGTCCGTTGATTCCTCAATCCGAGTAGGCTTGTCAGGGAGCCAAGCGGCTCGTTGATCTAGCTAAGTAGCTACAGAACCCGGGTAGGCAAAATCGCTTACCCGGGTTTTTTCGTTTGTTGGTTCTTCATGTAATCCGAAGTGTCAACGAGGTAGCAGTTGCGATTACCAGTCAGCCAGTACTCGTTGCGCGGTCACCACCCTCATCCCCCGACCCCTTGCTCCCGCCAGCGGGAGAAGGGGAGGCGCGCTTGTTGGGTGGTCGGACAGGTAGCCACTCGTCGCCAGACGGTGGGGATTTCCTCGCGACTCCCACCGCTTGGCAGCGGATGGCTACGTATAGCCCCCTCCGCGTAGCCTGGGACTGCGGTCCCGGGCGAGCGGTCAGTGCAGCCGTTGCGCGGTCACCACCCTCATCCCCCGGCCCCTTGCTCCCGCCAGCGGGAGAAGGGGAGGCGCGCTTGTTGGGTGGTCGGACAGGTCAGACAAGTCAGACAAGTCAGACAGGTCGGTAGTGGCAACCAGTCCAACCCCTAGGAAACGGGTAGCGAGGAACTCGTGCCGTGAAGAATACCTACCGGTCTAGAATACCTGGCCGTGAAGAATACCTAGCGGTGAAGAAACCAAGTCGTGAGGATTCCTTCGAGTGAACATGGTGGGCAAGCGATTGCATCTGCGCCTGAGTTGTGAAATGTTGGCCAATCGTTCCATCGTAGAAACGGGTGGATCAAGACAATGAAACTCGTCGGGTGCTCGTCGCGAAGCGATTGCAGGTCGCTTACTATTCGTGGGTTTGGTTCAGCCGGTGTTGAGTTAGCATCGGTTGGGGCTTGGGCGGGCCGAGACTCGGGCGCGTAGAAGATGCAGTCTGCTTGGAATGCAGGCCAAGCATCCTCGGTGAGTGATCCGATGGTGCGAATGCCGTATTGTCCAAGTAGGCTTTGCCAGAGTGCAACGTTTGTGGGTTCATCGGAGAGAACCCAGCATGTACCGAGTTCCTGCAATGCAGTGAGTTGCATACCTGAGTGTTGGTTGTCAGTCCGTAGTATCGCTTTGGCTTGATCGCTCCGATCGATTATTCGTCCAACGCGAGGTGAAAGTGTTTGGCTGTGTGTTGGCTGCAAGTCGCTTGTGTGGATCCATGGCAAGACTCCGTCGAACCATTGATACCAGTAGAAGGTTTCTAGGGAGTCGGGCAGTGGAAAAGTTCTTCGGTGTCCTTGCCAGTCTTCCCCGAGGACCGCCGCGATAGCAAGATTCCGACTTGGTGTGGGTTTGGTGGGTGAAGTCGCACCGGATTTTTTGCGAGTGGTCGTTGATGTTGTTTCAGTGGGTTGCTTTGTTGGGGGCTGATCACCAAGTTGTTTTAGGAGTGTTAGGGCTTGATGATCATTGCGGTGTTCGAGGCCGAGGAGGAGTCGTTTGTTCGATGCGGGTTCGCAATCAGTGAGCCAGTCGAAGACATCATCGTGGCGGAGCAATTCGATGTTTGGAGCGAGTGATTCGGGGATGGCTTCGAGGAGAGTGCGCCAGGCGGGGTCGGTTGAGCCGTACCAACCGAGCAACGGCTTCGCTTGCTCGCTCAGCGGTGTTGTCTGCCGCTTCGCTTGCACGCTCAGCGGTGCTGTAACTTCTCTCGAGCCTCTCCCCCGTTTCATGGTCGTGATGATCCTTGTTGGAATCGGAGAGGTTTTTAGCGGGCGTCTGAGGCGACCAGTTCGGATTCGGCGGTACGGATCAGTTCGATGACTTCGGCTGGGCTTTGGGCGGAGCGAAGCATGGTTAAGAGTACTTCGTCGCTGACGAGTCGTGCGAGTCGAGCGAGTATTTTCAAGTGGATTTGGTCGTCGGTTGAGCAGATTAGGAAGAAGACATCGGTCATCAATCCGGAGGTGTTCCCGAAGGGGATTGGGCGGGGGGAGATTCCCAGGGCGACGAGGGAATCGGAGAGGATGGAGGACTGAGGGCGGCGTGGGTGCAGCAGAGCGACGCCGTTTTCAAGTGCCGTTGGGTGGAGGGCTTCGCGGGCAAGTACGGCTTCGGCCATCTGGGAAGCGTCCCAGAGGAGTCCCGTTCGAGCAGCGAGGTTTGCCATTTCGCGGGCGACGGAACTGCGGGTTCTGGCATCGAGTGGGATCGAGATGGCTTCGGTGGACATGAATTCCCAAAGCATTGAGCGATCATCGATGGACGTATCGTAATTCTTTTCGAGGATACGTTCGACCTTTTGAAGTTCGTCGGGTTCTACGATTCCGATTTGTTCTTCGAGCCAGTGGTGGATTTCGGACTCCGAGAATTTCCACGCACCGTTGACTTTGCGACCTGGCAGTTTTCCGCGCGATGCCATCTTCGTGACTTGGTCGGGAGTTAAGTGCAGGTAGGCAGCGAGTTGATCGATATCAAAATCTTTGCTTGCCATAGAAAATCCTGCGAGTTTGCCGAGCGGAAATCGATTATTATGGGTAGGAATCGGCAATTGAGCGGATTCCAGGTTGCCAGCAGTGTACTTTGCACTCGTGCGGTGACAACCCATTATATCGTCCCTCCTCACGCTTCCTCTCCCCTGAAGGATTTCAACAAGGTTTTGAAAATGCAGAATTCCATTTCCCTCCACAATCGATCGTCCAGAAGAGCTTGGATGCAGACCACCGGATTATTTTTGGGAGGTTCGGCCGTTTGTAGCGTGATGAGTCCAGTTCAGCGATTGATAGCTCAAGAGGCCAAGCAAGCCGGTTTGAAGCTTGGGTTGCAGATTTATTCGCTTCGTGGTTTTCCTGTCGACGCGGCGCTCGAGCACACCAAGAACTTGGGTTTTGATCAAGTCGAGTTCTTTAGTGGCATGTTTCCGTTGACGGCTTCGGACGAAGAGATTCGGGCGATGGTCGACAAAGTCCGAGGGCTTGGGCTGACGATTTCCGCGCACGGTGTGAACGGGTTTACCAAGGATGCGGCCGCGAACCGTAAAGTGTTTGAGTTTGCTAAAAAAGCTGGGATCAAGAACATATCGGCTGCTCCGACTCCGGATTCGATGGACTCTTTGAATGATTTAGTTAAGGAATTTGACATCCGGATTGCCATCCATAACCACGGACCATCAGACCGGTTCAACAAAGTGGTTGACGTGTTGAGGGCGATCGAAGGCCGCGATCCGCGAATCGGGGCTTGCGCTGACCTTGGGCATTTCATCCGTTCGGGAGAGAAGCCTGTGGATGTGATTCGTGGGTTGGCTGGCCGACTTTACGGTATCCACCTCAAGGATTTTGCGGAGATGAAAGAAAACACACGTGGTGTGTTGCTTGGGGAAGGTCATTTGGACTGCGGGTC
>Ga0208225_1000180_pt1 | contig 17427 bp, 24 predicted proteins | sample LakMenEpi15Jun10_FD_150701 | JGI IMG/M metagenome (GOLD analysis project Ga0208225, IMG submission 150701) | Freshwater microbial communities from Lake Mendota, WI - 15JUN2010 deep hole epilimnion (SPAdes) | ecosystem: Environmental > Aquatic > Freshwater > Lake > Epilimnion/Euphotic zone ... | reverse complement strand
CACCTTCAGTTGTCAGTGGGCGCTTTTAGGTGCTCACAGGTAATGCTATCTTTTGTGTTTGTCGCCCGGCACTCAAAGCCCAGGCAGGGCAGTATCCATACAACCGTTGGGCACAACCAAAAACAAATAGCGATAGTCCAGGATTGGCGGACTCCAGCCCATTGGTTTTACGCGGTTTTTTGGGTGATATTTTTTCGCTCAAATTCTTCAGGTGACAGGTAGTTGAGCGTTTGGTGTAGCGGATGCCAGCATCGTGGGCATTGCCAAAAAAGACTTGGATGCAGTTTGTTTCTTGCAGCAGAAAATCGACCATACTTCGTCCCCGCAATGCGGACCGGATAAACGGTGCTTTTCTGCATAGGTGAACTCACCTGGCCAGATCCATTGCCCCAACGGGGCTAGATGAGATAGCCCAGGGCAGAGCGCAGCGCCGCCCTGGGGCCAACGGGGCCACCACCCGCACCACGTGTGCAAACCCCATGAAAATACTGCCTAGAAACGCAAACAGGCCTGCGTTTTGAAGCGTCGGCCTGCCGGTATAACCGGAGGGTCAAACTGAGTTTGATACCTTAAGTTCAATTGCGGAAGAGAAACCCTCACAAGAACCACTCTCCGAGATACTCTTCGACGCAATCTCAACCTATCCGGTTGCTCTCTGAGAGTCCGGAGGCAACCTCACGAGTTAGTCTCGCGACAGTCGAGATCTAGTCGTCCGCTTGATTCAAGCCTTGTGTCGTCTTTAGCGCAATGAGGACACGAGCTTGGTAAGTGACCGCGAAGTTCCGAGCGAAGGCAAACTCTTGCAGCTCGAGAATCCGTCCCAGAATATTCAACACACGTTGGTCCGAGAAGTCGCGGTGTTGCCGAAACTCGATCAGGTTGGGTTTTACCATGGCCGCTAGTGCGTTACCCCGGGATTCATCTGCGTAGACGATACCAGGTTGCGCGCTGTCTCGATGCTCGGTCGTATGAGGGAATAGAACAACTCCCCTCTCGTTGGCAATCAACTTGAAAAGGTATCCGGTATCATCAAGCAATCCAGCGATCGAATCGAACCCGTAGATGTTCATGGATGATTGCTCCTCATGATCTTATCGAAGTCCCCGTGAAACCGTAACCGCCTTGGGTGACGGAAAATGCTCTCCTTGGTTTCTGGTACGACGATCAGTTCCCTCGCTCTTACCGCTTCTTCGATCCATCTACTTATATCGTCATAGGGCCCGATAGGGTTGGGACGATGATGTGACATATGACGGAAAAACGCAAGTCGCCATACGTCAAAGCAATCGATCTCGCCTCCAGGTCCGTAATCGAAATCGATATGAAAATCAGGATGTATCACCTCGATGCCGTATCCATGGGGAATCAATTTAACGCCTTCTTGATTGCAGAACTTTGCAAGGGTTTGGCTGTGATCTCTACAATACTGTACCCACTTGAAGGTTGTTGTAGGTATTGGAATCCCAAGTGATCGATGTAGGAAATCAACTGCGAGATCTTGCCGGTCTCGGAATTCATAAATGAGCGTTTCTAACTCGGGATGCATCGTGGTTTGTTTCTCTTGTACAAGAACAGAGAGATGGTCGGAAGCGCAAGTCCGTTTTGGCTCGGGACTATTATACCGTTCTTTGGATTCTGCCCCCAAATGTTGATCAGCCGAACCAAACCGAAAGTAATTGACGAATGGTCAAAGCGTCATCCTGTCGCCATTTCGATGCAAGCACTCTTACGACTGGAAAATGGTGTTGGTCTGCATAGGTGAACTCATCTGGACAGATCCATTGCCCCAACGGGGCTAGATGAGACAGCCCAGGGCTGAGCGCAGTGCCGCCCTGGGGTTCCATTGTTGGTTCGGAATATCGAAAGGGAAGACAACGAAGATGATTGCGGACCCGCATGCCGTGGTGGTGTGGGGCGGGTGTTAAGAAACGGGTTTCCTTACCCCGATTACTGACAGTTTTGGGGATCGCGATTCTGCCACAAGTCGAAATCAAGACGGTACTTTACAACACGCTCACGGCCCCAGGTCATCCTAAAGTGAGAAAGTCGTTCCAGGACAGTAAGTCGGTCAGCTCTGAAGCCAAGTTTTTCAATAACTCGCAAACATCGGTTGTTTGAAGCGAAACAGCAAGCGATGAAAACAAGCCTGGGGTGCGATTCAAACCTTGCTGAGAATAGCAGTTCCAGTGCACGAACCATAATCTTGCGTCCCCATAACTCGGGCACGATATTCCACCCTAGTAACACATTCGTGTCGCTTACGCCGAAAGTCGAATATATCTGCGAAATGTGACCAGCAAAATTTCCGTCCACTAGTATGCATGAACACATCCAACCGTTTCTGGGAATATCAGGGCCGGGTTGAAATAAGGCAGTTTGCGACGCAGGACTCTCAAGTATGGATGGAGCGTACTGCATGCCACGAAGTCGAGGATCTTTTCGAAGCGCAAAAACCTTCTCTGCATCTGCTGGGGTGTACTCTCGGATCGTTACTTGCAAACCAACAACCTCTCGCAAAACGTTTCGACTCAACCGGCGGCGGAATGAATCATGGATTCGGGCATTGAGTTTTTGGGGTTCCGTTCACATTGGATAAGTCCTCTGTGCGAGATAAGAATCTCCAGGAGATTAGTATACCAAAATGGAAACTTCAAGAGAACAAGCATGAGGTGAAGGCGACTTCGCGAGGGCGAACGTCCCGCGCAAAAAGGCGGGGCCGATGCGGAAAGACTCGCAAGGGGTTTTTGCACATCGCCAAGGCGATCATAAGCTGCGTTGGCATGACGCACGCTTGGTTCGCTGAGACGCCCGGTGCGGACCCGCATGCAGGAGTGTGGGGAGGGTGGGTCTGTTTCGGGAATGCATCTGAGTGCGTCAGCTATATTTTTCGTAAGATGATCCGAAGTCTTTGGGGCTTTCGCAAGTTCAATAAATGCAGGTATAGATTCCCTCGCTTCTCATGGCCTAGCTTGCCAAGCGCAGAAACATCATAGCTCGCAGGTTGATCAAAGCTGCCATCATGGTTGCCTTGTGTCTTCTTTAGCGCAATGAGCAAACGAGCTTGGTAAGTGACTGCGAAGTTCCGAGCGAATGCAAATTCTTGCAGCTCGAGAATCCGTCCTGCAATATTCAACACACGTTGATCTTCCATTGCCCCAATGGGGCAAGATGAGATAGCCCAGGGCAGAGTGCAGCGCCGCCCTGGGGCTACCGGGCCACCACCCGCACCACGTTTGCAAACCCAAAAAACTACTTTGTGGAAACGCAAACAGGCCGACGTTTTGAGGCGTCGGCCTGTTGTTGGTGTAACCGGAGGGTCAAGCTGAGTTTGATTTCCGTTAGTTCAGCTACCAGATCCAAACTCCGCTTTAGCTCATCGGGATTTTTCCGGTTTTTACCAGAGGCTTATTACTCGGAGATTCTCTTGAGTTAGAGGTTAGCCCAAGCCCGAGGTTAGGACTTGAGCTTGCGTCGTGCGCGATAAGCCATGCCCAATGCACCGAGACCGAAGATCGCCATTGTAGACGGCTCTGGAACCGGGCACGTGGAAGAGAGAGTCATGGTGTCGAAGTTGAATGTTGCACGAAGGTTTTGGGAACCGTTCGAGGCGTTCAACTCCCGGCTATTGTAAGAGTTGTTGACAGCATAGGTACCCAAGTACTTGCTAAAAAACGCGGTCGGATCTGGCAACGTTCCATCATTAACGAATTCAGACTGAGGCCATGGTGGATTAATGATGTCTCCATCGAAATAAAGCGATGTGACAAGAAATGTGGGGTTCGAGTTCAAAAAGATACCACGATTGTTCGTTGTTGTATTAAAGCTGTCGGTCCTCATTTGGACTTCGAAATCATCATAGTTATCTATTACAGAATCCAGAGGTCGGACCCTAATACGATCCCACGGCGTGCCTCCAGGGCCCTCTTGGTATGTCCCACCGATGCCTGTTCCTCCCACTTCGGCGAATAACCTGGGTTCGCTACCTGCGTTTTCTTGAGTCCATCTGTGCTCGACAGCGTTAGTAGTGCCTTCTGGAGTCTGCGGCGCGTAGTTGTTTATAACCCAGTAGAAGGATACAGCTTGGCCGACAGTGAAGCCCATTCCTGCATCCGTCGTGTTCACCGTTCCACTAAGCGTGATGGTTACAGAACAAATACCGGCCTGGCATTGTTGGGCCGTTACGTGGGTCATAACGGTTATCAATAACAGACCAAAAAGCCTTCCGAAATAAATCGACAATTCTCTAACCAATCGCATTTTATCCACCCTCAAAAAACGAATCCCTCTATCCCCCCGGTAAAGGGAGGCCCTTTCACATCCATGAGCCAAGGCTAAACACAAATAACGCTGAATGCATCCCTACAATCATTAGAACCCCGTTAACCCGAACCACGGTTCCCAAAAGAACACAAAAAAATCCATCTCGGCAGCATTTTAAGTCTGCGGAACCGGCCTTGCGAAAAAGGGGTTCCCTGGCGATTCCTCCCTGATTTGTTAGTCTTCTAAAACCTTTCCTTGACGCAAGAGACGTTGACTAGGCCAATCAGATCCAACTAACCCATGAGCGCCGTTACACAAATCAATACCGACGAAGATATCGGGTCGGTCTCGCACTGGCTCAAAGAACTTAAAACCGGTGATAGCCTAGCTGTCGAAGCCATATGGAACCGGTACTTCCAAAAAATCGTTGAACTTGCGAGTCGAAAAATGAAAGTCAACCCCGATCGAGCTGTCGATGGGGAAGACATCGCGCAGCTAGCCATGCATGGTTTCTGTAAGAATGCTACCCTTGGCTGCTACCCGAACCTCGACGACCGAGAGCAACTTTGGGATCTCCTGGTAGTCTTTACACTGAATCGAATCCGCAAGCATCTGCGAGCTTGCAACAGACTCAAACGTTCGGGGCTGCATACCCAAGTATTTGAGTTTAGTCAGTTAGAAGTGTTGAAGGATCTGCAGACACCTGAAGCGCCCACGATCATGGCAGATATGGTCGATGCGTGGCTGAAACGACTGGATCATGAGGATCCATCTGGCATGCTCAAGCAAATCGCCATCTGGTCAATGGATGGTATTTCAGGTAGCGATATCGCCAGGATACTCAAGAAGCGAAAATCTTTCGTGCTCCATCAGATTCGACTCATACGTTTGCTGTGGGAGGAATGCGAAACGTGATTAACAAAGATTCGGATGCGACATTCACTTATGAAACTGACGAATTATCGGTCTTGCAGTGGCGAAGCGTTATGCTCGTATGCCAAGCTTACGAAAAGTGTTTGCTCAATGGCCAGAGTCTCTCACCCCAAGATTTCGCTTCGAATTATTTAGAGATTCCTCAACATGTACTTTTGCCGGAGCTTGAAAGAATCCATCATGAGTTCCACGAGGAGTCAGCACTGAACTACCAAGACACCGAACAAGTCGTTTCACAGTCGGAAAGGTACCTGATCCTCGAAGAGATCCGAAGCGGTGGGATGGGCCAAGTCTTCCGTGCGTTTGATCGATCATGCGGGCGACTCGTAGCGATCAAACGGATTCGCAAGGAACTGGCACAAGAACCTCAGATCAGACGCCGGTTCTTGGCCGAGGTTGAATTGACCGCAGATTTGGAACACCCTGGTGTTATTCCCATCTACGATCAGTCGGTCGATTCAGAAGGGCGTGAGTTTTACGTCATGCGATTGATAGACGGGGCTGGTACCGGAACGCTTCAACAAGCGATCCAACGATTTCATTCCATGAACCCTGATAACAAACCTCCTGGCATGGACCACCGAGGCAGTCGGAATTGGAACTCCGAAAAACGGGCTTCGTTTCGTATCCTTATCGAATCGGTCCTCGTGATAGCAGACACCACTGCACATGCCCATAGCCGAGGGATTGCTCATCGAGATCTAAAGCCGTCGAATATCTTAGTGGGACCTTTTGGCGAGACACTCATCGCCGACTGGGGCTTGGCAAAACGGATCAATAGTTCTGAAGTAACTCTTGGCGACGATCAAGACAACGACTCAAACAACCTGAAACCTTTCGTCTCGAGTGACAACCAATCCAGGTGGTCCACAAATGACCAAGGGGTCGGAACCCCAGGGTTTCGAGCACCGGAAATACATTCAGGTCGTTTATCCACCAATCTTGTCGCTGCAGACATCTATTCACTTGGAGCCATCCTCGATTGCGTCATCACTGGTTCGTTGCGACGCAATGATGACGCCGCATTCCGCACAAACGAAATGAAGGCGCCTTCGTCGATCTTACCTCTGATCGCCATCGCCCATAAAGCGATGTCTAGAGAAGTGGCAGATCGTTACCCAAATGCCCAAGCGATGCGAATGGATCTGAGCAATTGGCTTGCAGGAGAACCTGTATCGGCTTATCCCGAATCGCTTGTCGAGCAAATTTGGAAATGGCCAAGTCGCCATCGGATAGCGGCGTCGAGTATCGCAAGTGCTTTGATGATCGCTCTGATCGGTTTTGCTGTGTTCTCATGGTTCCAAAAAACACAAAACGAGAAATTGAGTCAAACGCTCAATACCGCTACGGTTCTTCTTGAAGAAAACCAAAAAGCCAAGCGATCGTTAGAGGATGCCTTCGCCCAGCGAGAATCCTTGGCCTTGCATGCGATTATTGAGTTTCAATCCCTGCTGACGTTGAACCCCACTTTGCAAACGGATCTGCAGTTCCGAACCGTGCGAGAGAAGGTCTTGAAAGAGTCGAGAAGCTTCTACGAAAACCTATCGAAATCATTTGATCAATCGGAAAAAAATGATTCCTCACTGGGGCGGCTAACCGATGCTGCGCTGGCGCTAGTGCTCCTGGAGAACGAACTAGGAAATTTTTCGGATGCCATCGGCGTCGCTGAATCGGTATGCCAAAGACTTCGGAACTATACAATGCCGTCCCATCGTCTCGAATACCATCTGGGACGGATGCTGGCTTTCAAGGGGAATATTGAGACTCGTCACGGTTGGAAGAAACAAGGGCAAGACGATCAGGAGCAAGCAGTACGCCATTTAGAACCACTCTTGGACTCCAGCGAACTTTCTCAAAAAGATCGGACAAACGTCACAATTTTATGGAGCCGCGCTGCTTCACCATTTGCCATCGGCTTGGCAGCAAAAGGGGACTTTCAAACTGCCAAGGTTCTTTTGGAAAAGATCCTCTCAAAACTCAACAGCTTAGGGTTAGATAGCTTTGACGTGTCTTTGCTCAAAATTCAAAGCTACGGCAATCTGGCTATGGTTCGTTATTTCTCTAAAGACATCGAAGGGACGCACGAAGCTTTGGAGCAAGCAGGAGTCTCTGCTACAAAATGCGAGAACTTGATGGACGGAAGTATTCCGTTTCGAGAGATCGTCGAGTTCGAAGTGATGAGATGCACGCTTGTTAGATTCAAAAGCGATTTGATGCTCACCGAGGGAAAGATCGATCCCGCCATCGAAATGCAAAGTAAGTCTCTAGAACAACTGACAAATGCAATTATTAAGTATCCTGGAAATGTCGATTTAAATACCGCGTACGCCAATTGTATCACTAGGCTTCAAGCGATCCTGGTCGAACACGGTAAGTTAGCACGAGCCAACGAGATTACCCAAGCTTGGCTTGAATTGGCTCAGCAGATTCATAAAGCCGATGATAAAAATCCAAACACACAGCAATTCCTACTGCTCGCTCATCACACGATCGGTCATTTAAGCGAAGCGGCTCAGCAGACGACACAGGCACAGCATCATTATCGTGAAGCACTGACAATCGATGAAAATAGTTTGAGCATCAATCCTCAGAGCGAATACCTCTTGGCTCAGGCACTTGAATTGACCGTACATCTGATTCGATTTGAGCTTTGTGCCGACGATTTTCAAATGGCTCAGTCCCAGTTTGAACAAGCCATTGCGTATGCGACAAAGCTCAAGAGTCTTCCCGAAAAGACCGATCAGTACCAAAGTGGCATCAAAAATCAACTACAGGCGGCCTTGCGATTCTTGCAGGATTCAGCTCACAACAGCCAATCAGACCAGTGGATTGCACGGTTACGCGAATCCGAACTCTTGAATTAACAAAAAGTTTCGATCTGTCCCGTCAAGGAGAGTTTGATTCCTCGTTGTCCCATAGGTCACGGTAGCTGTGGATGTAGCTCGCAGTCGCCGCTTGATCGATCTTCCAGTAGTATCGGCAAAGCAATTTAAAGAGTCGAAGGCCGCCATCGCTACCTGCGAAGTTTAGCAATCCGTCGAGCATTTGCTCTATTTGGCGAACGTCAGTGGAGCGGTTAGAAATGATCGTATTGACGATCGGTTCGTAAACCAAGATTGCTCGCTGCTCAAGCTCTTTGAGTTCCTGAGCTAGGTGGAAAATCGCGTCAATCGGAGTGTCAAACGACTCTGGCATCTATTCTCCCACCCAGTGAAACTTTTTCTCGCGTAAGGTTGACTCGCCGTCCGAGCGGTAGGCAACCAGCTTTCCACCTTCTGCCACATTGTAGTCCGCATGCGCGCCGTTGGTAGCCAAAGGCTTCTGGGCTCCTTGAAAGTTGGCTATGTCCTCGGCTTGCCAAGCAGCGTGTTCCACTCGTATTCCATCCACATTCAAGGCAACGGGAATCACCTGAAATTGTAAGCTGAGACTTTTAGGTCACGAAGCACACGTAAATCGTCGGTTAAGCCGATTCGACGGAAAAAGTCGAAGGTGCCGTTGAACCAACATAGCCGAACCGTCAGCGTTGTCGCTGGTCGCAATGGTGCTGGCAAATCGACGTTCGTCGAAAACTACTTGAACCGGTATGTCGATTGCGACGAGTTTCTAAACGCCGACTTGATTGCCCGCGTTCTTTCACCATTTGCTCCGGAACGTCAAACGCTGCGAGCATCCGAGATCTTTCTATAACGACTCGGTTAGCTTGAAATGGGAAAAACGAGCTTGCCTCGGAAACTACGCTTTGTCGGGCGTAGCTATCGCCGGCGCATTCCGCGCTGGAAAGACACTGGGTTTCACGTTACTTTGCCCTTTTACTGGCTATCAAGTGACGAAATGGCCATACAGCGAGTTGCATCGCGGGTGGCTCAAGGCGGACACAATATTGCTATTCCCGATATCCGGCGGCGATACACTCGAGGGCTGAGAAACCTTAACACTGTCTATCTGCCGATCGTTGATGAGGCATGGGTTTTGAATGGTGCAGTTCGCGTTTTGGCATCACTAAGTGAGGCGGAATAACGCAAAACCCATTATGTAGAGGCTCTTTCCACTAATTCCTCAAATCGAGCAAAAGTCACTGTCCGATGCATTTTCTTACGTGGCAAGCGTCTTCTCCGGATCGATGCGTCCCCCGTTCCATCAGCCAATACTCAACAAGACGCATACAAGCAGATTTCTGGATTGCATTCATCGAATCTAGATCGAACCAGTTTTCTGTTCCGAGGTATCCTGCTTGAGAATACCCTCAATCGAGTAAGTACCACCAACTGATCTCAGTCTCAAGAACTGACGCGGGCAGTTCTGCGACGGAAATATCCAGGGCTTGTTGTGCTAGCCACTGATCCCAATCTGCTCGCTGAGCGTGGATTAACTTGCCCTGTCGACGAAACCTGGCCACCCTTAACCCCAAAATGTCAGCATGATGATTCCTCACCATTAGCCTACTTTTCCTGGCAATCCATAAAGCTATCCAAAGCCTTAGTTCGTAGATCTCTCTTGCCAAACTTTGCGCAAAACTACTTTCTTACGATCACTCGAGAGATGGAAAGTTCACGATGCTTGGACGCAATGCCAACCTTATCGACGATATCTGTTCCAACGCAAGTTCCAACCGGAAGTTGCGCGATTTTCTGTGTAATGAAGGCGGCGACTTGAAGCGGAAGAGTATTTGATTCTTGAACTGGCGAGCTGCAGATTCGGGCTGCGAAATCATTCAAGGATATCGGTTCGATCGATTCGACGAACGCTATTTCGGTTGGCAATCCAGTCTGAAGACCAATAAAAAAGTGGACGAGTTTTCGTATGCGCCGCCTTGGTACTGCATCGACTGGCGCTGGGATCAACCATTCACCTTCAGAGACATGATTGTTCTTGCCAATCCCAGCACGGCCTACAAGTATCTTCTCAACTTTTGTGCTCGACGATTGGAAATTGGGTGGCAGTAGCCAACGATTTTCAAGTGGTGCAATTAGCTTGTCCTGGTCTAGAAACAGAGGTTGCCCCTCGTCAAGGTTCAACGCAATCTCGCAGTCGCAAAAAACACTTGCTTGATCAAGGGCGTCCTGGAGATCTTGCCATGGAACTTGGTTCTGCTCCGCCCAACGACTTGCAAATCGAGTTGTGTGGTCACAACCTTCGGATTGCACATGTGCATCTACATGATCAATGAACTGAGAGACTTGTTGAAGAGAAAGAACCTGTTTTGACATCTTGGGCCCGCCTCACTCCTCTACGTTGAAAGAAATAGTGGCGCCGTCTGGTAAGTCACGAATGTGCCTGGCAAAGTCAGCCAAAAAACGTAGCCGATCCAGCGCGCTGATGGCTCGATACGAGTACTGCGTATTTTGCTGTGCCAGGATAAACGGTGGCATAACGCTCAACAACTGTCCTGGCTCTAATACGCCCCCTTGGCCCCAATACTCTTCCAACGGCTCAAGATTCAACGCACCAATTGGATCGCTCTGCACTTCTTCCAGGAATGTCTTAAAGTCCATGTCGAGCGATTCGATTTCGTCGCATTCGGTGTCTAGTCGATAAACATCGTTATCGCGGATGAAGTACTGATCGCCGAGCGCGCTCTGAGCAAAAGGAACATCTGATTGCTTGACCGTTCGATAGTGACGGTGGAAAGCATCTGCCGATTCCCAAGCATAGTGTAGCGAATGCCATTCGAGGGTTTGGCATGCACCACGTACGTGCAATGCGCCGCCAAACTGAATGAAACCATTGATCGACTTGAGCAATTCTGCCAGATCGCTTGGAAGCTTTCGGAGCGTTTGTTGATCATCGATAGGCGGACCAGCCCAGGTGATGTCTAACTCCATGGCCATCTTCCTCGATTCTTGATTATCTCTGCGATGTGCAGCGGATGGAATTGTAATTCATCGCCATTTGCTACGGCGGAGTGAACGGGTTCGTTATCAATGACTCCCGTGTATATTGCGTTGTCGTGATCGACTTCAGTGATCTTGACCCACATCCGCTCCGTCTCGTTATCCTTTCGTGCCGCACCTTCGCCCGCAAAGCGAAAGATCAACTTGACGCGGTCGCCAACTCTGCAATTCTCGCGTTTCCGTTTGGATGGTGGTGATAGATCATCGCGGTGCTTGGCTAGCTCGACAGCGTCATCCAGATAGTAACCATCCTCGTCAAAGCTTGGGAACGGATGGTGCTTGAGACGTTTCCATTTTTGCTTGGGAGATTTTCGTTCGGCCGCCCAACCACACGGAAGATCGTGCAGCTCTTCGATCGATGCATCCAACTCAACGATGCAGGACAAGGACACAACTTTCGGTTTCACTCGATCGGGAGATTGATCGCCGTGAAACTGCCAATCACCTTCAAAGTCATGCGACACAAACGTGATCGGCGAACCCTTCAAGACATAATTGCTCGTAAAGCAGGCAGTATCTGGGGAATCGGCGAATCGCCAAGGTTCGTCAACCAAAAGGGACTTGGGCAAGCCCGTCTTCTCGACCGATGATTCGTACAGCAGAGGCTGGACCTTGCGGCTACGTTTGCTACAAAGCTGGTCCCACGGGAAGTATCCGTGACGATCGGGCCAAAAGCACTGCAACACGGGATACTCCTGGTAGTGGTAATACCAACTCGCTGAACGGAGCAATGGCTCTCTCCATGGAGCATGAACTTCGCGGAGGACGCATAACTGGCCCGGAATGATGCCGTCGATCCTGACGCCATCTCCGAATTCTTTGCGGGCTTGTAGGAGATCGGCATAGCGAGCAATCATCTCATGCATCGTCTCAATCTCAAGTCCGAAAACGATTAACTCCGGCTGGCCGTACTTCTCAAAGAGACCAACGCTGTAGGTCCAGGCGGGCGTCGAGCCTTCACCTGGAATCCCATTAGCATGCCAGCCATGCTTTTGAATGTTCTTGAGTATCCCACGCTCAAAGCGGTTGAGGTCCTTGTCGGCAAGCGATCGCGTTTTTGGTTTCATATCCAGAATTTCAATTGCAAAACGACCCATCAGATTTCATTTGTTCGATCTCCAGTTGCGATAACGATCTGAAGCCGCTGCGATTGAGCAATTGCTTAAAGCACTCCAGCGATTCGTAACCAAACTCGTCACCGATTTGTTGCTTGAACTGGTTGAGATCCATCCCCTTGTCGAAGTACTCGAAAAAAGTATCTCGAACTTCCGCTGATAAATCGTGTTGAAAAATGCCGGTACCATCAGCTCCTATCATTCTACCTATTTGCTTTCAACAAGCCGGATATACCCATAAGGATTGAAGAAAAAATCATCCTCGGCATATCGATGGCAATTGTCGAGTTCAATGATGCGTCGCGGTCCGCTATCGCTAAGGCGAAATCCTTCGCCCTCTCGTAGAGCTCGATTGGGCTTATCAGCGACCAGATACAATCCCATCAGGTCAATCCACTTCACTGCATCGGGAACATCGAGTTCATCGTCGACTTCGACGTCGCGATGCCCAAGCAGATGCATGCCAACGGAATAAAACGAGTTCGTGTCTTCGTCATGTATGGCGCGCTGCACCCATGCTCGATACAACGCGGCCGATGCAGTATGCACATCGCCATCCTTTATCCCCTTTCGGTACTGAAGCGCGAGCTCAAGCCAGCGCTCTCGACCATGCGCTAATCCCGCGCTCTCGCTCTTGGCAGCAACGCCGCCTGCCTTGAGTAACTCCGCAACCAATAGCAGAGCCGTCGCCGAAATCGACTCCGAATCGTTCTTCTTAATCGGTGGCGACAGGATATAAGCCACAGCCGAATGGGAATCGATCGCTCGCCATTCATCGCCTATTATCGTGGGATTATTGCGATCCACCGAAGCCACGAATGCGTCCTTCATTCGATTATCTGGTTCGAGCTGAGAATACTCGAGATCCAACGCAAATTCAGGGCTCACGCTGTCCACAATCGACTGTACCGATGTAAAGTGATCCCATTGGCCAAGCACGCAGATTACATGTCGCGGTTGTGTATTCATCGTTTTGATATTATATCAGTTTCAATAGAGGTAATCGTTAAGTATCCATATCCACATCGTCCCAATGGTCGCTGCTTCCGAGCCATGAAAACGCGTAATGACGCTCATAGAGCACGTTGAAGATCAGATCCTCGGGCATCGAATTCGTTCGAGTTGCCTGCCTCGCGTAACAGAGTAGGTTGTAAGTTCGATCCTCTTCAGCAAGTATCCAACCAGGTGGACGCAATCGGGCTGATGCAACAAATTCTTCAATGGAATCCCCTAATCCCGGCATAATCTCGTCGACCAGCTTCCGAGTGTCGCAAGTCTTGGTTGGTAAGCCCAATGAACGAACGTGGCCGATTGACCAAAGCAACGCCCACTGAGACTCTTGCCTCCAGCGAGCGGCATGGATTTGCTTCTTCGTTGGTTTACGGGCCGCAAGAAAAGTTCGTTCAGATGACGAAACGGTCTCCCACAGCGACTCGTTCTCAAGCCACTCTATAACTGGCTGGGCCTTCACACCACATCCGACCGCCACGATACAATGCAGTACGATTGCCCTGCGAGCCACATCTGCAGGGCTGCGCGGGCTATCTTCATGGTAGTCCTGAACTGCTGGAACGATCGCGGACGTACACACACCATGTGACGCGGCCCAGGCTCTGGTCTTCATGATTGCGTACCTCCATCCAGCAGTCGCTTGGCAAGCTCGCAAGCTATTCGCGCTGCGTGGCGGTCGAGTTCTTCTTTCGTCATCCGTCCACTGGCAGCATCGACGAGATGTTTGCCAGACTTTTTATCGCGCACCCATACGATTAGTTTACGCCCACCGGTCCCTTTGCTTTTATCGACGGCGACGTCGAAGCGTTCGGTATCAAGGCCGAACTGCAATGGCAACTCTGTGTCGTAGAAAGGTTCCTGCTTCGTCATCTTCGGTATCCTGAACGTTTCACATTCCATCTTGATTTAGGTCGAATTTCATGACGATGTCTCTATCAAACATCGATGGCCGATAGTGGATTTTGAACTGTTTATGTGCGTCTCGACCAAACGTGTTTCCCTCAGGAATCTCCAGGTAGTTGTCAACGATGTACTTGGCCGAGTCCAAGATAAACTCCATCAACACGTCAGGTTCCATCGTGGTCTCATCCACTTCGATCTCATGAAAACCGAGCGACTCCATTCCCGTTGTAAAGCAACGATAGACTCCGTCGGATATCTCTTCGACCCGTACATCAGCAAACACCATCATCGGAACATCGTCGATGGTCGCGGGCCGAACATTCGCAATAAACAGTTTTGGCTGCATGACTAAGGTGGCATCACCCCAGTAGACTCCTACCGCATCCGTCGACTCGAGTACGCCTTGAATAACACCTGCGAGTATCACTCTCCTTGCAACCTCATTCCACTCGCCTCCTCGGATCATTGCAATGAAGTGATACTTGTGTTGCTGCATCGCTTCTGTGGCATCCGGCCACCACCATGCCGTCGCGCAGGGGCCCTCCAGCTGAGACCAAGGAATGGAGCCTGGCATTAGCACGACGACGATCTGCGAGTCATCGCACTCCAGCATGAGCACGTTTTCGTTCCATTGCTCTTCAATTTTCCGCTTGCCGAATTTCGAAAGCACGCGTTCAAACAGTGAGCCTTGTAGCCCACAGGCTTTCTTGATCTTCGCTACGCTCGGCAGCCTTTCAGAAATAGTCGCGACCATTGCTATCGCGCATTCGGAGCCACCTTCTTCTGAATCTTCAGTAATATCGTCATCTGTCATTGTTCTTTGGCAACCTTTCGAAGGTTAGTCATCGACTTCTTTGAACAACACTTCTAATTTCTTGTGCGAATCGGGGAGCCCGTGCTCCTTCATCAATTGAGACAATTCGGGTTCTCGACTCCATAGACTCTTTCGTCGCAGGAGACACGTGCATACTTCTCGCTGGATTGAGTTCAAGCCAGCTTTGATCGGGAAGCGTTTGGACTTTGCAAAGCACAAGCCGAGCATGGCTTCGGCCAATCTGCAGGCATCGTAGTCATCTTTGGTACTCTTGAAATAAAGCATCAGTTCACGAACGAAAGGTTCGCCCTGCTCCATACTTCGACACGATACAGCTTTGAGAAGATCAACGTGCAGTTCGCTGTCCGCGAGGTTCTCGTAGGCATCGCTGAGCTTCTGAAATTCGGCAGAAGCAGGCGACTTAAAGTACTTGCGAATCAAGTCGCTCAGGTAGGCGAACGCTTTAGGGTTGAAGGAACGATCGATGGCATGCAAAGCCTTAAGGAGCGGCACTAATTTCTCGGGCGCTTTAGCTTTACGAAACTTCAGACGTTCCCATGGATTGGTCAATTGGACAATCGGTTTGGTCGGTCCATTCCACTGACTGCCAATGAAAAAATTGGGACGCGCCAGAATATCGTTCCAATTCGCGCCAAGGAATAGATTGACCGATCCATGGTCGTCGTCATAGCATCCAAAGCACTCGTAATCGATAAACCATGACAACAAACCGTTCGTTGAGTAATGCTCGCAGAAACAGACCAGTTCTACCGTGTTCAGAATATAACTGCCCGGTACGCGTCGATTGGGGTCCTCCTCTGCCCAATCCGACATGGTCATGGAAAACTCGTGTTGCGACAACTCCAAGTACTCCAGCCTATTCAAGATAAGCGGCCCGCATTCCGATCCACGCGATCGAATTTCGTAGTCAGGGTTCTTTCTCAGGAAAGTCACAATATCTTTGGGGAGCGCGGCGACAGCCTTTTCGTTGGTTTGAGATTGCATGGAAAACGGGAGCGTCTTGGCGACGCGATGTTCCGTTGGCCAGCCTTGTGGAACCCCTTTGGGCCACATTTCATCAAACACGATTGTTGACACCGCTGTGAGATTCGACCATTTCTGTTCTGACCGCAATGCAGCCAACTTGTCAAAGTCTCTCCAAACGCCTTCTATAAAATGTCGATCAAGCCGATTTTGTTCAAACTCAATTTGAGAGCTTTCGACGACAGAACGAAGGTCATCAAGTGCTTCAGCGACGGTTTCCACTTTCGTACTCCACGCGGCCAGTGTTACCTGCGCAGCTGCGCGCATCACTTCGGAAGCGTAGAACTTTTTACTTGAGTTCTCGGCGTACCACTTTGTAAAAGCTGGAACACTGTGGCTATTGGACAATCGATTCCAGATGCGTAGCAGTTGTGCATGCGTGGAGCCTGCCGCCGCGGCTTGCTCGGCAAAGGAGACTGCAGTTTCCAGCATCTGAGAAAACTGCTTGGGAGCATCAGGCAGCGGTTTAAACAGAAGCGGCATCACCCGCCGCATTGAGCGAGCGACAAGTGCCACTCGTGCCCAACGAGGCAGAGTCTTGAGATTGTCGTCGGTCGGTAGTTCTTTGCGTTTCATAAAACTCTCTACTTCAAAACCTGTCTGTGACTCAATTCACATTCTGATGTGCTTCTTGCCGTACCGATCGAAGCCTTCACGGATCGATTCAGTCAGTTGACCGCCGTTGCAAACCAGTTCGTAAGAACCGGGCATTACCAAGCAACCGTCGACATTCCCGACAGAAGTTCGTTCGATGAATTTGCGAAGCAGATTGAACTTGCCATTGAGCATTCGCCAGTCGATGTTGGCTCGTCCGCCCACGGACCGATAATGGGCCTGAGTCACCAGCCCTAGCTCGCTAGGCGTCAACATTCTGGAACGTTTCAGGCCAGTTTCGATTTGGATCATCGCGAACTCGGCCGCGTATCGAAAGGTGTGGCCATTGCACTTCTGTGGATCAAGTTTCTGTTTTGTCGGTCGATTCGGAGGCATCGACTCCGCGTCCCACCAAACGAAGTCACACTGCTTACTGCAATATCGAAAATAGCTCGATAGCTCCGCTGACGACTGAAAGCACTTCAGCATCTTACTGGACTCCGAAACCATCTCGTAGGCGATGAGCCCCAACTCGGAGAGCATCGTTGCGAATACCAGATTGAGGTCTTCTTTGGTAGCGTAGAAACGTATTTCAGGCATTGGCATCAGCGCCTAATAGTACACACATGAATCTTAAAACTCCATGATATCATGAACGGGTTCGTAGTTCACGCGCGGCAGACCCAGCTCCTGGCTAGCCCAGGGCAGAGCGCAGCGCCGCCCTGGGACCATCGGGACACCACCCGCACCACCTGCGCAAACCCCATGAAGCTAACGCCTAAAAACGCAAACAGGCCGAGGTTCTGATGCGTCGGCCTGTTGGTACAACCGGAGTGTCAAACTGAGTGTGATTTCCCTT
>Ga0208225_1000179_pt1 | contig 17432 bp, 7 predicted proteins | sample LakMenEpi15Jun10_FD_150701 | JGI IMG/M metagenome (GOLD analysis project Ga0208225, IMG submission 150701) | Freshwater microbial communities from Lake Mendota, WI - 15JUN2010 deep hole epilimnion (SPAdes) | ecosystem: Environmental > Aquatic > Freshwater > Lake > Epilimnion/Euphotic zone ... | reverse complement strand
CCTGCTGGAGACAGGCAGGATGCATCGGGTAGTGAACCTCCGGTGCCTGCGAATCAACCTAACTCCGCCAATCCAGCGAGCCCTGCAAATCCAACGAACTCTGCCAATCCAGCTAACCCGGCGAATCCCGATTCAGCCGCGATATCTTCAGAAGCGGTACAAGCGCAGTTACAGCAGTTGCAATCAGCAACGGATCTTGATCCGAACCTGAAGTCTTCGTTGACACTTACGTATGAAGCGACTTTAGCGGAGATCAAGAAGCGGTTTGAGGAAGAGAAGGCAATCAAAGAATACACGGCGGCTTTAGAAGCGGCGACGGTGGCGACGGCGGATGCGAAGAAGCGTAAAGAGAAGCCGGATTTCAAATCACCTTACATAGAAGGATCGTTAACTTGGTCGAGTCCCGAGTACTTGCAATCGCTTCAGTTACAGATCGGCGCGTTGCTTCAGGGGGCGACAAAGAACAGGACGGACACCGAGACGACGATCGCGGCGCGGGATGTACGCAAGAAGGAGCTTCCTCGATTCATCAATGACGACAAGGGAGCGATTACCAAGCTTAATGATGAGTTGACCGCTCCGGTGCCGGAAGGGACTGACCCAAGGGTACGCGAAGCGAATCAGTTATTGATTCGAGCCAAGCTAGCGACTCTTAATGCCCACCTTCGTCGCGTGGAGCTTGAGCAGCGGACTTACGAGGCAGAAGCCGAGTTATTGCCTTTGCGCAAGGAGTTCTACATTGCAGAGGAGAAGTTCTATCAGTTGCGGATCAAGGAGATCGCTGAGGAGTTAGGGAAGCGTCGCGAGACGCAGATCACCCGTTACGCAGATTTATTGGATCGGCTCAGCAAGCAGTTGAAGGTTGGGGACAAGGGAGATAAAGGCAAGGAAGCCAAGGAGTTACTGGATTTGCAATCGCAGATCGAGTCATGGCGAGAGTTGGTCGGGGAGCAATCCAGAACGCGGAGTATGCTTGAGGATCAGCGAACGAAGTTGCGATCGTTGACCGATCGATATCGGATCATGATGGAGCGACTTGGATCGGATCGAACGGGCGAGGAGGCTCGCGATGGTAATTTCAATGTATCGCGAATGAAGAGTTTGGTGGCGAATGTATTGAAGCGTCAGCGGGATGAGCTGCCGAAAATACAGGAGCTCAACAAGGAGTTAGAAGACTGCCAGACAAAAATCATCGCGGTGCAATCGAGGATCTTGGAGCTTGATGATTTAAAAGCCAAATACGAAGAGGGGCTTGATCCGACCGCACCGAGGGTGGATTTCGATACGTTGGTTGAGGAGTTTGATTCTCTCGATGGATCGCAGAAGCGGATGTTGCTTCAAGCGACGGAAGCGAAGATTGTCGAAGAGTTTCGAATCGATGCGAACAATGCTGCCGATACGTTGTTCAATCTTGCGTTGGTGCATCAGCAGCTTATCGAGCATGTGAGCAAGTATCGCAATTTCATCGATCAGCATATTCTCTGGATACGATCGACCGATCCTTTTGGGGTTGAGGACTGGCCGGAAGTAGTCGAGCAATCGAAGCGGCTGGGTAGTTTATCGCAGTGGCGCGAGATTCCGATCCGCTTGTTTGATGACTTCAAAGAACATACGTGGGCTTACGCTTTCTTCCTATCAGGTCTTCTGTTGTTGATCGCATACACGACAAAGATGCGGCAGACGGTTTCGAAGTCAGGGGTATTAGCCGGCAAGTCGACGACGACATCGTTTTTACCGACATTGAAGGTTTTGTTGTTGTGTATTTTGCTTAGTGCACCGTTGCCGTTGATCCATTTGCTATTGGGTTGGCGATTGTTATCGGTCGCTGATAACAGTGCATTTACTGCGGCGATTGGTTGGGGATTACTGGTCAGCGCGAGATATTTCTTTCCGTTGGAGTTTTTTCGTCAGATCGCGCGAACGGGCGGACTGGCTGAATCGCACTTTCAGTGGTCGCAGCATTCGACTTCGGTATTGCGCACTCAGTTGCGTTGGTTCATTGACCTAGCTGTTCCGTGTGTTGGGATCTATGCGGTTGTCGCAAATGATTTAGAGTGGAAAGCCGAGAACACATTAGGTCGTGTTCTTTTTGGAGCTTTGCTGTTCATGGCTTCGATCTTCCTGATCAATGTGTTGCATCCAAGGTATGGGGCGCTCAAGGAGTATTTAGAGGCGCATGCGGGTGGGTGGACGGATCGTTTGAAGTTTGTGTGGTATACCGGATTGTGTGCGGCACCATTGTTTCTGCTCGGCATGAGTTTGATGGGGTATCACTATACGGCTACCCGTTTAGCGATGCACTTGCATACGAGTTTCATGACGTTGATCGGTTTGTTGTTGCTTTATTGTTTGATATGTCGTTGGCTGCTGCTGCGTCGCAGAACGCTGATTCTTCAACAAGCCCGACAGCGGCTTGAGGAAGCTCGTAGGCGCGATTCCGATGCACCTCAAGTTGCGACCGCTACGGCTCCCGTGACGATTGTGACCGAAGCCGACTTGTCGCAGATCAATGCGCAGACGATGCGGTTGGTTTCCAGTACGTTGGTGTTCGCAGCGATTGCCGCAGTTGCGTTTATTTGGTCAGCGGTTCTACCTGCGGTCGGCGCATTGGATTCTGTGGAACTTTGGAGTGTCGACGGTGCAACGCCCGACGAGAAGTTACCTGTAACCCTTGCGAACCTGCTTCTTGCGATTCCCGCTGCGGTGATGACCGTGGTGGCGGCAAAGAACTTGCCAGGTCTTCTTGAGATTGCACTTCTACAGCATTTGCCTTTGGAGAACGCTGTTCGATATGCGATCACATCGATCTCTCGCTACACGATTTTGATTTTGGGAATCGCGATGACCTTCAATAGTCTCGGGGTACGATGGGCAAGTATCCAGTGGCTAGTGGCGGCTTTGGGGGTTGGTTTGGGTTTCGGCTTACAAGAAATCTTCGCTAATTTCGTTTCCGGCTTAATCTTGCTATTCGAGCAACCGGTTCGGGTGGGGGATGTCATCACAGTTGGGGATACCACCGGAACCGTGTCGAAGATTCGGATGCGGGCGACGACGGTTATGAATTTCGACCAACAGGAGTTGGTTATCCCGAACAAGGACTTGGTGACGGGTCGGTTGTTGAATTGGACTTTATCGGATTCGACGAATCGGATGATGATCGATGTGGGAGTTGCCTACGGCAGCGATACCACACGCGCCTGTCAGATTCTGCGTGAGATCTGTTTAAACCATCCGAATGTATTGAAAGATCCCGAACCTACGGCATTTTTCGAAGTCATCGGAGACAGTACGTTGCAGCTAAAAGTCCGTATATTCTTGGCGAGCCTCGATTTGCGACTACCGACTCGGCATGATTTATTGACCACAATTCATCAGCGATTTGCGGACGAAAAGATAGAACTCGCATTCCCAACCCGCGATTTGAATTTGCGATCCGTTCCCAAAGAATGGAATTTGAGCGGCTTGTTTAAAGCCGCTTCCTAGCTTTCGCCCTCGGCTTGCAGGCAGCTTGCCAGTCTGCGACTTCTTGACACGCTCGCGCGTGAGAAATACCTTGACGGATCCAAATTCGGTCGTTGGTATGCAACTTCGTATACGTAATTTTCTTTCGTATCGTTCTGCGATGATGAAAACCCGGGTTAAGGGACGGTTTGCCCCCGGGCAGGACTATTCGTTGCTGGTGAAAATTACGATTAGGTGAAAAGGCTTAGGAGTAGAGACGATGCGGTTTTTTCGAGCGGGAGCAGTGGCTGGGATACTCTTTGGTGCTTTGATCGTCGCCGATTCGATGGTATTCGGGGAAGATAGTTGGCCGCAGTTTCGCGGTCCGGATTCGATAGGTCATGCTCCCGATCATCATCCTCCGATGCAATGGTCCGATACTCAAAATGTGGATTGGCGAATCCCCGTAGCTGGCTTGGGGTGGTCTTCTCCGTCGATCCATCGCGGAGTCCTTTATTTGACGACTGCCGTTGCTCAAGGAGAAGGATTATCGCTTCGCGTGATGGCAATGGATGCGCAGAGCGGCAAGTTGATATGGGAGCGAGAGCTCAAGCGGGTCGACAAGGTACCTGCGATTCATGCAAAGAATAGTCATGCGAGTCCTACTCCAATCGTGCGTGACGGAGCGATGTTCGTTCACTTTGGAACGTTGGGGACTGCGAGGTTGGATCCTAAAGATGGTACTGTCGTATGGATGTGCGAGGAGTTGGTCTATCCACCGGTGCATGGTAGCGGAGGATCGCCGGTATTGTTTGAGGGGAAGTTGTTCATTATTTGTGATGGTAGCAGTGATCCTTTTGTATGTGCGATCGATGCGTCAAATGGAAAAGTGATTTGGCGGACACCTCGAAGTGAGCCGGCGAGGATTTCACATTCCTTTGGAACGGTAACGGTTGCGAATGTTGAAGGTGAGTCACAGATTTTGGCACCGGGCCCGAACCATCTAGCGGCTTATGAGCCACACACAGGAAAAGAGATATGGAAGGTTTTAGCGCCGGGTTGGTCGGTAGTCCCTCAACCGATCCTTATCGATGACTTGGTGATCTATAACCACGATTACGACAACCCCGAATTGTTAGCGGTAAGGCTTGGTGGCAAGGGGAACGTTACGGACTCGAATATCGTCTGGCGCACAGATCGAGGAGCGCCGAGCACCCCAACCCCATTGTTGATCGGCTCCGAGTTGTATTTTGTTTCGGACAATGGAATCGCATCGTGCGTTGATGCGAGGACGGGGGAGAGACATTGGATGGAGCGATTAGGAGGCAATTACTCAGCGAGTCCCGTTTTTGTCAACGACCACGTGTTGTTTCTGAGCGAAGATGGAGTTGCGAGTTGGGTGAAACCGAGCAAAGAGTACACATTGGTCGGGAAAAATGAGATCACTGGGCGGACTTTTGCTACTCCGGCCTTCTACAAAGATTCGATGTATTTGCGGACCGATGAAGCGTTGCTCAAGATCAGTGCGGGAGGGGCCCATCGAGACGCAAAGCAAGATTGATGCAATTCAGAAGCTTGAACAAGTCCGGTTAGCACAGCGCGAGTGGAAGCGGGTGCCGATCAAGCAGCGGGCAAAGATCCTTGGTAAGGTCGCTGCGAGGATTGTGCAGCGGCGTGAGGTGTTAGCCAAAAGCATCACGGCGCCGATGCGGACGAGTTACTTTGAAACGATCACGGCAGAGTTGTTGCCATTGGCAGAAACGGCCAAGTGGTTGAGCCAAACCATGGCTCGCGTCTTGCGCACGCGTCACACGTCGGTTTGGCAAACCCCGATGTGGCTCGGTTCACTGCGGTCCGAGGTGCGGCGCGAAGCGCTCGGGACGGTGCTCATTATCGGCACTTGGAATTACCCGATTTTCCTTACAGGCTCTCAGTTGCTCCATGCGTTAGCAGCGGGCAATGGCGTTGTCATCAAACCAGCACCGGGATGTGAAGCGGTGAGTGCCGAGTTGGTCGACATCGTTGTGGCGAGCGGTGTTCCGAGGGAGTTGGTGTTGGTGCTCGATAGTCGGGTCGAAGCCGCGAAGCTTGCGATAGAGGTCGGGGTTGATCATATCGTGATGACCGGTAGCAGCACGAGTGGTCGCAAAGTGTTGGAGCAAGCAGCAAGCAAGCTCATACCTGCGACGATGGAACTCAGTGGGTGCGATGCAGTATTCGTGTTACCCGACGCGGATCTTGATCGTGTCGCGGATCTATTGCGGTTCGGCTTGATGCTCAACGGCGGGGCGACTTGTATTGCACCGAGGCGAGTGTTTGTCCCGGAGTCGTTGCGAGAAGCTTTGGAGGGGAAGTTAAGAGAGAGGCTCTTGGCCCCGGGTTGTGTCGATTGGAAAGCTCCTTGTTCGGTTTCGACCATCCAGATGCTTGACCGTGTGGTCAGCGATGCGGTGGCAAAGGGGGCAACCTTTTTGTCGTCCAGCATGCACTCGGAGAACAGCATGCACTCGGAGAACGGGGGAATACTCACTCGCGAACGAGAGCTTGGGGGCTCATCCCCAGGTTCCTTTGCATCGATTGCACCGGTCATTTTGACGGGGGTAAACACGGAGATGGAGATATATCGATTAGATGTTTTCGCGCCGGTGATGTTGATTGTACCGGTAGCAAATATTTCTCAGGGGATTGAGTGGAATCGGTTGTGTCCTTATGGGTTGTGCGTATCGATTTTCGGTGGGGAGGCACAAGCCTTAGCGATGGAGTCGGAATTGAATGCAGGCACTGTTCTGATCAATGATTTCGTGGTTCCTACCGCGGATCCGAGGTTGCCTTTTGGAGGCCGGGGGGAGAGTGGATATGGGGTAACGCGTGGAGAAGAGGGGCTTTTGGCAATGAGTGTGCCGAAAGTTCTAACGCGGCGGAAGGGGAAGTGGTTGCCGCATAGCAAATTACCGCAGGCAAACGATGAGCAACTTCTCGACGGTCTGCTACAATTACAGCACGGTGAGCATTTGCGAGATCGCTTCCAGGGACTCCGGAAGGTTCTTCGCTCGGTTTTTCGGCACGACAAAAAGAAGTAAAGCGAATGATACAACGGTCTGAACGGACAATGCGCGTTGGAGTCGTAGGTGGTGGCCTTGCGGGGCTCGCAGCGGCATGTACTTTGGCTGCTCGAGGGCATCAGGTCACTTTGTTTGACAAGAACGAGTGGGTGGGTGGAAAAGCGGCGGTTCACAATCAAGACGGGTATCGTTTTGACATGGGGCCGACGATTTTGACGTTGCCATCGGTGTTGAAGCGGATTTTCGATGACGCTGGACGCAAGATGGAGGATTACTTGGATTTGGTGATTCTCGATCCCCAGTGGCGTTGTTTCTTCGACGATGGTGGGGTTTTGGATTTGGTCGCTGATACCGAGAAGATGAAGAAGAATCTCGATAAGTTCTCAGCGATCCTTGGGGTAGCCAAGGGTTATGAGAAGTTCATGGAGATCTCGAAGCGACTTCATGAGGTCTCCGATAAGTTCTTTTTCTGGAAAAGCGTCGGCGGATTGCGCGACACAATGCGAGTCGAAGGAGCTTTTTCGCCCAAGGTCATCAGTGACGTCTTGAGTTTACGGATGGGCAAATCCGTTGCGAGTTTGGTGCGAGATAACGTCCGCGATCATCGAGCCGCGCAGATGATCGATCACTTCACGCAGTATGTTGGAAGTTCACCGGAGGCTTCGCCGGCTGTCTTGTGTGGCATTGCTCACATGCAAACCAAGGAAGGTGTTTGGTATCCGATGGGAGGCACAAGAGCTGTGCCGGTCGCCCTGGAGAAACTCGCTCGGGAGCTTGGGGTCGAGTTCAAGACCAGTACGGATGTCGCATCGATCGAGCATGATGGCAATCGCGTAACGGGGCTTACCACGACCGATGGTGGCAAGTATTCCTTTGACTGCATCGTTTCGAACTGCGATTCGGTTCGTACCCACAGAGAGTTGCTCAAAGGTAGCGTAGCAGCTACGAAGTTTGAGAAGCGTCGCAAGTATGAACCAGCTTGCTCGGGGGTCGTGCTTTATCTGGGGCTCAAGACCCGTTATGAGCATCTCTTGCACCACAACTTTGTGTTCTCGAAAGATCCGCATCGCGAGTTTGAGTACATCTACAAGCGTGGTAAGCCAGCGCCGGATCCGACGGCATACGTATGTGCTCCGGCGGTAACTGAGCCTGGCGTTGCCCCTCCGGGCGGTGAAGCTTTGTACGTCTTGGTTCACACACCATATTTGCGACCAGATCACAATTGGAACGAGATGTTCCCCAAGTATCGCGATGTGATTCTCGATAAGCTTGAATACACCGGAAAGTTGCGCAAGATCCGAGACAACATCGTCTCCGAAAGCCACTTGACCCCAGAAGGCATTCACAAGCGTTACCGCGTGCTCAATGGCGCCATTTATGGATTGGCGAGTCACGGCAAGTTTATGGGTGCATTCAAGCCTGCGAATCGTTCAAGTGATTTGCAAGGACTGTACTTTGCGGGTGGCGCGGCGCATCCAGGGCCGGGGATGCCAATGGTGATGATGAGCGGTTGGATCGCTGGAGATACCGTCGATCAAGACGTCCAGTCCGGGCAGTTAGCTGGCGGTCGAGCTTAGCGATCAGCGGTTGATATGGGGTTACCGACATCGAAAAAGTGGTTGGTCGACGGGTTTTGTCGCTATACGGCGAGGATGATCCGTCGACAGTTCACATGCTTTGCAGTCGAGTCGATGTTTCCGATATCGACATTAGTCCCAGACGATCATGCGTTGGTCGTCTACGCCAATCACATCGGTTGGTGGGATCCGATTGTTGCGATGCAATTGAATCGGACTTACTTCTCGAATCGCATTTTCTATGCACCGATCGATGCGAAGGCGTTGGAAGCTTACGGTGTATTTCGCCAACTTGGCTTTTACGGAATCTCCTTGGATCGGATACGAGGAGCGGCGGATTTTCTCAAAACATCTCGGGAGATTCTCTCGCGTCGAGAGTCCGCATTATGGATCACACCCGAAGGTCGGTTTACCGATTGCCGGGATCATAGCCAACCCTTGATGCCCGGTTTAGCTCACCTTGCGTCCACTTCGCAGCGCGTGACGTTTATTCCTTTAGCGATCGAATATCCGTTTTGGGAAGAGTCCAAGCCGATGATTGCCACTCGCCTCGGTGCACCGTTATCATTCGGGGAAGGGGAGTCAAAGAAAGAGTGCGAGCAAGTTCTATTTAGGTCGATGCGTGAGACCCAAGCCGACTTAGCTCGCAGCGTGATCAGCAGAGATTTCGATAGCTCAGCGGTATATTTGGTACCTCCTAAATCCGAGCGTCAGACCCTCTATGACACGATGAGAGCTTGGAAATCGTGGATACAAGGCAAGCCGTTTGATCCAACTCATCGTTCGCTTCGCTCCAAGCGGGACGATGAAAATCGGCCGCAATCTTAGGGAAAAATGGATTTCAATTCCCTCTGGGTTACCTGGATTCTCCAGGTTAACTGACTTGCCCATCTGGGCTTGATTCACCCTATGCATTGGATCTATAGCCTAGCGTTGTAATGAGGTAGGAGCCGTTGTGTAGCTAGGAGGAATCCGTCAATGAAACCAAGTTTATTTTCCAGGTGCGGGATGGGTTTTGCGCTGGGTTGTGCTGCACTTGCTGGTTCGATGGCGGCCTACGGGCAGGAACAAGAAGACGCAGCACAGAATGCAGTAGCTGCCGTGAGCATGCGGGTGGTCGAGGGGGACAAGCAGCGTTACGTGCATGCTCCTCGAGCGACAGTTCGATGCGGACCGGGAACGAGCTATTACCCAACCGGCTTGCTGGAGCAAGGAGCGGCGGTAGAAGTCTATGTGCAGACGGAGGATGGCTGGTCGGGGATTCGACCACCGGAGGGAAGTCACAACTGGGTAAGTGCAGAGTTCTTGTACTTGATGCCAGGGGGTAGAGTGGCGGAAGTATCTGAAGATAAGGCACCTGCATGGGTCGGTTCTGCGAACGATCAAGTTTCGAAGTTGCTTTACCAGACGGAGTTATCCGTATCTCAGAGCGTATCGATTTTGGATGAAGCTTATCGTAATGAGGGTGGTGCAAAGAAGCTTTGGTTCAAGATTGCTCCGCCACAAGGGGAGTTTCGATGGGTCAGGAGTTCGATGCTGGGAGCTGATCCGATCTCCGTCCCAAAGAGCACTGCCGAGAAAACCGCAACTGAGAAGAAGAAATCGCGTGCCGCAAGCGCACTTGCCAATAGAGGTCAAAGTGGGGATGAAGCATCGCAGGGAGTTGCCAAAGCGAGTTATCAGAGTCCTGTGAGCAAGAAGCCATCGAAGGACGCTCAGAGCGAAGGTAATCTGGCTTGGTCGGATGAAGCAGAGCAGGTCGCGCGAGTCGAGCGCGAGATTCGACGCGAGCAAGCCGCAAGCGAGCAAAAGATACGTGAGAGTGCACCTAGCGGGGCCAAGAAGGGATCGTTGATCAAACGTTCGCCTGCAGGATCGTCAGAAATGCCAGTCGAGCGACAAGTAGAACGATCGTCAGAACGGTCCACAGAACGGTCAAAAAAACGGCCGGTGGATCGGTCGGGGGATCGGTCGGGAGATCGCGAAGTGGTCAGTGGTTCGGGCGTACAAGTGTTGCGACCTCGGCCTAGGCCGACGAAGCCGCAATCGTATGAGGATCGCGACTGGCAGCTTTTTCAAGAACGCTCCGTCGGTCCGCGCGAGACCGATTCGATGAATCATGTTCTCGGGATGTTTGGAATGAGCCTTGTGGATCCAAATCAGATACCGGGTCATCCTAAGCAATCTGCTGGGGGAGCATCGGGTCCTCGCGATGGAGCGATTTATTCGCAATCGAGTCCGATTCGATCGGTTCCTCGTTCGGCGATCGCTTCGCGACCAGCGCGGCCATCGGGCCCTATGGGTGGTGGCTCCGCGATAGGGCCTAACGGGGCAGGGGCTAACGCCATGGGGGCAGGGAACAGCTATGCAGGTATCGATCATCTACCGCGACCTACTGGCCGATATTCTTCGCCTCGTTTAGCCGGAGGATATCCGCAGTCCGGTGAACGTCCTTGGTGGAAGACACAAGGTCCATTGTTTGGCAGTGATGCGGATGTTGGTAACGGCGCCTTAGATTACGGCACCTTAGGCAATGGGGCATTGAGCAATGGCGACTTAGGCAATAGCGAATTTGGATCAGGGTTAGCGATGGCACAGAGTCGTATGGGGTTCGAAGGGGATGAGGCGCTCGGGGATGGGTCCCCATCGCGTAGCATCGGATCGGGCTCGATGATGTTAGCCAGTGGGCCATCGATGCGTTCTTCGGCATCCGATAGTGGATCGAATGGTGGATCGAATTGGCGTTCGAGTGACGAAGTTGATCGGTTTCAGACGCCGGCCATCCAAGACGCATTAGCAGAGTTGTCGATGATTGTCAGTCGCCCGGTGGATCAGTGGAATCTTGCTCCGCTTAGAGACTCGGCGATGCAGTGGATTGAGCGGGGTGAAACGCCTTTGATTCGTGGCGAAGCGAGGTTATTGCTCGATCGCATCGAACGTTTTGAATTGCTGCGTCAGAGGACAGGTGGGTATGTTGCGCCAGCGGCGATGGGGCCACAGATTCCTATGACTTCGAATGCATCGTATCAAGTGGAACGCAGTCCATCGATGCAATCGGAGCTATCGGGTTGGTTGGTAGCGGTTCATACTTCGTTACCTGGCCAGCCTGAGTTTGCTTTGACGGATGACGTAGGAAACGTCAAAGCCTATGTACAATCGACTACCGGATTGAATCTGCGGCGTTATACGCAGCAATTGGTGACGGTCTATGGACCTCAAGGCTATCTGCCAACGTTGGGTGCAAAGCAGATCGTGGCAGATCGCGTCGTGAGGATGCGGAATTAAAACGCTTAAGCCCCTTCGATTTGGCTTAATCGAATCAGCGAGATCAATTCGTCGGTGCTCATCTTGCCGGCGCGGTCCGCGCCGTCGAGGACGCCGCTTATAAGCTCACGCTTGTCTTCGTGCAATGCGAGGATTTGCTGTTCGATGGTGTCTTTAGCAACCAAGCGGTAGACGGTCACGGCGCGTTGTTGACCGAGTCGGTGAGCGCGGTCGGTCGCTTGATCTTCTACTGCTGGGTTCCACCACGGATCCATGTGGATCACGTAGTCGGCAGCAGTCAGGTTCAGACCGGTTCCACCTGCCTTCAAGGAGATGAGGAACAAGTCCCCTTCGCCAGCTTGGAACGCATCGACTGCTTCTTGTCGTTTAGCAGCAGGTGTAGCTCCATCGAGGTACTGGTACCGGATCCCGAGTTTGTCGAGGGATTCGCGGAGCAAGGTCAGGTGTTGAACGAATTGGCTGAATACCAATGCGCGGTGTTCACCTTCGCGAAGCTCTTCGACGATTTCCATGAACAGATCGAGTTTCGCGCTGGATTTGTCCCAGCGTTTATCGACAAGTTTCGGATGGCAAGCGAGTTGTCGCAAGCGGGTGAGCCAAGCAAGAACGCGGATGCGCATTTGTGCATCGGTATCTCCACCCGTGCCATTGGCACCGAGCTCGTTGAGAGCTGCAAGCCTCGCTGCATCGTACTTCTTGCGTTCGGTCTCGGAGAGCTCCGCAAGCCGAACGACTTCGGTGCGTTCTGGAAGTTCCGAGAGTACTTCTTTCTTGGTTCGACGCAGAATGAATGGTTTGACGACACGACCGAGTGCGAGGAGTCGTTCTTTGTTGTTGTGGCGTTCGATAGGTTCAGCGAAGTTCTTGCGGAACTTCTCCCAAGAGCCGAGCAAGCCGGGGCTGACGGTCCGCATGAGGCTCCATAGCTCACCCAAATGGTTCTCGAGTGGAGTACCGGAGAGGGCCAAGTGCCAGTCGGCTTCGATCTGTCGGACTGCTTGAGCGGTTTTCGTTTGGAAGTTCTTGATGAACTGTGCTTCGTCGAGCACGAGGGTATTCCAAGCTCGTTTGGTGAATCGATCGACGTCGCGTTGAAGTAGTTGGTAGCTGGTGATGATCAGATCGCCAGGACCAGCGGCATCGATGAGGGCTTGGCGATCGTGTTCGCGGTAAAGTAGTGGGCGGAGTGAAGGTGCGAATTTTTCGGTTTCACGTTGCCAGTTCGAACCGACGCTCGTGGGGGCGATGATCAATGCCGCTCCGTTCTTGGCGCGATCGATCAGGATACCGAGGGCTTGGACAGTTTTTCCCAGACCCATGTCGTCGGCGAGTACACCACCGATACCCCAGTGAGCGAGTCTAGCAAGCCAACCGTAACCGGATTGTTGGTATTCGCGGAGATCGGCTTGAAGATTTTCGGGGACTTTAGGTTGTAGTTTCCTTGCGCTCGCAAGTCGCTTGAGGGCTTCTTTCCAGGCCAAGTCGGCATCGACGGAGATGTCGCTTCCGAGGGCTTCTTCGACGACGGCGGTTCCTGCACGCGAGACGCGGATTTCGCCTGGATCGCCGATGGATACGTCTTGGATAGCTCCGAGTCGTTCGCGGAGGGCATCAGAGATTTGTGCGAATTGGCCATCGCCGATCGGTACGAATCGTCGACCTTGCCTCAAAGCAGCTAGCAGTTCTGCGAGCGGTATTTCAAGTCCATCGAGTTGAGCGTAGCCATCGAGGCCGAACCAGTCTCTTCCGCTTGTAAGCTTCACCTGCATGCGTTGGGGAGTGATTTCGCCAACGACTTGCAGCGGTTGGCTGCGAGGCCAGCAAACGGTTGGAGCGAGATCGCCTAAGTTTTGGATTCGCTGAAGCAGATCAAGAGCTTCATCCGGGGTGGGTGCGATCCAAGTGTAAGGTCCATCGTAGGAGAGGAGCGAGAGTTGAAGTCGTTCAGCGTATTCATCAGCGCGTGAAGCTTCTTCTTCGAGGGCGCGGAGCAATTGAAACCTACCAGCCGGTGTGGCGATGCGCAGTCGCTCGGGGTCTTGTCCTGGTACGGGTGGTTCCGGAACGTTTTCGCACTCGACGCGCAAAGCGACTTGCATACCTTCTTTACCGCGTGGGGAGAGGTGCAGTTCGACTTTGGGTTCAAGTGGTTGTTCGGGTCCGGCTAGGGATTCGGGGAGTTGGATTTCAAGTCGTCGCGGCTGGGCGACGTAGACGATCAAGTCGGCGAATCGTTCTGCAGCTTCGCGATCAAGAACAGCTTCGCGTCGCTCGGCGGCGTTCAGGTCGTTGATCAAGCGTAGGATGCGTTGATCGAGGGTGCTCATCCAGAGGACATGTCGATCGCGATCCATTCGCAACAGCAACGATTCCTTGGGAGTAATTGTACCGAGGAACAAGGTTGGGTCGTCATGAATGGCGTCGATGGCCACGTTGGCTTGATAAACCGCAGGCCGATAGACTTCGCCTTGGTTCTCCACGCGGACTTCGACGGGGACTTCGCGAATTCTCAGTGGCGTTTGGACGGGATCATCGAGGGTGCAATTCGGGTGATCGATGAGCATGCGGAGGCATTCGCGGATGACTCGTGGAGTTTGACCACGGTAGGAGTCTTCGGCCGATTGCAGCAGCAAAACGAGCATTTTGTCGGCTGGATGCGTGTAGGCATCTTCGGGCACCGAGTCGAAGTTCTCTCGAAGTTGGCGACCTTTATTCCAACCACCACGTTTTCGGGATGACTGGAGGAACGCGTTGATTTGCACGCCGTAGTTCGAGTAGTTCAATCGCCATTGAAGGCGTTGCAGGCGGCGTTCGGGTTCATCGTCGGCATCGAAGTCCGAGGAGGTCTCTTCGATGTCGGGTTTGAGGTAAGCGAGTGATTCGATGAGTTTGCGGCCAGCTTGGCGACCATCGGTCACGCAGCTATCCATCCACTCAAGTGCATCGCTTGGGGATCGTTGGCTAAGTTGTCTTCGCAAGTAGTTCAGCGAGTAGACTTGGTGCACACAAGGTTTGACCGTCTCGGTACACGAGCATGTCATCGCGATGTTGCGAATCACACGCGTGGCGGTGACATCAGCGAGCAAGTGCATGCTTTTCGGATCGAGTTCGATGACGATCCCGGTGGTAAATTGTCCTCGCACAGGGGAGACCCCTTCGAGTTCAAATTGCCAAGCGAGGGAGGATTCCCCTTTTTTCAATCGCGGCAGATCATTCGAAGCGAAGTATCTGGCCATCAGCAGTTGCTGAGGTCGGAACTTCTTTTCTTGCTGCGCGATTGCACTGAGAATGTGGACGATCAAACCACTCGCTTGTGGCATGTCCAGTTGAGCCAATGTCGCCATGCAGAACGCTTATCTATCGATGAGTATCACAGGGATTGCAAACCGAGTAGTTTGGTCGATTCAGCCAACTTCGCAAGGCGAAATTGACGAAACAACGTGAACTTCGCTATGCATTCGACCCACTTTCTTTGATCAAGAAAGCTAGCGTTTGGTTCCTAGCGAAGTGAACTGAAAAGCGATCCAAAATGTCTAGGGACGAAAGGTGAATTCTTTCGTTACTCTTCGCTGGATTCCGACACTGGTTCGCTTGACTTTTCTAGCGCTTTGGTATAGCCGTTCAATCCACCGACGATAGGTAGATCGAGTTCGCTGTTAGCCAGATCGATCTGTAGTTCGGTGCCTGGTTCGGGCCAGAGGGTAAAGTCGCGATCGCTCGAGAAGATCACAAGACCGATTTGTTCGCCAGCAGCGATTACTTGATCGTCGGGTTGAAGTTCGAACGTTACATCGCGGAACTCACCAGGGACCATGGGCTTTTCGGTCCAGATCGATTCGGAGTTCGCAGGATCGGCCCATCCGCGAGTGATGATATCATCGGTGATTTTCTCGCTGTTGGTCCAAGGCAATGCAACGAGCCAGACCGACAAGCAAGCGTTAGGGCGATTGCAAGCGACTCGCAATTTGATTTTAGCGACGCCGGAGAGGTGTAGTGGCGATTGGAGTTTTGGTGTGGCGTAGATCAAGCGATGGTTGCTCCATTCGGCTTGAATCAACTGCGGTGCGCTGAACGAGAAGTTATCGATGATTTGCTCGACGCTGCTGTTCTTTGGGCTATTTGCATTCGAGGTGCTTGATGCAACCGCTACCGGTTCCGATGCGCTGATCGCAGGTGATAGCTCACCAGATTTCCGTCCGCTTCCGGATGCTTTGAACGTGACTACTTTGGATTCGGGGTTAGGGTAGTCGGCATAGCTTTCGGGCTTGCTATTCCGTTTGCCTTCGCGCACGATCCAAGCTTTCGGCTGGCTCATCACTCCGTTATCAATCCCGTAGAGATAGTGTGAGAACCATTGGTTGAGAAGCTGTACAGGTGGTTGCCCGCCGTGCCCACCTTGATGGTAGTAGACTTGGCATGGAAGCCCCTTCTTCTGGACGGCTTGGTAGATGCGGTACGAGTGTTCGGGCATGACGTTCCAATCGTTGAACGCATGGGCCATGAGCAAGGCAGCTTTCATGTGATCGAGCTGATGGATGTAGTCGCGGCTTTTCCAAAACTCGTTGTAGTCACCGGTGGTGCGATCGAATTCCTTGAGCATCCCTTCGTCCCGCACGTCGCAGTCGCATGTCTTGCGGTTCGCTTCGTAGCCTGAGTGGATAAAGTCGTACAGGACGTCGATGTCTTCACCCATGTAGCCACCTGGGTGTCGGATCAGTCCATTGGATCGGTAGTAGTGGTAATAGGAAGTATTCGGAGCGATAGGAACAATGCATTCCAATCCATCGACGCCGGTGGTGGCAGCTGCAAGGCACAGTGTTCCGTTATACGAAGTGCCGATCATGCCGACTTTACCTGTCGACCAAGTAGCTTTCACAAGTTCATCTCCATCGACGCTTGTGAAACCTTTGGCTCTTCCGTTAAGCCAATCGATGACGGCTTTGGGGGCAAGCGATTCGTTTTGACCGCCGACGGTCGGGCACCCTTGGGACAATCCAGTTCCAGGTGAGGAACTGTGTACGACTGCGAAGCCTCTTGGTACCCATTCGCCGAGATGTTCACCGGAGAGTCGAGGGCGTTTGCTTTGTTGCGGAATCGATGGTGCGGTTTGATGTTTCGGCGGCGGGGAGTTAAGGTTCTGTCGCGGGCTCCACATGAAATCCGGCGAAGTCGATCCGATGCCGGCATAGTAAGGGCTGGACTGATAGATGACAGGAACTTTTAGTCCTTCGGTATCGGTTTGCTTCGGTCGCGTAACGCTGACGTGTACCCGATCGAGCTTCCCGTCTTTATCAGAGTCGAACTCGGTTTCGACGAACAGATCATGTTCGATCCAATCGGTTTTGAATTCGGGTACGACTTGGGCGACGCCGTCTTTGAAAACCGGTTTGACTTGCTGCGAATTTGCACTCGGTGAATTAGAAGCACTCGGTGAATTTGTAGCACTCTGGGCATTGTTGGGGCTCTGGGCATTAGCAGCATCCTGTCCAACGCTGCTAGGTAAGCCCAAGCAGAGGCTTAACATGGAACCCACAGCAGTGCTTGGTAGACTGTGGCGCAAGGCAGTTCGCAGGGCATGTCGTAATGAGTTTGGATGCAGCATGGTAGAGAAGTGCATAAGAGACATGAAGAAGGTTATAGGTAGACGTTAATTAGCTGGTTTGGAAAGCGGAGCCATGGATTGTCCTTCGGCTAGTTTTCCAAGGTCACTTGTAAAGGTGACGTATTTGTTTCGGTCTTTGATGTATTCATCATCGAAGACAGCGCGACGAAGTTCTTCTCGCTGTTCGAGGAACTTGGAGTAGTCTCTTGGGTCGTCCGGATGGAACACGGGGCAGGGTTTATCGTAAACGATGGTCGACCCGAGATCACCTTCGGTGTGAAATCGTGACATTCCAATCACGCGATCTGCAACAAAGATCGCTTCGTTAAGTTCGTGGGTAACGATCAAGATGGTGTATTGGGGGCGTTTGCCCGCGCGCTTCATTTCAAGGTTCTCTTGGTAGAAACGCAGAAGCATGAATTGCAGTTCCTCGCGCATCGCTTCATCGAGAGCACCGAAGGGTTC
>Ga0208225_1000178_pt1 | contig 17472 bp, 17 predicted proteins | sample LakMenEpi15Jun10_FD_150701 | JGI IMG/M metagenome (GOLD analysis project Ga0208225, IMG submission 150701) | Freshwater microbial communities from Lake Mendota, WI - 15JUN2010 deep hole epilimnion (SPAdes) | ecosystem: Environmental > Aquatic > Freshwater > Lake > Epilimnion/Euphotic zone ... | reverse complement strand
GCGATCTTGACCGACTTGTTGGTCGCGTAGTCAAAGTAGGTGCCGGCATTCTTCGACCAAGACAACTTCACGGATGTCGCCTTGGCACTCAAGTTGACCGCAACCAAGACCTTTGCCTTGCCTGCCACTCGCGCGTAGGCCGTGACCACATTCTTGCTTGTGGTCACTTCTGCGATTGAACCTGCCGCCGCACCGACCGCAAGCGCCGGGCTCTTGGTTTTTAGTTCGATGAGTTTCGTGAAGAACGGTGTCATTGGTGAGGTTGTCGCCGGATAGTCAACCTGATCTTTTTCGAAGAACTTGAGTGCTTTGTTCATGCCAACTTCTTGGCCGGTGTAGATGAGTGGTGCACCTGGCAGTGTGAAAGAAATAACCGAGGCTGCTCTTACCGCTGCCGCGCTGCCGAGACGTTCATACTCGGTGCCGTTCCAAGAGTTTTCGTCGTGGTTGGTGACGAAGTTCATCGGGTAGGTTCCCTTTGGATAGTTCGACCTGATGTTCGAAATTTCGTAGCCGATGTTCCAGCGATCGCTCGAGCCACTCTTCAATCCGTTGAAGGTGTCTTTCAGCGGCCAGTTGTATGCGCTGCTGAAGTCTCTTCCAATTTCAATGTCGCCAACCTGAGCTTCGGCGAGCATCCATAGCGGTTTGATTGCGGTTAGCGTTTCGGTTGCGGTTTTCCAAAAGTCATCTGGAACTGCACCGGCAACATCGACTCGGAAGCCATCTATGTCGTAGGTGTCAACCCAGTACTTCATCGACGCAATCATTTCGGCGCGCATCGCCTGATTGCTGTAATTCAAATCTGCAACGTCAGTCCAGTCAGTGCCTTCTGGGTGAATGATTTGCCCCGCAGAATTCTTGGTGTACCACTCCGGGTTCTTTGTGATCCAGGGGTTATCCCAGCCGGTGTGGTTTGGCACCCAGTCGAGCACGATCTTGAAACCCATGCCGTGCGCCTTGTCTACAAGCGCTTTGAAGTCAGCGGCCGTGCCGAACTCAGGGTTCACGGCTTTGTAGTCTGCGATCGAATAGTAGGAACCCAGTGTGCCTTTGCGCTTCTCTTTTGAGATCGGCTGAATTGGCATGAGCCAAAGAACTTTCGCACCGAGCTTGTTCAAACGCTCAAGGTGCGTCGAGAATGCGTTGAATGTTCCCTCGGATGTGTACTGGCGCACATTCACTTCGTAGATGGTTGCGTTCGACATCCAGGTTGGTGAGGTCAGGGTCGATGCCGCGTTGCTCGGGGTGGTGGCAGTGATGCCTCCGGCAAAAATCAATGCAACCGATGTGAGTGTGGCGAGGGTTCTACGAATGCTCATGCTTAAAGATTAGTCTCACGAGAGCGCAGCCAAGTCAATGGTTGAGACGGGCATCTGCCCAACGATAAACCTGACCGTCGAAGCGAGGGCCAACCGATATAAACAAAACTTCAGTTGGTGCGAAATCGTGTGGCAAATATCGAATCACTAAACGGTAGCGATTTGGATAGCCAAGAAGGTCAAACTTGATGGCCCAGCAGCCGCGCAAATCACCGAGGCCTTTTACTTTGCCAAGGGCTTTCTTTACTACATGTTCACCCGTGGCGATGCGCTCGATAAGCATGTCGAGAATTGCCTGCAAACCTGGGTCGACCAACTGATCGCGGTCGCATTCAAACTCAGGTGTCCGAAGTATCTCCAGCATCGGTCGATGATTGCAGTTTGTCTAGGCGCTTCTCGGTCTCTGCTCGAATCTGTTCAATAGTGACACGCTCGTACTGCTGTGGAGAATTCAGTCTTTCGAGAACCGTGATTGCCAGTCGCAGGTCATCTAGCTCGTCAATCATCTTCTTCCAGAGCCATGCCGGCGCAAGGACAGCTTCTGACTTGCCGTGTGACCCAAAGAGAATCGGCAGCGACTTCTTGCCGTTATTTCTGAAGCCCTCGAGAATTTTGGTGAGGTCTGCCCTCGTTTCAGAAGTGTTCTGAACGATGTAGTCCTTGATAAGTGGTCGGTCTCTCTTTGCCATAAGGCAACCCTAAACTTGTACAGATTTTTGTGCAAGTTTTTTCCACACCACTTAAAAAGCAACATCGCCGCCAACCCGAAGGTCAGCGGCGATGCCTTGAAGTGCTTGTGTTTAGCGGGCGCGGTCGAAGCTGCGCTTTGGCTTGTCGCCAAACTTGCGGTCTCCACCACGGCCACCATCGCGCGAGCGCCCAGCGGAGTCGAAGCTGCGCTGAGACCCCGGTGCGCGAGACTTGCGCGAGTCACGATTGCCGCCATTACGACCGCCGCGGCCTCCGCCACGTGAGTCACCGAAGTCAAGATCTTCTTGCGCTGGAGGTGGGGCAATCGGGCCGGCGAGCTGCTCGAGCAACGGGTTGCTTGGGCGAACTTCGCTGAAGATTCCGTCACGCTCTGCGCGGTTCAACATGTCTTCCATGCGACGACGACGGTTGCGCGGAATCAAAGTGACTACGGTTCCCTCCTTGCCGGCACGACCGGTTCGGCCTGCGCGGTGCAAGTAAGTCTTGTATTCCTCTGGTGGGTCAACCTGAACTACCAGCGCGATGTCATCAACGTGAATTCCACGAGCGGCAACATCCGTGGCAACAAGAACACGAACGTGGCCCTTGACGAAACGCTCTAGGTTTCGGTTGCGCTGGTTCTGGTTTAGGTCACCGTGCAAACGCGCAGCAGGAACACCTGCGGCAGTCAAGCTTTCGCTCAAACGCTCTGCGGTCATCTTGGTGCGAGCAAAGATCAAGCTCTTGCCCTCGCCCTGAACCAAACGCAAAAGAACCTGTGAACGGTCTTCCTGGTCAACGGTTAGAACTCGGTGAATGATGTTTGCGGTGTCGTTTACTTCGTTCGGAACTTCATACACGAAAGGTGCAGGAAGGAACTCGCGAACAAGTGCGTCAACTTCTTTATCAAGAGTTGCCGAGAAGAGAAGCTTCTGTGAATCTCCACAGGCACGCATGATGCGCTTCACCGGTTCGATGAAGCCAAGGTCACACATGTGATCGGCTTCGTCAACCACGATGGTTTCTACTTCGCTTAGATCAACAACGCCCTGAGCCATTAGGTCTTCGAGGCGACCAGGTGTTGCAACCACGATGTCGGTTCCGCGGCTCATCATGTTTTCTTGACGGCGCTGAGGAACACCACCGTAAATGCAAGCAGTGTAGAAGCCAACCGACTTCGCCAACGCGTTAGCGGTGCGGTCAATCTGGTCGGCAAGTTCACGGGTCGGCGCAAGAATCAGCGCGCGCGGCTTGCCTGGCTTGCGTGGCACTGAACCAGCTGCAATCAGCTTGGTGATCAGTGGAACAACGAATGCAACGGTCTTTCCTGAGCCGGTCTTTCCGCGGCCGAGAACATCCATGCCGCCGATAGCCGCTGGGATGGTCGCTGCCTGGATAGGGAACGGTGACGAGACACCCATCTGCTCAAGAGCAACGAGAAGCTTCGGGTGAAGGTTCATGTCGCCAAAGCTGCCGGTGATGTCAACGGTTGATGCGTCGACGCTCTCTAGGCGCTCAAGCTTCTGGTCTTCAAAGAAGGCCTTCTTGTTTGGGTTGCTCTGGCGTGCGCCATCGAAAGTGCGGTCGCGGTCACGATCGCGGTCTACGCGGTCAGCGCGATCTGGACGACCGTTGGTGCTGTCGTCGCGGTAATCGCGGTCGAACTTGCGTGGGCGGTCATCGAACTTGCGTGGCCCGCGTGAGTCTGCGCGATCGAAAGTGCGAGGTGCCGGACGTGAGCCGCCATCGCGTGAGTCGCGCGCCGGACGTGAGTCTCGGTCAAAAGTTCTGGCCGGGCGGTCTTCGAAGCGACGAGGTGCGCCACCGTCGCGTGAGTCGCGCGCTGGGCGTGAATCACGGTCAAAAGTTCTGGCCGGACGATCTTCGAAACGACGAGGTGCGCCACCATCACGTGAGTCACGCGATGGGCGTGCGTCACGATCGAAAGTGCGTGCAGGTCGGTCTTCGAAACGACGTGGTGCTGCCCCATCGCGTGCTGGACGTGAGTCACGATCGAATGAGCGTGCCGGACGGGCATCGCGGTCAAAAGTTCTGGCTGGGCGGTCGTCGCGAGTTCCGCGAGGTGCGCGGTCGTCGGTCTGAAACTTGCTGCGGCGGGCAGGAGGTGTTGGGCTCCAGTCGCGGCGCTTGTCGCCACCGGCAGCTGGGCGAGCGTCGCGTGAATCACGCGAGTCACGTGCCGGGCGTGCGTCACGATCAAAGGTGCGCGGCGCGCGGTCTTCCCAACGTGATGAAGGCGCGCCAGTTTTTGCTGCGCGTGGCTTGCGTGGACCGCGGTCGTCGGCTGCCGAAGCACCCTTGCGGTGAGTTGATTTAGGCGCGCCTGGTTTTTTCGCGGCGCGCGCGTTTGAGTCGCCAAATTTTGGCATGTTTTTTCCTTTTAATTTGTGTTGATTTCGCAGGGAGTAGCTGCTCAATCGCGGGCTAGTCGAACTGCGCTAAACCCAAACACGAGAGCTGCATCCAAACAACGGATTCTCAAATAAAGGAAAGACTGGTGCATTCAATGCACTGCAAACGACTACTGTTACGAATTCGTAACCTTAGTAGCCTAACCGCGGCAAGCGCGATTGCCAAGAACTTTTTTGGGCTAAATCAAACCACGGATGGTGAGCTCAGCGTGCAACTCGGCATCTGATGGCTCAACCAAGAACTTGCCGTCTGCGAACTGGATCACCGGGATGTTCTTTCGGCCAGCAATTTGCTCGGCTTCGGCCGCAAACTCTGGGGTGTGCTCGACATCCTTGAGTTCGTATTCGACGCCGAGGGTGTTCATTAGGGCCTTTGAGCGGCGGCAGTCGCTGCACCAGTCGGCACTGTAGAAAGTTACTTCGCTCATTTTGGGCTCCTATCGAAGGCGGTTGCTGTCAGGAAGGTAAAGCACTTCACCATCAAAGGTTATTCCCGTTAGGTCGCGAATCACAATGTCTGCCGGGCCGGCAAGCGCCGCCGCGGTGACCCCAACGATGAGACCTGCCCCAGCCTCCTCGGCTGCCAAGGCTCCGGCGATCGCGTCTTCGAAAACCACGCAGTCTTCGGGGGCGAAACCCAAGCGCTCGGCTCCGAGAAGATAAGGGTCTGGGTGCGGCTTGCCGCGTTTCACATCGGCGGCGGTTACAAGTTCGGCCGGCACTTTGATGCCAGCAGCAATCAGTCGCGCGCGACCGAGGTTCGGGTTTGCCGAGGTGCAAACCGTCCAGGTGCCATCGCGCAGAGAAGAAGTCAGATCAACCGCGCCCGGCAACGCAATCGTGGTGTGTGCCGTGAGTTGTTCGAGCTCGTTGATGCGATTGTTTGCGACTTCAAAAAGATCCGGAGACGAAATCCACTCGCGCACTTTATCTTCTGCACGTTGCCCGGCGTGCTTGGGGTCATCCCAGTTAACCTGCGGTGCATATTCGCTGCACCAAATTGCCCAGGCATCGGCCGCAGCCGCGTGCGAATCGACCAAAACGCCGTCGTTGTCAAAGAGCAGACCGCTCGCATAAAACTTCACGGATGAATTCTCGCGATGCCTAAGCTTCGACCACGAGGTTTTGTTTGCGGTGGCGTTCGGTGATGCTCAGGTAAATTCCGGCCGCGGCGAGAAGCAACAGCACAACTGCCGGAGCCATGTCTTGAACCCACCACTGAAGCGTTGGGGCAGAGACGGTTGGCATTGGCTGTTCACTTGCGCCCTCGACCCAGGCCGGATAAACCCGTAGTTTTTCAATCGCGGTTGCACCCATGGTGAACGACATGATCGAAACCGTTGCGCCAAAGACAATCGAAAGAACGAAGTTCACGGTTGCAGCACCAGCCGCGAGCGCGGTCTTCGGCTTGGGTGCTTCGACTCGAGCCTGTCGTGCTCGCGCAGCAAATCGGGTTCCGAAAATCACGCCGACACCGACGATTGCGATGATCAGCACCCACACCCAGGTGTCGAGGTTGGTGCGAGTTGCGTCATAAATAAACAGCCCAAGGATGATCGCGAACGCGGTGCTGAGAATCGGCACGGCATAGCCCAGCGCCAGCGCCTTCTGGCGTTCGCTCATCTTTGGTTTCGCCTCGCCCTCGGCGGCTACCGAAGCGCTGCGAAACACGAAGGCTCGCAAAATCACGTAAACCACTACCGCTGTTGCCAACAGGATTGGCAGGTAGGTCCAGATGAATCGCTGTAAGACGTCGGGGTTTTGGCTCGAAGAGTTAAAGGCACTCAGAAAGCTGGTGAGCGCAAAGATGGTTGTGACTGCTAAGCCGATTACTAGAGCCAGAACGGTGAATCGAACCGCTGCTCGTGCAAGGGCATCGCCTTCGTCGAGCGTTAGCGACTTGACGGCCCATCCGTGTGCAATAAGTGCCGAGAAGGTGCCGACGGTCAAGCCGAACAGATAGATGTAGATGGTCGGCTGAACAACGGAATCGTAGTTCTGTTGGCTAACCATAGAAAACCAGTTGGCGAACATCATGATCGACCAAACTGCAGTCAGGCCGATGAGCGGTAATGCTATTGAGCGTTTGACTAGCGGAAGAGTTTTCATGCTTCAACGCTATACCCGTGGCAATAAACTGACGACATGATTCTGGTTATCGGCGAGGCACTAATCGACTTGATTGAGAACCGTTACCAGGCCGGCAGCTTCAACGCGGTGGTTGGCGGGGCAAACGCCAACGTGGCACTGGCTCTCGCCCGACGAGGCACAAAGCACCAGTTCTTGGGGCGAATTTCGAACGACCGGTTCGGCAAGATCATTCGTGAGCGTCTTGAAAGCAACGGCGTTCGCCTAGAGCACAGCATCGCTGCCGAAGAACTCACCACACTTGCTGTGGTTAGCCTCGACTCAAAAGGTGTGCCGTCGTATGCCTTCTATGTGAACGGCACAGCCGACTGGGGTTGGACTCCCGCAGAGCTGCCGACCGATGTCGACCTCGAGAACATGCACGCAACGGCAATTCAGTTCGGCTGCCTGACCATGGCGATGCAGCCCTCTAGCTCGGTCATTGAGAAGTGGGCGCGCGAGCACTTCGATCAGGGTTCGGTCACCATTTCGCACGACATAAACATGCGCCCGGCTTTAGGGTTCGACCCGGCCGAAGAGCGCGTGCGCGTTGAGCGTCTCAACCAGATTTCTCACATCATCAAGGCGTCTGACGAAGACATCGAGTGGCTCTATGGTCTGGCCAAAGGCGCCGACCTCGATGACATCGTTCACTCATGGATAGGTGACACCGAACGAATCGTGTTGGTTACTCGTGGCGCCGACGGTACTTCCATCTACCGCAGACGCAGCGCGCGGGCTACTGTGCCATCGCGTGCCATCAACGTGGTCGACACGGTTGGAGCGGGCGACACCTTTTGCGCAAACTTGCTCGGTCAACTTAGCGACGCCGATGTTCTCGGCAGCAATCCGTTCGATCGCCTAGAAAACTTGACCGATGCCGACCTGCGAGAGTTTGTGCGCATTTCTGCGGTGGCCGCTTCGATCACCTGCGAGCGCGCCGGTTGCGAGCCCCCAACTTTGAGCGATCTGAACCAGACACTTGCACAGAAGCATGCGTAGTCTTTAACCATGAATTCCACCGACATGGATACCCTCAGCTTTGCTGGCAACCTGCTTTTCGTCTTGATTGCCTTCACGATTGCGGCAGCCTGGGTCACTGCGCGAACTGCGCGCAGCAAGGGTTACAAGTTTTGGCTGTTCTTTGTGCTCTCGGTGCTGAGCTGGTTTATCACAGCTGTGGTCACGGTTTTTCTCAAGGATAAAGGTGTGGCCAACTCGAAGGTTCGCCTCAACTCTGTGATCATGATGGCCGTAGGGGCGATGATCGAGTTTGGTGCCCTGAGCACCCTGCCGGCAATCGACCCGACGCTAACCGATGAGCAGATCATGCTGGCCTTCATGGATTCTTCGGCTACCGGAACCCTTGTGGTTGCCCTCGCCGGCGCACTACTAATAGTGGCCGGCGTGGCAAACGACAAGCGCTCTGCGAAATAGCTTTGGCTAAGCCCGCCAATCTTTGACATCGACCTGCTTCAGCCAATTCTCAAAGGTCTGGTTGCGAAGCACAGATCGAGCACGCTTTTGACGCATGAGCTCAATTGCCTCTTCTGGCTGCATGCCATCGCGAATCAAGACCAAAGCCATGATTAGCCCCGAGCGGTTGATGCCCGCCTGGCAGCGAATCAAGACCTTCTTGCCGGCCTTCCAGTCGCGGTGTGCCGTCGAAACCAACTCGTGCAAGTCTGCAGTGTCGAAGTCTGACATGTCGCCATCGTAGATTCCGTAGCGAAGCTCTTTCACGAACCAGTCGGCAGGCATTGCCCAGGCATACATCGTCACAATCGTCTGGAACTCTTCAGGCGTGATCTGAGGTAGGTCACTGCCGTAGCGCGCCTGCAGACGCAGGTCGTGCTCGTCATGGGTGCCGCCGAGCCACAGGCCAGGCTTCACCTCATCCCAGGTGTTTTCAGGCAGGTAGGGGCTCTGATCAGGGCGCTTGGCCATGTCGAGTGCTGCTAGAAAGTCGTCGATTGAGAGTGACTCTGGCTCTTTTGGTGTGTTTTCATTCATGGATTATTTGTACAGCCACCCTCTGACATTCAACGGCGTGCCGCTGTCGAACAATGTCGGAGGCTGGGCGCATAGTTATCTTCCGTCTGAATTTGGGGTTCACTACTAAACGCTTTGGAGGCTTCTATGTCTGATTTCTGGGATTACCGCGGTTGGGAACGCAACGAAGAAAACAACGACTGGCAAGATATCCAGGGCGAAAATCTCGAATTTCGCGCCGACGCTCTAATGAATCGAGCAGTTTCGAGCGGGCTTGAAAAAGAGAATCTCGAAAAGACCATCACATACCTCGGAGCAGCCGTAGAGATAAATCGCCAGATCGGTCGCATCCCTGATTTGCTGCAGTGCCTGCTTTTTCTTGGCGATTGCTACCTGCGTCAAGAGCGCGGCGAAGATGTTGCAGAGATTGCACTCGAAGCTGAAAAGATTGCACTCGAAAACTTCAACGACAATGCGCGTGCGAAAGCAATTCACCTTCAGGGTTACAACTACTTCTTGAAGAAGAAATACTCAATCGCTGCGGCACACTCACTCAACGCAGGTCATCTCTATGAAAGCGCCGGAGATCTGAAAGATGCATACGCCTCATTCATGTCGGCCGGCCGTCTGTATCGCTGGCGTTCGGAGCGCGACGAATCAATCGACGCTCTGAAAAACGCGCTTCGTGTTGCAACACTCGACGAAGATATCGAACACATGGTTGAAGCAAAAACTTGGATTGCTTACAAGCAGCTGCGCGTTACTCCGGTGATTGATCTCGATGAAGCTGCCAAGTTTCTAGAGCACACCAAGGATCAGATGAAAATCGCTAAGGAGCGCTCTGTCACCGCGCGGCGATTCGATACTGCTCAGGCCTGGTTGAACGTGCACGTCAACCCGGTTGAGGCGGCTAAGGCCTTTGACAAGCTCATCGAATATGCGCGATCAGAAAAGTCGACAATCGACACGACCGAGCTAACCCTTGGTCGCGCCTACGCACTTGGCGTCTTTGAGAACGGTCCTCTCTTCGTGCAGGCCCTGCGTTCTGTTCTGGCCACCATCGAAGAAATCGAATCGACCGTGGCGATTCTCGAGGTAGTCGAACCATTGGCCAACTTCTACATCGAAGTCGAAGACTTTCTGCAGGCCGAAAACACCTGGGTTCGCGGGCGGGCACTGGCCGAGAAGCGTGAGGAGTCGGCTGAATCACTGGCGTTCTTCGACCAGATGATTGCGCTCTGCATTGCCAAATATGCAGAGCCGGCCCGCGCGCTAGCCGCCCTTGAGAGCAAACTGCCGAAGACTTACGAAAAGCCGCTGCCATTCGTTTTCGAATATGCTCTCGCGAAGACTTACCTCGCCAACAACCGCTTAACCGAGTCGATGGTTGTTATCGACCGAGCCCTCGACAACGTGAGCAACGAAGACTCAGCCCGCATCGAGTTTGCTGAACTGCAAGAGTTGAAGTGCGATCTTTTGGCGAAACAAGGAAACCGCGAGGCCGCAAAGGTAGCAGCGAAAGTGAGTTTCAACGCCTACCTAGACCTTGACGAGCTAGAAAAAGCTAAGCGACTCAACGACGAATACTTGAAGCCACAGCCGGGCGATGCCGACCCAGACACCGGTGCAATCACAATCGCAAACTGGGGCTAGGCAACAAAGACGGTAGCGCTGAACTTAGTGCGGCTGTCAGGTGTTCGTTCAAGCTGCCACGTGTGAGTTAGCTCGCTGTAAAGTTTCGAACCAAAACCGTTGCCTCTGCTGTTCACCGGAGATTTTCCGTTATTCACAATCGAGATGACCACAAGTTTTGCCGTCACTTTGGCGTCAATCTCGATTTCGGTAGCCGATCCGTGCTTGATTGCATTCGAAACCGCTTCGCGCAGCACCTCGGTAACCGCTTCACCGACCAGCGGGTTCTTCTTGGTCACCTGGTATACGGCTTTCGAAATGTTGCTGTAAATCTCGCAGGTGCCCGACCACACTTCGGTGATTTGACCAATCACATCGCGCAGATCGGTTTCTTCAAGTGAGTCGAATTTCAAAACCTCGAGAGCGTCGGCCAGGTCTTGATTGACAGATTGAATCAGTTTCTTCGATGGACGCGACGACTGCGCCAATCTCATCGCCGAGGCATACAGTGCTGCCTGAACCGGGCCGTGCAGAACCGTTGCGATGCGCCTGCGGTTGAGCCAAAGTTCGCGTCTCGCCTGTGAGTTGAGCAGCTCGAGTTGTTCGTTAACCTCTCGCGCTTTCTGCTGGCTCGCATATCTTTGAGTCTGGCGAATTTGACCGATGAACATGGCCAACCCGATGATCACGGCCAAAGTGATGATGCGGGCGGCGGGATACAAACCAGCGCTGAGATTGGCAAGGCTCAACGCCAAGATTGCGGCACCGCCGGCAGTGGCAAAGATAGCAACTTGCAAAAGCAAGGCCGCTATCGACCGCAGTTGAACCCTGCGAAAAATGAAGTACGCCAATTCCAAGGTCGCGACCGTGGCGACAGCCAGAAGGGCTAGTGCCAGCGCGGCATCCTGGCCATAGAAGACCACGGCAGCCGGCGTTGAAATCAAGGTGATCAGGGCTGAAGACCAGAACGGCACAATCTGATTTGCCACCTGCAGTTTTGAGTCGAGGCGAAAGTTTTCACGAATGCTGACCTTGGCCGCAGTCACCTGAGGGCTAGACATTTCGTCGGTTTTCTCGGCAATCGCGATGCTCAGCGGGCGAACAACCTCGTCAACAGTCGTTCTAAGTTCTTGAATTTCGCGGGCCAACTCTTTTGATCCCTTGATCTTGACCATTAGCTCTTGAATCACTGGAGAAATCAGGCCTGAAACGTTTCCGGCAACTTCAGAGTTCATGCGAGAGATCTCAGCTCGCATAGAGCTCAAACGCTTTTCTAGAACGAGGCGGCTGGTCTCAAGATTCGCCAATTCCTTAGTGGCTCGCACCGAGTTAGAGACCAAAACAGTTACCAGCGAAAGCGAAACCAAAATAAACAACGGCGACCCAAGCAGTCGATACTGCCATTCATCTGGCGGAATGACACCGAACTCGGTGCCGACCTGAAAAATGACAACTCCGCGCACAAATCCGGCAAGCAGAAAGACCAAGAGGTAAACGATCGCCGGTGGCGTCATGCCCGACAGCAGGTTGCGGGCCAAAAGAAGAACGGCGGCAACCGAAAGGTATCCGAGAAGTGCAATCAAAAGCCAGTTGCCGAAGGTGCCCTTTTCGCGACCGAAATCAAGAACTAGGTTTGAGAGAACCACAGGAACAGCGGCAGCAAGAATTGTTTGGTTGCTCAGAGAATAAGGGCTGGCAATTTGCTGCACCGCCCTCGCCATGCGAAAAATCGGAGTGGTTGGATTCTCAGTCATTACTCTCCCGGGCGGGTAGCGAGAAAGTATTTTTTTACAGCGTCGACTCTAGAGTTGCCCTCGTCTTGAACATTTATGTTCAATGCTTCAAAAATGCGGCTGACCATTCCTTCAACCGCTCTCACACTGGTTTGTCTGGCGTCGGCAATCTGCTGATTCGATAGCCCGTCAGAAATGAGTTTCAATACCTCAAGCTGCTTTCCCGAAAGTTTTGCCAGCGGTCGCTGTGAATCTAGGTCGTGTCTAAAGCCAGTAGCGCCCTCGCTTTTCAAGACGGCATTCAGTGCAGCAACTAGCTCGCTGGTGTCTACCAAATTTGATTTGCGCAGATAGGCGGCATTCTTTGGCACGTTCTTCGAAGACTTGCCGGCCAGCCTTGGGTCTGGAAGGTTGGTGAGAAAAACGACTGCCAACTCTGGACTCTCGGCAACTAGCGCGGCGGCCAAGTCGAAACCATCAGGCCCAGGGCCAAGTTCGATGTCGATTACAACCGCATCTGGATCAACGGCTTTATGCACTCGCTTGGCATCGGCGGCGTTGGCGGCGGTAGTCACCCTGAAGCCAGAGGCCTCCAGGGTCTTGCCAATGAGGTCGCGCATCAGCGGCTCATTCTCAACGACTACAACGTGTCTAGACAGCATAAGAACTCCAGCCTATTGGGCAGGCAAAACCTTGAGCGTCTTCAGGGTCGGGTCAGCAACGAACTTGATCATTACACCCATGTCTCGGGCCTCAAACAAAGCGCTAAGCGCGGCCTCGGTTATGCGCTCGCCAGGCGAGAGCACCGGCACACCAGGCGGGTAAGGGCAAATCATTTCGGCTGAAACTCGGCCCACTGCATCTTTTGCTTCAACCACTTCGTAACCCGAGAAGAATGCCTCGCGCGGAGTCACAACTACCTCAGGCTCAATCGAGAACGCCGGCAGAATCTCAATCGGTCGCGGAGTGCCTCGGTGTGAATTAACCGACGCAATTATTCGTTGAACCAAATCGTCGACGCGATCAGGAGTGTCGGCAAAGGTAATCATCGGAATCAAAATGTCGCGATTCGCCATTTCGATGTCGATGTTGGCAGCGAGCAAATCAGCCTCGACCAGGTTGCCGTCTGCGCCGCAACTCGACAACAAAATCACAAGCTTGAGTGGGTCGATGTATTCACCGTCGATAACGTCGATGCCGGCGGCAACCAAAGATGCGCGACCCTTTTCGGTTGCTTCGATAACCGGGCCGATAAGTTCGTGCCCGTGACGCTCTAGCAATGCGCGCGATGCGTCAATCGAAGCGAGTATGCGCCCAGACATCGATGTGGTCTGTGTTGAGTCAAACACTTTGTTGAATCGAGAGAGATCAACGAATTCAGAATTCACCAGAACAAAACTCGCCTGCGAATAAGCCGGCAAGGTTTTGTGCGCCGAAGTCACGACTATGTCTGCACCCTCGCTTAGCGGGTGGCCGGGCAGCTCCGGGTGAAAACCGTAGTGCGCCGCCCAAGCCGCATCGACAACCAACGGGATGCCGTACTCGTGCGTAACCTTTGCCAACCGTGGAATGTTCGACATGGTGCCGACGTAAGAAGGTTCTCCGATTAGCACCGCCTTTGCATCGGGGTGCTGCGCCAAAGTTTCGGCGAGACGACTTGACGGCAAATACTCGGGCAATCCGGTGGCCGGGTTAATCTCCGGGCGAATCCACACCGGAACAACGCCCGCGTAAACCATGCCAACCAGCACCGACTTGTGCAGGGTGCGCGAGACAATCACTTTGTCGCCAGGTGAGGCAACCGCCATCACGGCCGCATGGTTTGAACCTGATGAGCCGTTGACTCCGAAGCGGCAGAGATCTGCGCCCCACAGCTTGGCGGCCAGCGCTTCAGCCTCGAGAATCAGGCTCGGCGAGATGCGGTGCGGGTGGTTGCCCGGTAGCACGGGAATGTCACCGTCGACGACGGTTCCGGTTAGGTCATTTCGGCCTTTGTGGCCAGGAATCTGGAAGGGCGACCGATCGGTCTCCATATCGCGAATCCACGCATCTAATAGGGGTGCGCTTGAGCGCAAACCCATCGGGTCTTTAGGGTCTAACAGAGTAGCCGCACCGAATGCGTGACCGGTCAATATCCCAACCTCTCAATATCAAAGTAATAGCCTACGAACTTTTACACGGATGAAAAAGGGCCGGAGGGTTAACTCCGGCCCTTCATCCAAGATTTAAATCTTTAGAACTCGACCTTGACGATGTTGGTGTCAAGCAAAATGCTCGGACCAAAAGTTGTCGAAAGTGCGGCCTTCATCATGTAGCGGCCCTTTGAGCTCGAAGGCTTCAAACGCATTACTTCTTCAAGAGCTGCCTCTAGGTTCTGGCCTAGCTGCTCCTTGGTGAAAGATGCTTTGCCGATGATGAAGTGAAGGTTCGACTGCTTGTCGATGCGAAACTCGATCTTTCCGCCCTTGATGTCAGCAACTGCCTTGGCAACGTCTGGAGTCACGGTTCCGGTCTTAGGGTTCGGCATTAGGTTACGAGGACCAAGCACCTTTCCTAGGCGACCGACCTTACCCATGAGTTCTGGGGTCGATACTGCTGAGTCGAAAGCTGTCCAGCCTGCGGCTACCTTCTCGATTAGCTCGTCGCCACCAACTTCGTCAGCGCCTGCTGCAACTGCAGCTTCAGCTGCGGCACCAGTTGCAAACACGATAACGCGGGCGGTCTTTCCAGTTCCGTTTGGAAGCGAAACGGTTCCACGGATCATCTGGTCGGCCTTGCGAGGGTCAACGCCAAGCTTGAGTGCAACCTCGATAGTTGAGTCAAACTTCTTTGAGCCAGTCTCGCGAACGATAGTAACTGCCTCGGCTGGGGTGTAGAGCTTGCCCTCGGTGATGAGGGCTGCTGCGGCCTGGTAGGCCTTTGAGCGCTTTGCCATTCTGTTATTCCTTTTCTTTGGTCACAGTTGTGGTTATGCAGATCGCGCGCGATCCTCCCACGACTTCTTTTTGGTTTTGTTTTGTTGCTTATGCGTCGACGGTGATGCCCATGCTGCGTGCAGTACCTGCGATGATCTTGGCCGCTGCGTCAACATCGTTGGCGTTTAGGTCAGACATCTTCTGCTCAGCAATCTTGTAGAGCGCATCCTTCGAAAGGTGTGCAACCTTCACGGTGTGTGGGGTTGACGAGCCCTTCTGCACGTTTGCTGCCTTCTTGATGAGTTCAGCTGCAGGTGGGGTCTTCAATACGAAGGTGAATGAACGGTCTTCGTAAACGGTGATCTCCACCGGAATTACGTTTCCGCGCTGGTCTGCGGTTGCGTTGTTGTACGCGGTGCAGAACTCCATGATGTTTACACCGTGCTGGCCTAGCGCAGGTCCGATTGGTGGTGCTGGGTTAGCAGCGCCCGCCTGGATCTGAAGCTTGATCATGCCGGTGATCTTTTTCTTCGGTGCCATTTGATTATTCCTTTTGTTGTTGTGTAACTCTGTGTAAATCTTTGGGTGATTAGTTCAGTGAGCCAACCTGCTCGAAGCCCAACTCCACCGGAGTCTCGCGCTCGAACAGTGAAACAAGAACAGTCAGCTTGCCGCTCTCTGGCTTGATCTCGCTGATTGTTCCAGGTAGACCCGCGAACGAGCCATCCTTGATCATGATGCTCTCGCCAACCTTGTAGTCAACGTTGATAACAAGAGACTTGCCCTTGCCGCCCTTGACCACGCCGGTTGGGCGTGAACCGGTCTTGACGACCTCTTCCTTCGGAATGCGCTCTTCGTAGAGGGCCTTCTTTAGCATTTCCCACGCCTCGGTTGGGCGCAGCGGGGTTGGGTTCTGTGCGTTGCCTACGAAGCCGGTTACGGCTGGGGTCTGGCGAACGAGGTCGCCCGAGTCTTCGTTGAGCTCCATGCGAACCCACACGTAACCAGGAATCATGACCTTCTTGACTAGCTTGCGCTCGCCGTTCTTGACCTCGATAGATTCTTCAATCGGCACCACAATTTCAAGGATGCTGTCGCCACCGGCAAGCTGTGCCGCACGGTTTTCGATGTTCTGCTTTACGCGCTTCTCGTAACCGGCATAGCTGTGCACTACGTACCACTTGCCCGGTAGCGCGCGGAATTCGCCTTTGAAGATTGCGTAAACGTCGTCATCTTCTTCGACTGCCTCGGCCTGCTGTGCCGCAACCTCGGTGTCTTCAACGATTGACATCGCCGCTTCTTCAGCAGACATGTCGAGAGCAGCGTCGGCCGCCTCTTCGAACTCTTCTGCAACAGCATCGAGTTGCTCATGCTGCGCTTCGTGCTCGGTCTCGACCAAAGCTTCTAGCTCGTCGCGTTCGATTTCACTCACTGCGTTTCCTATCGTTGATAAAACTTTTTGTAGCTAAAAATTTGAGTTGTTACTCGGTTGGGGTGAAGACCCAGCTCACTGCGCTGTAGAACGCCCAGTCGAACAAGCTGATGATTGCCATAACAACTACAACGAACGCCAAAACAACGGCGGTGTAGTTGCGAAGCTCAGCCCAAGTCGGCTTGGTTACCTTCTTCAGTTCTGTGACAACCTGCTTGAAGAACAAAATGGTGCGACCGATGACTCCGCGCTTAGACGCTTTGTCAGCTTTCGCTTTTTCGACTAGATCTTCTGAGACCTGTTCGACTTCTTCTGACATCCTTGTTCCTTCTTCTATGTTGTTACTCGCAGGCCAGACAGGACTCGAACCTGCAACTTGCGGTTTTGGAGACCGCTGCTCTACCAATTGAACTACTGACCTATTCGAAGAAAACTCGTGCGAAGCCGAAGGCAAAAAGACACACTTCTAGATTGGAATCTAAGGTGATTTTTCGCCAGATTAGGCTGCGGAGTTGTCAACTTCCTTCGGTAAGTCTAAACGCCCGACCGCCTAGATAGCAACCCGAATAAGGGCGTTAGGCTTGAGCCGTGACTGAATTTCCGAGAATCTCAAAGCGAATTGCCGCCATTGCCGAGTCTGCCACGCTCAAGGTAGATGCCAAGGCCAAGGCCCTTCAGGCGGCCGGTCGACCAGTGATTTCATACGCCGCCGGTGAGCCAGACTTCGCCACTCCCCAGCACATCGTCGAAGCTGCCTCCAAGGCTGTTCTTGACCCTAAAAACCACCGCTACACCCCTGCAATTGGCCTGCCAGACCTTCGCGAGGCCATCGCCCAGAAGACCTTGGTCGACTCGGGCACCGAGATCACCGCTGCCCAGGTAGTGGTCACAAATGGCGGAAAACAAGCGGTTTACCAGGCCTTCGCGACCCTGCTCGACCCGGGCGACGAGGTTTTGATGCCTACCCCGTTCTGGACAACCTATCCCGAGGCCATTCACCTTGCCGGTGGAGTGCCAATTGAGGTGTTTGCTGGCGCAGACCAGGGCTACAAGGTCACGGTTGACCAGCTCGAGGCCGCGCGCACCTCGAAATCTAAGGTTTTGCTGTTCGTTAGCCCTTCGAACCCAACCGGAGCGGTCTATTCGCACGAAGAGACCGAGGCCATCGGGCGCTGGGCCTACGAACACGGAATGTGG
>Ga0208225_1000177_pt1 | contig 17527 bp, 10 predicted proteins | sample LakMenEpi15Jun10_FD_150701 | JGI IMG/M metagenome (GOLD analysis project Ga0208225, IMG submission 150701) | Freshwater microbial communities from Lake Mendota, WI - 15JUN2010 deep hole epilimnion (SPAdes) | ecosystem: Environmental > Aquatic > Freshwater > Lake > Epilimnion/Euphotic zone ... | reverse complement strand
CCGTCCGGTCCGATAGCCAATCCCAATGGAGTGGCAATCCCTCCACCGGCTCCAGCCCATTCGACCGTCTCGGATCCTATGGTCCTAAGTATTCGGTTTGCCGACGTACACCAAAAGACGGCCCCTTGCGCGTCGAAGGCCAGCCCCCACGGATGTTGACTTTGGTATTGTCCCCATACCTCGCTCATCGAACCATCAAATTTTACAGCCTTGCGAATCGCTTGTGCTTGGTAATCGGTAACGAACAACTCGCCACCGTGGAGCGAAATCTGGGTCATGCCACCAGGAGTTGCCAACGCCACATCGTCGAGCCACTCGCCTGAGGGATAAGCGTACCGCTTGACTTTGCCGTCCCCTTGACTCGCGACCAATAGATCTCCCTGATGCCAAGCCATCCCTGTTGCGCGATGCAACCTCCCGCCGTATCCTTCAGGGACATCAATCAGCTTATCAACGCGTCCTTTAAGATCGTAACGGAGTACAATCCCCATTTCCCCCGGATTGCCGGTCGAAATCAGCAACCTGCCTTCGTTATCGAACAGCATTGTATTCGCAGGGGGCAGTCCGCTCAGAAGCGTTCCTAAGTGTTTACCTGTCTCCAGTTCGTAGCGTTCGATTCGCCCCGATTCGTGCATCAGCACCAGCATTTCAAACCCGCCGGCCCAAGTCGTTGAGTCCATTCCAACGAGTGCCAGCAAGCAGAAGCAAATCATCCGAACAATCATCGTCGGTTTAACTCATTTGGAACGAAGGGCCAACTACAATCGGAAAACCGGAAAGTGCTTTCAATTATGCCGTAACACGAGCATCAAGTACTATACTACCACGATTTTCGACGACAAAATGCTCCAAAGTATCGCTTCTGCCGGCTATAAATTAGATGCCCGGATTGAATTTGGAATTTATTAGTAAGCCGCGCAATGTCAACAGGCCCCAAGCATTTCATCACCCCCGAAGAATACCTGAACCGCGAGAGACAAGCCGAGCATCGATCGGAATACTATCGCGGAGAAATGTTTGCCATGGCCGGTGCATCGGCCAATCACAACCTGATCGTTCTAAACACAGGTTCTCACCTGAGGGAACAACTCAAAAGCAAGCCCTGCCGCGTCTACCCCAGCGACTTGAAACTACGAGTGGAAGCAACGGGACTTTTCACCTATCCAGACCTTTCGATTGTCTGTGGCGAACCTCGTCTAGAATCCGACCACGGGGACGTATTACTCAACCCCGTGGTGTTAGTGGAAGTCCTCTCGGATTCCACCGAAGCATACGATCGCGGGAAGAAGTTTGAGCACTACCGAACGATCCCGAGTTTGCAGCACTACATTTTGATTACCCAAGACCGGCACTCGATCGACTGCTTCACGCGATCCAATGGCGAGAGTTGGAATTTAACATCATGCAAAGGACTCAGCGGCAAGATAACTCTAGAAGCAATCGAATGCGAATTGCTTGGCTCGGAAGTCTATGACAAAGTCGTTTTCATGAATTACGAATAACGACGTCGACTCCATACTGAACCGAAAGAAGATTCGAACTTGCAATTCGGGGTCATGTGGCATTCACCTAGCGGTTGCGTGCCTATCTGTCCGCCTTCGCGGACTCTTGGGATGGAACAGCCGGTCGAACGGAGATCTCACAAGCTCGATTATAGACAGTTGCTTTGCTGACGAGTCGATTGGTATACAAACCCATATGCGCACCGGCTATTCCCGGACGACTCTTGTAGGGCCCCTGAGAAACCAACTCCCCATTTTGATAAGTGCGAACTAGTGCTGTCTTCACATCGACATCCACTTTAATCGATACCCATTGTCCAAGTGGAAAGATGGGCGTTGTCGCAACCTTCTCAAAAAACGTTCCACCATCTTGCGGCGAAATGGAATAAGTCTGCAAGTAGTAAGCACCCGGCTTGCCTACCAAATTCGTCATCACCGATGGCTCGAAACGCTCATCGCCACTGCGCGTCGTACGATCAAAAACCGTCAATACATTCAACCATGGCTTTTCTCGATATGGACCGAGTTCCTCCGGCACCAAGTCGTCGACCCAGACATCAAATTCCACGCTGAAACTCCCCGGATGAAACTTATCGAAATAGATGTCAGGATGAAGATGCACTGATTCAGGATCATCAACCTTGAAAGCATCCGTCAATCTCCCTCGAAACACGCGTTGAGTACCTGCCGGGTCGACTACGTACTCATAGTGACCAGGAAGTATCGGATGCGTCGAATTAACAAAAGTCTCTTCCCCGCTGCAATCGGATTTCCAAACATAAGCCCCCTCCATTTGCATTCCGGAATCCACCGCTGCAACTGTAGCGTGGTTTGGCAACGCTTCAGCGAGCAAGAATACCAGGGGTGCATTCCAATTAATTGCGACTTCGTTGGTCGTGAAGCTCTCTTTGACATCATCCCACTGACGGGCTGGTGGCCTTTTTTTAGAAGCATTTTGGGCGTTTGGACCTCCGATCAACATACCCGGCCACGGCTCCACGACGCTGTCCGCTTCGCTGGGGCGATGATGAGGATTCATCGGCCATCGACTGCCGACATGCGTAACGAAACTGGTGTTAAACGTATTGCGACCAAACAGGTAGTGCAAAGTATCTTGTGCTGCGTCTGCGTATTGAGGCTTTGGCGAAATTCGATTGGCAAGTCGCAGCATCATGCCATAGTTAGCAACTAAAGCATTCGAGCCCCATATGTAGTTATCTGTCGAAAGCGGTACTCGATAGCCATTGCTTCGCATCCGCTTCACAATCTCGTCTGCGGCTTGCAGCGCCTCCTTACGGATATTCTGTTGCACATTCAGGTCAACTTGCTGCTGATTCTCGATGGCATAACCATAAAGTGCCAACGCACGAACGTTCTTCCACTCGTGCGGAAACCCCGGATTGAACATCGGACGAACACGGTCATGGTTGTTGAGGAAATACTCATGGTAGCTAGCCTCGCCCGTGGTCCGAAACAATTCTGCGGCTGCCCAAAGCCTCTCATCCGTAGCATCGTCGTCTTCGTATGCTCCCGTTTCGATACCTCTCGGATTGGCTTTGAAATGACTATCCGGTGTCGAATCGAGCCAACGCCAACCGCGCCTCGCAGCAGATAAGCAATCATCTGCAAAATCTGGATCAAAGGGTCGATAAACCCGTGCTGCAATCGCTGCTACTGCCACAAGATTTCCCGTAGCTTGAGTTGTCAAATAAGGATCATCACCGCTACCGACAATCAGCATTGGCGATTTATCTGACTCGGGAAGTATCGATCCTGGAAACTTGGCAGTCGATGCCTTATGCCAAACACCTCCACTCTCGTCCTGCATCTTGAGCATCCAATCCAAGTTCCAACGGATCTCGGTGAGCATATGCGGTAAAGGACCGGACTTCTCAGGTATCATCAACTCGACATGCCGCAGCTTCTCAGAGTTCAACTCGTATGCCCACAAAAGTGTGCCAACCGAGATACCCGAATTTATGCTATAGCGACCAAAGTCACCCGCATCGTGCCAACCACCCGTGATTGATTTACTCCCCGTTCGACCTGTTGATGCATCAAAATGAGCGTCGGACAGATGGCACTCCGCATGATGGTACTGATCGAAATCACCACCCAGACGCACCTCCGTACCGCAGCGTTGGCCGGTATAAAAAAGCATCGACATTTGAAAGATATTGCCGAAAACATCATCGCCAACACGGAAGTCGAAACTGCTACCCACTCCAGGTACATCCAAGTAATATCGGCCCGGCTCCGAAACCTCGGTCAAGTCGATCAACCGTACGCTATCCCCCGTATCGGCATCGAACGTTACAGCTCCTACGGCTAACGACGCAACAATCTCATGGTTGTCCGATCTGCGAACCACAACTTGCCCCTCAGGCTCGGCTGTCAGAATCGCTAGCTTGGTCTCCCCAATCAGATAACCGACCTGGCAAACTTTGATCTCATCGCTGTACACCCGCTCCCGAGTCGCGGTGTCATCACCCTCAGCCGCACCAGCGTTTGCAGCCCCACCGGCCAGTACAGCGATCAGCATTGCTGCTATGAAAAATATCTCAAGCGTATTGGACTTCTCGGCTATCTTAAACATTCAAGGAAACTCTTCGCATGACTTCAAATTCAACATGGCGACACCATCCTATTGTGACCGGTTGAGTGTCCCAAGTCTTGAATGGAGGCTGAGGTTGTTTGAATAATTGCGGCGTTTTCGAATGCTATGATTTCGCGTGCTTGTCCCGCCAAGAACTCGGTGTCGCACCGTAGACATCCTTGAAAAGACGAGAAAAATGAGCCTGATCGCTAAACCCATACTTTTGGGCAATTTCTGCAATCGTGTTCGATGATTGTATTAATGCGGCAGCCGCCCTGGCTATTCGCAGCTTGCGATGAAACTCCATAGGGGACGAATGCAGATGCATCCGAAACTGCCGCTCAAAGGCGCTGACTGAAAGTCCCACAAGCTTCGCGAGCCCTGGATTTGTTAGCGAGGTATTTCTCTCATCCTGCATAACCTCCAACGCAGGTGCCAACTGGGGCAATGGAAACGCCGGCCCCTTCAGGTCCGGAAGAAGCGTCGCTATACCTGCCGTGGCAACAAAATCTCCGCGTCGATTTTTCAAAGGGATCTTATTGGTCTGATACCAACGAAGTACCCGGTCATAACCGCTGATTAACTCAATTCGATTCGCGATTCGTTGACCACTTAAGACCAACGCATCGTCAGCCCGAAATGCCTCTGCTATCCACGGTGGTGATAACTCTAGATCCGTCTTGCCAATCGCTTCCGACATCGAAGCTAGAGAGTAATCCAATTGGAACGTTCGATTGACACGAAGATACCGCCCGTTCGCATCCTTTATCCAATACTGAACACCCCCCAGACAATCTAACAACAACAGGGACTCGGTTAGATCCAATTCCGATAGCAGCCCCTCAATGTCTCTCACGGCGCTGCCTTGCGTGCGCCCCTTCGCTTCGGCGTACCCTTCTCAATCTTCTCAGCGTTATCAATCGCCGAAGAGCCTACCGGTGGAAGATGCCGCGCAAGCGACTCCAGCAACTCCTTATGCGCCGGTTCATGCGCTACACTAACCGTCTCATTCGGGTCATTGACTTCGTCATATAACTCCGTCGCAAGTATCTTCGATCCGTTGCGCTCACGCCAAAAAGTTGCTCTCCAACGACTGTCGCGAATGCTGTATCCCATAAGATCCGTACCACTCTGCGAATCTCTCCGAGGATATTGACTGATCGCTACATCCGTTCCTAATTGCGAAGGATCTTCGAGATAACTCTTCAAGCTGCTTCCTTCGAGTTTTCCCGGTAAGGGCAATCCACATAAATCGCTCAGCGTCGGATAAACGTCGACAAACTCCACCGGTGTATCGCACTTCTTACCTACCCCTAAACTACCGAGCGACTTCGGAACACTAATCAAGAGCGGAGCCCGAGTAGCGATCTCGAAATTGGTGTGCTTATGCCACAACCCGTGATCTCCAAGCTGCCAACCGTGATCCCCCCATAAAACGACAACGGTGTTCTCGGACAATCCCTCGCGCTCCAGCCCATCGAGCACCTTACCTATTTGTGCGTCTACATAACTGACACAAGCGTAATAGCCATGTCGAAGCTTCTTCGCATAATCCGCTGGAATCGGATCTTCCTTCGGTACACCCGGATACTTATGCAATTCACCGTTACTGTGTCCGGCAAACGATGGACTCCCTTCGGGCAAATGATCGATCGCAGGAACAGGAATCGTATTCGGATCGTAAAGATCCCAATACTTCTTCGGTGCCACAAAAGGTAGATGCGGTTTAGCGAATCCTACAGCAAGGAAAAAGGGCTCCCCTGATTTCTTGAACTTGGATAAGCGACGCAGGGCTTCCGCTGCCGCAGCACCATCCGGTAAGTCGCTCTCTTCCTTGTGACTGACTTCAAAGGCGGGACCTCCTTTTTCAGCTTTGTCTTCCGAAGATTTCGGTGCCATGAACTCACTGACCGCAACATCATGCTTGGTCACAATCCGCTTCGTGTGATCAACAGCATCCGTATCGACCGCTCTCCCGGTTGAATACCAGTGCGGCTCACTCCACGAACGACCGTCTTCGAAACCTCGGTGATAGATCTTGTTGATCGCCGCGCAGTGATAACCGTTCGCTTTGAAATGCTGCGGCAGCGTAATGCAGTCCGGCTGGGCAACTCGAAAATGAGTTTCCAAATCCCATACCTTAGTCGTATCTGGCCGAAGCCCAGTCATGATCGCGGTGCGGGAAGGACTACAAACGGCTTGTTGACAATACGCACGGTTGAACACGACCCCACGCGCCGCCAAGCGATCGATGTTCGGAGTCTTGATGATCGAGTTACCGTAACAGCCCAACTCAGGGCGCAGATCATCGATCGCGATGAACAATACGTTGGGCCGCTCAGCGGCCCCAAGCAAACCACCGATGAAAAACATGGACAGACAAAAGAGAACTCGCATCATGAGCGTATACTCCAAATTCAGGAGACCATCAGTAAGCGCACGTAGGGTGTGGTGAAGCGGTCGGCCGTTCACTTATAATCCACCGGGATATCCCGAGCAACCACCATCCATTTCGCCTCGTACAAACCAACGACCGCGAAACCCACCATCCCCCATCTTCTTCGCATCCTTACCTCTTTGCGTGCCCCCTTCAAAAACAGATCCTCACGCCCGCTGTAGCTCAAGACGCTAAGACGCAAAGCAATCAGCCAAAAAACAAACCAAAAAACACACCCCGTTCCACCCCATCCCAAATCCCTGGATCCCTGTCCTCTTTGCGTCTTCGCGTCTTCGCGTCTTTGCGTGAGACATCATTGCTCTGTCCTCCTTACCTCTTTGCGTCTTCGCGTCTTTGCGTGAGACTCCATCCCTCGCCTTGTTCACCTTCTTGCCTCTTTGCGTGAGACCTCGATTTCCCTGTAGTTCCCACCCGCGAAAGTGGATATGATAGAGCACGTCGAACCGCGTTCGGCCCCCGCCTTTGCATTACCCCGCCTCCGCAAACCCCAGCCCCCCTCGGCAAATGATTTTTCATCGCCCACTACGGTGGTTCGCCGTCGTTCTTAGCTTGGTCTGCGCCGCACAATGCCCCAGCCGATCGCTTGGCCAAAGCGACATCGATTTCAACCGCGATGTCCTTCCAATCCTTCAGTCGCATTGCATCCGTTGCCATGGCCCAGAGGTCCAAGAAGCAAACGTGCGCCTCGATAATCTTCCGATCAATCTCAACGAAAACCGCGCTGCGACGGAATCGTGGCACGAAGTGCTCAACGTCCTACAAACCAATGAGATGCCCCCACCCGATGAGAAGCAACTATCGAGCGAACAACTGAGCACCGCCACAAATTGGCTTTCGCTCGCGATCCAAACTGCCTTAGCCGAACGCCGAAAAACCGATGGACGCATCGTCCTGCGACGACTCAATCGCGTGGAATACCAAAATACAATGGAAGACCTTCTCGGACTTGAGATGGACTACGCAAGGGACTTGCCCCCCGATGGTATGTCAGCCGAAGGCTTTCGAAATAATGGACGCTCCTTGCAGATCTCATCACTCCAACTTGAATACTACTTAGCTACCGCCCGACGAGCTTTAGACCGGGCGATCGTTCAACATGAGCAACCTCCCGCGATCGACCACACTTTTACGGATATCAGCATCGATAATTGGCTCGGCGAAGCGCAACGATCCAAGCGACTGGGACGACGTCAGGAATTCCTCGTCAAAATGGTCGATAAATATCCCGAAGAGGGAGAGTTCTCGGTCCGAGTTCAACTGACTGCAGATCTGAAGAGCAACACCGGTTACCCACTGCTCGAAGTCTCCGTCGGTTATCAAATCGATACGGAAATCCTCATGCGTGAATTCGATACCGTCGAAGTCACCTCACCTGAACTGCAAACATTCGATTTCCGAGGACGCATCGAGAACTTTCCACTCCCAGTGCGTGGCCAAGGGAAGTTTCCTGGCCTTGTCGTTCGCGTACGAAATCTTTACGACGATAAGTCTCCACTTCCACCACCACAAAAGGACGAGAGTGGAAAGATAACCTATGCCGCAGAAGACCATCTGCCAACGCTGACGATCCAGTCGGTAGAGTTTCATGGACACCATTACGACCAATGGCCTCCAGCGTCACACCGCCGAATCTTGTTCGATGCACCAAACGTTGATCGTGAATCGATTCCTTATGTCACCCAAGTCCTGCAACGTTTTATGACGCGAGCCTATCGCCGTACGGTCAGCGATGCTCAAGTCGATAAGTTTGTCGCGTTCTATCAAGAAATACGACCCGAGTTTCCGTCGTTCGAAGAAGCGATCCGCGAAACACTTGCAATGATTCTCATCCAACCTGAATTCCTGTTCTTGCTGGAACCCGCCGGTGAAGAGAAACGCTTGATCGATGAATTCGAACTCGCTTCGCGACTCTCCTACTTCTTATGGAGCACGTTACCCGACGAGCGGCTGATGGAACTCGCAACCAACGCTAACCTGCGAACCAACCTCAACGCCGAAGTCGACCGAATGCTCGATGACCCACGATCACAACGCTTGGTAAAACAATTCACAGAGCAATGGCTCAAACTCAACCTTGTGGAAAATGTTGCTGTCAACAAAACCCGTTACCCAGGTTTCGATGACCGACTCAAAAGCGACATGTGCACCGAAACACAGTCGATGTTCGCAGAGCTCTTGAAACACAACTCGAGCGCCACAGAACTACTATCTTCCGATTTTACGATGCTCAACGAAACTCTTGCGAAGCACTACGGGATCGATGGTGTCCTCGGAAAGTCATTCCGACGAGTTGCGATACCTGCCGATTCGCATCGCGGCAGCTTATTAAGCCATGCAAGTATCCTGCTGAGCAATTCAACTGGGGCTGATTCTCATCCCGTGCGAAGGGCGGTCTGGATCCGCGATCGACTTCTCAATGATCCGCCCGCTCCCCCCCCACCGAACGTACCATCCTTGGAACAAGCAAACCCGGAATTTCATCAACTCCCCGTCCGCAAACAACTCGAAATCCACCGAACCGTCGAATCCTGCAATCAATGTCACCGATCCTTGGATCCTTGGGGAATTGCCCTGGAAAACTTCGATGCATTAGGCCGATGGAGAACCGAACTACCGAAAAACGCAGGCGAGAATGCTCAAACGCAACCCATCGACGCGACCGTAGAGCTTCCGGATGGCAAGCAGATTGCAGGCGCTGACGGACTTCGCACTTATCTCCTGCAAGAACGAAAAGAACAATTTGCTCGTTCCCTGGTAATGCGTCTGCTAACCTATGCTTTAGGTCGTTCCCTCGAACTGACAGACCAAGCGGCGGTCGATCAAGTCCTCGAACAATTTTCCAAAGACGATTTACGACTCAAAGGATTGATCCACAAAGTCGTCGCGAGCGAACCGTTCCAGACAAAGTGAACACAAGACAAAGGAATCCGCAACATGGCTGATAAATCCTGGCATCTGGATCGACGCACGTTCTTGATGGGCACCGGCGTATCGCTTGGACTCCCCTGGTTGGAATGCATGGCCAATGCTAGTCCCCGCCCCTCGCGCACGGAACAATCCCCTCGCCGCATCTGCGCTCTGTACTTCGGATTCGGTGTAGCTCTACCACCTGCGAATCACGAACACGCTCACTGGCGATGGTTCCCCCAAGGCGAAGGGAGCGAGTATCAGTTCACTGAAACACTTAAACCGCTCGAATCCCAACGCAATAAAATGACCATCCTCGGAGGCCTCTCGCATCCAAACGGGCGTCGCATGGGAGCACACGACACCGCAGATACCTTCCTGACCGGTGCTTACCTGAACAACAAGAGCCTGATCAACACGATCTCTCTAGATCAATACGCGGCAACTCGAATTGGCGATCAAACCCGCTTCTCTTCGCTCGTAATGTCAACCGACGGTGGTGTCGGTGAACCGACCAGATCAAGCACCCTTTCTTACAACGACAAGGGGCGTCCGCTACCAGCACTGCACCAGCCACAACAAATTTTCGATCGATTCTTCGGCGAAGGGGATTCCGATACCATCGCCCAACGACGCAGACTCAAGAGCGCCGCAAGCATGCTTGATCGAGTCCTCGAGGATTCTCACTCGTTGCGAAATCGACTGGGCAATCAAGACCGCGAAAAACTCGATGAGTACCTCACTGCCGTTCGACAGATCGAACAAGGAGTCGAGCGATCGCAAAGCTGGCTAGAGATCCCTCGCCCTGAACTACACGACGAAGACCGCAAAATGCTTCAGCTCGATTCCGATGACCAAGCACCTTTGCAGTTCATCCGAACCATGTACGACTTGATCTATCTGGCGTTTCGTACCGACTCAACGCGAGTAGCAACCTACCAGATCACCAACATGGCTGACTGCTCGTCGAAAGCGGCCAAATTCCCGCAGTTGCAAGGCTTTAAAGATTCCCTTCATACTCTGGCACACGACTGGGACAAACCCGGTGGATCCGAGAGACTCGGGCAATGGGATCGATTCATGGCCGAACAGTTCGCGTACTTCCTCAACCGCTTGGATTCAGCAACCGAACAACAAGGCACCTTATTGGATCAATCACTGGTCCTTTACGGTAGCAGCAACAGTGTCACCCACGATAATAACAACTACCCGTTGATCTTAGCCGGTGGCTCGCAGATGGGATTCAAGCATGGACGATTCTTGAAGTTCAGCGATAAAATCCCGATGTCGAACCTCTTCGTGACAATGCTCAATCAAGCGGGTATCGAATCGCCAAACTTCGCCGACAGCACCGGGGAATTGAACGAACTACTTAGCTAGAAATTCAAACGTCCATGCTGCCCAACGCAATCCTCCGCTACTTCGGATTCATCAAACCCCATTGCACCGCTTCCTCAGTAACCTCGATCTTATGGTTGCTCTGCATCGCCGTTCAAGCCGCAGATTCGCTGCCGAGTACACCCGATCCGGATGATGCGAAGTCCTCAAGTCGTTTGCTCGGATATAACGAGCACCGCACCAATCTCCCAGGTGGTCGGCATGCGAATGTTCGCACCAACCGAGCGATGATCGTTCAAGCCGATGGCCAACATCGAAGGTCTATCGGTAGTGAACTCATCGACGACCTGACTGTTACTGACAGTACGGACAAGACAGATGCTTGGACGCAATTTGCGGGTTGGTCACCCGATGGAAAAACAGCCGTCGTCCTTCGCGGTTGGGAAAGTATTGAAAACGCGCGATGGGAAGAAGAACACAAGACGTTCCGCTTCATACCCGAAGGTTGGTTGGTCGACTCGTATCTAGTCGATTTGAAAACCGATAAAGCGATCAACGTCACCGCCGTAGATCGAGTCAGTTTCTATAACACCGGGTTGTTCTTCTGGCCCAAGGATCCGATGAAGCTCGGCTTTACGCCGTTGATCGATGGCAACTCCAAGCCATATCGCATGGACATCGACGGTCGCAACAAGACCGATCTTACAACCGGTTCAAGCGGCTTTGCATATGGATTCAGCAGTTCTCCTGACGGATCGAGAATCTCCTATCACGAGAACTATCAAGTCTATCTGGCGAATGCCGATGGCTCGAATCGCGTACACATTCAAACCGGACATCCCTTCGTCTTCGTACCATCCTGGTCACCCGACGGAAAATGGGTTCTTTTCGTTTCTGGAGAGCACTACGATTGCCATCCCCACATTGTCCAAGCGGATGGCAATGGACTCAAGAAGCTCGCGGATCGCGGTGGCTACAAAGGTGTAACCGAATTCCTTGATGTGCCCGATTTTCACGGTGGGAGCAGCGATATCCCTGTTTGGGCAGTCGATAGCAAGTCCGTCTTCTACACTGCCAAAGTTGGCAATAATGTCGAACTCTTCGAAGTCTCTCTCGAAGGACAGATCGAGCAACTGACTCATACCCCCGATGGCACGCTACACTATCACCCCAAACCTTCGCCCGATGGAAAATCGATAGCCTACGGTTCGAAAAGAAACGGTGTGCGAAATCTATTTGTAATGCGGTTAGCAGATCGACAAGAGCAAGCACTAACCGACCTGCCCGAAGGCTTTGCCGCAATGCATGCGTATTGGCAACCGTAATGCATCAACTCAACCTCGATCATCCAACACGAGATTCACTATGCCCTTGATAAAATCATATTCCCATTTCATCCTAACAGTGCTCTCTTTCCTTGCCATGACATCGTGCGGGCAAGCCGATGAGCTATCCTTCAGTCGCGACGTACGTCCGATCCTTTCGGAAATGTGCTTTTCATGCCATGGTCCCGATGACAAGGGCCGCAAGGGTGAGCTTCTGCTGAGCGAAATGGACGGTGCACTCAAAGGTGGGGAATCTGGTGAACCAGCAATCGTCCCCGGAAAACCGGCCTTGAGCGAAATGATCAAGCGAATTCACTCCGAGGATCCAGATGAACGGATGCCTCCCGGGGAAACCAAAAAGAACCTATCCCCAGCGCAGATCGCGATTCTTGAGAAATGGATCGAATCGGGAGCCAAGTACGAAAAGCACTGGGCCTTCGTCCCACCAGTCAAAAGCGACATTCCCCGATCCGATGTTTCGCATCCGATCGATGCATTCGTTAGGGCAACGCTTGCACAAAACAACCTATCCCCAACTCAGGAGGCCGACAAAGCCACCCTCTATCGTCGCTTGAGCTTCGATCTCATCGGTCTGCCACCTTCCCCTGAAGACCTTGCGGAGTTCCTTGCCGATGATTCTCCGAACGCTTACGAGAATGCGGTAGACCGCCTGCTTGACTCACCTCACTACGGCGAACGTTGGGCTCGCAAATGGCTTGATCTCGCTCGCTACGCTGACACGAACGGCTACGAAAAAGATCGAACGCGAACCATTTGGCCATACCGTGACTGGGTGATCAAATCCCTCAATGAAGACATGCCCTTCGATCAATTCTCGATCGAACAAATAGCTGGCGACCTGCTTCCTGGTGCGACAACTCAGCAACGCATCGCCACCGGCTTTCATCGCAACACCATGCTTAACGAAGAAGGTGGGATCGACCCACTCGAATTCCGCTACAACGCCATGGTTGACCGCGTTGCTACCACCGGCGCGACTTGGTTAGGTCTGACCCTTCAGTGCTGCCAGTGCCACACCCACAAATACGATCCGATCCAACATCGAGAATACTTTTCGATGATGGCCTTCCTCAACAACGCCGACGAACCGGAACTTGAAATTCAGAATCCGGACCAAGAGCGCGAAGCCGCTGCCCGATTGGCGAGAGCCGATGCACTGGTCGCATCGTTACCGCAGAAGTGGCCGATAACAGATCCTACCATTAACTGGGTCACCTCAACTCCAACGATCTCGGCTGAACCAACCGAACGCATCAACGTCCTCGATGATCACTCGATGCTATTCCCCGCTCCCGGCCCCGAACGATCCACCGCAAACGTCGATTTCGCTGAACTCAATGGCTCCTTCACACATATTCGTATCGATGCATTGACCGACGACTCTCTGCCAGGGAAAGGGCCGGGCCGCACGGCACACGGTAACTTCGTTCTCAGCGAAGTTGAGATCTACATTGCAGGCAAGCGAATCAAACTCACCGATCCGATCGCAACGGCTGAACAGCCCAATTACCCTGCGATTAATGCGATCGATGACAACAACAACTCAGGTTGGGCAGTCCAAGTCGATGGGCAAGATCTTCGCACGAACAAATCGATTACGCTTCGCTTTGATACGCCGATAGAAACACATGGTGATACCAAAGTAATCATCAAACAACTCTTTGGTACTCACCATACCATCGGGCGATTGAAAATCAGTTTCGGTAAAGCAGTCGAAAGCTCCCTAGCGCTCGAAACCCGTCGACAAGAGGCTCTCGATAAAGCATTCGCCGATTGGTGCGAGCAACAAAAAGCGACCACTGCAAACTGGCAAGTGGTCAAACCCCTCGAAGCGACCTCGAATCTGCCACTGCTGAGTATTCAGCCCGACTCGACTGTCTTCGTTACCGGTGACATCACCAAAGCAGATACCTATCAATTGAATCTTGGAACGCCGCCACAAGGCATCACAGCGATCCGCCTGGAAGCCCTTCCTGATCCAAGGTTACCTGCTCGTGGACCCGGTATGGCGTACTACGAAGGCCCTAAAGGGGACTTCTTGTTAGGCGAGTTCCAACTCTTCGCCGATGGCCAACCGGTCAAACTCGCAAAAGCCAGCCAAAGCTACGCAAAGAACACCTTCGGTTCTCAAGCTGAAGCTCAATACGCAATCGATGGAAACCCAGAGACGGGCTGGAGTTGCGCAGAAGGGCAGGGGAGGGCTCATGAAGCTGTCTTCCAACTCGAAAAACCACTGACCACTACCAACCTTCAACTCACCATGATGTTCGGGCGACATTACGCTTGCTCGCTCGGGAAATTTAGAATCTCTCTCACCACGCAATCTGGCGACATTCTCGCGAGCACCGTCAGCTCCGAACTTCAACCACTAATTCACAAGAATGATCGCTCCGAAGCGGAAACACAGAAACTCAAAACGGAGTTCTTGCTCCGTGCTCCACAACTCGCTTCGTTAAACAAAGAGATCAATGACCTTCGCCGGCCACAATCCTTTTTGACTTCCCTCGTTCTCCAAGAGCGTCCAGTCGAGAACCCTCGAAAAACTTTCATCCACAATCGCGGGGAGTGGACTCAACCCACCGATCCTGTTGATCCAGGTGTGCTATCGGTCCTCAACCCGCTCCCAGCCGATGCCCCGAAAAACCGCCTTAGCTTTGCTCGCTGGCTCGTCAGTCGAGATAACCCACTGACTGCCCGCGTCGTGGTAAATCGAACTTGGGCATCCTTCTTCGGACGTGGCATAGTCAAAACACAAGACGACTTCGGTTTCCAAGGAACCCCGCCATCCCACCCGCAACTCCTCGATTACCTAGCGGTCCGATTCATGGAAGACGGCTGGTCACTGAAAAAGTTTCACCGATTCATCGTCACTAGCCAAACCTATAAGCAATCAAGCCATTCCAATGCGATTGGCGAAGAGAAAGATCCCGAGAACATTCTGCTTTGGCGAGGACCTCGAATGAGACTCGATGCCGAAGAAGTACGCGATGCGGCATTGAAATCTGCGGGAATCTTGTCCGAGAAAATGTTCGGTCCGAGTGTGTTCCCACCTCAACCGCCGAGCGTTACTACCGAAGGGACCTATGGAGCGATGAACTGGGCAACGAGCCAAGGGCCTGATCGGTATCGCCGAAGCCTATACACGTTTACAAAACGAACAGCTCCATTTGCTTTTGCGAACACCTTCGATGCACCTTCGGGCGAAGCATGTATCGTTCGTCGCGACAAATCCAATACACCTCTGCAAGCGTTGACCATGCTTAACGATGTAATCATCATGGAGGCTGCCCAAGCACTCGGCAAACATCTAATGCACTATGAAGGATCCCCTGAACAGAGAATCAATCAAGCGTTCATCCGATGCTTCTCGCGCCCCGCAACCAACAATGAAATCACCGCAGTACTCGACTTCTATCAAAAACAAGTCCAGCGGTTTACCGCTGCTCCCGAATCTGCAAAAGCACTCGCGGTTGGGGAACCGTCTGAAACAAGTATCTCTTGTGCAGCTTGGACCCTCGTAGGACGCGCTTTGATGAACATGGACGAATTCGTCACAAAACGATAAACAAGGCAAACCACGTTATGAAACCTATTGAACGCTCGTGCCTCGAAGTCACCCGCCGCCATTTCTTTCGCGATTGCGGAATCGGCACCGGAAAGCTAGCCCTCGCGGGTTTGCTCGCCAACGAACTTCAAGCCGCACCTCCTACACCTCAAGCGAGTAGCTACGTTGATCCGTTAGCTCCTCGGCCTCCACATTTTCCCGGCAAAGCCAAAGCTGTCATCCACTTGTTCATGGCGGGTGCTCCAAGCCACCTAGAGCTCTTTGACAACAAGCCAGCACTGACGGAAATGGACGGCAAACCCCTTCCAGCTTCGGTCACCGAAGGCCAACGTCTCGCGTTTATTCGCTCCGATGCTGCTGTGATGGGTCCGCAGTTCAAGTTCGCTCGACACGGACAATCGGGGATGGAAATTTCAGAGGCCTTACCCTACCTTTCCAAAATCACCGATGACATTTGCTTGATTCGCTCTTGCCACACCGATCAATTCAATCACGCCCCAGCTCAAACCTTCTTTCAAACAGGTTTTGCCGTACCAGGGCGTCCGAGTTTCGGATCGTGGGTCACGTACGGACTAGGGTGCGAAACAAAAGATCTTCCTGCCTTTGTTGTTCTTAGCACCGGTAGTGGTATCAGTGGAGGTACCGGCCTATGGTCTAGCGGCTTTTTACCAAGCATTTACACCGGCGTGAGATTTCGCAACCAAGGTGATCCGATCCTGAACGTTACCAACCCTGTAGGGATTGACCAAACTCTCCAACGAGAGACGATCGACCTTGTTAACAACCTCAGCCGTATGCAACTCGAAGAATCAGGCGACCCTGAAATCACTACGAGACTCGCAAACTATGAAATGGCCTTCCGAATGCAATCCTCTGCACCGGAGCTTATGGACCTGCGCAGCGAATCGAAGGCCACGTTAGATCTCTACGGATGCGATCCCGCCACCCCATCCTTCGCAAGAGCTTGCCTGCTTGCACGTCGCATGATCGAACGAGGGGTACGTTTCGTGAATATCTTCCATGAAGGTTGGGATGCTCATAGCGATGTCGCTGGAAACCACCGTGGCAACTGCAAAACAACCGATCAAGCGAGCGCAGCGTTGGTTACCGACCTCAAAGAACGAGGCTTGCTCGACGAGACCCTAGTAGTCTGGGGTGGCGAATTCGGACGAACTCCCATGGTTGAAAGCAACGCAGCCCTCGGTCGCTCGCGCGGTCGTGACCACCATCCAAAGGCCTACAGCATGTGGCTTGCAGGTGGCGGCATCAAACCCGGAATCACCCACGGAGCTACCGATGAACTTGGATACAACATCATCGACAAGCCAGTGCATGTGCATGACATCCAAGCAACGTTGCTTCATTGCCTGGGCTTCGACCACGAACGACTCACATTCCGAGCCCAAGGTCGCGACTTCCGATTGACCGATGTCCACGGCAAACTCGTCAATGAAATCCTTGCGTAATCCAATGCGAGCGTCTCCTCGGACGTTCATTCGCATATTGAGCGAGACAACCTAAGCGAACCATCGGTTTGACCGTCTGAAAAATCAACAGGTTTGACCGTCTGAAACATCAGTACCTTATTGATCCGCAACATGGTGTTGCGTGGAAGCAAATCGAGCATCGAGTCCTGTATATCAGGTTGAACGATACTCGAGTCCTTGGACACCGCTACCGGAACTGCTACCGAATTGCTCGATCTCGTGCCCCATCTGCTGTGCGACCTGCACAAACAGATTGCAAAATGGGGTGTTCTTTTCACGATCCAAAATCAAATGCTGACCGTGTCGAAATTTACCACCTGCAAGCAGC
>Ga0208225_1000174_pt1 | contig 17618 bp, 14 predicted proteins | sample LakMenEpi15Jun10_FD_150701 | JGI IMG/M metagenome (GOLD analysis project Ga0208225, IMG submission 150701) | Freshwater microbial communities from Lake Mendota, WI - 15JUN2010 deep hole epilimnion (SPAdes) | ecosystem: Environmental > Aquatic > Freshwater > Lake > Epilimnion/Euphotic zone ... | reverse complement strand
CGCGTGCACGCGGGCGATCTGCGCTATTTTCACCTGGTAACTGCGAGCGGGGCCTGACTGTATTGCTCCCCTCGCCCGCCAGCGGGCGAGGGGGAGCAGCGTGCGCGTTTGGGGAAGCCCAACTATCGCCTATCGCCTATCGCCTGCTTAGCCGCGTTTCGTTGCGTAGAGTTCCGCATAAGCCACAGCCCAGTCATCGATCGATTTTCTAAATCGCTCGATGTCGACTTGCCCTAACGGTTGATACAAACTGCGAGTCAACAATTCGCGGTCCGCAATCGTACCTTTGACTTGCAAATCAAGAATAAAAAACTCATTGACCGGTCGGACAACAAGCTCAAGGCGAGAGTACTTGTTGGACCGATGCCCCCGTTCGATTACCAAATCATCCCGAACGCAAGCACTCCCCCAACCTGATTCCCCAAAGACCGATTGGTATCGGAAACCAGGGAACATGTCGATGACTTTCTTGACGACATTTTCGATCCGTTCAGAGAGCTCTAAACGATACTTCGCATGCAGCGAACGAAACTCTTCTGATTCTCGCTTCTTGCGCTCAGCTTCCGAGTGCAGCGACTCCGCGCGGCTTGAGCCGCGCGCAATAGCATTTTTCAGTCGTTCTTCAAACTCAGACATTGTCGTTGGATTCGGGAGGTGTCTGACGATCGGCTTGCGGTTCGGCTGACGCAGTCGGATTCGAAGGTGCCGTTACGTTCGCAGATTGCGCCGAGGGATCTGCCGAGCCGGACTGAGTTGAAGGAGCTGAAGCAGAATTTTGCTCGGTGATATTCAATTGAGCTGGGTTCTGATCCGACGACTTGTCCTTCTTCATGAACTGCATCAAATCGGAGAAGGAGCGCAATGGCTCTTTTCCTTGCTGCATCGCTTCGGAGATCGGTTTGGTTTCCACCGGCCGATCGATCTTCACGCGAGGCTTCGATGCAGAGTCATTTCGATCGGCATTGCGATCATAGGATTGGCGATCGCGTGAGCGGTTATCGCGACCATCTGGTCGACGCCCACTACCACCACCCGAACGGGAATCGCGAGATCCAGGACCCGAAGGACGATTGCCGGCTGGACGGTTGCCAGCACCCGCTGGCCGATCACCGGCTGGCCTGTCACCCGCTGGACGATCGCCTGCTGGTCTGTCACCTGCCGGTCGCCCGCCTGCTCCGCGATTGTTCGCTGGCCGCGAACCGCGATCGTTTCTCTGGCCAGGTCCACGACCCGATTGGGAATCTCGGTTACCAGAAGCCGCTCCGTCAGTCGGTTGATTGAATCGAGGTTCGGTCTTTCGCTCGCTACCAGGTGCTACCGATGTAAGCGCAACACGCTTGCGATTCTCGTCGGTATGAAGCACCCACACTGGAATCACATCGCCGACTTGGACGAACTGATGGGGGTCTTCGACAAATTCAGGGCCAAGCTGGCTGATGTGAACAAGACCGCTGCAATCAGGGCCGAGTTCGACGAAGACACCGAAGTCCGCGATGCCGATAACCAAAGCGGAAAGCATCGTGCCAGGTGTCAAGGATTCGAGCGAAGGAACGGAGCTACGCAATGGAACGGGATATTGGAAATCACGCCCGTCGTCGAATGGGAACTGCAACGCGCGTGCAACGGTTAGTAGCTTCGCACGACCTACTTGCCAGCTTCTCGCCAGTTTTTCCGCATCGACAACCAAAGCTGGTTTTTCCATAGGACCGACTGGAATCTCAGGCATGGAGAACGATGCCCGCGACGATGTCGGTGCCGCAGTAACTTCAGCAGATTCTGTGCTAGCAACTTCAGCGCTTTGTGATTCACCGCTGGCAGTTTCTGTGCTGGCTGTTTCTGGGTTGGCCGTTTCTGCGCTTTCGCCAGAGCTCACTTCAGCCGATGTCTCCGATGGAGCAGCATCTGTTGGCGAAGCACTACCTTCTGTTGCGACTGCTGCATCTGCTGCGACTTCGGTTTGCGATGCTGGCTCTTCGGAAGAACCTGTCTCGCTTTCAGTAGCTACATCATCGATGATCTCGCCGAAGTTCGGGTTGATATCGGCATCATGGGATTCGAACCCGAATGCTTCGACGTGCTCGGATGCGGTGCTGTCGAGGTTCATCTTTGCTGCAGCAGCTTTGGCTGCGGCGAGCTTCTCGTAATCTGGCTTCTGCCAACCCTCAGGGGCGTTGGCTGGAGTCGGCAGGCTGGCGTGTGCCACAAGCCGTTGAGCAAGCCGATAGTCTTCAGGATGGATAATGGTTCCATCAAGCGATTGTTCGCTTTCGTAGACTCGCAAGAATCCAATCGCTTGCCGAGTTTGCATCTCCGAAAGAGAGTCCTTGAGGAATTTCGTGACGGACTCGCGCGAAGCGAGTGAACCCTTCTGACGCTCTTCTGCAAGTCGCTTCGCGGTCGAATCATCAAAGCCCGGGACGCGTCGAAGTACTTCTTCGTCGGCATGGTACATGTCGACCCCTGCTTTGGTGATCGCAGCCGAGATGGCTTCCTGCAAAGCATGTTCGAGTTCGGCTTGCGGAAGCTCTCTTTGGTACGAGCCCAATCGCATGCGAGCTGGTTCGATCTTCAAGATCTGACGCAATGGGTCTTGGAGTCGCCATGCAAGCCAAACCGCAGCGCGATGGCGTCGCGAAATGTTCGGCAATTCAATCAACGAATTGCGCGAGACACAGTACGAATCCGCACCTTGTCGATCCATGAACGTCCAGTACAGGGAATCCGCAGCGGACTGCTTCATCAGTTCCGCAACGGAATGAACTAGATACCTTCGAGCATGCCCGTTGGTAAGAACAATGAGCGATACGGAGTGCTCGTGAACCCACTGACCAAGGGTCGTTACGTTCTGAGTCACAACATCGGGCTTGGAAGAATTGCAAGGAATATCTCCGGTCGCAAGCAACTTGCCATTCGCATCGATGATGGCGACAGCAGCTGTCTTTTGGCCGACAGAATCAATGAGCAGAATGCGGTGTCCACGCACGGGACGCTGAAGCATACATGCTTCCAAATGCTCGACCGCAGCTTCGATCAACTCTTGGTTGGCGTCTTCTTCAAGGATCGTTAAAACGTCTTGTTGAACGCGAGGCAAGAGAAGTTCTTTAAGCCCACCCTCGGCTACTTCCATCAGCAAGCCGTGCATCGGATGCCGGCCCGGGCAGAGGGTTTCCCTACAGGCCATAACAAGTGGTTTGAGGTCTTGTTGGAAGTTCAATTGAATGATCTGCGAGCGAATACCCCGCGAGAGCATCAATGTTTGGAACGGAGTCAGGGCCCGAACCGGTTTCTTCAGCCGTGCATACGACTCGAGGATACTGCGCAACCAACGACGACGGCGTTGTCGCGGTGAGAGTTGCTTGTCGCTAAGACTCTTGGTCTTGATCTCCTTCGTTCGCTTCCGATCTTTGCGGAACGACTCGATGGGTTGCGAAGCTCCGTTGCCGGCTTCCGCGCTCTCGGGTTGAGCTTCAACAGCACCCTCGGAGACAGTCGCTGGAGCCGTTTCGCTTGCAGCTTCAGCGGCAGGAGCCGATGAAGCATCGGTGCCTGTTTCTGTAGCTGTATCGATGACCGTATCGAGAACCGTGTCGATGACGTTATCGATGACTGTATCGGTGGAGTTTTCTATCGAGTTCCCGGAACTGCCTGCTGCATCCGCAACAACGGGAGTTTCAACACCGACAGCCCCTGCTGCGTTGGAATTTGTATTTTGCGAAGCGAGTGAATCGGAAGTTCCATCGGACGGTGCATCCGATGGGGAGTCGGAATCCGGTAGCTTCGAAGGCTCTGGAAGAATCTTTACCGCGACCGAAGCGTTTCGAAGAACTGCTCGCTGCAATTGCAACAGAAGCGGTGCGTCCTCTTGAAGAAGAAGCTGAAACCAACGCTTGGTTTTTTGAAGCAGCTCGTCGGCTTGCTCGCTCGGCAATCCAGTCTGCTCTGCTGCCCAAGCGGTGTAATCTTTGATCGGTTCCCCTTGGTACAGCAAAATCGCCTTGCCAAGGTTCTCAATGTTCGGATCGGATTCCGCAAACGCCTTTGCGGACTTCTTGATCTTCAAGTTGCGCGCGATCGCGTCCGCCTGGGAAATCGATGTGCATTCCGCTAGGACTTTTGCAACCGTATCGGACCAGTGATCATCGCGTTGTAAAGCGAGGGTTAAACGTTCTTTGTGCGCAGCGAGTTTCGTCTCGTAATCAACGACCCGTTTAAGCTTTGCTAGCGTTTTACTATCGAGCCCCCCCAATTCGTCTGGCCGATAGGTTGCCAAGTAATTTGGCTCGTATCCTTGTTTGAGAAGTTCGACTGGAAACCGCAACAGCTCCTCTGGGAGGCGCATGCATCGCGCGATCGCTGGTAGGTCATTCATAGACAATTACATGGACTCATCGAGGCGGGGGGAAGAAGTGGTAAGAAGGCCGACTACTTTTGGCCCGCGCTAGCTATCGAATCAATGTCCTGATGGGGTGGGGAAAGGGGGCTTAAGACGGTAAACCGAACACCGTTGGATATGCGCAGGATATCACAAATTCTCTGTGCAAGCTTGGGAATCTAGGGTAGAGGGGAGTAGTTGTCAAGGTTTAGCCTACTCTAAGGGCAAGGAAACCCTATTCGTCCTGGATTACCTGTCTTACCGGGCGGGCCGTCAAGGTCGACTTGATCGTTAAATTTTCCTCAAGTTCGCTAGGTTCTCGTGACGACAACTTTCGGTAGTCCTCGAGGAGTGGGTGCAAGCCCCCCTTTTTGGGAATGCTTACTGAAATACCTCTAGATCGATGAATGATTCAATGCTCCAGAACGTAACCTTGACGAGTTCAACGGATTTATACCAAGACGTCAACTATTCGGTGAGTGCAGCGGCCATGATCCCAGCGGCTGGGATGCCAACGGTGGAGATGCCAACGAATGGCCTAAGCTCCCTTATTCGTGAATCGCTCGGGGCGAAACTTGCTCAGCAAGGGATGGTTAAGGTCGAGGTTTCCGAATTGCTCGATACGTTCCGTGTCTGTTTCGAAAACCACTTGCAGTGGATCGAAGATTTCCGCGATGATTCGATTTGGATCACGCAAGACTTGCATGAAGTGATCGAAGCTTTTGAGAACATGCGTCGCGAAATGATGCCTTAAGGCTCGATCAAGTCGGGGCCTTGGTTTCGAGTGGCATTCACTCGGGTAGAAACCGCGCGAGTATCGAGAAGTCCCGCAAGTGGCGGGACGAGTAGATCCGCAACTTCCTTGGCGTTGATGTCTGGATTGAGCCAACGCCCTGCACTTTGCTCCTCGGGGCTTATCAGTACCGGCATGCGGTCGTGAACGGCTTGGGTGTCTGCATTCGCTTCTGTTGTGACGATGGTAGCCGATAGAATTCCATTGCTATCGAGCTTCTTGTTCATTGTCCAAAGCCCGGCGAATGCCAGCGGTGCTTGGGATTTATGGTGAATCCAAAAAGGTTGCTTGGGAGTTTTATCTGAGTCGCTCGATTGCTTCCACTCGTAGTACCCGTCGGCGATCACGATGCATCGGTTCGAGTCGACTAAAGGCCGGTAGGTGGGTTTCTCGAGCAACGTCTCGCAGCGGGCGTTGATCATGGTGTAAGCGATACGAGGGGAATCGGCCCAAGCCGGCAGGAGTCCCCACCGCATGGGGACGATCTCCGGCGGATCGCTGCTCAGGTCGCTAATAAAATCTTGTGCGCTGCCACTCTTCGCACTGCTGCCGTGTTTGCTGCGTTGAGGGATCACCCACACGAGTTGCGTTGGGGCGATGTTGTAACGCGCTTGGAAAAGCAACGGGAACTTCGTAGCCAGCGAAGCGACGGCAGTTGGCCACACGGCTTGTGCTTGGGGAAAGAAAGCACAGAGCCAATCGAGCAGCGGAGTATGGAATGTAAATCTACCGCACATGCTGATCTCGCCGCGAAGCTCGCGTGCGATGGGTGACAAATTGTTTCGTGGCGATCAAACTTCGAATCGGGTTTGGACTAATCGGGACAGACTTCGACAAGTGCCTCATAAGTCCCATCCTTGCTAGAAAATCTTCCAGCATAGAACTCCATGTTCAAGTGCAATCCCATCACCGTGCGGCGAATGCATGGGGTAAGGGATCGGTAGAAGACCCATTGTTCGGAATCGATTTGGACGCGCACAGCCCGTGCTGATTCTCGAGATGTGATCTTCAATTCTTGAGCGATGGTCAACGGTCGCCAAGTGAATTGGCTTGATTGTCCAGCTTTTCCAAGTGCAAGCAAAGCGGCGCTGAATTGACGCGGATGGTTCGAGAGAGATTCAAGGACGAGTTGGTCTCCGTTTTGTGCGACCGATCCTGCTGTGCATCCTCGTTTCCATTCCGGCAAGCACAATGGCAAGAACAAAGCAACCGGCTTCGAGTCGGATTGCTCATCGGTGCGATAGATTCTACCTTCGTTCGATTTCGTCTCGGATTCGAAATGGGTGTTTGGTGGAAGGGTCCATGAGGAGGTAAGTTTCCAAGCACCTTCAGGCTGGGACGGAGCTGGGAAGATCGAGTCTGCCATGTAGATCATGCTTTCTTCTCGCATGAGCATCAATTGCCGATAGATCGTGCATTGACCTTCTAAGTCACACTCAAGCTCCAGGTAATCGACGTCGTCGTCCGAGAACCAACAGACTTCGTTCCATGTGACATCGATGTCGATCGGTACGCCGTTGCGTTCAACAGCGATATCCCAATCGCCACAGATTAAACGCTTGCCGGATTCGTCCGAAATGTCGAGCCAAAGGGCGTCCTGGGAAAAGTCGATTACGACGTGACCATCTTTCTTACGCCAATTGCGGCGCATCGAGATGATGTTGTTCTTTTCGAAGTAATGACTCGGCTTCGGTAAGCGTGCATCGTTGGTGCGATCGCGACGAAGTTTGTTTGGTTTCCATCCGGTTGGCTTGCCGACATCATCGGGAAGCGCGATCGCCGAAGCGAGTTGAATCTTCTTGTGGTGTTTGCACATGTCCATCAATGCGTGCCAGAAACCGGCATCGTGATGGCTGGATTCTGCATGGCTCAGATTTGCATGCCCCTCGCCGTCGGTCAAATGCAGTGCGATGCTTTGAAGTTTCGACAAGGCTCGCCGTTGCGGCGGATACCATTTGCGAGCACCAACGCTGTCGGCAGCCCAGCGACTGCGAAGCATCGAAGCGACGAAGGCTCTCAAGTCTTGCGCACCGAAGCTCAAGAGTGCATGAGGCTCCTCGGCGGTCTGCTCCAAAAGCATCGCCATGCGGTTCAAAGTTTCTGTGACGATCCGATCCTTGCCCCCCAAGTGCGACATCTGCTTGGCCAACGCCAACGGAACTTCGCAAGCCCAGATGACCCAAGGGAATAACCCATCTTGAGGATCCTGAGTCCAAGCTCGATCGACTTGGGTGAGGGTCGATTGAAGAACTTCGAGCCAAAGGGTTGGTGGAATGTCGCGTCCGACTTCTGGAAGTGCATAAAGCCAGCCGGCACAAGTCAGTGCCACGTACGGATCGTAGCTCGACTTCGGAAGCTGTTGTGTGATCCACTTGCCGATCTTCGTCGCATGGGCGACTTGCTGGGACCGGATCTCAGCTGGGATCGCAAGGGCGTTTTTCGTCCGTCGATAGCCGAATGGTTCGGGCCCGAACGCATCGACTAGGTCTTGGAGAAACTCCCGATTGGCGGGCTTGGCCACTTCCCAATCGGTGATGCCCCAAAGCATCGCTTGCAGATACTCTTGGCTGGGATGGTCGCTCGTCTTCGCTTTGCCCTTGCGGGGTTCGACGGGGAGTGAGGATTGCAAGAGCGATACGTTCTCAACGCAAAGTTTCTCAAGCCATTGCATGGCTGTTTGATTATCTGCGTCTTCGCTGAGGCTTGCTTTCGCGCGACCTGCTCGATGCTTGGGCTTTACCCAGTCCATAGGTTCTCGTCCGCTGAAGAAAAACGTGTTAGGATCTATTCCAGGATACATGTCGACTCCCGGATACAAAAGGTGGCGACCAAGAGTCGCAAGGCCCAATTGTTGTTGCAGAATTTTCAGATGCAAGGATGATTTCTGACGTTTTTGCAACTCGAAGGGACGCTTTGCCGTACATACTCAGAATGTATGTGTTTCCCCCCATGCGGGTGTTTATCGCCAGGAACTAAAGGCCGATGTTCAAATTTAGAAAAAATGATTTGGCTGTTTTGCTCGGATGCCTATCGGGCCTCCTCGTATGCTTCTCAGGAAATGCACTCGTCCTCGGACAAGACGAAAAATGGTTGGAGCTGCCTCAAGTTCAGGAAAGAGTAGAGAAGGGATTGGGGGAGCCTGCTGATTGCAAGCGGATGGTTGAGGACGGTCGCATTTGGATTCATCGAGACGAGCAAGCGGTGATCGTCGATGGGTATGTTTGCCAACGCAATGCACCCCTTGAAATGTTTGCTTGTCCAGTCGGCACAAAAGAGCACGAAGCTGTGGTCGCTGTGTTCGCCAAAAGCCGCTTTGTGCACGCTTCGTTGTTGGCCGTTGGAGGAGTCGCCGGCAAACCGGTCGCTTTCGAACCACGCTTCGTCCCCGCAAGTGGCACGACCGTGCGTGTCTATGCTCTGTGGCATGACGAGAAGGGGCAAACACAAGGTACTTTAGCGCAGCATTGGATTCGCAAAACCGGGACGAAGAAGCCAATGGAGTGGGATTGGGTTTTCGCCGGAAGCAAAATCTACAAAGACCCCGATACCGGCAAAGAAACTTACATGGGGGACAGCGGTGATTTGATCTGCGTCGCGAATTTCATGACATCGACGTTGGACGTGGCTGTCAAAAGCGACGCAGCGAATTCCGGTTTGGTGTTCGAAGCTTTCACCGAAAAGATCCCCAAACGATACACCCCAATCCGCTTGGTTATGGTCCTCAGCGATGAACCTCCATACTCGGGCGATGCTCCCGCAGGAGAAACTCCAAGTTCGGATGGGGCTGATGCGTTGCCGAAACATCTCAAGAGCGAAGTTCCAAAACGAGTTTTGGATTTTCTCCCAGCCAGGAAAATCGAAGAGCAACCCAGCGAACCAGCTAAAACCAATGAAGCCCCGAAAACCGATGAACCTGCGAAAACCGATGAACCTGTGAAAACCAGCGAGCCAACACCAGAGAAGAAGCCATAAGCAAGCCCCTGCTCGCACTCGAATCCAACCGCAACGCTGCAAAAAGCCCTTTCACCGATCGCCTCCTACGCGTTGCTAACCCTAAACAAATCAACATTTCGCCTCTAATCCACTAATACAGCTCCAAAGCCCCACTAGGTTCGCAAAAGGAAAAACAGATGGAAGTTCGTTGTTCATTCGGAGAGCGTTTGGCAAAGGCTGTATTAGCGAAGAAGAACGGGGTGTGCGTTGGGTTAGACCCTCGGTTGGCTTCCCTCCCCGAAGGACTCAAACGGGATCTGATTTCGGCTGGTGGGACCGAGAATGGGGCAGCTCAAGATGAACAGCGAATCGCTCAAGCAGTCGAGATGTTTTGTTGTGAAGTGATCGATGCTGTCTGCGATCTGGTCCCGATTTGCAAACCGCAAGCAGCCTTCTTTGAAGAGTTAGGCCCATGGGGCATGGTTGTCTTGCATCGCGTGGTGCTCCATGCAAGGAAACGGGGTTTGTTGGTGTTGATGGACGCGAAACGAGGGGATATCGGTACGACAGCCGCAGCTTATGCTGCCGCATATCTAGGATCAGGATCGCAAGGGACCGCCGCATGGAGCCCCTGGGGTGCCGATGCATTGACAGTCAATCCCTACCTAGGTGCAGATACCCTTGAACCTTTCACCAAACGGTGCGCTGAGTCTCAGTCGGGAATCTTCGTGCTGGTCAAAACATCGAATCCCGGAAGCAGTTTCATTCAAGATTTGGAAATGCAAAGCGGGGGAACGATTTCGCAACGAGTCGCGGATCTAGTCGAAAGTTTGTCCGCCAAAACTCGCGGAGAGCTTGGATACGGCGATGTTGGAGCTGTCGTCGGCGCGACTTATCCCGCCGAACTCGAACAGATGCGTCAGAGAATGCCAAGCACTTGGATTCTCATTCCCGGTTACGGAGCGCAAGGTGGTGCCGCCGCAGATGTAAAACTCGGTTTCGATGCACGCGGACTAGGTGCAATCGTCAATAGTTCCCGTGGCATTATCTTCGCATATGAGCAAGCGAAATACCGATCCCAAAGCAGCGGTGGTTCACGTTGGCAAGACGCGGTGCGTCGCGCTGCGCTCGATATGATCGAAGACCTTGCATAGCTGCTAAGCCGTCGAGCGATTGTCCCAACCGCTCTGTGGTTTGAGCTGGCGAGCGATTGGCCCAATCGCTCAGATAGGTAACGCCGAGACGCGCGCGAAGTTATCCGCTTGCCGACTCAAGCCACTTGCAGAGTTTTCTTCCCGACGAAGATAACGCGATGTTGCGAAGTTCACTCAACGGTAGCCAAGCGAGCTCGTCTGAGTCAGGTGTGGCCTCTTTGAGAATTTGAGCCCCCCTGCCCTGCCCTGTTGTTTGAGTTTGCGCTGAAACCCCATCGCTTTGTGACTTCTCTCTCGTTTCGTTGCCAAAGAGTTGTTGCCGTTGTGCAGCGGTAAGCTTCTTCGGCAGCGCCGCTTCGTAGCAATCAAGACGAATGCGGTAGCGAGTGACGGAGTGTTGAAGTTCCGTGCACTTGCGGATAATCGACAATCGCACTCCATAGGTTTCGTTGAATCGATCGATCGCAATCTGTGCAGCTTGCTGGTCGCTTTTTGAATCGGTCGTGTCGTAACGTGGAAAATCCCAAAGACCCGCCCATCGTTCCGATGGCTTGCAACGCCTCAGCATCCAGTTCCCATCCGGAGCTTGCAGTAACAACGCGGTCTCGCGCAGCGGTGTGATGACCTTCTTTTCCTTCGGTGGCGGGATCTTATCGGTTTGGCCAAGCCGATAAGCGGTGCAGTAGGATTGCAGGGGGCAAACATTGCACAATGGGTCTTTCGGTTTGCAGACTTGCGAGCCGATCTCCATCAGTGCTTGGTTCAACTCGCCGCTTGGGAGAGCCCAAGCCTCCACAAGGGAGGTTGCATACTCCCAGAGCGTTTTCTGTGTAGATGTACTTGAGATCGGGGATTGGCAACCGATGAGTCTCGCGTAGAGCCGCTGCGTGTTCGCTTCGACGATCCCGCAAGGCGAATCAAACGCGAACGAAGCGATCGCGTGTGCGGTGTATTTTCCGATCCCTGGCAAGGCGAGGATGGCATCGACGGTGTTCGGAAAAGGTGCGGAGTTTGTTTCTACAACTTTTTGTGCAGCCGCATGAAGCTGCCTTGCGCGCCGATAGTATCCGAGCCCAGCCCAAAGCTGATAGACTTCATCGAGCTCCGCAGCGGCAAGAGACTCGACGTTCGGGAAACGAAGCAGGAACTTTTGGAAGTATGGGATTACCGTCGCGACTTGGGTCTGTTGCAACATGCACTCGCTGATCCAGATATAGTACGGATTGCGTGTGCGTCTCCAAGGAAGATCGCGATGTTTAGTGCGGTACCATCCAACGGCTTGTTGACCGATCGCGTTGAGTGTTTCGCGTGGCTCTTTAGGCATAGCCATATTCGACTTTAGCGATTAACGTCCGAAGGTCTTTTTCCAAGCACTACTTCGACTTCATTGGTTTCGTAACCTTCGAATTGAAGTCCGAATTGGCGGCCTGGAAGTGCGTTCGGTGGAAGTCCATTAGGGGGTAACCCATAAGGTTGGTTTGGGTCGCGTCGCTTCATCGACATGATCGGTCGGTCGTATTCGACAAGAACTTTTTCACCTGCCGCGGATTTCGCAAGCTGCTTGCGAAGGTCTTCGAAGTTGAAGATCGCAACGCCATCGATCTTTTTAAGTTTGTCGTTGCGCAAGATGCCTGCCTTAGCTGCCGGACCGTCGCTCAATGCTTCTTGAATCACCAGCGAGCTCGGTTCACAAGTGATTCCCAAGAACCCTCCGCGACCGACGAACACGTTTGCAGTCTCGATTTTCGTTTTCAAGAGCTCAGCACCCGCAGCTGTTACTTCGGTGCCGAAGAGTTGCAGATCGCCGAGAATAGGTGTTTGCTCCAAGACCTCGATGCATGTGTCATCAACGGGAGAGTAGAGAATCTCGAGCAGCTCAAGGTCGGGGGCGGTTCGAAGCGGAGCAAGGTCTTGGCTTCGAAGATTCGTCTCAACGATTTGAATACTTCGAAGGTTTGGAATGCGAATGACTTGCTCAAGCATCGCTTGGGTTATTTTAGAGCCTTCGATCTTGACGAACTTCACGTCGAAGAGCCACGGCAACAATTGAAGATCCTGTGCAGTTCCGGTGAATTTTTCATCGATTACCAAAGCGTTCTGGACAGGACGAAGCTGCGTTAGGACGGAGAGTTGCCGGTCTTCGCAAGTCACTCCTAAAGCATTTAGTCGCTCATTGGCTTGATCCCGCATTTGGATCCGGATTCCTTCAAGGATCTTTTGTGCGACGATGGCTCGTTGTGTAGTCCTCAAGGCGGCGACCCTTTGAAGACAGTCGTACGCTTGACGACCTTGCTCGCTTAAGGCATCCTGGCCGATGAACCCAAGGAACTGGAGCAGGCCAGTCGATGAGCCTCCTTCTGAGTTCTCGATAATCGAGATCAGTTCAGGCAAGACGTTGGCAAGGTCACGGTTGAGATGATTCTGGGCGGCTTCCCGGTCCGCGAATTGATCGCTATCGAGATCGCGAATCCAACCAAGCAATTCCTCTCGCGAAACGCTTTGCGAATCGGGAGTGGAATTTGGAGCTAAAGTCTGACTAGGCTGCGTCTGAGCGGCTACAAACCGATCACCGCAAACCCACATCAGCGCAGTGGCCATCAGGATCACGTGGCATGCAGATCGAGTGGCTTGAATGGGAAACATGGAATCGATGGTCGGAGTTGAATTGGGGGGGTGAATATTCCGGCCCGCCACGGGAGCCAGGATGCCTGAGCTACTTACTAGTTTTTTACCGAAAGGTTTACTGTACGATAGGTGCTTTAAAGTATAGAGGCTTTAGTATAACGGAAGTCGGTGAGATGCGAAAATCACCGAAATCCATACGCTTAACATAGGAAAAATCATGAAATACGTTGGTTCGTTTTTTTCAAACATCAGGCTGGGAGTTCTCCTCGCCACGTTTGCGATGTGGGGCACCTCGTCCATCTACGGCTTTCAACAAGAATCGCAGGGGAGCAACGAGCCTGCTGCCCGCTGGTGGAAAGGGAACCTGCACACCCATTCGTTGTGGAGCGATGGGAATGATTTCCCCGAAATGATCTCTGATTGGTATCGCCAAAAGGGATACCATTTTTTGGCGATTTCCGATCACAACGTCCTGCAATCTGGACAGAAGTGGATGGAGGTCGAGAAAGTGCAATCGCGAAGCCATGGCCAAGCCTTCGAGAAGTACTTGGCACGCTTTGGTAAATCTTGGGTCGAGACGCGAGGGGAACCAGGTTCGGAAAAATATGCTGTGCGGCTCAAGCCCCTTGATGAGTACCGATATCTCCTGGAACGTCACGATGAGTTCATCTTGATCCCTGCCGAAGAGATCACCGATAGCGCGGAAGGCCATCCCGTTCACATGAACGCGACGAATCTCGACGAACTGATCAAGCCGCTCGGCGGAAAGACGGTTCGCGAGACGATGGAGAACAACTTGCGAGCAGTGCTTGAACAAGAAAAGGCGAAAGGTCGTGAAATTCTTCCTCACTTGAATCACCCGAACTTTCAGTACGGGATCACCTTCGAAGACTTGGCGGCTGTGATGGCCGAACGATTCTTCGAAGTCTACAACGGACACCCTGGGGTCAATCACTTAGGGAACGAGAAAAATCCTGGTATCGAACGCATGTGGGATCTTGCCAACCATCTGCGTGTCAACAAACTTGGGGGCTCAGTTCTGTACGGTGTCGGAACCGATGATTCTCACGAGTATCATGGCAAAGAAGGAAGTCGCCCAGGCCGTGGATGGGTGATGGTCCGTGCCAAGTTCTTAACCCCCGAACACTTGATCCGCGCAATGAAAGCGGGCGATTTCTACTCTTCAAGCGGAGTAAGTTTGAAAGACGTTCAATGGGACAACGAAACTAAAACGCTGTCGGTGGAAATCGATCCGCAAGACGGGGTGACCTACTGGACGGAGTATTTAGTTACTGACTTGGACGGCGAACCTGAAGATATCGGACGCGTGGGAGAAGCAACCCAGCAATTGCGAAGCTCCTACACGCTGAAGAAGGGTGAGACGATCGTCCGAGCGGTTATCACCTCGAGCTTGGCACCCGAAGATCCTGTTTGGAAGGAACAAAAGCAACAAGCTTGGACGCAACCTTTTACGAACAATCAATAATTAGTTTGTAGTTCGCGCAGGTAGCTCGACGATCGAGCGATTGATAAACGCAGCCAGTTCGCCCACAGCGAACTGGCTGATTTCGTTTGCAGGCCTAACGATCGTCGGTACGCTATGTGCCGACAAGCTAGATGACGATTCTGGATTGGAACCAGTGCTCACATCAGATCCCATGTCGAGTTCGATCCACAGGGAACTTTCGATTTGCCGAATACGCTGAATGATCCCCCGTGCAACTACGCTGCGTTCCGCTTCGTTATACGTTAACCCCTTCTTGATTTCTGAAGCGTTCGATATGCCTGTGAGCTTCGATGGGATCGCTAGGGGTGTCCATTCTTGTGGGCGAAGTCCAATTTTGTGAGGAATAGAAAACCATTCGATGCAAGGGCGACCAAACAACTCGGCGACCGTTCGGCAACTGGGGGATCGATAGAGCTCGGCTGGACTACCAGATTGCAGGATGTGTCCTTGGTCGATAACGCTGATCCGTTCCGCCAATTCACTAGCTTCCTGCGAGTCATGCGTGACGTACAAGCAAGCGATCGAGTTTCGGGTGATCCAGCGATGAAGAACTTGCCGAATGGGATGCTTGAGCGATTCTTGTAAGTGTGCAAGTGGTTCGTCGAGCAACAGTAACGGGCGCTGGCTCAGGAGCGCTCGAAGGATGGCTAGCCGCTGCTGCTGGCCCCCAGATAACTGTGGTGGTTTCAAATGAAGCTTCGTTCGAAGTTCAAACGCATCGATCAATTCAGATTCCAAACTACTGCTGTTGGTCTTGGATCCTTTCTGAGCAAGCGCACGGGCTGACTGAAGATTCTCTGCAACACTTAAGTGATCGTACGTCGAAGCCCATTGATTGACATAGGCGATGCGACGAAGGTGCGCTGGAGTGCCGTTCGCATTCGCGCCGAAGAGTTCGATCGAGCCCTGTGTACAAGCTTCTAAACCCGCGATCAATCGCAACAATGTCGATTTTCCTGAGCCGCTTGGACCAAGCAACGCATGGAATTCCCCTGCATTCACAACCATGTCGACTTGGTCGAGAATCGCGGTGTTGCCCACTCGGAAAGAAAGTCCCTTGCAATGAATTGCAGGTGGATCAAGAGTGGAAGGGCTGGTCATGATCGATCAAGGGGCTTGGCGTTTCAACCAAGTCATCACGACAGCGGCGACTTTGGTGATCGAATCCCCAGAGCACTTATCCGGTGTGTCGGCCATGGTGTGCCAGTAGCTGCGCGAGCGAGAAGCGACCGTTGGGTAATCGAAGTCGATGATATCGATGGTCGGGACTTTGGCGATTTCGTTCAGTGGTAAGTGGTCGTCGCGGATCGAGTGCAGAACGCGTGGATTGAATTCGCGGATACCCAGTTCCTTCGCGACACTCCAAACATCTTTCGCGATCTGAGGGGCATAGCGAAAACTGACTTCGTCCCAGCATAGTTGAAGATCTTTATCGCCGACCATGTCCATCAAGATTCCCGCGACGTAGCGATTGGCACTAGGCTCAGCGATCAGTTGCTGCGCGTAGTAAGTCGAACCTACGAAGTAATCACCCCGACTCGAAATGCTGTCGGCTCCATAGACGAGTTCTTCTGCATCGAAGAACACAAAGTCGACTCCGACTTTTAGATCGATCGCAGGAATCGCATGGGCGAGTTCCATCAAAAGGGCTGTGCTGCTCCCGCCGTCGTTCGCTCCGACAAAAAGCCCTTTGGGATTCTTCGGATCGCGATCGGGGAAAGGACGCGTGTCATAGTGCGAACAAAGCAACACGCGGGTCGTCAACTCCGGCTTCCACTGGACGATCAAGTTCTTGACTTCCACTCCCTCACCCGTCATCGGATGCTTGTGGTCGAAGGCTTGCCAAATCACTTTTCCACCAAGGCCCTCGAAGTGCTTCGCGAGCAAGTCTTGCTGTTGCTGCATCCCGGGAGTCCCGGTCGTTCGCGAGCCGATCTTGCAAAGCTGTTCAAGGTAACTCATCGCACGCTTCGAATCGAGCGGCGCAGGTGGCTTCCAGCCCCTCGCTGCAGCATCAGCGTTCGCTGTGCTAGCACCAGCTCCACTGGTATTCGCAGCCGGGCCTTCCGCGTTGTTCTCAGCCGAACCCGCCGAACACCCAACGCATGAGAAGAGCCAAAGCAACGTTAGGCGAGAAGCGAAGCGTGGAATCAAGTGAGCCTGGAACGACAAAGTATCCATCCGTTCGCAAGTAAGCCGAGCTGTGGTTGAGCTCAACGTGGAAGTGGAGTTAGCAAAAAAAGGAAAAGCGGCATCCTACCGCAAAATCGATCCCTCAGACCGCATTGTTTGAGGTGCGCTGGCCTGTGTCAATCAGGGGTAGTGGGTCTGAGAATTAGGATGAAGTTTTTTTGTAGGGAATGTTTTGGCACGCATCTTGCATTTTATTTTTTTCGATCAGAAACAGGTGCTGCCACATTGACAGGTGTCTGTCGAGCACCCCACGATCGCAACTTTTTCGTGAGAGGGGTTTTTTCATGGCTCAGTTTCCTTTCCAAATTCGACGGTTTCCTTCGGCTTTGCAAGACATCGCTAACGAGATGGAAAACATCTTTGAACAAGTGTTAAACAAAGGCCCAGTAGCTGGCAATTCGCCGAACGCATCGAACAACAGTCGTTCCTCAGGCAGTTGCTGCGGCACTGGTACCTCCAGTAGCAAAAACACCAGCAACTCTGCATGTGGTTCTACGACCAGCGAATCGGTTTCGGTCGCAACGTATACCCCAGCCTTGGATGTGGTCGAAGATGATCAAGGCTTCGATTTACTCCTCGATTTGCCAGGCGTTTCGCTTGAAAATGTCAAGCTGGAGCTGCACGAAGATAAACTGCATGTGACCGGGACCAAAACGGTCCGTACGCTCGCTCAAGGTGCTGTTCAGCACCGCGTCGAGCGTACCGATGGGCTCTTCGCCCGCGCAGTAAAGATGCCTAAACAAGTCGATACCGAGCGGATCGAAGCAACGTTCAAAGACGGTGTGCTGCACATCCGCGTTCCGAAGTTGACCAAACCGGCATCGAGGACGATCGTCGTGAAGTCCGAGTAATTCCGAGTAATTGCTTTCAACTCGGCATAGCTTGTAACCGGTAACCCGCAACGGTTACCAACAGCGGGTAACCTGCGAGTCGCAGTGGCCAATATGAAAGCCCAACGGCCGTGGACAGATCGCGCTTCGGCGCGATCTGTCTCACGGATCGGCCAAGCAGCGTCAATGCATTAAAGAGTTTTGCTTAACG
>Ga0208225_1000169_pt1 | contig 17764 bp, 15 predicted proteins | sample LakMenEpi15Jun10_FD_150701 | JGI IMG/M metagenome (GOLD analysis project Ga0208225, IMG submission 150701) | Freshwater microbial communities from Lake Mendota, WI - 15JUN2010 deep hole epilimnion (SPAdes) | ecosystem: Environmental > Aquatic > Freshwater > Lake > Epilimnion/Euphotic zone ... | reverse complement strand
TCAACAGCACGAACCTTACGGTACTTAGCGGTGATGACTCGTTGACGTTGCCGATGATGAGTGTTGGGGCCGAAGGGGTCATTTCGGTTGCGGGCAACATTGTTCCGACCGATTTATTGGCGATGGTTCGGGCTGCATTGAGCGGGGACTTTGTCGGTGCTGCGAAATTGCACCACAAGTTGTTTCCGCTATGCCGCGACATGTTATCGTTGGCGACGAATCCTATTCCGGTAAAGTCTGCGATGCATTTGCTGGGGCGCGACACGGGTGAGTTGCGACTACCGATGACTTCGCTCGAGCCAAAAGAGTTAGAAGCGTTGAAATCGACGTTGATCCGATATGGAATTTTGGCCAAATAGCTCGACAATGCCGAGTCGTGCCAACGCGTTGGGTGACAGGATTCAGGTTTATCAAGCGGCGGGGTAAGGAGAGCGATGGGCAATCGTAGCGATTCTAAAGAGTGGCGTTCACTGCGATTTCAGTCGATCGAGGATTGTATTGCGGAAGTGCAAAGGATCCTTGAAGCAGACTTGCGAGGGACGTTGCGATCGACGGGGAATTGGTCTGCGGGTCAAGTGTTGGCTCACTTGGCAGCTTGGATCGAATACGGGTATCAAGGTTATCCGATTGGAAAACCACCGTTTCTTATTCGTTGGATATTGCGGATGAGTTTGAAGTCGACGCTACGACGCGGAATGTCGAAGGGGGTTCGGATCCCTGGGGTCAAGGGTGGGACGACCGGGGCGGATCATATGCCGACAGTGGCTGCCGCGAATCGGTTATTGGCTGCTCTTAGACGTCTGCAAAGTGGCGAAGAAGCGAAGTTTGACAGTCCAGGGTTTGGTGCGATGTCGATGGCAGATCGCGTGCAGTTGAATTTGAGGCATGCGGAGCTGCATTTAGGGTTTTTGGTTTACTGAGGTCATTCAAGGGTGGGGGTTTTGAAACACAGAGCTCACAGAGTGCACGGAGAGGGAGAAGCAGCCGGGGGAGAGAAAAGCGGAGAGAGAGCAGACGGGAGGAAGCAGCCGAGAGAGAAAAGCCGGGGGAGAGTAGTCGGGAGGGGTAAGAGGGATCGGGATAGAGATAGGGATAGAGATAGAGATTAATGCTTGGCTAGGTGTGAGATTTCTTTTGCGAGGATTGCGGCGCTGGAGGCCCAAGAGATTCGCGGGGGTGGTTCGTTGGGTTGCTGAGGAAGGCTAAAAAGAGCTTCGATACCTTGGCGGATGCCTTCTGCGGTCGGCTGTACGTAGATGCAATTCTTTCCGCCCGCTTGACGAAGCTCGATTGAGTCTGTGGTTATAACTCGGGTACCGCACTGGATTGCTTCGGCGACAGGAATCCCGAATCCTTCGTAGAGGGAAGGAAAAACGAGCGCGTCGGCTCCTGCGTAAAGGCTTGGAAGGTGCTCTCTTCGGACGTAGCCAAGCACCTTGATGTGTTTCTCATGGCCTTGGGTCAGTTGCTGGATTTCGGTTGAGCTTCGGCCAGGTTTTCCGGCGAGGACAAGGGTGTGATTGGGGATTTTGCCTTGGTCTTTCAAAGTCAGGAAAGCTCGGATGAGGTTACCGACGTTCTTTCTAGGTTCCCAAGTAGCGATATTGAAAAGGTAGGGAGTTTGGATTTGGTGCTGCGATAGGGTTTCTTTGAGAGTGGAGTTCGAGGGGCGGGAGAAGATCTCGTCGACGGCTGGCGGGATGACCAAGGATGTCAGCCCGTAGTGTTGTTGGATTAGTTGTTGTGTTCCTGCGGAGATGGTCAGCAGGGTGTCTGCCCGCCGTGCATCGCGAGCAGCGAAGAGGCGGTGGGCTGCAAGATGCAAAGGATCGAACGAAGAGGGGGAGACTTTGCTGGTGAAATCCAGGATGGTCAGAAGCGTACGGATTTTTCGGGGTAGTTTAGGAAGGAATGAATACGGGGACCAGAAGATATCGACCCGATCTCTTTGGCAGAGTTTCCCAAGAACAAGTTTGTTCCAAAGGACTGGAGGAAGCCACGTCGCGTTTCCATAAACGTTGCGCCACGACCCTAGGCTCCAGTTGGCGAGTTGACCGTCGAGATGGATCTTGTGTTGGCAGTATGCGGTAAAAGTCGCGTTGGGCAGTAGGTGGGGGAGTTGTTCGCAAAGGCGCATTGCGTACAGAGCATGTCCTCTGGGTTCGTTCGACCAGATGGTCGCATCGATGCCGATGTGGATGCGAGGCGTTTCTAGCGGTAGTATTTCACCAAGCGGATCGGATGAGGAGTCAGTAGTGCCGAGACTAGAATTAGAGGAGTCGGTCACTTGAGATCTGCTTGATTCCGGAGTTTTGCCGTAGAAGAAGTGGCCTCCGCCCGAATTGCCTACACCTGATTCACACTGGCCAAAGCGTGCAGTGTTATTGCGGATGCACCGAGCATTGTTCTGCTGTTTTAGCGATGTTCTGCGAGGTGCAACGGCAGACTTTTCACAGCTTCCTCGGCCCAAACCTACGCTGGATAAGGTAGTTTGCTACCGAAAGTGGGCGATATTGGACTCGAACCAACGACCTCAACGATGTCAACGTTGCGCTCTAACCAACTGAGCTAACCGCCCGGACATAGTGATATGGATTGTCGATCGAACGATTGAATTGTCAAGTCCAAGGAATTGGATTCCGGCCGCATTGGTTGCCCAATCGGTACCACCTGTGTATGCTTTGAAGCGTCTGCAGCTTGTAATTCGAACGATTTTTCGGTTTTGAAGGATTAAACGGATAATATCGCCCGTTGCTTTCCAAATCGCCGTTGACGTTGCGGTCCGTGAAGCTGTAAAGAGACACAGTTTAGCCCGTCAAAAATAGCCTGTCGCAGTTTAGCCCGTTACAGTTTAGCCCGTTACAGTTTAGCCCGTTACGGATTCGCCAGTCACTGATTCGCCAGCCACGCGCTGACCAGCTTCGCTTTGGCCAGCTTCGCATTGGCCAGTGACGGCTTGATCGGTGCCGGCGACAATTAAAACTCCTAGGAAGCTGAGTCGATTTCTGTCCTATGTCGCAAGTTCAACAACGAGTCGTCATCACTGGCTTAGGGGTGGTAAGTCCGCTTGGACGCGATCTGGATTCCTTTTGGAAGAACTTGGAGGATCGCCGATCGGGGATCGGGTTGCTCGACACTCTTCCTTTGGACGTTATTCCGGTTCAGTATGGTGGGCAGGCGAGTTGTTTCACTGGGGATATCGGGGATTTCGGGCCGTTGGAGAAGAATCTTCAGCGTTCGATTAAGAAGAATCAGAAGGTGATGTGTCGGGAAATCGAGATGGGTGTAGCTGCTTGTCAGTTGGCACTTCATCATGCAGGTCTATCCGATCCTGCAGTTCGTACGCCGGAACGCTTTGGGATTGTTTACGGAAGCGATTACATCATTACGCGACCGGAGGAGTATGCGGACGGGATTTCGGCTTGTTTGAATTCCGAGCATGAGTTCCAGATGGGGCAGTGGCCCACGGTTGGTCGCCCACAAGTCAACCCGCTGTGGTTGCTGAAGTATTTGCCGAACATGCCTGCGAGTCACGTTGCGATTTACAACGATTTGCGAGGGCCAAGCAATTCGGTGACGATTCGCGAGGCGAGCAGTGGCGCGTCGATTGTGGAGGCCGTTTCGGCGATTCGCCGTGGGGCCGCAGATGTGATGATTGCGGGGGCTACTGGTTCTCGCATGGAGCCACTTCGGGCTTTGAATTTCATGTCGACCGAGCCGATGGCTGGGGCGAGGGACAACCCATCGGAGATGGCTAGGCCATACGACATTACTCGGGATGGGAATTTGATTGGAGAAGGTGCGGGCGCTTTGGTTTTGGAGTCGATGGATCGGGCGGTTGCACGGGGTGCAAAGATTTGGGGAGAAGTCATTGGCGGGGCCAGCTCGGCAGTTGGGAATTTTCAGCACAGGACACCTGGTCGAGATGCGATCCGGTTGGCTGTGGGGAATGTGATGCGGGGATTATTGACCCACGCAAGTGCCGCAGGAATCGATTTGGATTCTACACCTTGGCACGTTCATGGTTGTGGCAAAAGCGATGTTCAAGGGGATGCGAGCGAAGCATCGGGCATCCGGGACGCGTTGGGTTCGCGAGATGTACCGGTAACGGCCGCCAAAAGCTACTTTGGAAACCTTGGGGCTGGCTCAGGTGCGGTTGAGATTATCGCTAGTTGTTTAGCGATGGAGCATCAAAAGTTATTTCCAGTATTGAACACCAAGGTCGTCGATCCTCGTTGCCCGATTCGGGTCTCTACGGGAAGCGAGTCACCCGGAGATGCTTTCGCCCACGTGGCTTATTCCAGCCAAGGGCAAGCTTGCGGGGTCTTCATTCGGCGCGCCGGCTGATCGCTTTGTGATGATACGACTTGTCCATCTGGGAATCCTCAACGGCTTGCTTAGCTTCGTTGCTGTTTTTCAGAACTTCTATTATTGGCAACATCTTCCACCGAGAGTCGCAACTCATTTTGGCAGCAAGGGACTTGCCGATGGCTGGATGGATCGCACGCAAGCATGTTTGACGATGGGGCTCTTTCAGGTCCTTATGCCTCTGTTGTTTTTGGGGCTGGGATATTGGATGTATTGGGTGCCTGAATCGTGGATCAACTTGCCGAACAAAGCTTATTGGTTTCATCCGGATCGCAAGCAAGAAAGTCTTGCGTCGTTAGCTCGCTTGATGGGATTTTTTTCCATCGCGATGGGGCTCTTTATGCTCGGTATCAATCACCTTACCTTCGTTGCGAACTTGGGTGATGGTCGTTTGCCGATGCTCTACTTCTGGATCCTAATGGGCCTATTTCTAGGCTTTACCACATTATGGGTTGGTTGGATGTTGATCCGGTTTCGGGTGGTGGTCCGTTAACCGAAATCTATCTCCGCTACCCTTGAGCTTAGTACTTGCTGTGTGGTTAGAACTTGCGATTCAAGGAGACTTGAAGTTCCGCGTCGAAGCTGCGGTCGGGGGTGTTTCGCAGTGGAACAACTGCACCGACACGCAAGGCCGAAAGGGGCGAGAGCTGGGCTTGAAGGCCGCTGGTAAGGTTCAGCAAATCCAATCGGTTGTCGGCATTTGAAAAGCTTCCTCCGAACAAGTTTCCGGAGGGAAGGTTGACCGAGTCGGTGTTCTGAACTGTGGTCGTGTAGTGAAGCTCGGTGACGGCAGCGAGTGCTTGGAAGTATGGTCGCGTTGAGTCTTGCCAGAGCCATCGCCCTAGTCCAAGGTCAGCTTGAAATAGATTTTGCTCTTGGAAAACTCCTACGAGTCCATCTTGATTGACGACTTCGTTCCCGGATGCTGCGAAGTTCATTTGGCAGAAGGATTGGGTGAACCAGTGTTCGCCGAGGTGAGCAGTAGCAGCTAGGAATGGCATCAGGTGTACAGCTTGGTTGCGTACGATCAGTGTTTCAGGGGCGTATATAGATGGATCGCTGTGGGATTGAAAGTCGCTACCGGTGGGGAGTCCTATTCCAAGACCGGTGGCGAGTGCCGCGTCGTCATTGGCAGCGAGAAGTCCCTTCATGTACATCGTAAGGTTGCCGACGTTGCCCGATTCGGAGAGCAAGCCAAAAGAGTTGAATTCGATGTTGCTCATGAACGGCATGCGAACATCGAGTGACACGTTACCGTCGAAGAATGTCTTTTCAAAACCGATCAAGTAACGGTGCAGATCGATCGACTTTTGAATCGGTTGAAAGCCATTTGGGTCGGCGTTGATCGTAGCGCTAGCTGCGTTGTAGAACGCGTTGTAGACAAAATAGACGCGATCGGTTGGAAGCGCAGTATTGTTTTCCGAGACGTTGAAACTTCCACCTCCACCGAGCGGTGCAGTAAAGAGCTCTCTGCTAGCCGTATCGCTTCCTTGTTCCTTGAATGGAGTTAGGGTCACGGCTGGGGTGAGGGTATCGCCAAACATGTTCGGAGCTCGAGCGACTCGCACGTAGGTATTGCGAGCTGACGAGGACGAACTGCGAGGAGTACGAGCCGAGGATCTTGCGGTCGGTGAGGTGCTGGCCGTTGGGCCGAGGAGTCCGAAGTTCGAGTCGGAGGATTGGGGGTTACCCAATCGGCTTGTTGCCGGTGGATCCTGGGGTTTTGGTTGAAACTCTACGGGGCCTTGGGCCAGTCCACCGGACTGAGCGAATGCGCTGTTGCCCCAGGAAACTGAACTGCACAAGATACCAAAACTGCACAGTGGACCAAATCCAAGTAGACCGGTGGTGAGGTGACGTTTCCAGTCCATGGTTGGCCCTCTGAAAGAGATGACGGAAAACTACCTCGAGTCCTTTCGAAGTGGTGATCCGTTCCATACTGCTTCGGATGGGTACTGCGGAAAGCTTGATCGAATCTTGAGGAAATGGCGCAAAGGTGGTTGCTGCGTAGGTTTTACGTGGTGCGGGCCTGTCGTGGAGTGGGCCTCCTAGCCCGCTGTCCGCGCACGATTCCAAGCGATTCAATATCGTTAGGACGCCTCGCTGCGCTCGTGAGCGCGGCCCAGGAGGACCGCACTACGTACGTACAGAACCTCCACACGTACAGAACCTCCACACTTACAGAACCGCACTACGTACAAGAGGGCCCTAAGTAAGTACAGGACGGCCCCACGTACGTACGGAACGGCCCTACGTACAACAGCTTCGGTGAGGATTATTTCAATAGGGCGTCGATTTGTTCATCGAGCAATTTTGCTTGCGCAGCGGCTTGTTCAAGCGGTTGGCCTTCGGGGATTCCTGGTCGGATGTGTTTGGTCGCAGTGAGCCAACTGAGCTTCAGGAGGTTCTGTTTCTCTGAGACTTTTTGGAAGATCTCTTTGGCTTTTGGGTGTGTCGGCAGTCCGTTCGTGTCAAGCTTAAGCCCCCAAAAGGAAGCTAGCGGCGATGCGATGATAGCTTGGCCAGCTGCATCGGGGTGGACACCGTCGCCGGCGAAGGTGAAGTTTGGATCTTCAGTCCGTCGCTTTGCGACTGCTGATTTCATGGCTCCATGGACATCAAGGACGACCCAGCCTCTCTCGCGCTGCGCGAGGAGCCAGGTCGAGTAGGCTTCAAGTACATCGTCGTATTTTGCGAACGGTTGGCGGTATTCGTCGAGTCCTTCGGGAAGAAGTCGGTCGCGAATGGGTAGGGCATCGAAGTAAGCGGGGGTAAGGTGAATGATTTGCACTCCGCGTTTCTCGACGGCTTGGTGAAGCTTTTCCATCCCGGCTTTGAACTTAGCGAAGCGATCATCACTTAGTGGATAATACATCCCGCAGTTCATACCGTAGCAAGCAACAACGAGATCGGGTTTTACAAGGTCGAGGATGCGAGTGAGTCGCTCGTGCAAATCGGGTCTTGGGAAAGCCCCCCCGGCGTGGCCTGGTTCGCTAAGGCCGCTTACGGTCTCGCTTGGAAGTCCCAAGTTGAGGATAGTTGGGTGTTCGCTGGGTGCTTGAACACGCAGTGCAGTTTCGATGCTTGCGACGTACCCGCCTGCATGGGTGATGCTGTCACCGAGGAAAAGGATGCGTTTCGATCCGGCTTGGATGGTTGCGGTTTCCGCCGTCTGGGCTCTTGCGCTGTTAGAACAGGGAAGTAATGCAAACGCACAAAGCAATAGGGCGTTGATGGGCTGAGAAGCCCAGCAATTCAAAAGGTTCTTGAACATGGGTGGGGACCTTGAGGCAACAGTTAGGTGGGAGTTAGGGTAAGAGGAAACCGAAGCTGACCATTATACGGTGAGCGTCGGCGGCGTCTTGGTTGTAGTTCTCCCGATTTCCCCAAAGATATTCTGCCCCGGCGAAGGTGTATTTTGTAGGTTGCCAAATAAGGTTCGCAGCGATGTAGTTCAGTTGCGCGATGCTTGAAGGGGACTGACCAGGCAAGTTCGTCACGATTCCTTCGCTGTAAGTCAGGTTCGTCGACCAGCGATCGTTCCATTGGTGTGTAAGTCCAGAGTACCAAGCGAGTGACTCAAGGGCTTTTCCTTCAGCGAGATCGTTCAGAGCGTAGTCGGGCAGATCGCGGTAGCTACCGATCCCTTTCCCCCAAAGGATTCCGCCGTAAGTTCGGCAGCGTTTGGTGATGTCGAAGAAACCGGTGCCGTTTAAGCCGCCCCCTGGTCCGCTTCGGACGGGCTGGCCGTTGGGTTCGAAGGCGAGTTGGCGACCGAGAAGTGCGAGTTGGAACTGCCCTCGATCAACGGTGTACCGCAGGCGGGTGACGAGATCGGGAAGTGGGTTGCGAGCGACTCCGAGGTTGTTTTCGATGAGGAATTCGTCGGGTTGCACGTTCGGGTTTTCGATCGAAGCGGACCAAGACCAACGATCTTCGAGCCATTTTTGGGTGTAGCGAATCTGAGCTTGTCGTCGTCCGATGCTTGCGACATCACCGACGTTATCAAGGGTGTTTGGCAAGGCTGCGCGGTGGGTGAAAGTGGTCCAAGTCTGACCGATGATCCAATGCCCGTATTCACCATAAGCGTGACGAAGTCGCAGGGTATCACCAGCGCCGTAGAAGTCACCTTCGACCATGAATCGCAAGGGGTGACCGGTGTCGGTGATCCAACGAGCGTCCATGTTCAAACGCGTTTGACGAGCGTGGAAACGAGTGTTCGTTCGATCGGTTGCACCGACAGGTATAGTTGCAGGCTCGAAAAAGTCGCGAGAGTCGATCGGGTCGAAATCGTGAATCAAGTCGGCTTTGACGTAACCACCAAACTTCACAGCCCAGCGATTTTTCGCTACGAGCAAACCGTTGCGAAAGTCTTTGGGGAACTCGTTGAAATTCAAGCCGGTGCTAAGAGCATCGGTTTCGGAGAATTGCCCGCCGAGGTAGGGGCGAGTCGAATCGCCGAAGTTCGTCATGTCGGAAGGGACATAGGATTCGCTTGGAAATGAACCAGTTCCCATCGATTGCGCAAAGACTTCGTTCAGCTCGGTCGGAAGTGTCGAGGAAGGTGCCGCAGTATTGGAGATCGCGGTGTCAGTCGGTGCTGTGTTGGTCGTTGCTGTATTGGTCGTTGCTGTATTGGTCGTTGCTGTATTGGAGAGTGCGGTGGTCGCAGCGGGATCGGGTGAAGACTGCCTTACTTCGGATGGGAGTTGTTGCGTTTGGGCATGCGCGGTTGCACTTAGGGCTGCAAGCAGTCCAAGTATGCCGACACACTGCATCGCATTAAAAGCAAGGTTGGCTTGAACCACACTATCCTCAGATCCGAAGAGATCCCGCTGTCGCAATCCAATAATTCATTATTGAATGCACTGACCAAGACATGGGTTAGAAGTTGTAATTAGCACGCAGACCGACAACGAGTGCGGTGTCGAGGTTTTCTCGAGAAGGGTTAAGGACTTGCATGTCTGGGGTGATGGTCAAGCGTTTGCCGGTGGCGATGTTGTAGAACATCTCAACACCTTGGCCGTCGCCGATACCACCGAAAACGGTGCTTAGGAAGGGTGCGATTTCGTCGCTGGTGTTGATGAAGTAGTAACCGATGCCGAAGGAATCACGTTCTCTGGACTGCATGGGGCTGGAGCCTCCGATGCCGCTTGAGAGGAAGTATCCAACTGGGTTCGTGCCTTGGTCGGCGATACCGGCACGGGAGAAGTATCCCCAACCCCGTTTGGGGTTTGCCGCGTCGGTGACCAGGTATTGGTCGCAGTTCCAGTAGAGGGACCAGGATCCTGATTTCTTCGCGATGGGAACGTTGGGAAGAATGATTCGGGGGTCTTGGTCAAGGGCGGTGAAATCGCGGCTGTTCCAAGTTCCAGCGAACAGTTGGTGACCTGGTTTCCCGAAGAAGTTCGTAGGGATGCGCATTTCGCTAGCGAGTGCGACGCCGTCGTTGAAAAGTTCATCGAAACCAGCAGTGCGGGTTGTATCTGTCGCGTTCAGGACGTTGAAGACGAGCCATGGTTCACCTTCGAGGAGCCAAGCCATACCGGCACCGAGGGTCGAGTAAGGGATGGTGCGAAGGGCGATCGGGTTTGCAACGAATGCGCTGTTGGAAAACTGACGGATCCCTCTACCGTGCGCGAAAGCGTTCATGTCGCCATCGAGGGTATCAAGTTTGCCTGTGTAGAGAACGAAACTCTCCGAGAGGGCTTGGGTGAACAAGACGTTGGTCAGATACAAGTTGGTGCTATCGAGAACGGGTAAGTCACCAGCGACGGTCGGTGGCATCAGGACGCCGGCCGCATCGTTAATGGTTTCACCGAATCGATGTTCGGCGCGAACTTTTAGAAACGCGCCGGGGGTGCCAATCATTTTGCCGAAGTCGAAGTTGGCGAGATAATCGCCGTGCCCTGCGTAGCGGAACTCTTGTTCAGCACCACCGGCAGTATTGCCGAAGTAGAACTGCGTCAGGTTGTTTTGAAAGGTAAGGCCAGTATCGGCGAGTTGCTGGCGTTGCAACGCGAGTGCGGGAAACAGAGAGTCGTTCGCTGGCGAGAGCGATGTCGACGAGGCTGCTGGGGCAGGTGATGTGCCAAGCGGAGCGGAGTTCGTCCATGAAGGTGACTCGGAGAGTGCGGCAGGTGCTGCCGTGTTTGAAGTCGTGTCTGCAGGGGTGTTTAAGGTCGTGTTTGGGGCGACCGGGTCGGTGCGATCCGATGGGGAAATGGCGGCTGGTTGACTTTGAGGGCTGATCACCGGTGCGGCTGGGACTTGGGCGTAACCGATAGGTGGAAGGTAAGCAGCGTTGGACAAAGCGACTAGGCTTAGAGCACTGACCGTGTGAAGAGAGGCTCGCAGTTCATGTGTGAAGCGAGAGCGGTTGCGTGCAAACATCGATGAATTCCCCCCGGAAGTTCGAGTGTACGAAGAGCCGATTCTGCGGCTTATACGGGGTGTATCGGATGTAAGGAATTTCGCGCGTGAGGATTCCAACGGAGAAAAAACGAGAAAGTCCGAGAAAGAGAGGAAAAGTCAAAGGAAATGGTGTTTGATTCGTAGAAATACTCAAGTCGGGGGCTTCGGGGGCGATTGGTTCTGAAACTTGCGAAGCTCATCGAGGGAGTAGAACGTATCGCGCCAGAAGATTCCTCGTCGAATGAGTGTCAGGATGACCGATCGGTTGAGAACCAATAGAAATAGAAAGATGCCTATCGGCAGTGCGAGCCCGTGGTCGATTCGGTACCCGCAGCGAATGGCGTTGATCGAACCGATACACAGCCAGAGAGCACAAGCGATAGCGAGCAGGAGCAAGGGGGTGCCGGTCGCAAACGGAAGAAGCAACCAAGGTAGTATTGCGGAAGAGAATATGAAGATGTTCGACCCGATCCATGTTGGGATGCTGTAGTCGATTCCAGCGAAGCAATTTTTCTCTAGGCCACGGAAGACTTCGCCGAGGGATGCGTACCAAGGGACGCGGATCAAGTCCATGCCGTTTGCGAATCGTTGTTGGAAGCCAGCGAGTTTGATTCGTTTACCGAGTTTCACATCATCATCGGGGCACAAACGGACGGAAGCATGTCCGCCGATAGCTTGATAGGTACTGCGTCGCACAAGATTGAAAGCGCCGACGCCAACGTGTGCCGATGATTTTGGGTTGGATATTTGATTGGGTTTAACGAAGGCTTTGAAGAGGAATGCGAAGGTGGCGACGAACGTGTTGAGAATCCAGCTTGGCATGTTGCAATAGGGAGCGAGCGTCAAGTGGTCGGCGTTCTGCCGAGATGCGAAGTCGAGCGTGGTTTGAAGAGTACTCGGATGCATGTGGATATCTGCGTCGGTGAAGAGCAACCATTCCCCGCGAGCGGATTGAGCACCGACATGCAAAGCATGGCATTTACCCAACCATTCGTGCGGGAGTACTTCGACGCGGATGGTTTGAAGTGCATCGGGGAATTCTTGTTTGAGGCGCAGCAAAATACTCGGGGTCTGGTCGGTGCTACGGTCATCGACCACGATGAGTTCCATGTTCGGGTAATCGAGTGCGAGCATGGATCGGGTTGCTTGTTCGATGGATAGCTCTTCGTTGCGTGCGGCAAAGATAACCGATATCGAAGGTACATTATGCGCGTTGCGAGAGTGGTTATTGGCAGCGGATAGCGAGAGCGGGCGAAGTCGTTCGATGGAGGCTTCTGAAGCGAGGAAAGCGATAAAGATCAAAGCGACGAGAATCAGGATTGCGGCGCACAGGAGGAGGAAGGCGAAGCCGATAGCAGACATAGGAACCGTACCGGTTTGGGGGCTTAGGAGTGTTTAAGTTCGATAGAATCTAAACGTGAGTAAAGTTCGCGTTGTTGTTCGGGGGTGAGGGACGAATTAGGTAATCGCGGGGGGCCCACAGGGATACCGAGGTATTCCATCGTAGCTTTTGCAGCGGCCATATATCCGTAGCTTGCAAGGCATTCGATAAGCTGAATGCTTTTGAGTTGTTCTTGGCGTGCGCGTTGGAAGTCCCCTTGTTGGAAGGCTTCGATAATGCGGTGGTAGATCGGTGCCGCGAAATTGTATGTACTACCTACGGCTCCTTGGGCTCCCGTTGCTAGGGCTCCCAAGAGGTGTTCGTCGATGCCCCAAGGCAAGTCCCATTTTTGATTGTCGAGTTGAAGACATTGCAGGTAAGCTGCGAGGTCTGAGTTTGTGAATTTCAGGCCGACAAGGTTCGGGATTGTTTTCGAGGCAAGCGAGAGGAACTTGGGCATCGAGAAGTTCACGCCGGTCAGGACGGGGATATCGTAGAAGTAGAACGGGAGGTTCGGTGAGGCTTGGGCGATCGAAGCGCAGCAGTCGATCAAGGACTCGAGGGAGCGAGGTTTAAAGTAGCTTGGGGAGAGTGCTGAGAGGGCATCAGCGCCGATGCTTTGCGCGTGCTTGGCGAGCGTTTGGGCATCGTTCAAGCAATTGCAGCCGACGTGGACTACGAGTTGAAGCGTGGAGCCTTTGCGAACATCTCTCCATCGATTCGCCAATGCGATCCGCTCGTCGAGAGAAAGCGAGTGGCTCTCGCCGGTGCTCCCGCCGATGAAGACCGTGTGGACCGATTGATTGAGCATCCACGCGGCTTGTTTCTCGACAGCATCGAGTGCCAGTTCACCTTGGGAGTTCAGCGGGGTGTGGACAGCGGCGACGAGTCCGTGAAGGGGTTGAAAGTCGATCATTGGAGTTCAGGTTTGGGTCGGATCATCAGGACCAAGAAGATAGAGATCAGCGCGAGCAGGGCGAAGATGCTGAAGCTTACGTACAGAGGGACGTTTGAATCACGCAATCTGCCGAATTCTTTGTCAGCGAAGCCGCCGCAGGAGATGCTCACGAAGTTCATCACTCCGTATCCTGTTGCGCGGAAGCGGGGTTCGACGATTTGAGAAAGGATGGGCATGTTGTTGCAGTCGAAGAACCCCCAGCCGAGGCCGAAGAGGATCAGGCAAGCGACGGCCATTGTTAGGCTCGATGCGTTTCCAATACCGAGAATAGCTGGGGCGATCATCGCCATGCCGATGGCGCTGACGTAGAGGCGTGCGCGGATGTTGTAAGCCATCCATCGATCGGCCAAGACTCCTCCGGTAGCAGCGCCGAGGATTGCAGCAAGCTGCCAATAGAGAGTGGCGGTGACACCTGATGCTCCTTGGCCTAGTTCAAAGCGATCGCGAAGGATCGCGGGCATCCAATCTCGGACGACCCAGCCGGCCATTGCAGGGAGGGTGAAATAAGCGACCAGGAGCAAGAAGGATGGTTTCGATAGAAGTGTAAAAAAGACGTTGGTGGATTGGTTCGCAGGATCGGTACTACTTCGATCGCCGGTTGCCAAGTTGCTGCCAAGCGGTTCGCTGTCAAGCAGGTCGGTGTTCGTTGATGAATGATCGCGGAGGATGGTAGCCAGTGGCAGAGCGTAGAGCATTCCGAACAGGCCGCATGCGGCGAATGCTTCGCGCCAGCCGAGATAGGTAGCAGCGTAGCCGCCGAATCCGCCGGCGATGGTTCCCAAGTAGATTGCCGATTGATGAAGTCCGACGGCTTTGGATCGCGAGGAGCCTTGGTGGTAGTCCGCGATCAGAGCCAGTGCGGCGGGGATGTAGAACGCTTCGCTTACACCCATCAGGGAGCGAGCCCATAGAAGTTCGTTGTAGGAGGTTACTTGGCCGGTCCACCAAGTAATCGCTGACCAAGCGAATAGGCTTGCGGCGATCGTCCAGCGACGGGAGATGCGATCGGCGCAGAGTCCGCCCAGTACGCTGAAGAACGCGTAGACCCATTTGAATTGCCCGAGCATAGTTCCCCACATTTCCTGAGGAGTGTTGCTGGCGGCGAAGTCTGGGATGGAGTCCATGACCGATTTCTGCATCGAGGCCATCATTTGACGGTCGAGGTAGTTGAGCAAGGCTACCGGCATTAGCAGTAGGACGAAGAGCCATGCCCTTTGGGTGAACCAGTTAGCGTTTGTTGGCGTGAGGGGCGGTTGGTTATGACTGGGAGGGGTGAGTTGGGAGTCGTTCACGGCAGTGGTGGGGTGTTAGGTTCCGCGTCGGTTACCGAACCAGTGAATATGTTGTCGGTCGCACAGGCGCAGGTCGTGGGTTCGACACCAGTCGGCAAGCCAGCTTAATTGGAGTTGTAGCTCTTCGTGGGTAGTGCCACGGGGCATGAGCATCACCCGATCTGGGGCCCAGCCATGGAGTCGCTTGAGGTACTCGAGGACTTCTTCGGCATCGAGGATAGATCCTACCACAAACTTCAGTTGGTATTCGCCTCTTGCGATCAGGGACTCGACGATATGGGGGGTATAGCGACGTGCATCGTGTCGACGAACCCATGTGTCGTCGGCGTAGCCGATGGGGGTAGAGTTACTGAGTTTTGGGCTGATGGACCAAAGGTCGCATTCGACTTGTTGGAAAGAATCGGAGGAGTTCTGGTTTTCCCCTGCTGGGGCGATGCCCACGGTTCCTGCGGTTTCGATCGTCAAATGCTTGCCGCGGGCGCGGATTGCGGCGGAGAGTTCCCCGATTTCGTCGAAGATCATCGGTTCGCCGCCGGTGAGCACGACGTGAGCAACACGCGATCGATCGACTTGCTCAAGGATATCTTCGATGCTTTGTTGGGGGCCTTCGGGTTCCCAGGAAGCGTAGCGGGTATCGCAGAACCAGCATCGCAAATTGCAGCCGCTCGTGCGGATAAACAGGCTTGGGGTGCCCGTAAGCATTCCTTCGCCTTGAACACTTTCAAAGATTTCTGCGATGCGAATCAATCGAGGACTCCGGGTAGATGAGCGCTAAAACATCTATTGTATTTTTTCAAGCCTGTTAAGATATGCCAAGGGTTGGGTTTGCGGGAGGAGGCGGAAGCTGACTCGTGCCGCCCGGCGTCGAGAATTTTCGCGGGAATAATTTATTCGTTTTTCCCCATGAGCTCGACGAGACTTGAAGCATCGCAGTCATTTAACCAGTGGAAAACCAAACTGTGCCAGGAACACCCTTTGTCAGTGAACTTGAATGTTTCGACAACTCCTATCCAAATCGCGATTACACGATTGAGATAGTCTGTCCCGAGTTCACATCGATCTGTCCAAAGACTGGGCAACCTGATTTTGGGACGTTGGTATTTAAGTACGTTCCGGATCAGAAGTGCGTGGAGCTCAAGAGTCTGAAGTTGTACTTGCAGAAGTTCCGCAACGAAGGGATTTTCTACGAAAACGTGACGAACTGTATTTTTGATGACTTTTTGAAAGTCACCTCGCCACGATCGGCGACTTTGGAAAGCCGTTGGGGAGCACGGGGAGGGATCACTTCTACGATCACCATCTCGTACACTCAATCCAAGGGATAAAGAGGCAGCAGGGATAGGCGGTTCGAATAAAGAATAGGGTTCCGGGGATTCGAGGTTCGCGGGGCCAGAAGGGGATAGCGAGGTTTGATCATGAAGCAAACGCAAGTACATCCGCCGCTGTTGTTAGGTGGACTGGCTGATGAGGCCGCGAATCAGAAAACGGCGATGCAACAGTTTTGTGCCTTCGCTGCGATGGGGCTGCGCTACTACACGTTGCGTTTCATCGACGCTGGTGGCGGGATCCAAAACGTCATGCAGCTTGAACCCAAAGGGATTGAGACGATTCTGGAGTTGCAGCGCGAGTACGGGCTGAGCGTTTCGAGCATCGGTTCACCGATCGGTAAAGTCAAACTGCTCGATGTCAACGATGGAACGAATAACCGCTACGTGCCATTCCAAGAGTACTTACAAAAAGACGTGCGGAGAGCTTGCGATCTTGCGAACCAGTTCGGGAGCAAACTGATCCGAGGATTTTCTTTTTATCATCCTCGCGGGACAGATCCGAATGCGCATGTGGCCCAAGCGGTCGATCAAATCGGTGCCATCGCCACGCTGTGTGATTCATACGGATTGACCTTTGGATTGGAGGTCGAAGCGAACTTGATCGGGCAGACAGGCAAGTTGTTGGGGAAGATCTATGATGCGATTTCCCATCCTGCCTTGGTCTTGGTATTTGATGGCGCGAACTTGGTGTGCCAAGGAATGTCGACTGATCAAGTCTTTGAAGAATACTTGGCGATGAAACATGGAATGGGTTGGATCCATGTGAAGGATTACAAGAGACCGCAAGTTCATCGAGTTGGCAGCAATGGTGCTGCGGCGCATGTGGACGAAGAGTCGTTGACCGCATTCGTGCCAGCGGACATCGGGGATTCGGGTCACGAAGCGATCTTTAGGGACATTCGAGCCGATTACCCGGCGATCATCGAGCGGGTGACCAAACGTGGGTTGCCTGGATTCTTTGTGGACCTCGAACCACACGTCAAGGGTGGTGGCCAATTCGGTGGCTTTAGCGGCCCGGATGGATTTGGGGTGGCGTTGCGAAGTTTATGCAAGTTGCTCGACTATGTCGGGCTTGAGTATCACTTGCGCGGTTTTGAAGATTTGCGCGGTTAGGGAGCGGACGGATGAATCGGGAGCAAGTAGGTTGGAGATCGCTATATCCGTACGACTCCCATTATCTAGCTCTCGGTTCGCAGCAGGCGTCAGGTGGTGCACAGGTGCGGTTGCACTACATCGACGAAGGACCACGGGGGGTGTCACCGGAGTTGGCTCCTCATCAGCCGAACTCTGACCGGTCTGATACGAGCGGATTTCAGCATCAAGCTTCGAGTATCTTGTGTGTGCACGGCAATCCGACTTGGTCGTTTTATTATCGATCGATTGTCGATCGGTTTAGCGCAACGAACAGGGTTGTGGCGGTCGATCACATCGGATGTGGAATGAGCGACAAGCCCCCGCAGTACGCTTATACGTTGCAACAGCATACCGACAATTTAGTAGCTTTGATCGATGCGATCGACATGCAGCGGATCGTGATGGTGGTTCACGATTGGGGTGGTGCGATTGGATTGGGAGCAGCTTTGCGTCGATTGGATCGCATGGCTGGATTGGTCGTTTTGAATACGGGTGCTTTTCCTCCCCCCTACGTACCGTTGCGAATCGCAGCATGTCGACTTCCGTGGATCGGAAGTTTTGCGATGCGGCATTTGAATGCGTTTGCGAGGGCAGCTACGGTGATGGCAATCGATCGCTTGCCCCGATTGGAAACCAACGTCCGCGACGGGTTGCTTGCTCCGTACGACACCGCAGCGCATCGCGTTGGAATCGATGGATTTGTCAAAGACATACCGATGAGCAAAACGCATCCGACGTTTGCTACCTTGCAGAAGCTTGAGAGTGATTTACCGAAGCTTGGTCGATTACCGATTCGGTTGGTGTGGGGTATGAAGGACTGGTGTTTTACGCCGGAGTGTTTGCGGCGTTTCAAGGTGGCTTGGCCGAACGCATCGGTTCGCGAGTTGAG
>Ga0208225_1000166_pt1 | contig 17916 bp, 13 predicted proteins | sample LakMenEpi15Jun10_FD_150701 | JGI IMG/M metagenome (GOLD analysis project Ga0208225, IMG submission 150701) | Freshwater microbial communities from Lake Mendota, WI - 15JUN2010 deep hole epilimnion (SPAdes) | ecosystem: Environmental > Aquatic > Freshwater > Lake > Epilimnion/Euphotic zone ... | reverse complement strand
ATGCAAAGCGCATGGAAATCCGAAGCGCACTGCCTGAAACGTTGGACGCTGGCGAGATCTGCATAATCGCAAGTTCCTGAATAACAACTTAGTAATCCCAAGGCGTTTCTCAAGCCTTTATGGGGTGGTGACAAGGGACGAATCGAGGCTGGCATTCGGTTTATTCACTTGTTGTTAGGATACCCACTTGGGGTGGAAGAGATGCATAGGATACACTTTGTTAGTTGAGTAGATGGAGGGCTTCGAGAATTTTACTGACAAGCATTGATTTGCATCGGATTCGGAGCGCCCTGCTTGTACTTAGTAACACCGTACTCGTGCTTGGTAGCACCGTGCGTGTGCTTCATAATCTCGTGCTCGTGCTCAGTGCTCAGTGCTCAGTGCTCAGTGCTCGTGCTCAGTGCAATGGTGCTCGTACTCGTACTCGAAAGCAGCTTGCAGCGGTCGTGTATTCGTTCAACACGCGACCAACTCCTGAGTGCGACTAAGTTGGTCCCGTTACCTAGCACGGGGACCGTTGCTAGGCCCGAATCGCAAGGATATGTGCCACCCTTTTTCTCAATAGCCAGTAGAAGCTTTGTTGCAATGAACGAACGGAAGATCCAATGAGTTTAACGACCGAATTAATGTGGCAGATTACGGGTGAATCGTTGGTTCAGTTATTTGGTGGAGAATGCCAATCGAGCGATACGTTCCAGCAGCATTCAAGAAGTTTAGGCTCTTCTGCTTGGGCTCTTACCGGTCTGCCTTACCCGGATTTGAATATGGGAATCGTCTCGGCTGAGGCTACCCACGAGAACGCGATGAGCAACGTGGTTCAGCGATGCAACGCAGAGAAAATACCATGCTTGATTCTTTCCCATGGTGCAGATGACTTATGCCGTGCAATGGGTGCCCAAGAAGTGGGAGCTTTTCCGCTTATGCATCTGAGCGCTAACAGCATCGATCAACACGAGGACGATGGTGGATGTAAACTTGCAACTTGCGATTCCGAGGTACAGGAAGGAAACCTCGCCGTCAGTTCAGCTTTTGGGTTACCCTTCGAAGCGATCGATTATGCATTCGGAAAAGGAGTACCGAACGATTCGAGAGTACGGGTCTATGTTGCGAAGCGATCTAACAGAGTAGTTTGTTCGCTACGTATCAGTCAGGTAGGCCAAGTAGCTGTGCTTTGGTGTATGGCGACCGAACCATCATTTCAGCGGCAGGGGATCGGCAAAAGACTTCTTCAGTTCGCATTGTCTGCTGAGAAGGAACTGGGAGCAGTTCAAATGCTCCTTTTGGCAACTCCCGACGGTCTGCACCTTTATCAGGCTGTTGGTTTCAAGACGGTCGCCCAAGCGTCGGCGTTCTTGATTTCGTCCGAATCGAACGGGCAAGCTACTCATCCGTCCTCGAGTTGAAATCTGGTGAGCGTCGCAAGCTACCATCTGGGTTTGCAAGGTATTTGTAGCGATGTTCCACAAGTCGACGGACAAACCGGGACATTCCGACTTTACCGACAAAATCGGCAAATCCCTGTTGAGTTGGATCGAGAACATGACTGGAACTAAGCCCGAGCATCGGTAGCAGCATTTCGTCGACTGTATTTTCCGCATGCCAAGCAGGGTGTGGCGGATTGAATGAGTTGAACGGATTGTCATTCGTGTTGTCGTAAGATGCGATAGCTACGACGCGTGTACCGGCAAGGAGTGGAATAGGCGGACCGGCATAGTACGCGGATTGCCAGTTGAAATCCCATTGCGGAATTCGGACAAGGAGTTTCGGTTGCGGCTGATTCGGTTCGTATAGATTGATTTCGATCCATCGCGCTAATTGATGGACGTGTGGGATGCACAATACCAAATCCGAGTCGTGCGGGAGGGTGTATTCCGCTTTGACACGAAAGTCCTTGACGCCCGGGGGGATTACCACAAAGTCACCAGACATGTAGATCAACTGCATGTTCCGTTTGTGCTCCGCTTGACCTTCATCGTTCGACTTCTCAAACCAGATTCCGAGACGACTCGTATCCGTTTCGAGTTTTCCGCTGCGCGAGTAGTGCATTTGAACGATGATGTCGGAACCGGAGGGGATTAAAATCGTTGCATCTTCGGGAGATTTGATCGCCAGAGTCCCTGGGACGTAACCGCACAAGAATGCCATCCGGGGATAACCATCAGGACGTGGAACCGGATTGCGAAAGCCCATCTTATGGGGATCCCAAAAGCCGTTTACTTTGTCATCTTTGCTATCGGATATCAGTGGAGACGCCGTCGTGATTGCCTCAACGGCAATCTCATGCGGGACGTGCCCAATGAGTGCGTGGTGAACGATCTTCCGATTCCTCGGTAGGAACTGCACAGCACGGACCCGAAGATCTTTAGGATTATTCAACTTGTAAACCAGGTTGGCGTAGAGATCGATTCCAGTTGCCCCGAGCGTTGTTTCCCCGTCTTGTTCAAGAATTAAGTCCGGAGGACCAAGTTCACTATCAAAATTGGAGTAATCCGGAATCGGTTCCAAGGTTGGACCGCTTGCGGGGTCTCCTTCTGGCTTGCCTGCGCTGATCCAGTCTTTGAGCATCTTGATTTGTGCATCGGTCGGTTTCTTTGGTCCCAGCAACGTCGTCTCGGTTTCGATTTGTGCGGGTGGCATCCGTCGTGCCTCGATTTCGTCGATACCTAGTTCGATCCAGTCGACAACGTCCGAGTAGGTCATGAGTGAGAAGGGGGCGGTGTTGTTAGGGCTATGACAAACTTGGCAATTCGCTCTCAAGAAGGGACGAATATCGTTGTAGAAGGTAAATTCGTGCGTTGCATCGGGCGAAGGTGCAACGGGTTCTGGGCGATCGATCGGGCATCCGGCGGGTTCTGTTTTTGGGGTTCGAACTGGACGGTTGGCCAGCACATCTTCCAACGCGTTTATCAACTCTGGTTCAGGCTCACCCGGGGTTTTGACGCCGCGTTCCCGATATCGATCATCAACCCGGCCTTGGTACAGCACGCCCCCTTGAGCGTTCACTACAACGACTTCCGGGGTGACGGTGACCCCCATTTGATTGACCAGATGAAATTCTTCATCGGTATAGATGGGGAAATCGATTCCATACTCTTCTTTGTACAACCTGAGTTCATCTTGCGACTTCAGTTCGCAAATGATGCCAACGATACGCACACCACGATTTTGGTAAGCTTGTTGGATGTCGTGCAAGACGGGTCCATAACGCTGGCTTAGCGGACAGTCTGGATAGAGAAAAGCGAAACAGACAACAGCGCCGTCCTGACCTAGGAAATCTTCGAAGGTAACTTCTTTTCCTTCGCTATCTTTGGCTTTGATTGCGGCGAGAGGAAGTTGAACCGTATTGCCTTGCAGTTCCGATTGCTCAAAACCGCCGATTGCATACCCCACCCATGCATAACCCAAGAACGCAGCGGATAGCAGCAAGCTCGCGGAAACTCCGACGGCAAGGAACAGGGTGTTGGAACGGATCATGACGGTTTCACCGTGGAGATAGTTGATGCTTGAGTTGAAGCTTGTTTCGGTCCATGCAAAAGTCGTCCTACCCATGAATAGCGTATCAGCCATTGGTAGGACACGAGGAGAATAAAGTGAGAGATTCCTAGCACAAAAAGAAACTTAGCCCAGGATGAGATGCTCCAAGTTGTGACCAGGAGTTGCGCCATCATAACGATAGGTACGTGAGCTAGGTAAAGCCAATAGCTGGAGTCTGCCAGCCACCGTAGCTTCTTAGAAGGCGTTTTAACATAGTGATGAAACAGACCGATCGTTCCAAGAGACATTCCGCAAGCGAACAGTGGTTGGAGGATCAGAGCGATCAAACGATGGTAGAGAGTCGCTAACGCTGCGGGGAAGAGTATGAATAAGGAAACCAGGAGAATCCATCGCCAATGCTTTTCGATCCATTTCTGGATAGGTTCGGAGCCTTTCATGATGACCCCTAAGAAAAAGAAACCGGCGTAGTACATCAACAGATGGGGGCCGGGCAAGAGACCGAGTTCCGTGTCGGGGCCGAAGCCGGCTCCGAAGGTCCCCATAAAAAACTGTCCGGCAAGCGTGCAGATGGCAGCATATCCAAGATGTTTTGGTGCAGGTTTCCACTTCGTTGCGATCAATGCGGCATAAACCAAGAGTATCCACAACAGAAAATTCAGGAACCAAAGATGATCGAAGAGTTCGGAGTCCAGCAGGTGAAACGGGGTATTGCCAATATGGACGACAAATCGGTCCGAGGATCTTGCTGACCAGTAGAGGGAAACCACGGTATCGATGATGTTTTGGGGGCCTGTAGTTAGGTTTTGTGGCGATGCTTCAGGGTGTTGAGTTAGGAAGTCGCGGATGTGCGCTCGACCCCTTTGAACTTCATTCACACTGCGCTTTTCCGTCAGTCCGATCAGCTCGGAGATATCGGATGCGAGAAACGCCGAAGCGGAAATGCCTTCGAGCGGATAATGCCTGCTTTTACTTAGAATCGATGGATCTGCTCCGTGGGTTATCAAGAATTCAAAAGCATCTGCGGAACCGAAGTAGATAGCAAGATGTAGGGGTGTGTTTCCAGTGCTGTCTTGTGCGTTGATGTCTGCTTGATTCTCGCGAAGGAGCCTGAGTGCGGCCGCGTTGTCGCTCAGGCTGGCCCAACTCACGAGGCGTCGAAAGAAGATTCCGTCTTCGTGATTCGGGTCCCCACCGGAGAGCAACCAAGACTTTAGAAAGTCGATGTCGCCGCGCACGATGGCTTCGATCACCGGTTCACGATGCCGCGATGCGGTGGCGCGTTGCAACACAAAGTTGTTGAGTGGGAGAATGCACAGGGAAGCGAGCACGAGGGGAATCGCGATCCGTTCGAATCGTTGTTGCATCAGTTTCTTGAGCCCTCGCTGCTCGTAAACAAGCTGCGTAAAGAAGCCGCTGAGCATGAAGAACAGAGGCATTCGAAAACCGTGGATCCAAACGCACAGAAGGGCCAAGATTGTATTGGATTGTTGCTCGTGAACACTCCAAGGAAATCCGAAGAAACTCGCGCAGGTGTGCAGAACTATGCCGAGAATCATTGCCGCGCCACGCAAGGCGTCTAGATCTGATCTGCGGTCTGTCATCGCGATTTTCTTCTGTCCTGGTAATGCAGAATTGCGATAGTTAGCAAGGTTGCAACACAGAGTTGTGCAATCATCGCCAGGATTGGGATCCAGATCGATGGATTGTATTCACCGAGGTTCTTCCAAAAGGACGGGACCCCCTCTCCTTCGCTGCGGCAACCGCGGTGTGCCCAATAAAGAGGTGAGAAGAGCATCGCCAGCCATTTCAAGATCCCACCGCGTATCGGCAAAATCGTCGCGCTTAATAGCACCTGCGGAGTGATCAACAATGGAATATTCATCACTCCCTTATCTGTGGCATTCACCAACGCAGAGACAATTAGCCCTATTGCTGCACAGGTTAACGCAGAGAGCCAATTGTAGACGAATTCCAACGGTGCACCCCGTCGATAGAGATCCATCGGGACCTCTCCGCCAAAGGCCGCACGCAAGTGAAATCCAATTTCAACACATAGGGTGAAGATCGCGACTTGAACAGCAAGCGTTACCGCAAGATTGAAGAGTTTGGCGAGCACATAGGGAACGCAACGCAATCCGTGGATGCGTTCGAGTTCGAACATGGCACGCTCTTTGACAATCTCCTTATAGCCCACGACAAATCCAAGGATCATCATGATGATGCTCATGAGCGAGATCACTTTAAACGTACCAGCCGGATCGATGACTTCCGTTTCTGGAGCAATAGGAACTCGGTCGGTCAGCGCGTCTCGGATCACACGTTCCGTCGATGGCTCGCGCAGGTGTGCGAGCATCTTCGGCTGACTGTCGAGAAAGACACGTATCTGTCCAGCTATCGCTGAATCTTGTGGCATTGTCTCCGCATCGATCGCGTCGCGAACTTCTCCCCAAACATCCGCAAGAACTTCTTTTTCGGGCGGATCTAGAAGCCTGGTGATCATCAGCGGACCGCGAAACGACGTAGCGGAGAAGCTGGCGAGAACCAATGCAGCGAGAGCCACAGGCAGGAAAAGTGCAAGTCGTATCGCTGCGCGATCCCCAAGCATCGATTCCATGCCCCGTCTAAAGAGGGTTGAGAATTGCTTGGCAAAGGAAATCGGGGCCAAGCGTTCGAGGTTACCCACCGATAATTGATGGGCTCCGGAAGCAGCAACTTCCCCACCGGGATCACTTGACGAAGCGGCAGTAACGAACTTGGAAGTAGTCCATTTCTCCCGCCAATATCCAATGGGTTTGTCTTCGATTTCCAGATAGACATCGGAAAGTCTTTTGACACCAAAATGGGAAAGAGCATCGGTAGAGGTTCCGAAAAAGACCACGTTTCCATTACCGATGATGAGCAACTTGTCCGCGCGATCCACGTTATCCAGGTGATGAGTGACAGCGAGGATGGAAGTGCCCAGCCGCGATTGTTCGCGAAGCAAACCCATAATCCTCGCCTCGGTGGCCGGATCAAGCGAACTGGTGGCTTCGTCAAGTATCAACAGGCCAGGGTTCGAAAGTAACTCTGCTGCGAGACTCGCTCGCTTAGCCTCTCCACCGGAGAGAAGCCGAATCGGGCGGTCTGCAACCTCGGAAAGACGAAGCTCTTCAATGGCTTCATTCACCGCCGAATCGCGGGCTTGGCCGCTGGTGGATTCCGGCAGACGGATCTCGGTAGCATACCCCAACGCTCGGCGCACGGTCAGTTCTGGTGGATTGATATCCGTTTGCGGAACATAGCCAATGCGTCCGCGCAAATACTCATGAGAACTCGCCAAGTTCTTCCCGTCGATGAGGATCTTGCCGGAAGCTACGCGGTGTTCTCCAAGCAATGTGCGAACGAGGGTGGATTTCCCAGCACCGCTTGGTCCCAGAACGCAAACAAATTCTCCGGGTGATAATTCGAAGCTGATGTCGTCGAGGATCTTGTGAGTGGATTTGTTGGAGCTTTGGCTTGAGTCCACTGAAACGTGGTCGAACCGCAGAGAAAGACCTATGGTTGGTTTGAAGTTTGTTTTGGATGAATCCATTTGCAATCTCTAGGCAAAACGATGGTTTGCGTGTTCCTGTTAAGCTTCCTTTTTGGGTAGCCAACCATAGGGCTAAGATATCCGCGGTTTTGAAAACGGGGAAGTTGCCCCGCTACTGCGGGGGGGGGAAATGAAAAGAGCGTTGCAAGGAATTGGGAATCCCTGCAACGCTCTTCGGAGTTGATCGATGTAAAAGTTGATCGATGTAAATTCGTTAAGGCTTGTTAATTAGGATTAGTAATTAGGAGCCGAATTCGACTCGGCGGCGACCGAGTTGTTCTTGAAGTCTTTGAACGATGCTTGTGTGCATTTGACTCACGCGGCTTTCGCTCAAGTCGAGGGTAGCACCGATTTCCTTCATCGTCATTTCTTCGTAGTAGTAGAGGATGATGATGAGTCGTTCGTTGCGGTTAAGACCTTTGGTGACCAACCGCATCAGATCGCTTTTACCGATACGGCGTGTTGGATCTTCGCTTCGTTTATCTTCAAGGACGTCGATTTCGCGAACATCTTTGTAGCTATCGGTTTCGTACCATTTCTTGTTCAAGGAAACCAGGCCGACGGCGGCCGCATCGGCCTTCATCTTCTCTAGTTCATCGATCGAGATACCCATGGTGACAGAGAGTTCATGGGTGGTTGGTGGTCGACCATACTTGGCTTCGAGCAACTTGGTTGCTTCGTTGAGTTTGCTTGCTTTGCTGCGGACGAGTCGTGGGACCCAGTCCATGGTGCGGAGTTCATCGAGCATCGCACCGCGGATACGAGGTACGCAGTAGGTTTCGAATTTGACCCCGCGTTCCATATCGAATGCGTCGATGGCATCCATCAGGCCAAAGATCCCAGCGCTGATCAAGTCGTCGAGTTCGACTCCTTCAGGAAGTTTCGACCGCAGTCGTTCACCGTTGTAGCGGACGAGAGGGGTGTATCGTTCAATCAGTCTATTCCGCAGTTCGATGCTGGTCGGATCCGCTTTGAATTTCGTCCAGACCTCAGTCATGTCGACATTTTGTACTGCAGTTGTCGCCATTCGAACCTCCATGCTTTCTTGGCTATCTCGTCGTGCGCCACTTGGTGAACAACGACCCGACTCTTGCGCATCTAGCAGGACATCCATGTCCGGCCCGATCGATTTCTCACTGTGGCACTCGAGAGGCGGACTCTACCGAGTTCCGCCGGCGAATTCCACACCAATTAAGCAAAGATTCAGAAATCCGGTTTGTCTTACTTATCCAGATTACCGAGTCGTTGCTTGTTTGATGAAGAAAATGCCCCGCTAGGGGTTCCCAAAGCCAAAATCAGTGCAAGGTTGCCGACGATCCATCCCAGGCAGGATGCGATCAAAAGTGCTAGGATCGTTTGAGCTAGAACCTTTTCCGCATCCCAGCCTTGAATCATTCCCAACGCTAGTTGGGCGATCAATGCTAGAAAGCCGTAGGTTGCAGCGGTCAAACGGGCCATCGCTGTTCTCTCAAGTGTGATTTACAATTCCTTTAAAGCGTCCATCGGTGTTTGTGCTTCGCTTTTTGTTGTCCGTTCCCTATCGGAACAGGGAAGGAAACATCGGGCGAAGAAACTACACTTTGTCCGCGAAGTTTCTATCGGCGTAGATTGTGCTGACTCTGCAGCCTTTGAAACAATTTTTCAAGAACTCGTGGGTGACTTTCTGAACGCTCACCGCAAACTCTCTAAACTGCTCTAGTTCTTAAAACTTCCTTAGGTACCCATTTGACTATTGCAACCTTTTTCCCAGCCTTCCTTGCCACTAAAATGCCGGAAGAACCGAAACCCATTCTTTGAAAAGTGAGATCGAACGCTATGGCCGCACAACATTCACCAGGATTCCTCAAGATCGTCGAGCAAGTCCGAGCTAACATTCGCGAATGCACCGTCGAGGAGCTCAAGCAACGGCTCGATGGTCCTAACCCTCCTGTCCTGATCGATGTACGCGAAGAAAGCGAATTCGAAGCAGGGCATGTACCAGGTGCTGTGCACTTGAGCAAAGGCATCATCGAGCGAGATATCGAATCGCGGTTTCCAGATACTTCGACCGAACTCTACCTGCTATGTGGAGGGGGATTCCGATCGGCACTCGCAGCAGATAACTTGCAGAAGATGGGCTACACGCGAGTTGTCAGTGTTGACGGTGGTTGGCGCGGGTGGACTCAAGCGGGCTTTCCGAGGACAACAGGTTCCTGAGCCTAAGGGGACTTGAAGTATCTCAACGAACAGCGATCGATCTCCATGCTATTGCAACCTATCGAGAATTCACAAGCCGTATATGCCGAATCAGAAACTCCGAGATATCTCGGGGCTGAGGATGCGACCAGCTCCGCGCGAGTGCTCAGTGCGCAGCACAAGCGAGGTTGGCGATGCGTTGTCCCGTCGAAGATCAATTTGTTTCTTGAAGTACTCGGGCGTCGCGAAGACGGTTACCACGATCTCGATACGCTGATGCATGCGATCGACTTGACCGACGTGTTGGAGATCTATCCAACGGATTCTTCATCGATCACCCTCTCGGTGGATGTTTCACAAGCTCTTGCTATCCCCGGGGCGTCTAGCACTTCTGGGCTTGATTCGCAGGATCGAGCGTTTCAAATCCCGAGCGACTCGAGCAACCTAGTTGTTCGGGCTTTGGAAAAACTCCGAGCGAGACTTGAACTTCCACATCACCGTAACCAAGGTGCCAGCGTGGTGCTTCGCAAACGTATCCCTGCACAAGCGGGGCTTGGGGGTGGAAGCGCTGATGCGGTTGCCGCGCTGTTGCTTGGTTCTTTGCTGTGGACACAAAGTGTCGATGTTGACTTATTGCGTCCATTGGCAGCCGAACTCGGAAGCGACCTGAATTTCTTTCTCGATGGGCAATGCTTGGCCAAAAGAGTCCCAAGCCCCGCAGCCATGATCGGCTCGGAAAAGGATTTGTTGTTAAGTTGGAGTGCGCGGTGCACCGGGCGTGGAGAATTGGTTGAGCCGCTAAGCTCCGACCTGTCGCTTCATGGAGTCATTGTCCATCCCAGAGAAGGTTGCAATACTGGAGAAGTGTTTAAGAAGCTTCGTAGCGGCGGAGAATTAGATGGGCCACGCCGTTCGCCGGAGGGTTTGTTGAAGCAAATTGGCGAATTGCAAGCGTTGAGCGGTTTGAATGGAAAAGCCCCACACAATTCGAAGCCTTGGAATGAGCTTGGGCATTTACTGTATAATCGACTCGATGCGGCGGCCAAGCAGACCACGGCTTGGGTGCAGCGCGCGTCGAACCGGCTTGATCGCTACAATCCGCACGGTCAGTGCTTAACCGGTAGCGGTTCGGCCCGGTTTTGCTTGTGCTCGAGTCGGGAGCAAGCCGACGAAATAGCTACAGAGATTAGAAAAGAAGAAGAGTACCGAGCTTATTCGGTATCGAGCTGGAGGACACCAGCTTTGTCCATTCAGATTGCGAATTGTCTGCACTCATCATAAGGGTGCTAAGGATTCGCATCGGATGGTTTAAGGTCGGGATTTAAACATCAATGGAATGAGAAGCATCAAGATGGACATCACAGAGGTTCGAATCAAATTAATGGAGGAGTCAGAAGACCGACTGCGGGCTTTCTGCTCTATTACATTTGACCAAGCGTTTGTTGTTAGAGATTTGAAGATCATCGAGGGGACGAACGGTCCTTTCGTCGCGATGCCGAGTCGCAAGATGACGGCCAGGTGCGGCAGGTGTGGTTGCAAGAACCACATGCGAAGCAACTACTGCAACCAATGTGGAACGCGGTTGCGAGGACAAGACTTGCGCGAAGTAGAAGGTGCACCCAACAAGTTTTACGCAGACATCGCTCATCCGATCAATCAAGCTTGCCGAGATCAAATTCAGCAGTCGGTGATCAAAGAGTACCATCTGGAACTTGAGCGGGCCAAGCAACCCGGTTACTTCTCCAGGTATGACGAAGAGTATGTCGAGCAGTTCCCGCATAGTGGGCACGGTACTCATAGTGGGCACGGTACTCATAGTGGGCATGGTGCTCATAGTGGGCATGGTATGCAAGGTGGAAGCAAATCAGCGGTACCCCGGCCGCACATGCTTGAGAAACCTCGGGAAGTTGAATCGCACGATGCGACGCTGAGTCAATCTGAGGCGAAGGTTGTGCCGGCAAGCGAAGTGGCATCAGAAGTTCCCGAGCAGGGAGATAAAACCGAAGCGACTGATTTCGGCGACGGGATTTTCTAATCGATGCATCGCTATGATGCTTGGTTGATAGGCATGGTTCGATCGGAATCCTTCGAAGGGATTCGCGATGGGCTTTCGAGCGAACCGATTTTCACGCCACAAGCCATGGCAGCTTGGAATGGCTATGGAGCTGCGGATCCCTTTGCAATCTGGGTCAAGGGTGTTTGTTATGTGTTCTTTGAGATGTTGGTCCGTGGCCAAAGCAATGCCGTAATCGCAGTAGCGTTCAGTAGTGACTTAAAGAACTGGACTCTCGGTGGGATTGTGTTGCAGGAGCGGCATCATCTGTCGTACCCGTTTGTCTTCGAGTACTGCGGGGACTGGTACATGATGCCCGAATCGAAATCGCAGCGGCGAGTCGATTTGTATCGGGCGGTCGAGTTCCCGATGCGATGGGAGCGAGTTTCAACGTTGCTACAAGGACGCTACATGGATGCGACTTTGGTGGAACATGCGGGGCGTTATTGGATGTTCGCGGGTTGGCATTCTTATTGGATGCGTTTGTTCTACGCGGATTCTCCCTTGGGGCCTTGGAAAGCCCATTGGCAACCGGTGGCGCGATTCTATAGCAAGCTCAATGTTCGGCCCGGAGGCAGGCCGGTAAGAGTCGGAAAAGAACTGGTTCGGTTCGCCCAAGACAACCGCAAGTGTTACGGTCATCAGCTTCGTGCGATGCGCATCGACAAGCTTAACAGGCTATGGTTTCGTGAAAGGGAGTGGAGGAGCAATACCGAGAGATCGCTTGGGGGAAGTAATGATCCTTTCTTAAGCCCCAGAACCGATCGTTGGTACAGCAGGTGCTTGCATCATCTCGACATCGCGTATCGCAACGAGGAATCAGACGGTGGTGCGCAAGGCAAACGTTGGATTGGATTCTTTGATGGGTATTGATGTGGGAAGCTGCTTGGTCTGTGGGTTTTTTGAAACACAGAGGCACAGAGACACAGAGAGAGGAGAGTGGATGTAGCCACCCGTCGCCAGACGGTGGGTTCTAGTTCGTGACATTTAACGAGTCTCTCCGTGCACTCTGTGACTCCGTGTTTCCAAAGTCCGCGCAAGGAAGGCTGCTTGGTCTGTGGGTTTTTTTTGAAACACAGAGACACGGAGGCACAGAGAGAGGAGAGGGGTGGGAGGGTGAGAGAGGTCGGACGACTGATTATTCTTTTGCGGCTGGTTTCTTAAGGAACGGTACCGGCTTGAGTTCGATCGTCTTAACCGATTGAAGATAATCCAAGGTCCCTTGCGATTTCTCTCCGCCGACTTGAGCGTGGAAATGCAAGCTGAATCCGTGGGGGCCTTTGGCATCGATCAGGTTCGGTTGCAGGGTCAAGAAGCTGCGAACGACATCGGTGAGCCCTTGCATCGCCGCGCAGAAAATGTCGATGCGAGCTGAACGACTAAGAAGGAATTCGACGATGTCATGGCGGCCCATGTGCGACGCGCCTCCGAGTGCGGTCTCCCAGTCGCCCGCCCCCCAATCGATGCTTGCATTGATCAAACCTGGCTCGCGGTCGAGAAGTTTGCGAGTCATGTCCAAGTCGGAGTGGGCGAAAATGATAAAGTCTTGGGCGAGAATTCGATTGATTTGCTCTTTTTTCCAAGCCGGCTTGAACTTCGGTGGTTCGTAGTCCCGTTCAAAGGGGGCTTCGACCGGAGTGCTAGACGGGGTGGGTGGAGCAGGTGGTGCTGGCTCTTGGCCAAAGAGCGGGTGATCGGTCCGAAGAGACAGTGCTACTCCCGATAAGATGCCGGCCACGCCAGCCGACTTGGCAAAGAAATTTCGGCGGGTGGAATGACGCATTTCCGAGTCCATTTCCGTAAGTGCTTCTGAGCTAATGCTTTCGACCACCAAGTTGCTGTTGGCGGACATGTAGAGTTCTTCGTTTTGCATGGGAATATAAGCTCGGTTAGGGGTTAGCAGTTCAAGTGGTTTGTAGGAGGGCGTTCAGGGTAGCTTTTAGGACGACGTTTAGGACAGCGTTTAGGTTAATGCTCGAAATTAGGTCTAAGAGGACAGTGAATCATAGCATTGTTGGTAGTGGCAATAAACCTTTCGGGAAAGAGTTGGGCTTTTCGGGGGACTTGGTACTATTAACGGTGTCGGTCTGTGACTTGAGCCTCTCGGGACGTAGCGTCTTGGGGGGCGAAATCGAGCTTAGTTGCTGACGAATGAAAATTGATTTCGGCCATGAATTGATAGGATTGGATGATCCACGCATATGAACGCACAGTTTCTCGAGCATTTAGCCCAAGCCAATCGATCGATGCAGGATGCAGGGACGTTTAAGCGTGAGAGGATTATCGATTCGGCTCAAGGAACGATGGTCAAGCTGTCGGATGGCAAAGAGTATTTGAACCTTTGCGCTAACAATTACTTGGGGCTTGCTCAGCATCCGCAAGTCCGCCAAGCGGCCGACGATGCGCTCGGACGTTGGGGCTACGGGATGGCTTCGGTCCGTTTTATTTGCGGAACGCAGACTATTCATAAGCAGTTAGAAAGCCAGCTTAGTGGATTCCTCGGTTTTGAAGACACGATTTTGTACAACTCATGTTGGGATGCCAACGGCGGGTTGTTCGAAACGATCCTTGGAGCAGAAGATGCGATCATCTCCGATGAGCTCAATCATGCCAGCATCATCGATGGAATTCGGTTGTGTAAAGCTCAGCGGTTCCGATACAAAAACAACTCGATGGATGATTTGCGAGCGAAGCTAGAGGAAGCGAAGTCGGCGCGGTTTCGATTGATCGCTACCGATGGTGTGTTTTCGATGGATGGAACGATTGCGAACTTGGCTGGTGTGTGCGAGTTGGCCGACGAGTATGATGCCATGGTGATGGTCGACGATTCCCACGCGGTAGGTTTCGTCGGGGCTACAGGGCGTGGATCGCATGAGCACTGCGGCGTTGTCGATCGGATCGACATCATGACAGGGACGCTTGGTAAAGCCCTTGGAGGGGCTAGTGGTGGGTACACTTCGGGCAAAGCTGAGATGGTTGAGTTATTGCGACAGCGATCGAGAACGTATTTGTTCTCCAACACGATTGCTCCTCCCGTTGTAGCCGGCGCGATACGCGCTTTGGAATTGCTGCAAGAGTCCACGGCGCTTCGCGATCAGTTGGAAGCGAACACGGTCTTCTTCCGATCCGAAATGCAACGACTTGGAATTTCAATTCTCGATGGTGTTCACCCAATCGTCCCTGTGATGATCTACGATGCGGCTCTAGCCGGAAAAGTAGCACAAGGGATGTTGGGTGAGGGAATCTATGTGATCGGTTTCTCGTATCCAGTTGTGCCACAAGGCAAGGCGAGAATTCGCACGCAAGTCTCCGCTGCTCATTCCCGAGATCAGCTTGCACATGCCGCAGAGAGTTTCCGAAAAACGATTGCCAACGCAGCGAGCTGAGCATGAGTGAATCGAAGCCGGCGGCACAAGGGATGGACGGTTCGCAAGCTGAGCACTGGAAGCTTGCGAGTGTCCAGTTGCTTGCGCACCTTCAGCGGCTCGGCGTGCACTTTTTGCCCAAGTCGCTTGGGGACCCTCGAGAGATGTTCCCCGATTGGGTGCTTGAATCGCCCCAGGTTGGGAAATCACCCAGCATGCAATCACCCGGCATGCAATCGCCCGGCATGCAATCGCGCGTTGGACAATCCCAGGGCGGGGGGGCGACCGACAGTCAAGCTCGAACACAGCCTGCGGCACCGGCGGTGAACACTAGTTCAAAAGATTCCCAAGGTACAGTGGGCGGTAGTTCGCTAGGAGCGAACCGGACGGGTTCAAGCGTTCCTGTTCGTCAGCAACCCGCCCCTCTTTTTACGCGATCCGCAAAGTCTGTTGCTCAGATACAAGTCGAACCGACGGCTTGGACGCAAGCTCCCCTGCCGGTTCTCGAACGCACCGCTTCTTTAGAGACACTTGCTCAAAGAGTGAGCGAGTGCAGATTGTGCAGCAGCATCGTTTGCCAAAGAGAGAAACCAGTCTTCGGAGCCGGGCCTGCAAACGCTCGGATTGTTCTTGTAGGAGAAGCCCCTGGGGCTGAAGAAGATCGCACTGGAGTGCCCTTTGTGGGTGAAGCGGGCAAGTTGTTAGATAAGATTCTTGCGGCGAGCGGGATACCGCGCGAGCAAGTCTACATCATGAACACCCTCAAGTGCCGTCCTCCGGTGAACCGTACGCCGACGGAAGCCGAGATGGAGAACTGCCGGCCATTTTTCGAAGCCCAGCTCGAAGTACTACAACCCGATTACATCATTTGTTGGGGGGTCTCAGCGATGAAAGCGGTGCTTGGGACGAATGAGCCGATCGGCAGGGTGCGAGGCAGGTTCTATCGTTATCATCAAGCGAAAGTTTTGGTGACTTACCACCCGTCGTATTTGCTGCGGACGCCGGAAGCAAAAAAGGAAACTTGGGTGGATATGCAGATGCTCATGCGTGATCTTGGGATCCCGATCCCTGGTAGCGGGGCATCACCTGGTGGCGGGGCATCAACTAGTAGTGGGCCGGCTGCTAATCGCCCTGGTAGGGGAAGTTCTTAGTTAAGCGGTCTTTTTACAGCATGAACGGCTTGGCGGAATTTTCGAAGAGCCGTCAAAATCGTCAAAAAGAAGGACTTTGCGGAAAGCTTGTGTTTCCCTTGGGGGCGTTTGTCGATTATCTTAAAGTCGGAGAGTAGCTTGCTATTTAGTTAGCCAGACTGCTTCACAGCCCACCCACCGCGCACCCCTCCCACCTTCCGATATCCTCACGTGCCTTGTGCGAGGCGCTCCCACCTATGAGGCCAGTAGCCCTATGAGGCCAACAGCAACGAAGAGATATTCGGTCGACAGAGTCGCTGACCCGCTTGAGGCCAACTCGCGCTGCGCTGGGATTATTAACTCGCGCAGCGGGGGGGGAGCTACCAGAGCATCCGCAAAGGGTTTTGCGATCGCTACTTCGATCTTCGCGATCGTTCTCGCATGCACTTGGGGGCTGCGAGCTTCTGAGCCGTCCGGTGAGGCGGGCTTACCTGATCCCAAGGTGGCTGATTCGCAACTGTCGATGAAGTTCGAGTTGGACATCCAACCGATCCTCACGGCTCGAGGTTGCAATTCGGGGCCATGTCATGGAAAGTCGCGGGGGCAAAACGGATTTGCTTTATCGCTTCTAGGGTTCGACTCAGATATGGACTTTCGTTCGATCGTCACCGACGGTCGTGGACGAAGAGTCGCGGCGGCAGCACCCTTTGAGAGTTTGTTGTTGCAGAAGGCCACGGGGTTGGTGCCGCACGGTGGTGGGCAAAAGATCGAACCGGGGTCACCTGACTACCATACGCTGGCCCAGTGGATAGCAGGTGGTTTTCAACGTGTGTCATCGTCGGACCCAACGCTGGTACAAGTGGCGATATCCCCGGCACCCAAGCCGTTGTTTCCGGGAGAAGAATTAGCATTACGAGTAACAGCCAGTTACAGCGATGGATCGACCCGCGATGTCACCTCGACGAGCGCTTATCAGTCGAATGAGCCGGCGGTTATACGGGTTGGGGTAGATGGTAAAGTGCGAGCTGGCGAGTTGCCTGGTGAAGCGACGATCATGGCGCGTTACATGGGTAACATCGCCACTTGGAGTTCTGCGATCCCTCGCCCAGATCCCGTTCCAGCAGAGCGCTACGCGAGTTTGCCTAGAGCGAATTTCATCGATGATCATGTTTATGAGCGATTATCTCAGCTCAATATCTTACCGAGTGGCCCTGCGAGCGATTCTCAGTTCTTGCGTCGCGCCTATATCGATGTGATAGGGCGAATGCCTACAGCGGAGGAAACGCGGAGTTTCTTCTCAGATGCTGAGGCGGGCAAGCGAGAGCGATTGATCGACCGGTTGCTTGATCGACCCGAGTACGCAGATAACTGGGCGAACAAATGGGCGGACTTGTTGCGACCCAATCCGTACCGTGTTGGGATCAAAGCAGTGCTGAGTTTAGACACATGGCTTCGCGATGCCTTTAGAAAGAACATTCCTTACGATCAGTTTGTGCGAGGGTTGTTAACCGCTCGCGGTAGCAATTGGCGAAACGGAGCTGTGACGATTTTCCGAGATCGCCGAGAGCCGGACGAGATCGTGACGATGGCCAGCCAGTTGTTTTTGGGTGTTCGGTTGGATTGTGCGAAGTGCCATCAGCATCCTTTCGAAGTCTATGGCCAGAGTGACTTCTACTCGTTGGCTGCGTTCTTTTCGAGGGTAGGGTACAAAGGGACGGGGCTTTCTCCACCGATCTCTGGTGGTGAAGAAGTCGTATTGGTAAAGAACAGTGGTGTGGTGAAGCATCCTTTGACGGGCAAGCCATTGGCACCTCGGATCTTGCGAGGTGCGGAAGTAGAAGTTGCCGAGGGGGAGGATCCGCGCGAGAAGTTAGTCGATTGGATGGTCAGTCCCGAGAATCCGACTTTTGCCAAAGTCGCGGTCAATCGGGTTTGGGCGGAGCTTTTTGGAGTCGGCATTGTCGATCCTGTGGATGATTTGCGGGCGACGAATCCTCCGAGCAATCCGAAGTTGCTCGATGCGCTTGCGGCTCATTTCCGAGAAGTGAAGTTCGATCAGAAAGCGTTGCTGCGAACGATCATGAAGTCGCAGGTCTACGCGTTAGCTTCTGAGCCAAACGAGACGAA
>Ga0208225_1000165_pt1 | contig 17938 bp, 11 predicted proteins | sample LakMenEpi15Jun10_FD_150701 | JGI IMG/M metagenome (GOLD analysis project Ga0208225, IMG submission 150701) | Freshwater microbial communities from Lake Mendota, WI - 15JUN2010 deep hole epilimnion (SPAdes) | ecosystem: Environmental > Aquatic > Freshwater > Lake > Epilimnion/Euphotic zone ... | reverse complement strand
ACGTTGTTATGCAACTCACCATGCTTCAACAGACTTCGTTGACAAGCGTTCCACAAAGCATCTTTCGTCTTTCCTCTCGCAAGCCTCTCCCACGAATAGATCGCTTCTCTAGGATCCTTGGCGTGCTTTCTTAACGTCTCTTGCGCCCAAGCCGGCAAGGTGCTCAACGTGTTATGCTCTTTGCGATAAAAACAGTAGCCGTAGGCAAGCTCACGCCAGATCAATAGTTCATCGAGATACTTCTCCGCTCCGAGCGCGTGAGCTTCTCTCGCAAGTCGCATCGGTGAAACCATACCGTAGTGCAAATAAGCCGACATGCGACTCGAAACTCCTGCGCAAGGATCGTTTCTTTTCGCTGCATACTTGCGAATACCTCGTTCGAGAAAGCCTTGCCATCGCGCGTAACCAGCGCGAGTTCCACCGACGGTATCTCCTACTGGTGCTACCGTCGGATCAATGTCGCATTGGGATACGAACTGCAATGGCTCAAGCGACTTGCAATCGACGGGCTCGAATGGCAACGCTCCTTGGTAGTAACGCGGCGACGACTGCATCGCAGGCCAAGGTCTCGAAATCCGCTCGCGATAAAGCTTTTGGGTTGCATCCCGAAACGCAAAAGCTCGATCGTAAGCCTTACCAACGAGTTGCATCGGAACGACACAAGCTGTATCGACAGCGAAGAGGTGCAAGTGCTCGAGATAACTCAGTCGCTCTAACCATCGATCAGTAGGTTCACCCGGAAAGTCCTCGGTGATTAAGCAATCGGTCTGTTTGCATAACTCAAACAAAACCGCTGTCGTGTCCTCTCGGGTTTCGACAAACAACCCGTAACGTATCCCTAACTTGGAATACTCCTCTGCTAAGTCCTTCGCGCTCTGTAGTTGAAATACATGATGCCGATCGGAAGCGTACCGATAACTTGACGATAAACCTTGATAAACAAAAAGAGGGCGCCCGAGCGACTTGGCGAACTCGATAGCAACATCCAACGCTGGGTTTTCATCGACACGCAATGCATGATGCGTCCAGTAGACCACCGGCGAGTCAGAATTGATTTCGACTGATTGAGTGATCTTTGCTTGCTGCCGGGAGCCGATCTTCGCAGCCCGTGGCGTTCGCGTGACTCGGCGAACTCGCTCTCTGAGGAATGGATCAAGCCCTAGTAGCTCGGACTCGAATGCGATTGCTCCGCGATCACCTTGCTGGTCGTTTATCAACGTAGACTCCGGCTTGACTATGCCAGGGCTACTCTTCGGGTCGATAGATCCAACGCCCGCAGCTAGAACAGGCAATAGGATTGCCCATGCGTAACTGGTCGATAATTCGCGGGGGCAGCCCTGTATTGCACCCGCCACATGATCGCTCGTCGAGAGGCGCAAAAGCTTCCTCGCCACGCGTCTTTACCAACGGATGATAGATGGCTGCAAAGTCCTCAGGTAACGCAGCCTCGGCTTCCTTTAACTCCCCTTCGACTCGTTCCAAATCCCGCTTGAGAACTACCAGGCGTTCCGCTATCCGCGATTCCGCCTTGCCGCTGTCCTCTTCGGTCATCTTGCAGACTCGTTCAAGATCCGCAAGCTTGATCTGAAGGCTGTCGATCCCTTCGAGGATCTCAAAAATCTCATCGGAAAGAACGCTGTTGGCTTGCGTGTCGGCGGCTATCTGATCCTTGACCGCCTGATACTCTCGATTGTTCGCCGCCGCATTGAGCTTTCCTTGCCATTCATACAGCTTGGTCTCATACTGCCGCTGTTGCAATTGCTTGCGATCCGCTTCCATCCTGTTCTTCTTGATCGAATCCTTGCAACCCTGAACCGCATCCTTTGCCGCTTGCAACGCCATCTGCGCTGCCTTCAACTGCCGGGGAGCTCGCTCGATTTGACCCCGGATATCGGCAGCCAAAAGTAATATTTCATGAAGTCGGCGAATCGTACTATCAACAACTGGCATACAGAGACTTCCCGAAAATGCGACATAGATCGACAAAGAACGCGTCAAAAGCAACCAGGAAATAGTAACCGAACTCCCTTATTACGCCAGAGTTTATCTTGATTCCACCCCCCTGTTTTTTGCTATGCTAAGCCGGTCTTACCGACGCCGCACCGCTTGGAAATCAAACTGACTACTCCTCGCTTTTCCCCACCGGATTTAATTTCGAGGAAGCAACCTATGAAATCACTACTCCGATTCACGCTGTTCTCGCTTCTGCTCTTGCTCCCTGAGACTTCGGTTGCAACAGCGCAATCCCCCAAGGCATCTCCCCGCGCAATCCCTCGCACATCGTGGGACGATCAAAAACCCGACCCAAAACCGGATTTGCCCTCGATTCCCTCTCCCGCAGAACCATCCTCCAGAGATTCGCGCCCAAGCCCCAGCGCAAACGAACCCGAATCGGGCCAAATCGCTGCCGACCTTCAAGCCCTTTTTGACAAAGCCCAAGCTGCCCAAAGCGTCCTGGAACTCAACTCCGTAATCGATCGTTGCCGAAATGTCGTCGGCGATATGACCCGCAACATCGCTGAACGCAACTACGCCAAGAAATTGCTTTCGTGGGCCGCAAACCGCCGGGGTGAACGCCGCTCCGATACCGCCGGTGAACTCGTCGCCGCACAACAGCTTGAAAACGCCCAAGCACTCGATCGCGCCGCGATCGACGATTTCCGCCTCGCCATCGAATACGATCCGATTCGCTGGAGAGCACACCATAACCTCGGTGTCATGCTCGCTATCGCTGAAGACCTACCCAACGCCATCGCCGCATTCACCAAAACGATCGAGCTCAACCCGCAATTCGTCGACGCATACCATAACCGTGGCGAAATTCTTTTCCGCTTGGAAAAATACGACGCCGCAATCGCCGATTATTCGAAAGCGATCGAAATCAACGATAAAGACGCCGCGCTCTTCTCTGGACGAGGGAATACCCGATTCGCCCTCGGGCAAATCGAAGCCGCGTTGTCGGATTATCAAGCGGCAATGTCCCTCGCACCAGATTCAGCTAAAGCCGCAACGGAATTTGCAGATACCTGCCAATCGCTTGGTCGCTGGAAAGAAGCTGCCGAAGCCTACCAGAAGGCCATGAAGGCCGATCCGAAATTCACGCGTGCTCTGCAAAACGCAGCTTGGATGATGGCGACTTGTCCAGAAGACTTTTATCGCAATCCTCCGACCGCTCTGCAAACCGCACAACGCGCAATTGACCAAAGCAACGGCTACATCAACCCTCACCTACTGCATGTTCTTGCCATGGCAAACGCCGCCAACGGTGACTTCTCCAAAGCAATCACGACGATTAACCAAGCTATCGAGATTGCCGAAGAACAATCCCTGCGCCGCGAACTCGCTGAACATCGCTCTCTGTTCCAAAAGAAAAAAACGTATCTGCAACCTGCACGTTCGCCTTGATGCATCACTGCGATATCAGTTGGCCGCAAGCCGCTTGAATGCTTTCCCCCTGCGTCTTGCGGTATGTCGTGAACAGACCACTGCGCCGAAGCTCACGAATGTACTCGTCCACTCGGCTTACTACCGGTGCTCGAAATGAAACTTCTCCTTCGAAGCTAGCATGCGATGTGTCGTTGTAAGGAATGACGTTAACTTCGACCCGCAATCCCTTGCAGAACTCGATCACTCCCTTCGCATCTTCCAGCCCATCATTGACCCCATCTATCAGCGCGATCTCAATCCACACCGGCCCCTCTTGAATGGAATTGACGATCGAGATCGTCTCACGCAATCGCTGCAAGTCACCCACCGCATGCGGCACTAACTCTCGACGCTTGCGAGGATCGCCACTGTGTAGACTCAATGCCAATCGTAATCGAGGAAAACGCTCTGCAAGCATGATCATCCCACGAGGTACTCCCGCCGTCGATACAGTGATCGATCGTTGCGAGATACCAAACCAATCTTCATCGGTTAACTTTTCTATCGCTTGAACCACGGCATCAACATTGTGCAAGGGCTCACCCATCCCCATGAATACGATGTTGCGAACCGGTGGAATCCCATTGTGACCCCGATTGCCTTGCTCCATTCCCCTTCGGTTTGAAGTCACTTGCGTTTCGCATAAATCCACGGTCGTGTCGTTTGGTGGTCGGGGTTGTCGGAGTGGACGGGGGGGAGGGACAAGCTGTAGCGTGTTGGTATCAGGTGCCCCGAAGCTCTCTACCGATGGACCATAGGCACCGGATCGCAATACTTGTTCAAGAATCTCCCAGCTACTTAAATTTCTCCGGAATCCCATCCGACCCGTCGCACAAAACACACAACCCACCCCACAACCGATCTGCGTCGAAACGCATACCGTTACTCTACCGGTCAACGACCGCATCCAGACACTCTCGCATGCATCCCCATGTTCCACCGACCCATACCGAAACTTCGCCACCCGCCCGTCGGTCGAACGTACCAATTGATCCACTCGCCATAACCAACCAGAATCCTTAAGCCAATCCGCAGGTTCAAATCGATACTGCCTCAGATGCCTCCAGCGTAACTTACGCCCCGCCGTACGATCGCTTCCAATACTCCCACCCCCATCGCCAACGCCCCCCCCCACGCCCGTACCGGCACTGGCAATCAACTCCCAATTGCTCCCCGAAGGCAAACCCTTTTCGGGCATCGCTACTGGTTCCGACATCGCTCTTCCTTGTCCAATAGTTCCGATTGCTAGTCCTGATTGCCGTTCCCAAGCTATACTTTCTAAAAACCTACGGGAACTGCAATCGCTCCCTTCCAAATGACTTTTTTCAACCCTTACTTTCCCCATATCCCATCATGATACGTCTAAACTTGAAAAAATTGCACGAAGTATCCAGTCTCCTTACACCGAACTCACCTCTCGCTCCTTGTCGCTGTTTGACCCTCCTTGCCCTCGGCTTGGTTTCCCTACAAGCTGCCTCTTTTTCAAGTTTCTCGTCGAGCCTACAAGCCCAGGAACCTACGGTGGTCCAAGGGCAAAACCCTACAGGGACTTGGAAAGGTGAATGGCGGAGCGAATCCACCGGACACCGCGGCCCGATGCGCGTGGTTATCACCCCTTCAAACCGAGGAACATACCAAGCTCGGTTCACCGGGCGTTTCGCTGCCATCATCCCCTTCGCGTACCGAGCAGAACTTGTTCCGGTCCAGTCCTCGGATGGCACAACGCGTCTTACTTCCTCGAAGAAGCTCGGCCCCATCCTCGGTGACTACCAAATGCAGACGCAAGTCTCAGGTAGCACCCTTTCAGGTGGGTTCCAAGCTGCCGGCGATCGTGGCTCGATCCAAATGCAACGCGTTCGCTAATCAATATCTGGTAATAAACCTCTGGTAATAAACCTCTGCTCAGCGATCCATTCAAAACGACTTTACTATCGGTCGTGAATTATGCGAAAAAGCCAACGTGTTGAATTCCCTGGTGCTCGCGGAACCCTGGCAGGTATTCTTGAAATACCTAGCCACATCGCCATCGAAGAAATTCGCGGGTGGTTCCTATTCTCTCATTGCTTCACTTGCAACAAAGATCTCAAAGCCATCGTGCGAGTCGCGCGAGGACTAGCCGACCACGGTTGGGGTGTCCTCCGTTACGACTTCAGCGGATTGGGCAACAGCCAAGGAACCTTTTCGCAAACCAACTTCTCAACGAACTGCGAAGATCTTGCCTCCGCAGCCGACTTCCTCTCGACGAATTTCTTGAATGCCCCACGCTTTCTCATCGGACATAGTTTCGGTGGAGCCGCAAGTTTGGCCATGGCAAACGAAATCCTATCGTGCCTCGGTGTGATAACGCTGGCGGCACCAAGCGATACGCAACATCTAGCGAAACTGCTGCTTCGCATGGATCCCGCCATCGGCACCGATGGAACAGGCCAAGTCACTATCGGTGGGCAAACACTTCGCATCGACAAGCAGATGATCGATAACTTTCTTGCTCAAGACCTTCCCTCCAAAGTAAAGGAAATGGAAAAGCCGTTGCTGATTTTCCATTCCCCAACCGATGAAACAGTCGCTTACTCGCACGCCCTGAAACTCATGAACTCCGCCGACGCCATGGACGGCCAGTTGCCGTATGGGAACTCCTCAAGATCCCTCGTCAGCTTGCCCGGTAGCAATCACCTGTTGACCAACAACGATCGCGATATCCCCTTCATCGTGGGTACCATCCATGCATGGGCCTCACGGTTTATTTGATCTGTACCTGCCGCTTGCGATCAAAGTAACCGCGATCGCTTTGTAACTATGAATAAGTCAACTGCTGAGCCTTTGCCGTTAAACCCCAATGGGTCAACTTCTCTTCGCGTCCTTCCTTCGGTATGCGCACTGGACTGCCCCGATGCATGCGCTCTGCTGATCGAAGTCGATGGCGATCGAGTCGTACGGCTAACCGGAAACCCGGATCATCCGATCACCCAAGGTTTCGCATGTGTTAAAACAGCTCGCTACCCGGAGCGTCAAGAACAACCCGACCGACTGCTTGAGCCCATGCGTCGCGTCGGAGCAAAAGGAGAAGGGAAATTCGAAGTCATCTCCTGGCAGACCGCGATTGATGAAATCAGCGATCGACTTCGAAAGATCATCGATAAGTACTCGGGCCAGTCGATCTTGCCTTACTGCTACGCAGGAACCATGGGTGTTATCCAAGGCGATACACCGAAAGCCTTCTTTCGCGCGCTCGGTGCCTTGGAGCTCGATCAAACTATCTGTGCCACCACTGGAGGAGCGGCTTGGGAAGCGAACTACGGGCCCAACAAAATCAGCACCGATCCCGAAGATCTCATCGAAGCGAAATACATCGTCCTCTGGGGGATCAACGTTCTCCGCAGCAATTCGCACCTCGCCCCGATTCTCAAAGCCGCTCGAAAACGGGGCGCAAAGATCTTGCACATAGACCCCTACCGCAATGAAACCTCCCGCTTCGCCGACGAGCATTGGCAAATCCGAGTCGGTACTGACGCCGCTCTTGCACTCGCTATTGGACGTGAGATTCTCGCCCAAGGCTGGGAGAATCGAGATTACTTGCAAGCGCACGCAAGCGGACTCGATGAATATCGCCAAGCCTGTGAACCTTGGACTCTCGAACGCGCTGCTCAATTCTGTGACATTCCACTCGCTTCCCTTCGAATCATGGTCGAAGCCTTCGCGAAAAGCGATCCGAGCTTCATCAAAGTCGGCTACGGAATGACCCGGAACGAAGGTGGCGGAAACGCCCTTCGCGCAATCACGCTTCTACCAGCTCTTCTCGGATCTTGGACCAAACTTGGCGGTGGAGCGGCACTTTCTACAAGTGGTGCTTTCCAATTGAATCGGCGCGAAATCACAGGTGAAAACCTGATCGCTCCGAATACCCGCCACGTCAATATGAACTGCCTAGCGTCCGAACTACTAGGCGCAAACACGAACTCTACGTCGAACGCGTCCGTCACTTCAAACAAGCAGCTCAGTGCAAAGGAAGTGATACGAAGTCTGATCGTGTTCAACAGCAATCCGGCTGCCGTCGCACCCGATTCGCGTCGCGTTCGCGAAGGTCTCGCGCGAGAAGATCTCTTTACGGTCGTCCTCGAGCACTTTCAAACCGACACGGCTGATTACGCGGATTACTTGCTCCCTGCAACGACGTTTCTTGAACACCCGGATGTCTATACATCCTACGGTCACTACTACTTGCAGTATGCTGATGCAGTTGTCGAGCCACGGGGCCAAGCTCGAACCAATCGTTGGATCTTCCAACAACTAGCTCACGCTATGAAAATCGATGCCCCCGCTTTGTACTGGGACGAAGCTACCCTCATCGACAAGATGCTCGCTTCTGAAAACCCATGGCTCAAAGGTATCGATCGCGAACAACTTGCATCGAAAAAGTCGATCAAACTGCAACTCCCCAAACCGTTCTTACCCTATGCAGATGGAAGCCACTTCCCAGATAAAAAAATTCGCTTCGCTCCTCCACCCGCCCAAATCGATTTTGAAGAGCAACCCTGCGATCAATATCCGCTGCGACTGATCTCTCCACCGGGTGACTTCGTGGTCAACACGACAATGGGAAACGTCCCTTCGATCCTTAAACTCGCCGGGGGCGAACCATCGGTGTTAATCCATCCCGCCGACGCTCAGAAGTACGGTATCGCCGCTTCGCAAACCACACGGATTACAAGTCGTTATGGTCAAATCGATCGCAAGACTATTGTTTCAGAAGATGCCAAGGAAGGGGTCGTGATATCCGTAGGGCAGTGGTGGCCGAAACTCAGTCCAGATCGCAAAAGTTTAAATGACTTAACGAGCGAACGTCTAACGGATCTCGGTGGAGGAAGTACGTTCGGGAATCCGGTCGTTCATATCGGTCCTGTTCGCTGATGAAGCTTGTACTTTGCTTTCCTTGATCCCAACACCAAATGAGTCAACAGGCGATCCACGAGGTCAACTCTTAAGAAGGGAACTCGTCGCAAGTTGCACTGTAGGGTTGCCTGCTGATTACCGAGTACAGTTTTGCAAAAGTTTATGGGGCGATGTAGGTGATGGTTCAGGGGTGAACGCTTGTTGGTGGTTGCTCAACATGTTAGCGAACCATCCATCGGTAAGCATCAACACTGTTGCTTGAACAGAATTTGCGAAGCGAATCTTCTCCCTTTTCCGATATGTAGTCCATCGATAATCGCTGCACCTTTTGATAATCCGCCGCGACTTCACACACCGGCCAATTGCTACCGTAGATCACCCGGTCCGCTCCAAAAGCATTCCAGACTACATCAAGCGTCGGACGGTAGAACTCTAAGTCATCCGGTGCCTTGCGACCTTCGCGCCCTGCCCCTTCGGCTAAAGCCGAGATCTTACAATAAACGTTCGATGACTTGGATGCAGCCACAATCGACTTCTTCCAACTCTCCGGTGGGGCCGCATCGGTGATCGCGACATTGCCGATGTGATTCAAGGCAATCGTCAAACCTGATACTCGCTTGGATAATTCAGCCGCTAAGTCCAAGACATCCGGACTGCCGTTCACGTCAGCAGTTATCCCTAAGTCTGCCATCAACTTGAATGAACCAAGCTCATTGCGGGTGAGCAGATCTCGCAGGCGATCCTCCCATATCCGAATACCACGATACAAAGGATTGGCGGCGAAACGTCGAAGCTGTTCTCCGAACTTGGCTACCGATGGATCTAAGCGACCGACGATCCCAACGATCCACGGATCATCTTTAGCCAAATCCAACAGCCATTGATTGTCTTCAATCCACTCGCTCGCTTCGACTATCACCGTCCCGGACACACGACGGTACTGTGGTAGTTGCCTCATGTCCTCCGGCATAACTTTTCGGTAAAGAGGGGAGTCCTTCGGTGGCCAAGGCACTCCGTGTGATCGAGTCGGATCATAGAAGTGGGTGTGGCAGTCGATGATCTCTAGATCTTTAATCTTGCCGACTTCAACTTTGTCCCCTTCCAGCTCGCCCCCTTCAGTATTACTTCCTTTGGGTTCCGCAGATATTCCGATCGAACGCATGCTGCCAGCTAAACAACTTGCAAGAGTCGCTTGGAGACCCAGATGCAATGCGTCACGCCGCGAAGGCTTGTTGGTAGCCGAAGCAGCACTCAACTCGGTTGCGCTTGGTGAGCTAGGCCCCGCTGAGCTACTTTCAATTCGATGTTCAGACATTCGCACCCTCATCCAGTTCGTGTTACGATACTCTTCGGATTTACTCTGCCGGTGACCGCCCCGATAATTGTACAGACCGGTTCTTAGCCGTTCCTCCCTCCTTCTGACGATTTGAATTAGGATCCAGAAAAAATGTCGAAATCTCTCCGTCGAAAAAACAAACCGATCATCTCGAAGCAGGCGTTCGTCCAAGCAGCCCTCGGTATGCTTGTAGGATTACCGCTAGGGCTAAATCTTGGGGTCGATGGATCCGCCTCTGTCGCTTATGCACAGGAGTCGAATCCCCTTAGCATTGCCCCTAAACAAAATTATGGGCCTGGTAACGGGGACTTCGTCGTCGGTCCTGAATATCGCATCGATCCGGATTTGAAGGATCAAGGGAAAGCGAAGGGAAAAACCTTTGAATTCAAAATGCCACTTGCGGACAGCAAGATATTTCAAGGTACGGATTCAACCTTGGATTCCAAGAAGGAAGTTCGCAAGGAACGCAAGATTTTCGTCTACATTCCAGCAGCTTACAAAGATGGCACCGCTGCTCCCCTCTTGGTCATGCACGATGGACCGAGCAATCTCGACTTGGTGAAAAACGCCCTCGATAATTTGACGGTCTCCAAAGACCCAAAACGTAAACTACCACCTTTCGTCGTCGTCAGTATTGAGAACGGCGGTAACGATGGAAAAGGTAGTCAACGAGGACTTGAATACGATACGATGTCCGATCGTTTGGCTCGATTCGTACACGAAGAAGTTTTGCCAGCCGTTGTGAATCATCCAGAGATCAAGAAAGCCTTTCCTAAGTTTGCAATCACCGATGATCCTTGGGGACGCGCAGCGATGGGATGCAGCTCCGGTGGCGCGGCTGCCCTCTCCATGGGTTGGTTCCGACCCGATCTGTTTCGCCGACTAATCACCTACTCGGGTACCTTCGTCGATCAACAAGATGATGACGCGCCAGAGGAGAGCAAGTTTCCTCTCGGCGCTTGGGAGTATCACTCAAGCATGAAGTTGATCGAAACAACCGAAAAGAAACCACTTCGGATTTTCACACACGTAGCGGATAAAGATCTGCGGGCGAATGATGCCGAAGAAACGTACCATAACTGGGTTATGGCTAACGAACGAACCGCGAAAGCACTCGCAGCCAAAGGCTACGATTATCGTTATGTTTTCACCCGAGATTCGAAACACTGTGATCGCCGTGTCTTCGAACATACTCTCGCCGACACCCTCGTATGGATGTGGGAAGGGTTCTAAACCAGAAGCCCTGTTGTGCTAGAAGGTGGTTAATTCCAAGGTAACTCCGCATCGTCGGAGTCACCTTGGGGATCCAAGTGCCCCGATCGATTGATCGCAAGCAGAATTCGAAATGTCACTATCAAGCTGACAATCAAACCACCGAGTCCAATCAGCGAGAGATCCTTGAGCCCCATCGGACCACCATTGATAAATAACAATGGTGGCACTTTCGATGAGAGCATGATCGATGAGCCGAGCAAAAGTGAGCTCGTCAACAATCCCAATACCAATCGATTGATCGATGGACTCAGTCCACGGTGAGATAAGTGGACGTCGAGTTTGCCGGACTGCACCAACTCCATCAAGTTGCTTATCTGGCCCGGTAGTTTCTCGATCAGTCCTTCGACTTCCACGTAGAGTCGTCTCAAGCGTCTGGCCTGTCGCCACGGGGACAGGCGACTCCTCCAGAGCCGCTTGAACATCGGCTCGATCACTTCTAATAAGCTGAAGGATGGGCTCGTCTGATTGATGGTCCCCTGCAAAGTTACGAGGGTCTTGATCAACATCCCAAGCTGACTCGGTAAAACGATTCGATGTCGATGCAAGATATCGGTTGCATCGTTCAAGGCTGACGCAAGATCGATTCGATCGATCGGTTGATTGCCATAAGTTGCAATCAAATCGGTTACGTCGTTTGAAAGCATCGATTCGTCAACACCCGCCGGGACTTTACCTACCCGCTTAATGATGGATGTCAGCAAAGCCGAATCCTTCAACGATAAAGCCCATAGCATCTCTTCGATGTTCTCTCGCAACAATTCATCGATGCGACCGACCATTCCGAAATCGAGCAACCCGACCGTTCCATCCGGTTCTACTAAAATGTTTCCCGGATGCGGGTCGGCATGATATAGACCCTTGACGAAAATCATCTCGACGTACAACTCAGCGATTTTCTTGGCAAGCGCTTCGCAATCCAAGTCAGGAAACTTTTGGCTGTTCTTTACATCATGAATGGACTCACCCTGAAGCAATCCCATCGTCAAGACGCGTGTGTTGGAGTGAGTCGGATAAGCCTTGGGAATCACTACTCCGGGGAAATGTTCGAGAGCTTGCCGCAGCATCATCAAGTTCGCTTGCTCTTGCGAAAAACTCAGCTCTCGTTTCAAGGATCGGGCTAACTGTGCGACGATCTCTCGCGGACGCCAAACAGCAAACTCTGGTAGGCTTTCTGCCAAAGATGCAAGCCCTGCTAGTACCTCAAGATCCTCGTGGATCTTAGGCCGGATATTCGCATGCTGCACTTTGACGACGACTTGAGTTCCATCGAGCAACTCAGCGCGGTGCGCTTGTCCAATCGATGCCGAAGCCATCGCTGTAGGTTCGATGAATGCATACAAAGACGCGATAGGTTTACCAAGGTCCGTCTCAATGGTCTGTTCGACTGAAGGAAACGGATCGGCTGGTACATTCGATTGCAGTAACTGCAACTCCGCCGCTAACTCGCTGCCGACAAGGTCAGGGCGAAGCGAGAGGACTTGACCAAGCTTGATAAACGTAGGGCCCAAATCCGTTAATGCCATCCTGACTCGGGCCGATCGCGTGTAACTCGATAGCGGCACACCTTGATCGTCCTTGATCCAATCGCGCACCACCTCCAAAGGAAGCCGGCTCAACCAATCCGCTAAGCCGTAGCGTCGAAGGATTGAGATGATCTCGCGCCAACGGCGAATGTTGCGATAGTAGCGAGGTAGCGAAGTGATTCTCATCGAGGTGGTGGGAATAGTGGTTGGGGTACTTGGTTCCCGCTACCCGGAACATTTCCCTGCGTTTGAAGTTTTTCGAGCATCGACTCCGCCGATGATTGAAATTTCTCAATATCAAGTTCTCCAATCACCTCGGAATTACCGACTTCTGGACTCTCCCATGTTTCGTCCGTCCAACGCACCTTGATAAGGTTTCCTTGATAGCGCAATTGCATCTCCGATACCGAAGGATAGAGCTGCTGGCGGAAAGCGTCTCCGCGTTGTGCCGGTAGGTCATGTTTCTGATAAAGCAATCGACCGGTACGAACGTCAACCAAGGCGATGCTTGTAAAATCCAAAGCCATCCCTCGTACGTTCGAAAGTGTTAGCCTTCGCAAAAAGACAGCGGCTGGAGATTCCCGGTTCTGACTCAATGGAAACATGAAATGCTTTACCGGTTGACTCGTAGTCCATGCCAGTGAGCCATCTTTGAGATTCACCGCGAACATTCTGCCCGCACAAGCAGCGACGGACGGATCGGTACGCATCTGTGGTGCGACGACCACTCGCTCAAGTTCCATTGAGCCCGCGTACGGTAACACGAGCGCAACGTCTCCAAAAACCTGCGCTGAAATACTGCTGAACTTTCCTTCAACCTCGACCTTCTGTACCACCTCGGTCCCCTTCCGAGCATCCCAGTACGTCATCGTACCGTCGGTTCGCAGAGCGATCGCGCCAATCTCGTCAGCAATCGCAAGTCGTGTATCAATGGTATGGTCAGCTTGTAGTAAAATTTCGCCACTCGAAGGCTCCACCAATCGCAACCGCATGCGGTTACCCGGATCAGTATTGCCTGTCCGCATCGGACTAAAAATCCAACGGTTGGCAACCGTTGCAATCGGAGCCCACCCCTCTTGTTCGGTGGCTACTTGTTCGGTGACTAACCCATCCCGCAAGTCGATCACTTGGATCTTGTTCGTCCCTGGGACGAATGCATACAGAACGTTCTCTTTGCGAACAAACGATGCGTTCTTGAACCCTTGCAACGCCCATTGACGCAGACCATTGAGGGGACTGTAGGAAACCAATTCATCGTTCGATTGCACGACCACTCCAGAATGCGAGATGGCCGCAATCTTGAATGCGCGTCGCTGCACTGGCATTCCCCAAGTGTTACGCTCAATGGTATTGCTGCGTCCCCGGCCTCGATCTACCGCCGAATCGATATTCTCATTGGCAAAGCTCAATGTCCACAACTGACCGTCTTGCTCGCTCCTTGTCGCATGGAACAAATCGATGGCGAACAACTGATCTTTCATCTCGACGACCAGTAAGCTCTCCAACGCATAAACCCTCGGAACCACCGTCCGGTCTGATCGAGTCACGTCAAGCAAATACTGCACATCCTCGCCGGTTGTGCGATTAAACAATTGAAGCAATCCTGAATGGAAGTAGACCTGCCACCCTTCAAAGGATGTTCCAATACGCTCCACTACGGGACACAGATGGGAAGATTCGTGAACGCCATCGAGACCTTCTTGTAAATTGCGTTGATCGAATGATGAAGTTACGACAACTTTCCCCTCAGGCCAGGATGCGACTCGGCTCGCAACTCCTTGGCGGGCTGCGAATCGTTCAAGCAGACTTGATTGCTCATTGAATCGCAATACTCCAGGCTGGTACCGGCCAGTGAACGACTTTGCTAGTTCGATAAAAGCATCGTTGTCTTGCCCAAGCTCCAGCCAGGCTTTCATCGGCCTCTCGCCTCGCAAGTAAATCGAAGCGCGTACGCGCTGCACTTCCTTGGTAAACGATTCTGTCCAACCGTTAGGTTGCAACTTGTTCGGCTTCGATGGAATCAAATACTCAGCATCGATCAAACTTCGATTTCCAAGCGTCTTGACGTATCGCAACCGAGCTTCGTCGGTGTAAGGTAATCCATCGAAATGCTGTAGCCGCAACCGCATTACACTCGGGTCGCGCGTGGCCTCCGGCGACAATCGCTCTTCGATGGCCTTGCCTAGCTTTTCCCAATCCTCAGGCTTGACCTTTTCCGCAGTCCTCGCAAGTCTCGCCGAAATCCAACTGTCTTCCTGGATCGACCAGCGATTGTTGACATCGACATCCTGGCTGTCGTTCATCTGATCGACACGGCGATGCATACGACCGTCGGATAACTCAAGCAGTTTCTCGAAAGCCTCGCTCCATCGCTCTTTTTGTTCCAATCCATGAATCACGATTCGCAGATACGAAGGAAGATCCATGTCGAAGGTCAACGCTTGATATTTTCGAACACGATCCACATAGCGATCGAAATCCGAACGCAAGGCGATCGATGCCGCTTTGACTAACGAGCGTTGGACGCTTCGGTCGTTCGGAGCACCCTCGAGCGCTTGCTCAAGATTCGTTAGTGCACCGTCGATGTTTCCGGACGCAAGATCCAACTCGCCTTGCTTTAGCAACGTCAAAGGTGTCTGGCCCGATCGCTTCAATTCATCGAGCAATTCCTGCTGGAATGGGTCTCGCAGCGAATAACAAGTCAATTCATAAGGGCTGGTGCTCAATAACTGATTGCCAACGACTGTCAGATTTCCCAACGCACGCTCTGTTCGTGTCGTCGAGAGGATGGCACCTTGGACCAAATCAATCTCCATCAACTGCTGTGTGGAAAGCGGAACGAATAGTTTGGAGTCTGACCGCACGCACTTACCGACCACTTGAGCTCCCCCCGGAAACGGAATCGGCGTCCAAGCGGGTTGGCCAGTCTTCAAGTCAATCCCGACGATCTCTTGGGCATAGACCAAAACTGCAACTTGATTCCACACGCCCGCGATAAATCGGAAGGTGGTGTTTTCTTCCAGCCCGATCTGCCATAACTCCGATCCATCGGCATTCGATACGCCATAGATTGCTGTACCGTTCGAAGGGGCGAAAACACTTACTCCATCTTGTGAGATCACGAAGGTGTTTAAAGGTCGAGACATCATCGGGTCTGTCTCTCGTACATCCATCCCGCCGACAAAATTAAATGCAGCTCCAGGGGTCAGAGATGCATTCAGTGGATAGCTTTTATTCCAAGCGAGTTCACGGCGATCGAGATCGTAGGCGACCAAGAATCCCGATAGCGTTGGGCATAGAACCAGCGATCCATCGATAGTGGGGGTCAAGCCAAAGGATTTGCGTTGAGGATCAAGTGAAATCGTTGTCCCTTGATTCGCCGCTAAAGGTTGCTTCCATCGCATTTTACCTGTCGCTGGAACCAGAGAAATCAAATAAACCTCTCCATTGATCTCAGCAATCACCAGCAACTCGGTCTGCGTTGGCAACGGTGCTCCTAGAAACAACGCTCCAGTTAATTCCGGCGCACTCGAGGTCGATACACCCCCACACTCCCAAAGCAACTTTCCTTCTTCAGGCAAACTCCAAGCCTGCAAAACGTTGTTCGTTCTAATCATCTTGCCACGGCCCAATTGGCCATTCTGACCAACCGCAAAACTCTCACCAACCTCCAATGCAGAAGTTTCGCTGACGCTGTATATCCGTTCGTTGTCCACAGATATCTGGCTTGTCGTGAAATCCCCCCACACTCGCCGCACCAAATAATCAGGTGCAGGTAGACCCAACGAATAGCCATCGCGTTCTTGAGAGTTCTCGAACGAGAACCCAAGTGGTGTACCGCTAAAGACGATCGGCCAGCGGATCTTTCCGCTGCGTGTATCGATGGCCAAGATGCGCTGATCGTACGATGGGATCAGCACTAAACCATTTCCCGTAGCGATAGGGACTCTCGTCGGAATCACATGCGACTTCCTTTCAGAAATCTGCTTGCGCATTGTTCGTTCAAGATTCTCCTTGTGCTGTGTTGATTCATGCAAATCCACCAGCCATCGCAAAATTGGAACGGGCCGCCCACCGAGCGTGTTGGCATTCCTGTCCATTTGCCCACCCTCGAACATCGGCCATCGCACACTGCGAACCACTCGCTTGATCGGTTCCTTAGATACCGACTCCAAAATGGATTCCGCAGTGGTCTTATCATTCCAACCAATCTTCGCACCATCCCAGTCAACAGAGACATTAGGGAAGTATTCCCGAACGCGTTCCAAGAATCGCAATGCATCCGGTTGGGGAACAACCGCAGATTTCGTAGCAAGGGCTAAGACTCCAAGGGATGGGCCGAACCGTTCACGCGCTCTTGGTTGATCGACAAGTCGCTCCAATGTCGCTGCCGCAGTTGCAACTGACCCATTCGCGATGTCCCGATTCGAGAGCAATAACCCTGCATCGAGTCCAGCTTCGGTAAAGCTATAGCGACTCGCGACCTGACGAAGTAATCCAGCGTCCTCTTGTTCGATGGCGTTCTCAAGCAACTGACGGGCACGAACTCCGTAACGCAATTCGACCGATTGTTGAGCTTCTTTCGGAAGCGATTCAAGCAATCGCTTCGCCTCGCCTAGAATTGTTCCCGATCCTTCCTTACCTCGCGCACCGAGAGGCATGAAGTAGTCTTCGCCAAGCCCCTGTTCGCCAGCTTGATCTTCAAGACCAAGGAGTTGCCCCAATGCCACTACGGCTTCGCCCCACTGCTCCTTGGATATCGATTCCTGAGCGTCACCTAGCAGTACCTCGATTTCTCGAGGTGCCGTCATCAACAACCCTTCCGGCATCGAAAAGCGGCTTTGGAAACCTTGTGCAAATGCAGTCCAAGGAGCACAAATTGCAGCGAGCAGAACCCCGGATCGCCAAAGGCTTGCGACAGGGAAGTGGCAAAGCGTTCGTGATGAAGATTTCGATGGGATTCGCAGACTAGGTACATCTCGTCGCACAGACATGGATAGCCCCGGTAATTTCCTGGGAATGGTCAGTCGGTCAGCAAAGCAGCGGTCAGCGTGGTCGGCGCAAGCCGGCGCGAGAGCTGCATCACTATCAGTGTACCGGAAAACCGACCCTTTTCGCAGTTCCCACCCCAATTTCCACGCAGTACTGACAGCTGAGTATCCAACACCTTGGTATTTAGATGCTAGCGGTGCGGCGCAAGACGCCCGGTGGGTCAATGTTAGCGGTGCGGCGCAAGACGCCCGGTGGGTCAATGTTAGCGGTGCGGCGCAAGACGCCCGGTGTTTTGTGTACCCGGATCAATTCCATCCGAACGTCGCACCGCATGCATTGGAAGCGGAATGGCGCGAGCCATCCGGTGATTCGTGCGCGTCCCAACACCGGGCTGTTTGTGTTACCGGGCCGCGTGCTTTCTAAGGCACGCTCAATCCATCATGCCGACTCTGAATCCAACTCTTGACCTCGGGTAGACGCCCATAAGCGTACGCTA
>Ga0208225_1000159_pt1 | contig 18310 bp, 15 predicted proteins | sample LakMenEpi15Jun10_FD_150701 | JGI IMG/M metagenome (GOLD analysis project Ga0208225, IMG submission 150701) | Freshwater microbial communities from Lake Mendota, WI - 15JUN2010 deep hole epilimnion (SPAdes) | ecosystem: Environmental > Aquatic > Freshwater > Lake > Epilimnion/Euphotic zone ... | reverse complement strand
TATCTTCGCGATGGGTGGTGCAGGTATTGCCGCTTGGAAGCGTCGTCGCAAGGCAGTCGCGCAAGCGTAGTTCGGTTAACTGGGCTGCTACCGGTCTGATGCTCTTTTTTTGAAACACAAAGACACGGAGGCACAGAGAGGGAGGAGGGGAAGGGAAGAGTTGGGGTGGGGGGCCAATTGTGGCGTGGGATTCTTATCCCGCGTGCGCGACCTATTGAGAATTACTGGTGGGTCGGAGCTTATCCTCATGCAGCATGGCGGGCTGGAACTCCACCCCACGATAAAGCCACCCTACGATAGAGCCACACAAAGATTGAGCTACCTAACGAGTTCACGCAACGAGAGTTCACTCCACGCATCGCGCTCATGTTGTTCTGCATCGTGTTGCTGAGCCTCGGCCAATTCTCTGGGATGTCCCTTTCCGCCGAATCGAACTGCCAACGCCAGGTCCATCCGAGCGAGGGCGAGGAATTTGTGGGGCAGTGAGCTGTTCGTAGCAGGTGTAGGTCACCATCACAAATCGACGTTCATCCTCGGGCGTCAGCACCGTTGCGGCATCGCCGCAGAATTGTAAAAATCGCTTTTCCAGTCAATTGGTTTACATCGCATTTCCCTGTTCATTCACTGCGATGCATTCCTGGAAAACGTCCGATAAAATGAAGCTCTTTACGAATCGAAACAATCGCAGGGCGATTCATTCCAAGTGCGGAGATCGTAGCTCGTCCGGAGGGCGTCAAACCTTCGAACTCGAACTCATCATTAAGGCGGAAGTGGTCTGACCAAGTTTTTTCACGGGGATGAAACAGGCTGACCTGCGATTTGGATTTGGGGTCGATCGCAGTCATCCTTGCTCATTTGCGGAGCGAGCAGGTCACGCAAGCAAGTGCAAGATTTGCTGCATGCGTATCGCCGCCTTCCCGTCTTGGAACGATGTGATCGATGTGAAATGTTGCTTCTTGTGAATTTTGGGGAAGCAGGCAGTACTCACAGGCATCATGGGCTCTGTCACGCACCTCCTGAGCTAACTGCGTTGGGATATGTGGACTCAATTTCTACTTCCTCGACGCACGTTCGGCTCGCAGTTTTAGCAATGTGAGCATGTCAACGAGTTCACACAGTGCATCAGCCTCACCCCGCTCTGCCTCGGCCAACCCTCCAGATTGATCTTGCTGGTCGAGTAACGCTGTGAGCCGTGCATCGAGTGCTGGCGGAAGGGTAAAGCGTGTCCAGTCGTCGGGCAAATCCACTTCGATCGTTACGGAGCTCATTATTCACCTCAATTTTGTTGTCTATTGTAACTCTATGCGATAACCCTAGTACCAATTGGATGATTCCTGGCAGATTTCAAGTATAGCTTGTCAACTTGTTTCATCGCAGAAAAAGTCCAAAGTTGAACTGTCAAGCAATCCATGGCAGTTAACTGGTACTGAACTGTTAAGAGTTGTTTAACAGTTCCGAGCCTCGGCTCTTCGACCAGTTTACTGACTGCTTCTTCGACCTCGACCGCGTTCAACCTTTCGCTCCATCAATGGGTGGCTGTGAAAAATGTACTTGAGGCGTGGATGCGTGTTGCCTGCAAGCTGCTACAAACGTACAACGTAAAGCTCAAAGGAACAAGCAGGGATTGAAGATGGGGAAGTTTGGCGACCGAATTCGTGAACTCCGAAAGGCGAAAGGCTATTCTCTCAGGCAGCTAGCGCCTTTGGTCGGAGTGGGATTTTCGTATTTGAGCAAAGTGGAGAATGACAAACTTGATTTCGCGGGGACAGCATCGGTGTCATTGATTCACCGACTGGCAGACTTCTTGGAGGGGGACGAGGAGGAGTTGTTACTTCTTGCCCATCATGTTCCGAAGCGTATTGTCGATCGCATCATAGAGCAGCCAGGGGTCTTTCGTGCGTTGGCTTCGCTGAACGCGGAGGAGCTCGAGCGAGTCGCAGAGAAAGCAGTGACTTACGGAAGGTCAACAGGTAAGCATTTCAAGTAACACTGTTGCAGCGTAGAGCAAGGGGGGAATTGAAACACGGAGACGCAGAGAGGGAGGGAAGAGTTGGGGGTAGGGAGAGTGGGTGCTTGCTGTGTACTCGTTACTGGCTTCGACTCGATGTCGTGAGAATTCTGTGGGATTAACGCCTCGATTTTGTGATGGCGTAAGCTACGAGTCCGCTTGCGATGACCGCGAGACTCCAAGCGAGTGGGACGGGGTCTGCGGTGATGAGCACAAAGATCCAGCCAATTGCCGCAATAAAGCTTGGGATGGGATACAACCACATGCGAAATGGGAGCCGAATTTCCGGGCGAGATGTTCGCACGAGATGTAGGGCGAGGATTTGCCCTAGAAATTGAACTACGATCCGAACGCACACCGCAGCGCTGATGACGGTCGAGAGCTCCAGGAAACAGAAAGCGGACGTTAGGATGGCTAAGGCAAGTAGGGAGACCCAAGGGTAGTTACCTGTTGGGTGAAGTCTCGCAAACGCAGGAAAGAAGTCTCCTTGTTTCGCCGCTGCATAGGGGATTCGTGAATAGCCTAACGTGATGGAGAACATACACGCAAGGGCGGTCCAAAGAATCAGCCAAGTGAACGGCACTGCCCAGGATCGCCCATAAAGCGTTTCCATAAAATCGGCGGCGATGTTTTTTGAAACCATCGCTTGCTCCCATGGGACCACGCCGATAATACTCAAATTCATTGCCATGTAGATAAGGGCGATGATGATGACGGAGCCGATGACCGCTCGCGGGATGGTTTTTGCAGGGGTTCGGATTTCGTCACCGAGGTGACAGACATTGTAGTATCCAAGGTAATCGTAGATGGCGATGAGCATCGCAGCACCTAGCCCAGATGCGAATGAAGCATCGAGACGGAATGCGTTATGAGGGAACTGAATCTTGTTCCAATCCATGTTCGACCAACCGCAAACTATGACGATCAGGACGGTAAGGATCGTTCCGCAGGTCATGAGCAATGCGATCGATCCAATACTGTGAATGCGTCGGCAGAGTAAAAAGGTGATGAAGGCGATTGCGAGGACTGCGAGCCAACGAGAGCCGCCAGGGATGTTGTTGCAAAGGTTGGTCAACTGGGGAGCTGCGTATTCAAGATAGTTCAGTGCTCCGATATATCCGGAAGCCATCTCCATCGCGCCGCTGACCATGAATTGCCAGATGAAAAGGAATGGCAATATTCGTCCCCAACGGTATTCGTGGAAGACTTGTTTCAGAAAGTGATAAGTGCCACCGCTACCTGGCATCGCCGCACCAAGTTCGCTCCATACAAGACCATCGCATAGGACAACGATGGCGGCGAGCACCCAAGCAATCATAGCTTGAGGACCGTTCATGGCGGCGATGAACGCAGGGATGGTGATGAAGGGGCCAATGCCAACCATGTTCGCGATGTTCAAGCCGGTGGCGTGGAGGAGGCCAAGGCCTCGGTCGAGTTTTTCGTGGTGTGAGTCAGGCATGGGAGGGGGGGGGAAACACTGAGGCACGGAGGCACAGAGAAGAAGAGGCTTTGGGGGTTAGGACGGAGGCTCCGTGTACTCTGTGTCTCCGTGTTTCCAAAGTCCGCGCAATGGATGGCGCGCGGTCTGATACTTTTTTTTGAAACACAGAGACACGGAGGCACAGAGAGAAGGGGAGGGAAGGCAAGAGGGAGTGGGGACTGGGTTATTTGACGAGTAGTTGTTCGAGGGTTTCGATCAAGAGTGGTTCGACGGAAGGATCGACGCTGCTGGAGGTCGGGAGTGTTTCGTAACCACCCTGAGCGTAAGAGACTTCTGTCCCAATGTAGCCCGGCCCATAATCTCCATACGCGGCCATCATGACTTGTAGGTCTTGTCGCATCCCTTTGGCGGCGAGCTGGTATTCGACGAACAGTTCTCCGGGCATGTGTAAAACGCGCGCGTTGCCAATGGACAAACAACTGATATCGATAGTTTGCCCTTCTTTCATGCGACGAAGAAATGCGAGCTGATCGGCGAAGGAAATGGTCCCTTTCGGTGGGGTACTTTTAAGTTTTTGCAATAAGTCTTCTTCGTTCAAATGCCGCGCGACCGGGAGGGTAATGGATTTTTTGGTCCATTGAACCATCGAGGGGTCGAGTGGAAATCGCAAGGTGTTTTGTTCGGCAAGTCGCATGCCATCGGCAAGCCGGTTTGCAAGAATCATTCGGTTCGGTTCGGCGCCGTCGTTGTATTTACCGGCGGTGATGTTTCCGCCAGCTCCATTGAAATGGACATGCAATGTATTATTGCGATCTTGGCCGCGAATAAACCTGGCAATACCTGGGAAGTCCGGGCTGGGGACTCCTCGCATGTAGTAGCTTTGCGGGTGACAAGCGTAGTAGCTGAGCATGGCGATCGGCTGTTCGCCATTCCAGAAACTCAGGAGCGAGACATTCGGGTCGATGAGACCTTCTGGTTCACCGCGAATTGCGGGGTCTTTGGTGGAGCTGGTTCGCGTGGCGCGAATTTTCCCGTCGGGGCCTGCGATTCTTCGTTGGCTTGCGACCTCCTTCACTTCTGCGTTTCCAACTCCGTAGTGGGTAATTTCGGTGGCTTTGGAGATGGCTTCTGCAATCGCTTTCGCGGTTCGTTCGATGACTTGTCTGTGAAATTCACCATCGAAGCGAGAGTAACCTTGGATTGCGAGTTCACGGATGATTTGCTCGGCGGTGAAATCGCATGCGGGTGCATCGTGCTGGTGGAGTGTATGGACTGCAACGCGGTCTTTGGTTGTACCGGCAGCCTCTGCTAGGGCTTGTCGGAAAGCATCGTGACCGCCATTAGCGATACCGATCCAATCGACGGCGCACAGGACAATGGGTTGATCAGCGCCGAGCAGGACGATACCGCGCGAACGGAGGGTCAGATCGTCGATTCGGCGGACTGGTTGATAAGCCATCGCTGAACCGATTGAGGGAGTGGCATCGACATCAAAGAGAGCGATGCGCATTTTGTTTTCGGATGCTGGTGTTTGGCCGCGTAGATGCTGGTCGGTCGAGAGCAACGCGAGAAACGCCAGCAATGGGAGGATGTATCGCATGATCGGGTTTTGATTGATTTGTATTGAATGGATTCGGGTTTGATAAATTCAGGTTTGATAGATTTAAGGGGATGTTGCTGAGGTTAGGTGTGAATCAAGAGCCATCGTTGAGAGGTTGCGAGGAACGGAGGTAAGCGAAGAGGTCTCGCAGAGCTATGTCGTCGAGTTTATCGAGTAAGCCTTCGGGCATGAGGGAAAGGATTTGTGGTTCGAGTTGTTCGATATCTTCGCGTTGAAGGGTCACGGATTGACCATCGGTGTTGCGCAAGACGATTTGATCAGGCTGGTCGCTTTCGACGAAGCCGGAGAGAACTAGTGAATCGGAGGTGAGGATACGAACCATTTGGTATCCTTCGCGAATCTCGAGACTTGGGCCGACGATATTTCGCAGAAGGGTTTCGAGTTGATCGCGTTGGTAACCGGTAAGGTCTGGTCCGACGGTTCCTGGGTCATCGAAGAGTTGATGGCATCTACCACAGAGTTCGCGATAGAGTTTTTTGCCACGGTATGGGTCGCCGTTACCTTCGAGGATGCGCTGAGCGAGCGCTTTGGTTTTTTCGGTGGCGGTGGTCAAGTCGATAGAAGCGAACTGCGGATAGAGCTCGTTGAGTTTTCTTTGGATAGCTTCATCGGGGTGCAATCGCATCGTGCGAATCGACTCGGGTGGTATTTGGTCGGATGAGACTTTGCCGTCGGCAACTGCATTGAGCCAAAGGTTCGTATTGTTCGGGCGGCTTGCGAGGACCGTCCCTGCGGCGGGGTAGAGTTCGGGTGGTAAAGACTTCCACCACAGGATTATTTTTTCGGGGACGGAGGGGGTGTCGAAGTTAGCTAAGGCGCTGATAACGGCGACGCGTATGGAGGATTTCGTTTTGGAATCGTTTGCAACGGCCAGAAGAGCGTCTAGGATCGCGGGGTATTTCGGTGCATCGTTGAGTTCCCCGGCGAGGCGAGCGAGTTGGATTCTGGTTTGCTCGGGGGTATTCGGGTCGGTGATTCGTTGTGCAGCGAGGTTAAAAGCGGCGGGGTCACCGCGTCGGACTTGGAGGGTCAAAGGAGGGGAACCGAGGTTTGCCATCGCATCGATGAGTTGATCGGGCACCCCTGCGAGACTTTTGCCAACAAAGGCTGCTTCGAAGGCTTCTTGGCAAGCCGAGGTAGCTTGTTCTTTGAGCGGATCGGGAAGAGCAGCGATGGTTTGAAAGACAGTCGTGGTAGCTTGATAAGCTTCTTTCGATCCGATGTTTGCCCATCGGCGGACGAGGTTTGGAAAGAGGGTTTTTCGAGCGATATCGTTGTTCCAAAGAGAGGAGTTTGCGAGGAGGGTTTGTGTGATGGCTTCGAAGTTCGAAGCGTGGTGTTCGATAGCCCACCAGAGCAGCAGGGGAAAGAATGGGTCGAGGGAGGCCACGTTTCGCGTAAGGAGTTGCTCGGCGACGAGCATCGATTCGTTTGCTCTTAGACGTCGGATAGAGCAAGCGATTTGGCAGAGGGTGTGCGGGTCGGTTTCGCGGTTGGCGAGAAGTTTTAACGCTTCGAGCCAATCGGCGTCGATGAGGTTGTCATCGCAAGCGAGTCGAACAGCCCATGTTCGGACGGCTGGATTCGGGTGGTTTAGCAGAGCGGCGGCAGTTAGGTTTGATGTGGTGAGGCTTGTTGGGGTGAGGCTTGATGGGGGGGATGTAAGATCAGGTGAGGATTGGAGTCGGTGTGGGATGGTATCCGGGATAGCACCTAGGGCGTGCAGGGCCCAGAGGGCTTCGAGTTGCGCGGTCTTGTTCGGCGCATTGAGTTGTTCGATCAATGCCGGGACGGCTTGGGCTCGCAGCGGGTGTTTTGAGAGAAGTGTTCGGGCGTTCCATCGATGCCAGCGGTAGGGGTGATTGAGTTCTTTCAGGAGAGCTTGGAGGGATTGCTCGGTATCACCGTGTAGGGACTCTGGGTTCCAGTTTTCAGTGATAGCAGGTTGTGTTTTTGGTGGAGAGAGTCGAAAGACACGACCTCGATCTCGGTCGAGTCGGCCTTCGAAGGCATACAGGTGGGCGACGACGGAGTCATACCAATCGCAGACGAAAGCGGTGCCAAGTGGACCATCGGAGATTGCTACGGGGCGAAACCATTTATCGGAGCTTGTGACCGTATCGGCGATGTCTTTGGTTTTGTAGGTGGAGCCGACGGGTTCAAGTTCGGTTTGGATCAATTTTCCGTGGAGTGGGTCGATTGCAAGCATGCTTCGTGGCAGTGCATCGGCTAGAGCGGTCGATTCGGTGATGAGCATCGCGTGGGTGAAACGTTGGATGGGATCATGGAGCATCGGTAGCAAGTAGCCGTAGCTATGTGGATTCGAGAGGCTACCGTGTTTGGAGAATCCTTTGCGGTAGTAGCCACCTTGGTAGTAGTGGAATCCTCGCGTATCTCCGCCGTTGTGGCCGGAGAAGATTTCACCTTGGTCGTCGAAAGCTACACCGAAAGCGTTCCCACCACCTTCAGCGAAGACTTCGTATTGGCGAGTTTGAGGGTGGTACCGCCAGATCGCTTGTCCGAGGCTTTGGATTGGCTTTTCGGCGGATCCGTAGGGGCGTATTGCTCCGCTGACCGTGGAGCCTTGAGCGCCGTAGAGCCATCCATCGGGGCCGAGTGTGAGGCTATTGACGACAGAGTGGGTATCTTCGAGTCCGAATCCTTCGAGGTGAATTTGTGGAGGTGCATCTGCGCGAAGATCGTTGTCGGAATCTTCGTAGTAGAGGAGGTAAGGAGGGTTTAGTACCCACGCGCCGTTTGGGACGGGGGCGACGGCGGTGGCGATGTTTAGGCCATCGACGAAGACGTGATGAGATTCGTAGTTGCCGTCTTGATCTTTGTCTTCGTGCACGGAGATTCGGTCACGGCCTATGAGTCCGCCGGCTCCTGGTGGTTTGGGGATCGCATCGTAGACGACACGCCAGTGGCGGTCTTTGCTCAGAACTCGCAATCCTTCAGGGTTTGGGTATTGGCGGTATTCGATCAGCCAGAGTCTTCCGTGGCTATCGAAGGAGGTTTGCAAGGGTTGAGTGATCAGTGGTTCGCTCAGGAGCAGATCCCATTGCAAGTTGTTGTTGACTTGAAAAGTTTTCTCTGCGAGGGCGGGTTCGACGGCCGGCTCGTTGGCGGTGTCTTCGGGAGTTTGCGAAAGGGCCAGAGATGTGCAGCAGAGCCAGGCGAGGAAAGTGAGGGGCAGACGCATGATAGTGGAGAGTTGATAGTGGAGAGTGGAGAGTTGATAGTTGATGGTGGAGAGTGGATGGGGGGGAGTTTATTGGGGAGGGAAGACGAGGATTTCGGCGATTTTGGGGCGAGCTTGGTGGTCTTTGTAGTTGGGGTTTGGGAGGGTAGTAAGGCGCACGTAGCGGGCGGTGAATTGTTTGTTGGGGAATTCCTTGGTGGCGCGATCTTCCGCAGGGATTTGATTTGCCGAGTGTTCGTATGCGGGTTGGAAGGTGTTGTTTTCGGAGGCGTCTGCGAAGGGGAACCAAGTTTGTTTATCGGAGGATGTTTCGATGCGGTATCGGTAGGGGATTTGTGCGTCGAGGTCTTCTTTGGCGGGGATCCATCGGATGGTTTCGATGGGTTCGGATTGATTTAGATCGACGATGATCCATTGTGGGGAGAGTCCGTTAGGAAACCATTTTACATACCAATCGTCGTTGCCGCCGTAATTTCCGTCGACAGCTTTCGCTGCCCGCATGAAGCACTCGAGGTTGCTTCCTTCGGGGAGTGGCGTGGAGCATTCGGTAGGTTTGCCGAGGGCGAGGTTTTTCTTTGTATTTGATTCGGTTTGTGTGGGTTTACCGAGGTTCCAGTAGCCGGTGAAGAATTCATCGGCACCGATTTGGAAGTAGGGGCGAAAGAGGATCTCTTTGCCGTTGGCATCGGTGGCTTTAGCATCAGTAGCTTTAGCATCAGTGGCTTTAGAGTAGGTGACTTTGGAGTCGAGAAGTTTTGAGTTTTCGGGGATGGGTTTCAACCAGGATTGGAGTGCTTTGTGGTCATTGCGTTCGAAAGGGAGTTCGATTTGTGCGCGATGGTCATTGGCACCGACGCCTGCGAGTACCAAAGGGCCTTGGACAAAGGCGACTTGGTTCGGATCATCGGGCATGGGGTAGAGTTGTAGGGTGTATGGAAAGTGATAAGAGATGGTATCGCCTTGTTTCCAGTTGCGGCGGATGGAGTAAAACGATCCCGGGGTAAGGGGTTCATCGATCGGTACGTTATTGACGCTTAAGGTTGCTTGTTCTGAGCACCAGTTTGGGATACGAATCGCGAGGGTGAATTCGTTTCCATAAATTGCTTTAGGATTGAGTTCTTCGATTGAGATAGAGCCTTGGGGATTAAATGGAAATTCGGTGTTGTGTTGAAGAGTGAGTCCGAGTGCATCGAAGTGTGCTTTGGAGGGGATGAAGAGTTGGACTCGCACTTGGTCGTTTTGGGACGCATAGATCAAAGCGGTAGATCGAGGCGGGTTTTCCAGTCCGGTACCGTTGCAGCAGTAGCAGCCTAGTTCATTGGAGCGGAAGTCTTTCACCGAGTTTGAGCCGAGTGGTTGGTAATAGGTTTTCCATCCGCTTTTGGGGTCTTGGCTACCGAGTATTGCGTTGAACAACGAGCGTTCGTAGTAGTCGATATATTTCGGGTTGCCGGTGAGTTGGTAGAGGCTGCGAGTGACTTTGAGCAAGTTGTAGCTGACGCATGTTTCTTGGGGCATGCGCAGCGATGTGTTTGCCAGTTTGCCGATTGCGGGCATTCCTTCGTGGACGCTGGTTCCTCCGGTGGCGTACGTTTTCGCACCTTTGCCGCAGACGTTTTCCCAGAAGTTCTCGCAAGCTTGGCGATGAAAATCCGATTGGCTGACTTGGGCAACGCGAGCGGCGCCGACCATTTTTGCAAGGAGTGTATTAGCGTGTTCGTTGTAGTCTTGGCCATCGGCAAAGGGTTTGAGGATCCGTTCGGGTTGTTCCCATTGCATAGCAAGTTTGTGAATTGAATCATTGCCGGTGAGTTCATAGAGATTTTCGAGGGCTTCGGTCATCCCGCCGTATTCGACTTGTTTTACTTTTGCGAACTCGTCGCCGTAGTCTTGAACGCGTTTTTCGATCCACTCTACAAGGTTGACAGCGATGCTCAAAGCGCGTTCGCTCTGAGCGAACTTGTGCGCTGCGATGAGGGCTTCGAGAAGTTTATGCATGCGGTACCAGACAACACCGTCGAGTCTGTTCGGTTCGAATTCGATCTCTGGTGAAGCGAAGAGGTATTTGCCGCCGAGCGCTTGTTGGCATTTTGCGAGTTCATCGATGATCAAGTGGACTTGGGGTAGAAGTTCTTTATCGTGGAGGGATTGCAGGGAGAGAGCGGATAAGTAGTGGGCTTCGAAGAATCCTGGGAAGGGGCCGTGTGGTTCGGGAGCGGCCCAGCCGCCGAGTGGTTTTGCGTTGCCGGTGGCGAGTTTGGCTTGGATGCGAAAGGCCAGCAGAGCTCGCTCGGGGCCGATCGAGTCGAGGACTTTGCGGTTGATCTGGAGGCTTTCGTAGATTGGTCCGCTGGGCAAGAGTTGCACATTGGTGGGTTGCGGCTCGATCCACGCATTGGGAGAGGTTTGGTAAGCGATAAGTTTGCTGCTGAGGAAGGGGAGCAGGGATAGGATGGAGAGGAGGGGGAGGGTGCAGCGGCGAATCGCAGAGAGCGTGAGAATTGTGTTTCGGGTCATGATGGGTTTGCGGTGCGGTGGTTTGATTTCGGGGGGGCGATACGTTCTAATCGATCGCAGGTTTTGGCGTGGATGATTCGGGGCATTTTATCAGTTTGCGCGGTATTGATTTTCATAGTGTTGAATTTCATGGTGTTGATTTTAACCGTGTTGGTTTTCATGGCGCTTGGTTTGTTGGGGGGTGGGATATGAAGAAGTCGATTGTTGGGGTAGCCGTACGATTGTCGATGATTTTTGCGATGGGAGTATGGACTTCGTCGTTGGAATTGCGAGGCGCGGAGCAAGTCGAACCAGCCGAGCAGGCTGGTGGTGTGAGTCGTGCTTTGAAGGGTCAGACGCAGGTGGGTGGGTATCGGATAGAGCTCGTTGGGATTGGGGAGTTGGATGGGAGTCAGGGGGTAACGAGGCTTCGACCTGAATTTGTGAAGGGGATGTTCGGTGCGAATGGAGCGCGAGCGGGCGGTGAGGGTTTTGGTGGGGCATTTGTGATGCCCAATCAGGGGATTGCGCTCAAGGTCACGGACTTGGAGGAGGGGAAGGGTAAGAAGGGAGAACTGTTGTTTGAGATGGGGAGTGCTGTTGAGCTTGTCGAGTTCAATGGTTCGGTCAGTGCATCGAAGGACATGGGGCCCATCGCGCGTTCTTGGCCTAGCTTTGATAAGCAGTTTGCAGGGTGTAGTGCCGTGTATGTGAATCGCAAGAAGGGGATAGAGACCGATTTTCGTGAGTTGAGTGGGGAGTTGAGGGTAACACCGGGCCGAAGGACTTCGGTGGAGTTCAAGGTGGGGCGCAAGAAGGGGAATCAGAAGAAGCGAGTGGAGGGTGAGGAGTTTGCGCTTGAGTCGATAGAGGTTGGCCCGCAGGGGGTAGAGGTTGTGGTTCGCTTTCCGTTACCGAAGCGGATGGAGCAGCTTAATGATCCGATTGCGATGATGCAGATGCTCAGTCAGGGTGGCGAGCAGGTGGAGTTAGAAGATTCCGAGGGGGAGCGATTGGTTCCGAGTGGGACGCAGGGTTCGAGTGGGATGCAGGGTGGTGAGGGGATTCAAGGAATGAATGGATTCAGTGGTGGGAGTTTTTCATTCAGTGGTAATTCCGCTGGTGGCTTTTCGTTCCAGAGCAATTTTCAGGGGCAGGTCGTAGGGAATGGTGGCGGTGCTGGTGCAGGTAATCAAGCTGGTGGTGGGAAGCGGTTGAGTTTCCGATTCGATCCGTTAGTGGAGGGGCGAGAGATTCGCTTGGTGCGAGTGATTCGAGAGGAGAGGACGGGGGATACGGAGGTGATTCCGTTCAAGATTATTCCCGAGGAATTAGATCAACCTAAAGAGTAGGGATGCGAGCGAAGAATTGGGTTGGTTGGTGGGGGTGGCGAGTAGGGGGGTGTGGGTGAGTTACGATTTCGCACCTTTGGGTGGAGGGGAGAAAGTCCACATGGCGAGTCCGATCAGGAGGGTTGGTACGAGGAGAACCCAGGCTCCGAGGGCGACTCGTTGGGATTGGATTTGGGTGAAGGGGATTTTGCCGAGTTTATCGTTGTAGGGTTGGTTGTTGAGGGTTTGATCGGTTAGGGATGTTTGGGGAGCGGAGGGGTCGGTGGTAGAAGCGGCGGTCGCGGCCAGGAGGCCGGGAGTTGGTGCATCTGCTGAGCCGTTTGTTTGTGGGTTCAAGCCGGTCAATTGTCCATTTAGGCTGGGGGGAGTATCGGGGGCGTTTGGTGGGAGGGTTGGGAATTTTACGACGCCCAGAGCGGGGAGTAGCAGAGCGAGGCTGAAGGAGGCGCAGATGAGGATCAAGCCGGCGAATTTCATTCTGAAGCCTTTTATGGGGTGAGACGTGGGTGTGATTTTCGAGTGGGATTTTCGTGATGATGTGAAATCTAGAGAGTGAAATCTAGTGAAAGAGGGTGGAATAGGACTAGAGCGAAAGGGGCTTTGGCGGTGCAGGAAACGAGAAGTGGGGTTAAAATCTCGTCAAATTGGGGAATGGGTGGGGGAAATTTTTTTGGCGGTGTAGACCGATAGAACAGCTTAGCCATGGCATTAGATCCGAATCATTACATCAATCGGGAATTGAGTTGGTTGGAGTTTAATCAGCGGGTGTTGGACCAAGCGCAGTACGCGAAGGTGCCCGTGTTGGAGAGGCTGAAGTTTCTAGCGATTACAGCTAGCAACATGGATGAGTTTTTCATGGTGCGGGTCGGCGGGTTGCAGTTGCAGCAAGCGCAAGGGATAGACACAGCGGATCCGAGTGGGATGAGTGTCTCGGAGCAATTGACGGCGGTGTATGCGAGGGTGGCTCAGATCATTCGCGATCAATACGATTGCTTTTTGAATGCGATTGAGCCGAATTTGACGCAGGAGGGGTTGGAGCGGGTAGTTGCATCAACGGCCAGTGCGCGGAGTCGCGAGTCGATGCGGCGATTTTTTGAAGAGGAAGTCTATCCGGTGATTTCGCCGATGGATCTGGATCCTGACGCACCATTTCCGTTGTTATCGAATCTTGGGTTTTACCTTTGCGTGAGGATGGCCAGTGGGGATGCCGATCAGCCCCATCGTTTTGCGTTTATCCCGTTAGGTAAATCTTTATCGCGGTTTGTTACGTTGCCTAGCGATCGGGGGTATTCGTATGCGTTGCTGGAGGATGTGATCAGTCATTTTGTCGAGTTGTATTATCCGGGGAAGCGGATCGAGGAGTGTGTAGCCTTTCGGGTGACGCGGAATGCGGACGTATCGGTGCGGGAGGATAGTGCAAGCGATTTGATTGTTGGAATGGAAGAAGTGTTAGTCTCGCGGCGATCAGCGGACTTTGTGCGATTAGAAATTGCGGCGAGTGTCTCGGAGGAGACGTTAAAGTTTTTGTCGGAGAAGCTTCGGGTGGACGATCGGGACGTGTTCCGTATTCCGGGCCCGTTGGACTTATCCGCATTGATGAGTTTGACAGATATCGAAGGTTTTCCAGCGCTTCGCGATCCAGTGTGGCCGGCGCAGCGTTCACCGCAGATTGATCCAGCCAAGCCGATGATTCAGAACATAGCCGAGCAAGATTTGCTGCTGTGTCATCCTTATGAGAGTTTCGAGCCGGTGGTGCGTTTGATAGAAGAGGCCGCAACGGATCCGGATGTGTTGGCGATCAAGCAGACTTTGTATCGCACGAGTCGCAAGAGTCCCATCGTCGCTGCGTTGAAGAGGGCAGCGGAGTTAGGTAAGTACGTCACTGCGGTGGTGGAATTAAAAGCGCGATTTGACGAAGCGAGGAATATGGAGTGGGCTAGGGAGCTTGAGCGTTCAGGCGTGCAAGTCATTTATGGTGTGCGTGGGTTGAAGACGCATGCGAAGGTATGCATTGTGGTACGGCGCGAGTCGGCGGGGATTGTTCGTTACGTTCATTTCGGAACGGGAAATTACAACGAAGCGACGGCGAGGATGTACAGCGACGTGAGTTTTTTGACTTGCGACGAATCGCTAGGCAAGGACGCTTCGGCATTCTTCAATGCGATTACTGGATACAGTCAGCCGCAGGCTTATGAGAAGCTTGAGTCGGCTCCGTTGGGATTGCGTAAGAAGCTCATAGCGATGATTGATGGCGAGACGCGGCGGAGTTTGCAGGGGCAGCGTGCATTTGTCGATGCGAAGCTTAATGCGTTGGTCGATCCGGAGTTGATTGAAGCTTTGTATCGCGCGAGTCGAGCGGGGGTGAAGGTGCGGTTAAACATCCGTGGCATTTGTTGTTTGCGGCCGGGGGTACCTGGTTTGAGTGAGAATATCACTGTGGTAAGTATCGTTGATAGGTTCTTGGAGCATGCCAGAGTTTTGCATTTCCATCATGGTGGAGAGGATGCATTGTATATCAGCAGTGCCGACTGGATGCCGCGTTCGTTGGATCGGCGCATTGAGTTGTTAACGCCCATTGAGGATGGGCAGATCAAACGAAAGTTGGTGGAGATTTTGGGGACGTATTTTCAGGACAATCAGAATGCTTGGGGGTTGCGTCCGGAGGGGCGTTACGAGCGGCTTGTGCCTGTAGAAGGTCAAGGTCGAGTTCGGGCACAGAAGGTTTTGTATCAGGGAGCGGTGGAGAAAGTGAAGTTAGCGGAGTTGGCGGCTAGGACGAAGTTTGAGCCCCATTTACCGAGTCAGGGCTAGGGTGATTTGCTAGCGATTATGCCGGTAATTTAGGTTGAATATACAGGGAGGGTTAGAGGGATTGGATTTTTGGTAGTGGATTATTCGATTCTAGGACATGCCGAGACGAATCGCCTATGGTTCGCGAGGGCAGACCAACACGAGGATCGAACAAATGAAACGCGGACTTCTTTCCCTAGGCTTATTGGCAATGTCCCTCGTCGGCTCCACAGGATGTGTGGGGTTGCACCATCGTAATGGATGGGGGAAGCATAATTCTTGTAATACCTGTAACGGTCCGATTGGTTGCCGTCCTTGCCGAATTGGTTGGCAGCGGGGCGGGACGGACTACGGGTCTCACTTAACGCATTCGGGATCGTATTGCTACGATGGTTCGAAGAACGGTGGGGCTTGTGGGCCTGGTGGATGTGGTCCTGCGGGTGGGATGCTCCATGGCGGTGGGTTGCATGGCATGGGCGCGGGCTTGCACGGCATGGGTGGCGGCTTGCACGGAATGGGTGCTGGTCTCCATGGCATGGGAGGTGGATTGCATGGGGCGGGTAATGGCGGTTTGAGCCATGCTCAGTACCGTGCGGACGACCAAGTCGGTTCGGGAGTACCTGGTCCGACGGTCGCTTATCCTTACTACACCACGCGTGGTCCTCGAGATTTCTTGTTGGACAATCCGCCGAGCATTGGCCGCTAGTGGTTTGGCCCGCTTGGCATCAAGGATGTCGGGCGAGGACTGGCTGAGCGATTTGACAACTGCGCACGGAATGCCGTGCGCTTGAAAATTTAAGAGTTAGGCTAACGCAGCTTGTGGGCTGTGTTGGCCTTATTTTTTTCCATCTGCGTGAACGAGTTTCTTGAATTCGCTCATGAGTTTTTTGGTGACAGGGCCGACGCAACCGTCGTGTATGGAGCGGTTATCGATGGAGACCACGGGGATGACTTCTGCGGCGCTGCCGGTGAGGAAGCATTCGTCGGCGACGAACAGGTCGTGTCGGGTCAGAGAGATTTCTTTGGTGGGGATATTCAGAGACTGAGCGAGTTCAAGGATTGCGTTTCGGGTGATTCCTTCGAGGATACCTGCATCTTTGGGTGGGGTTAGCAATTCACCTCGTTTGACGATGAAGATATTATCGCCGGTGCATTCGGCGACTTCGCCTTTGTGGTTGAGCATGATGGCTTCCATGCAGCCGGCTTGAAGGCCTTCGATTTTGGCCATGATATTGTTCAGGTAATTCAGCGACTTGATTCGGGGGCTTAGAGCAGCCGGGTGGTTTCGAATCGTCGAAGCGGTGATAATTTTGAGTCCTTCTTCGTAGAACTTTGGATCGTAGAGAGCGATATGGTCGGCGATGATGATGATTTGCGGGTCGCTAGTTCGGTTTGGATCTAGGCCGAGGGATCCGGCGCCTCGGGTGACGACGAGTCGGATGTAAGCGTCTTTCAGGGAGTTGATCTCTAGGGTCTTGTTGACGGCTGCGATCATGTCGGATTTCGACATGGGGATTTTCAAGCAGATAGCCAGGGCGGATTCGTAGAGTCGATCGATGTGTTCGGTCAGTCGGAAGACGTTTCCGGAGTAAGCTCTCATGCCTTCGAAGACGCCGTCGCCGTAGAGGAGGCCATGGTCGTAGACGCTAATTTTTGCGTTGTCTTTGTCGAAGTATTTTCCGCTGATGTAGATTTGCAGTGGCATTGTTTTATTTTCCTGGAAAGTGGGAGTCTTTTCGGCCTTTTAGACTACCTTGAAAGAGGGAATGGCGAAAGGACTAGGGCTCGTGGAAACGGTCATTTCCGTTATAGTGGGAGTGCGGGGAGTTCTTGCCAAAGAGCGGGTGTTTGCTCCGATCGCATTGTGGGTCTTTCGCTTTGGAAAATCTTTATGACAGACATCGATTCGTCAAACAAATCTAGGCCTCAGTACAAGCGGGTGATCTTGAAGCTCAGCGGTGAGAGTTTGGCTCATTCTGGCGAGCGTGGGATCAGCATGGACGAGGTTACCGCGATTGCGAAGCAGATCAAATCAGCGCATGAGTTGGGATGTCAGATTGCGGTGGTGGTAGGTGGAGGGAATATCCTTCGCGGGGCGCAATTCAAGGGATCCAGTGGGGAGATGATTCAGGAAGCCACGGCCCATTACATGGGCATGTTGGCAACGGTGATCAATGCGTTAGCGATGCAGGATGCTTTGGAGGCTATTGGGATCACGACGCGGGTGATGTCGGCGATCAAGATGGATGGGGTGGCAGAGCCATTTATTCGTCGGCGGGCGATTCGTCATCTGGAGAAGGGGCGAATTGTGATTTTGGCGGCTGGAACGGGTGCACCTTTTGTGACCACCGACACTTGTGCTGCGAATCGCGGCTTGGAGCTTGATGCAGACATTGTTTTGAAAGCGACGAGGGTCGACGGGGTCTACAGCGACGATCCGGAGAAGAATCCACATGCGATTTTGTATCGTGAGCTCGACTACGATACAGTGATGGAGAAGAATCTCAAGGTGATGGATTCGACGGCGATCGCGCAGTGCCGAACACACAAACTTCCAATTCTCGTCTTTAATTTCAAGAAGGTCGGGAATATTGTTAAGGCAGTCAGTGGTCAGAAGGTCGGGACGCGGATCAGTCCACGTTCGGAGTCTGGCGAGCGTATCGTGATCAATGCGAGCTGAGAAGTTTTGATTGGATCGATTCGTAAGAAGCTTTAGAAACCTTTAAGAGCAACGTTGGAGAATTCAAATGGCGGTTGAAGAGATTCTATTGGATGCTGAAGAGCGAATGGACAAAGCTTTGCAGCATTTGAAGTCCAATTTAGCGGGGATTCGCACCGGGCGTGCAGCGCCTGGATTGTTGGATTCGGTTCGCGTGACGGCTTATGGGTCTCAGACTCCTTTGAAGCAACTGGCGAGCGTCGGTGCGCCGGAGCCGCAGCAATTGGTGATCCGTCCGTTTGATACTTCGATTATCAAGGACATTGAGAAGGCGATCGTTGCCAGTGAGTTAGGATTGAATCCTCAGAGTGATGGTCGGATCATCCGGATCAATATTCCGCCATTGAGCACCGATACCCGCAAGAAACTTGTAGCGAGGATCAAGGAATTAGCAGAGGAAGCGAAGATATCGATTCGCAACGTGCGTCGAGATGCGAACAAAGCGATCGAGACGGCTGAGAAGGACAAGTTGATCAGCGAGGATGATCGCGACAGCTCGAAGGAAGAAGTTCAGGAGTTGACGAAGAAGTATGAGGATGAAGTGAGCGAGGTCGCTAAGGCTCGCGAATCGGACGTGATGGAGCAGTAAGAGGGTAAGTCGGGCAGGTCAGGCAGGTAGCCACTCGTCGCCAGACGGTGGGTTTTACCTCGCGACTCCCACCGCTTGGCAGCGGATGGCTA
>Ga0208225_1000158_pt1 | contig 18388 bp, 16 predicted proteins | sample LakMenEpi15Jun10_FD_150701 | JGI IMG/M metagenome (GOLD analysis project Ga0208225, IMG submission 150701) | Freshwater microbial communities from Lake Mendota, WI - 15JUN2010 deep hole epilimnion (SPAdes) | ecosystem: Environmental > Aquatic > Freshwater > Lake > Epilimnion/Euphotic zone ... | reverse complement strand
CACAGAGGCACAGAGGCACGGAGGGGGAACGGTTTGAAAGGGGATCTGAGGGGATAGAATTACCGAATTACGGATGTGTCTGTATTCTTTCCTTTGTGATCTCTGTGCCTCTGTGTTTCAAAAAAGTCTTCATTGCGACCCAGCACGCCATTGCAATCGAGCGATTCCAATCGCAAGCCCTGTGCTCGGGTCGATATCAACACAAGTTCCTGACATCCGGACATCTTCCGTGGCAACATGGAAGGTATTCGGATCGAAGGTCAACGTTGTCTTCAAAACCGGTTTGATCTCCCGACCTAAGATACTGCGATAGGCTCCACTCATTCCTACATCGCATTGAAAGGCCGTTCCTGCCGGCAATATCTGCTCGTCTGCGGTGGGGACGTGAGTGTGTGTTCCTAAGACAGCGCTGACGCGCCCGTCGAGATACCAACCCATCGCCTGCTTATCGCTTGTGGCTTCCGCATGAAGATCCACAAACCGGACTTTTACCTCCTGTGGCAAATCCTCAAGCACCTTGTCGATCGCTTCAAAGGGGCAGTTTACAGGTCGCATAAAAACACGCCCCATTAAACTTACGACCGCCACTCGCACGCCGCTGGTTGCCTCGACAATACAATAAGTTTTGCCTGGAGCTTTCGAAGGGAAATTCGCCGGCTTGACTATGTTGCCAGCTCGCTGAAGAACTTCTTGGATCTCACGTTTTTTGTAGATGTGATCGCCAAGCGTGATCGCGTCAATTCCTGCCGCGATGAGTTGCTCGTATTGCTTGACCAATAATCCTGTTCCATCAGCCGCGTTCTCGGCATTCGCGATGATGATGTCGCTTCCTTGCGCTCGCAATTTTTCCAGCATCGAACAGACGATCTGCATCCCCGGTTTGCCGACAATGTCCCCGATAAACACCAACCGTAAAGCCTCCGGCGGTTTCGGTGGTAACTCGTACTTCAAGTCCTTCATGTGCAAACCAACCCATCAAATATCCGTTGCTCATACTCATTTCATACGCTTCAGACTCACAGGTCTGTAGTTGAAGTATAGCGTTACAATTCAAGCTATGGGGTTTGGTGATCGCATGTTGCTTGTGATGATGCGTTGTAAGTGAGCAAGAGTTGTCGATAACCGCGTGTTGTCGGTGACTAATGCCAGATTAGATGCTAGATGCCCGATTAGTTGCCCTGGTAGCTGCCTTTGAAAAAGCCCATGTAGACCGCCGATTAGACCGCCGATTAGACCTTCGGGGCATCTCCCTTATCTTCACCGCTTGCGAAATCTCCATCGACTCTCGTGGTGAACGCCCCTCCATAATCCATCGTCTGATCAAACCTCTGCTTGTCGGACGTCCCACCTGTCGCAGGCAATATCTTGGTTTCACCCGACATCGCATCCCGGCTTGCTGTTGACTGACCTATTGCAGATCTGCTGGTTGTTTGTCCTGTTGATGCGGGAAGCGTTGCGCCTGTGACTCCGACACCGCGTTCGTAGCGACTCCACCACGCGTCCGCGTCTTGGATCGTCCACTGATCGCTCGCAGCGATACGATGCAGGAGATTTGCCAAGTCGCGTGCTGTCTGTGGTCGCTTCGCTCGGTTCTTTTCCAAGCAAGCCATAATCGCGTATTCGAGATCCTCAGATACGCTTCGGCCACTTCGCACCGATGGGCTCACCGGAATCGCATCGACATGTTGCTGGCATAGATCCCCAAACGAAGTAGCTTGAAAAACCGGTGCTCCGGTCAACAAGAAATATCCAACCGCTCCGACCGCATACAAGTCGCTTCGCGCGTCGACCAAATCAGGGGTCTGAATCGATTCTGGGGACATATACAAAGGGGTGCCGGCCATCCCTTCACTCCCCTTCCCACGCTTGGCTTCATCTACTGCACGCACCAAGCCGAAATCAAGTAACTTGACAAAGTCTGGTACACCACCGCGTCGATTGAGCATGACGTTCGCCGGTTTGATATCTCTGTGCACCAACCCCATCGAATGGGCTTCGAATAACGAACTGCAAAGCTGGTCCAAGATCTTCGCAACTCGGCCATCGCTTAGCGGCCCAAAACGATCTACTAGATCCTGTAGATTGATCCCATCGAGATACTCCATGGCATAGTAGAACACCCCTTCAGGGGTTCGCCCATAATCGTAAATGGCGATGGTGTGTGGGTTATTCAAATTACAAGTAATCTGGACTTCTTGCTCGAACCGGCTGATTGATGTCTCATTGACTCGCTCGACGTTTAGTAACTTGATGGCGCTTTGGCGACGCAACATGGAGTGATGTCCACGATAAACCGTACCCATCGCACCTTCACCGAGTTTTTCTTCCAATCGGTATTGCCCAAGCTGCTTTGCTTCCACCGCCGCTTGTCTGGCTTCTTTCTGAAGCCGGGTCACAATCAAGGTGAAGATGAAAATCGCGAGAGCGCTTAAGCTCAACAACCCAAACATCGTGTAAAAAGCGCGACGCAAGATATTCAGTGGTTCGAAAGCTTCGTCGTAATCGATCTCGGTTACCAATCCGAAGTCATAATTCCCTAGCCAAGTCCAAACGCCGACCACGGGGACTCCACGATAATCCCTGTACCCTGTGATATTGATCCCATCCTTCTTTTCCATCAAGGCTGCGGCTGCCTTCGTATATCCCAATTCCCCACGACGCAGCTTCGGTCGATACCCCCGCGTCATATCTCCACCCGGGTCGCGCAGTTGGACTTGTAGAATCGATTCTGTTCCTTCTCGATCTTGCAAAATCCCAAGCAGAATCAAGTCGTCATCAAAACGACTGTTCGATACCATGAGCCCATCTCGGTCGACAGCATAAGTCTCGCCCGACCGACCAATACGTCCGAGTTGGACTAGGCGTGTGAACTCTCGTTCCGGACGAATTCGCAACGATAGTGCCGCGATGACTTGCAAGTCCCCGTTGTAAACGGGCACACTGACAAACATCGTTGGAACACCGCTGTGCATTTGCCCAAGCTTGTCACTCAAGGGTACGATGCTTGCGAAGGGGGCGGTGACGATATTTCGATTGTCGAATACTTTTCCTAAGTCTTCCTCCCACTCTTCTACTTTTTGTCCGAGCAGCATTGCATGGTTCGAAGCAATCACTTGATGCTTCGCATCGGTAATCATGTATCCTGCAAATTCATAGTTCGCTAAAGTCGGCGCGACAATCTGCGATATTTCATCCTGCAACTGCAATACGTTTCCCGCTGTCTCCACTCCCGCAACTTGCCCATTACCGACTGGGCCTTTACCAACTTGTACCGATACAAGTTTCTCAACATGCTCTCGGAAGCTTGAATTGTTGGCCAAAGTTTTGGCACTTGTCTCTTGCTGCGAGAGCCACTTGAGCACCATCGCCTTCTCGACATCGAGCAACGTCGTAAGCTGCGATTGAAGATTCGACTCCATCGTCAGTCGAATGCTGCGAGTTATCAAATAACCAATCAGCGATAACAGAAACACTGCTAGGATCGGCCATAGCCACAACTGCCGCCGAAGAATTACCCCAGTTCGCTGAATGCGATTGCCCATCGTGGTCTTCGCGAACGTCATGTGCGCACCGCGAGCATCCCGCCCCGAGCGACCTTCCTTCCACCACTGATATATCCAATTCCACATGAGATAGGTCTCAATCGTTACGATCGCTACAACACGGTAAATCCGCAAAACCCCAACTACATAGAAAAGATGCGTGAAATCGCATAATCCATGCATTGCGGAAACTCTACGCTGCTACCCTAGTTCACAGATTATGAACCGCGAAGCGTCCGAAGAAAAAGTTTCCCTAAAAAGTCAACTTAGTGGCCAGGAATTGCCAACAAACGCTTTGATTCCTCGACCAGGAAATCAATATCCATGAATGGCTCGTACCCAATGTCCTGCCAACGAACACGCCCTTGCGCATCGACCAAAATCGTCCCGTGCAACGGTTGACCTTCAAAGTCATCGAAACAGCGATAGCTCTTGAAAACATCTAAATCGCTATTTCCAAGCAACCGCATCTCCATCTTCCCCTCGTAACGCTGCAAACCCTCAGCAAGCGTTTGAGAGTCTTCCGTACTGATCCCTATAACCTCTACCCCCAACTTCTGAAAAGCCTCCACTTTTGGGGAAAGCTCCTGCAATTGCTCCGCACAATGCAAACATCCAAACCCAAGATAAAACACCAATAAATGCGGTTTGCCTCTCAAGCTCGATGATGAAGTAACCTCAGAGCGAGCCGCTTGAAGATTCGCTAGTCCCTCAGGCATCGGAAGGCTCCACGAAGGTGCCGTTGAAGGACTCCATCGAACGGGCCCCAAGGTATCTAGATCAGGCCTGTCTCCTAAGTCTTTCACCTTTTGCTCCCCTGATTCCCAAGCCAAATCAGGGAACAATCGCATCGAGAGCTCTTTGGCTTCTCGTACCCAATAAAAATCCGGTTCGGCACCCCAAGCGAGTTTCGCACAGCGCTCGAAAGCCCGCTTGCGGTCTTCTTTCCATTGTTCAAGCTCTTTGCGTTGCGACTCGTTCAAGTCGCCGCGTGCCTCCCAAGCTTCGATTGCTCGGTGTGCGATGTTTGCAAAATGGATCGATGGTACGAGTTCTCCTTCGGCTCCATTAAAAGCATCTTTGGATTTGCGCACCGCCAAAGCATGTTCGCCAGCGGCTTGAGTCCACCGAATCTTTTGCCACAAATCAACTTGATCGCGAACTTGATTGGCCCTGCGGACCGCTTGGCGATACTCGCCACGAGCTCCATGTGCATGGGACTCCAAAGCCGCTACGTATCCAGCAAGTCGATAAGCTCTGTATCGTTTCTCATGAAGTTCTTTCGCTGCATCGCGCTCTTGCGATGGCTTGTCTTTCCACTTCTCTTCATCAAACTCTTTGGTGACTCGTTCAACAAATGGTAAGTCTTGCTCCTCACCCCAGAAGTCCTTATCGGGTGCCGTCGGATCGGGCACCGAAGGAGGTCGCCGTCGTGTTTTTAAAACTTCTTCCGTGGGCGTCATTCCGTCAACTGAAGAAGCGATCAGCAAGCCGCGTCGCACTTCTCGCATCGAATCCAGAATCTTTTGCCCCTCTTCGACTTGCCCTAACTCAAAGGCAGATATTCCTTTGAGCATCAAGGCTTCATCGGCAGCTGGTGAACCGGCGTCTGCTAGAGAACCGGGGAGTCCAGCCAGATAGGGAGAGTCAGCCAAGGTTTTCGCAACGTCCCACATTCGAAAAGTCTTTAGTACCGTGAAGATTCGTTGGCGGCCTAAGCTCGCGCTGCCGCTTCCGCCGAACACGTTGTACTTCGGGTGCCGAGGTAGCTCGATCATGTTCTTTGCAAGTGCTAATGCTGCATTCGGACGGCCCACATGTATCCAGTTGCGAATCAACCACTCATTATTATGCGCATAATTGTGAATCTGATCCGGCATAATTCGATCACGCATCATGTGGGCGTGATCTACTCGAGCCGACGCTTCTTGTTGCCAAGCTGCATCGACATATCGATGCAATCGAGAGTAAGTGTGTCCGGGCATATGCCACATATGAGCAATCCCTGGTGCACTAGGACCGCACTGAGCAGCAGCGATAATCGCTAAATCCTCTTTGCGATAGTCCCACAAGTGAATGCGAAAATGATGTGCAGGATGGCGAGGATTGCGACGGAAGATATCTGTTAGCAGCGCATCGAGCGCCGAGTAACTCTGAATCTCAATGCCCTGACCTTGGTTTTGCCAATACTGAAGCACCAGCATCGCTTTGATTTCGATATCTTCGGGATTGTCTTGCGCGATCTCTTCAAGGTCTCGAACATAGTTCTTCAATCGCTCTTTGCGTTTGTCCCGTATCTCATCGGTAACGCTCCCTCGCTTCTTCTTGCTCGCGACACTCTTCTTGTTCGCGTCGCTCTTGTTGCTCGCGTCGCTATTCTTGCTATCGGCCTTCTTCTCGCTTTCGACCTGCTTGTTAGCTTCGCCTTGGTCGTCCTTCGGCGTATTCTCTTCTTTGGGTTCGGGGGGCTGAGGCCAGTCTTTGACTCGGCGACTCCAAGCTTCTATCAAGCGACGCTCGATCGCATTTGACTTGTCGATCCTCTTGATCGCTTGCTCGATAAACCCGGCCGAGCGTTCGGGGGTCTCTGCGTTGGCCCGTGCCATTCCCCAATAGAAAATCGCTCGATCTGGATCGATCGAAGCCGCTTGGCGAAAGGATCGTTCGGCTTCGAAATACCAAAATCCGTGAAGTTGTCCGATGCCTTGGTCGAAAAACCGCTGCGCCATCGAACTGGTGGTCGAGGTTTTCCAATGAACATTCCCCATCCCTTGCATCAAATAGGCAGCTTGCCGAGGGCCTTCATTGAATGCTTCAGCATGGAACGAATGCCCCGGCTTCGAAGCGTCCGACTTTTCCTGCCCACTGCTATCTTTCTCATCACCGAAAATCGTGCTGCTGCGAGCATCGACGAGTGTTGCTAGGAGCAAAAGCCCAAAGAGTGCATACACATGGAGTGAAATTACAGCGCAGGGAATATGGAGAACCACGAACCGCAAGAGAGCAAAACGGGATTGCATGGATCGGATATTCAAGTGTGCGAGGCAGGAAACGGGACAGGTAGTCCACCTACCGCTTGTTATTGAGCGACAGGGGGAGAGTTATCACCTGCGATTATAGTTCGTTTTTCACAAAACGACGAATAAAAAATGCGTGCCCTGAAAAACGCTTGCGAAAACATCCCGTTGAGATTCGAGAATCAGTGTCCCAAGCAAACGACGGATCATAGCAATGATGCGTAAAGGCTATTGGGAGACTACTTGATTGTACGCAGAGCTTTTCGCGGAGGAGAAACGTTGGTCGAGCGTCCAAGGATTTCGCGAAGGATTCTCTGTTCGAGCTCAGTGTCGTTTTCTTGTCGGATCCATCCGAGCGTGATTGGTTGACCGGCTAGAGCTGGATCGACACGGACGATAGAGTCGTCGTGTCGTGCGATCGCCGAACCTTCGGACGAATATTGGGAGCGATTGACATCCTCTAGCTCCTTGAGGACTTCAACACCGACAGAGAATCCTTGTTCGACTGGAATTACGCGAACAAAGCAGGTGCGTCGCATTGTTTGTAAAGTGCTTTGCAATCGTTGGTAACCATAAGCTGTGTCTTTACGCCAAGGTTCAAGCAACGTTGCGCCGATTTCGGGGTAGGTTTCCAGTCGTCCCTCAACCCACTGCAAGGCGTCCCGCGCAGCGCGTTGTTCACTTTTGATCCTGAAATAATCTTCGACGGTGTCGACAACTTGATTCCAAAGGAACTCGCTATCGGAAGTGCTTACCGTAATGGGATTCGAAAGTTGTGTTTGTTTATTCAAAGGGAGCGAAGGAATAAGACTTTGCGCTTGCTTGATGTACGAGCATCCGCTGACCGTGGAGGTCCCCAGTATCGCACAATAACCGATGAATAAGCGTCTAGAGAGATGTGTCACGACTTCGGGGCAGGTGCCGCACTCCCTTTTGCAGCCATTGGCTTCGTAACGCCCGTCGGGTTGATGTCTTTAAGGGACTTGCCAAGTCGTTTTCGAGGGCCGGTAGTTAGAACTGGCTCACCCGTTTCATTGGCTTCTGGTGATTTTTGGACGACACGCCGAGCGCGGCTAGAACTTGCCGATCCATCGGTCGCGGCAAGAGCAGCGGCTACGTTCGGATGCAGTCCTTCGCTCGGATCGTGATTTCCTAAGACTTCCATCGCGTCGCTGACACCCAAAAGTACGGACTGCTTGACCCCTTCGCGAATCCATCCGAACAACCCCGTATGGTTTACCATGATTCGAAATTCCCTTTTTCAATTCGCGACAACCGACTTGATCTTTCGGCATGCTGACCGCACACCGTTCATCGCTGACGGTAACAAATCCGCCACTTCGGGTTCTAGCCCAGTCCGCACCAAAAAACTTAGCCAGCATTCCTCCCGGCCGCTTCTTGATCTTTTCTGCGGTTTTACAACACTACTTTCCCTGGTTTTTGTCCTTGTAAACCTGGGTTTGCTAAGAAATGCCCGGTTTGCCGAAACCAAGCATTTGAACACTTGTCAAATTCACCCCAAAAACCAACAATACGCCTGAGCCATACTGCCCTGATGGCTATCAATCAACGCGACTCTCGCAAATAAGTAATTCGATGCATCCGCGTTTCTCGGCTTTATCAGCCTGGTTTGGGGTTTTGCTCGCCTCGACCCGCCCGTCAGCTTTTTCGTTCCCAAAAATAAGCTTTACGCCAACGCGTTGGCTGTATTTGCTGATCATCATGGCAATGGTTCCCACCCAAGCGAAAGCGGGCTCCATCATTGCATGGGGGCTCGATTCCGCTGGCCAAGTCAGCAATGTTCCAAGCGAAGCTCGTTTTAAAACCATGGCTGCCGGTCTTTATAACGCCTACGCCTTGGACGATAACGGTTACTTGGCAGTATGGGGTTGGGATTCTCTTGGACAAGTCCGTAACCGCCCCTCCCAACCGGGCTTCACTTCGGTAACGGCTGGAGCTTTGCACGCTTACGCTTTACAAACGAACGGTTCAATCGTCGCTTGGGGGGATAACTACTTCCGTCAAGTCAGCGGCACTCCGACTGGTACTGGATTCGAAGCTGTGTCGGCTGGTTCCTATCACGGCTATGCATTGGATTCACTCGGCGCCATCTGGGCTTGGGGATACGACCTTGGTGAAGCGGTATCAGACGCTCCGACGGGCTATGGTTACACCGCGATCGCCTCAGGCGCATACCACGGATATGCACTGCGCTCCGACGGTAGCATCGCTGCTTGGGGAAATGACTTCTACAACCAAGTCGCTCATACCCCAACGGATAGTGGATACGTCGCCCTTGCCGGCGGTGCTCACCACGGAATTGCACTTCGCAGTGATGGTTCAGTCGCGGCTTGGGGATGGGACGCTTTCGGCCAAGTTAGCCAAGCCCCAACCGGGACTGGTTTTGTGGCCATCGCATCGGGATACTATCACTCCTACGCGTTGCGTTCAGATGGCACGATCGTAGCTTGGGGAGATGATCGCCATGGGCAAGTCAGCCTTACCCCAACGAAAAGCGGATTCTCAAAAATCGCTGCGGGGGCTTACCAAGGCTACGCAATTGTTCCCGAACCATCCTCAGCGGTGATCGCTATTCTATTGCTGGGGCAGCCTGTAGTTGGCAAGTTGATTTCCCGGCGCCGAAACTTGATTGCTCGACGCAAGGAAGTCGGTTGCTGAGCTTGATTTATCGCAGAAAAGAAGCTTGGTATTCGGATTGCATTTGCCCGATCCAAGCGGAGGTCTTGGCGGTTTCCTCTCCCGGCCAAAGCTTTGTGTTGGCATGTTGAAGGCGTTGTTTTGCCAAGTCGAAATCTTCGTTCGCGACCGCAGCGAGGCTCAAGTTGTGCCAAGCTGCACGATTCCATGGATGCACATCGGCAGCCTCCTGCCACTCGCGTTCCGCTAAATCCCACCGTCCTTGCCGTGCATACGCATTGCCCTTACGAACTCTCGACGAACCTGGCATTACCCAAGGCAAATCCAGTTCCGCTTGAGTCACGTACGTGGTAGGTACGAGTAATTCCCAAGAGCGACGCGCTGAGGCTGCTATGACTTTTAACTCACCCGAGGATTGGTAAGCCAAATCCGGATAGTCTTGCTCGGCTCTTTCGCGATCCATGTAAATGGTGTTATCTCCAAGCCGTTGTCCGGTTCTTGTGTCATAGACCGTCCAGCGAACCGTTAATGAGTCGGTCGGCGGTTTGCGTCTCATGAAATCCAGAAGCCTTGGTGGTTTCATTTGATCGTTGGTTACGAAGTGATGGCGCACCACTTCGGCCGTCATCAAATACTCTGCACCAACACGCTTCGCAGCACCAAAAGAACCCATCTCACTGGGCTGACCATCAAAAGCGGCAAGCTGAATGCCACTTACTTGCTCCAACTGGTCTGGATAAAACACTGCTAATTGCTGCATCGCCTGCGGCCTTGCAACCACCATCGCTTGCTCAAGTTTTTCAGCAACTTCCGACGTGCCACCTACGGGTGCCAAAGCAACCCGCACACTTCCACCTGTTGCTAACTTCGGTTTCTTCCACACATGCATCGGGGCCGTCATACCACAGCCCACCGTGCATCCGATTACCAGCAGTAACAAAGCACTCGCGTTAATTGAATGATGACGCATGATTCTGCAATTCCACATGGATGCGTTGCTTGCAAGCCTTACCCAGCGATCGGCAATTCCATGCCACAAGCATGGATCGATCCAACATGGCGAAATACTCGATGCTCGCCGATGACGTCAAGTCAGTCCTGGCAATTCAAGTTCGTTGTGGTCGAACAAGCAGATTAGGTAAGCTGGGGACTGGGCAGACTGTGGGACTGGGCAGACTGGGGGCTCGCAGTAGGAGCCGTAAGGCTTGCTCGGCAAGCCGCAGGTTTCGCGCGCCGTTCTATGTTTTTCTAGGAACACTGCGACGCATCGCTTCGGTCACCTCTTCAAGAATTGTCAATCGACCTCCATATGTCCGCTTGAGATTCTCCTCAGTGAATACCTCTTGCAGCGGTCCCCAAGCGACCGAATGGACATTCAGAAGCAGTACAAAGTCAAAGTACTGAGGTACCGTGTGCAAGTCGTGATGCACCACCAGTAGTGTTTTGCCTTGCTCTCTTTGTTCGCGAAGCACTTCGATGATCGACTGCTCAGTCGCTGCATCCACCGCTGCGAATGGTTCATCGAGCAACATCACATCCGATGATTGAACTAAAGCCCTCGCCAAAAATGTGCGCTGTTGCTGCCCACCCGATAGCTGACTGATCTGCCTCTTCGCAAGGTCCTCGATACCGACTTGCTCCAAAGCTCTCATCGCTCGCTCGCGATGGATCCGACGCGTTCTGCGAAACCAACCGATCTCGCGGTATAGCCCCATCATCACCACGTCGAGCACGGTTGCTGGAAAGTCCCAATCGACACTTTCCCGTTGGGGCACATAAGCGATCCGATGGCGGAAATCCCTTAATTCCTCCCCTTCGATCCTTACCGAACCGCTGAGCTTGGGTACTAAATCGAGCATCGCCTTGATCAACGTGCTCTTCCCTGCCCCGTTCGGCCCTACGATCCCCCCGAGCACCCCCTTGGGAACCGATAAGTTGATCTCCCATAACACCGGTTTGTGCTGGTAAGCGACCGTCAAATCGGAAATTTCAATCGCAGGTTTTCCGTTGTTGGCACTCTTCGGTTGAGGGACGATCGAAGTCACAATAGAGCATTCTGGAGTTTGAAGTCGTGTTCTAGGCAAGGCTACCGGGTACTATAATCCCTTGAAGCAGGTTTCCTTTCAAGGCATATCCAATTCCATTAGTGACTCCTAGCCGTAAAAACGCACTTTTCGCTTGTTTCATCCCCGTTTCATCGCAACCAAAAAATCCTGTGGCCAAACTCTACTTCTATTACTCGACGATGAACGCAGGTAAATCGACCATCCTGCTTCAATCAAGCTACAACTACCGAGAACGCGGGATGCGTACTCTCGTCTTGTGCCCGGATTTCGACAACCGTTTCGGCGAACGAAAAGTTGCTTCTCGAATCGGACTCAGCGCCGATGCTATCCCTTTCCACACCGCTGATAACCTCTTCCGCCTGATCCAACGCGAACACGCAACGAACGAAATCCATTGTGTACTGGTGGACGAAGCTCAGTTTTTAAACAAACCACAAGTTCGCCAGCTCGGCGATGTCTGTGACCGACTCGATATCCCGGTCTTGACCTACGGGCTCCGGACGGACTTCCAAGGTAATCTCTTTGAAGGTTCTCAGTACCTGCTAGCGTGGGCTGATACCCTTACGGAAATCAAAACTATCTGCCACTGCGGTCGTAAAGCCACCATGGTTCTGCGCGTTGACCCAAGCGGTCGGCCGATTCGCGAAGGAGAACAAATACAAATCGGCGGTAACGATCGCTATGTTACAGTCTGTCGCCGCCACTTCTACGAAGGACTCACAGAAAGGTTGTCCAACGAACTTCCTTTCGATGATTTTGGAAGCTAACTCCGGTTTCCCACATGGAGTCCAACGTTCGCAACCCCCAACAGCAATATCCTTAATCGCCCCCGCCTTTCCTCGATATACCGTTACTTCTCGCTAAACAACGAAAAAATTCTATGCAACCTAACTCTACTACTTCATTCACCCGCTGGATTGTTCTGCTTGCTGCTCTCTCCGGGGCTGTATCGGTAACTCTCGGTGCGATGGCAGCCCACAGCCTACCTACGCGTCTTGAAAAACAAGGACTCGATGCCGTAGCGATCGCCAAAAAAGTCGATCAATGCGACATCGGCTCGAAATACCAAATGGCTCATGCACTCGCTTTGCTCGCAATTGGTCTGTCCGGTTTAGCGAACCGATCTGTCTTCGGGAAAATTGCCGCCATCTTGATGCTCCTCGGCACCGTCGCTTTCTCCGGAGGACTCTACAGCATCGTCTTCGCGAACGAGATCATCCATTGGAGTATTGTCCCCATCGGTGGTTCACTGTTTATCCTCGGTTGGCTTTCACTTGCTGCCGCATCGCTCCAAGCGAAATACTAACGGCTTCTGCTCCCCTCCTTCCTCCACCGTGTGCTCCCTCCATGAACTTGAATTCATTTATCTCCAGACGTGTGTTCCAAAATTCAAGTGTTTCTTTACTTGCAGCTAACTACTTGTCTAGCACGTCAGCATTAAGCTTTGCGACACCTAAGTCGATCGCGGCAGAGCCACTGAAAAAGAAGATTTCGATCGCTCAAATCGGAACCTCTCACGGGCATGCCACCAAAATATCTGTCTATCGGAAATCGGAGGACTACGAAGTTGTTGGGATCGTCGAATCGAATCCTGCCCGCCAGAAGCAAGTACAAGATCTTCCAGCTTTTCGTGGGCTAAAATGGCTCTCTATCGATCAAGTGCTTAACGACTCTTCCGTCGATGCCGTCTTGATCGAATCCGATGTTCGCGACTCTCTCGCCATCGCTGAACGATGTATTCTTGCGAACAAACATGTCCACCTCGACAAACCAGCCGGCGAATCTCTGCAACACCTCTCGAAAATCCTTGACCTTGCAAAGCAACGCCAGCGATTCGTGCAAATGGGATACATGTACCGCTTCAATCCAGGCTGGCTCCTTCTTAAACAACTTCACTCCAAAGGTTATCTCGGAGAGATCTTCGAAGTCCAAGCCGTGATGAGTAAAGTCATCGGGAATGAAGATCGCAAATCCCTTGCGACCTATCCCGGGGGAACGATGTTCGAACTCGGGTGCCACCTGATCGACCTGCTCGTCGATCTACTCGGTACACCAACGAAAATCAATTCGTTTCCACGGCACTCCGGAAACCACTCCGATACCCTCATGGATAACATGCTTGCGGTTTTCGAATACCCAAAAGCTGTGGCAAGTATCAAGTCTAGCGCGCTGGAGGTCGAAGGATTCGCACGTCGTCATTTCACTGTCTGCGGAACCCAAGGCACTTTTCATATTCAACCGCTCGATCAACCGAAGGTCATCCTCAGTCTCGATCAACCGCGAGAAGGTTATGTAAAAGGGACTCAAGAAATTTCCTTCTCGAACCCCTTCGAGCGTTACGTCGCCGATGCCGCCGAGATGGTTCAAGTTCTCCGTGGTGAAACCACTCCTCGCTACTCCTATGAACACGATTTGGCTGTTCAGCGAGCGGTGCTGCTCGCTAGCAACCTTTCTATCGAAAACTAAACCTCCAAGCCAAAAGGTTCCAACAAATGAGTGCCCATCAAGCCACTTCACAGCCAATACTTTCCCGGCGGAGTGTTCTCTCATTAAGCCTCCAGGCAAGCGTAGCTTGGAGCATCTCTCCTTGGCAACGCAGTGAAGCGTCTACGCCCAATACCAACAACGTTTCGGAAGAAGCTTCAGTCGAAGAGGTCCTTTGGCATGACGTTCAAGACTGGGGAGTAGAAGGTCGCGCGTTCGCTGATACCGCCGCATATTACGATCGATTTCCAGCAAAAGCTCAACAGACAGTGCGCGACGCAGTTTGGGGGCTTAGCCGACACTCGGCTGGAATGCTTACTCGCTTCCGTACAGACGCAACAACGCTGCACGTTCATTATGAACTGACCTCCGGCAACCTTGCTATGCCTCATATGCCCGCCACCGGTGTAAGCGGCTTGGACCTTTACGCCCGCGACTCGGACAACCGTTGGAAGTGGGTTGCAGTGTTGCCACCGCATACACAAGTCGTACAGCAGAAATGGATTTCAGGGCTTGCTCCCGGAAAGCGAGAGTATGCGGTCTATCTCCCGCTATACAACGGAGTGAAGTTTCTGAAAATTGGCGTCGGATCCGACGCTCAATGGGAGTCGCTTCCCCCTCGCACTGCAAAACCGATTGTCTTCTACGGCACCTCGATCACTCACGGCGCATGCGCTTCGCGACCGGGTATGGCACACGTAGCTATTCTCGGTAGAAGGCTCGATAGGCCCGTGGTAAACCTTGGTTTCAGCGGAAGCGGAACGATGGATTTACCCGTTGCCGAGCTGATGGGTGAAATCGATGCGGCCGTATTTGTCATCGATTGCTTGCCCAATATGAACGCCGATGAAGTGCAGCAACGCACCGTTCCGTTCATCACCAAGCTGCGTGAGCTTCGTCCTGCGACTCCTATCATCCTCGTCGAAGATCGCAGCTACTCGGGTAGTTGGATCATCCCTTCCCAACGCGATCGCAATGCCACGAGCCGCAACGCGCTAGCAGGTCAAATGAAGCGGCTGTTGGAGCTCGGCTACAAGGATCTGTATTATCTTCCAGGCGAATCACTTTTGGGGGCAGATCGTGATGATACCACCGATGGATCGCATCCTTCCGATCTCGGATTCATTCGGCATGCGGATGCATTTGAACCGGTCCTGCGAAATCTCTTGTCGAGCAAATAGCTTGGGAATAGTGCTCGTTTTATATGTACTTGTTTCAGATGTGATTGATTGACAAGTGCTTGATTGACAGCTTTCATGCGCGATCTTGATAAAGCTCGCGGCGGCGTGCGCGGATTTGCGGATTACCCTGCGATTCCTTTAACTCATCGCGCAATTCCGTATCGGTCATGCGCAACTGCTGCTCGAACATCCACCATTGCCAACCGTAGTCCAACGCGGCGAAGAGGGCCCAGATCAACGCTAGCTGCCAACAAAGATCCAGGAGTAACTTGAAGGCTGAGGTAAGGGCAATCGACAAGTCTAAGTTGCTCCAAAGCAGTATTTCATTCGAGTGATTCCACAGTCCACCACCGATGATGAGAATCACCGCAGGAAGTTTGAGCATACCGACAAACGATCGCTTGAGCGCATCGCTTGAGCCTCGCATCTGCCAAGGTGATATCAACTGCAATCGGCTAAAGTCCGGGACTAATCGCTGTGGCATCCATCGCAATCCGGCTTGTCCAAACCCCACCATGCATGCAGAGGCCATAATGCCGATGAAAAGGGGTAGAAGGATCCAACCGGAGAGAAGCAATCGATCGCTAAGGTCTGTCAAAAGATCGCGACCGACGAGCGGTTTGCGAAATTCGAAACTCTCTTGCAGCATCCCGCTGAACAATCCCCAGATGCGAGGCGCATTCCATTGAAGCACACTCAGGCTTACCAACCAAAGCAATGCCGGAGCCAATTCGGAACTTCTGGGGAACAGCCCTTCGTCCCGAGCTTGGCGACGACGTTTGGGTGTCGCCGAATGCTTCTTCGTCTCCTGCGAATCAGCCATCGCTTAACCCCCCGCGACTTCGTTGGTCCTGATTGGTGTTAGGTGATTTTAAAGCAGCGGAAGTCGATGAATTGTTTGTGGACTCTTCTATGCGATTCGACCAAGCCGCCGGCTCGACAACGTTGCGTTGAACTTGATCAGCCCACCTAGCAATCTCATGCTCAAACGTCAAACCAATACCGCTTGTGAAGACCATCAATGCTGCGATCAAGCCGACGAATGGAATTGCTCCTCCTAAGGCTGCATGATCCCAAGTGTGAAGGCTTCGACGTACCCACTCGCCTGCGAGTTGGACTACGAATAACAGGAATGCGGCAGGGAGGGCGAGTTTGATGCCAATGGCGAGTGCGGCTCCGAACTGGATCGGGATCAAAGTCCAGTTATTCCCTATGTCGGAAAACATTTGTTCGTTGTTGCCGATCGCGCCCAATGGGTAGTCTCGCAAGCTTTCCAGCACCAGATTGAGCATCCAGCGGTGCGCGCCGACCAGCACAAAAACAATACCCGATACCCATACCGCGAACTTCTCGATCAACGGACCGTTCTCTTCTTCCGACTCCGTATCGCTCCCAAGGTTAACTCCAGCAAGGCTTCCAAGCAGATGGCCGGACGTGCGAAAGACGATTAAAAACAGGTGCATCGAAATTGCAAGCATCGTACCGAAGAGGAGTTCACTCAACAGAGTCGAGAGTATTTGAGCCATCGGGCCGTGGATCGTCACACGCTGACCGGCTGCAAGCAACGGAACGAGCGAACAGCAAGCGATCAAGCCGAGCAGGAGGCGTGTACCCCAAGAGAAGATCGCTCCCGATAGAAACGGAAACGAAAGGAATACTGGGCCAAACCGCAAAGCCACACAAACGTAGCACCATGCGAACGATTCGATGTCGATCATGGGCCATCCTGATGGGAAACCACATGAGGAATACGAACGATCACATCTTGCGAATAGTCGACCATTCTCTCAACGATCCAAGGTAGGATCAGAATCAATACCGCTCCTACCAAGAACAATCTAGGGACCGAGGTTAAAGCCGAATCTTGGAGTTGTAAGACCGTCTGAATAATGCCTACTACGACGCCGACAACCAAAGCCACCAACAGCAATGGACCTGCCATGAGCAACACTTGAAAAAGCGAATTGCGAATAAGGTCGATCGCGTCTTGAGTCTGCATGAGGAGTTCTTTATCCCGTTGCGTAAGGCTGTACTATAAATTACCGTTCAGTGCGGCCCGTTACGGGGGTGTAAATGTGCCAAAGCTATCCAAAAGCATCTGAACGATCAGTCGCCAACCATCGACCAATACGAATAGCAAAAGTTTAAAGGGAATCGCAACCGTCGACGGTGAGAGTTGCGATATGCCCATGGCTGTAATCACAGCAGCAACGACCAAATCAAGAACTAGAAACGGGAGATAGATTTGAAACCCCATCAAGAACGCCGTTTTCAGTTCGCTCAGGACATATGCTGGAAGCAGAACAACTAAAGGGACACTATCGAAATTCTCCGGAGCGGTTTGACCGGGTGCGTATCGATGAAAGAACAAATGGACATCGTCGTAATTGCCTGCCATAGCGATTTGCTGAGACATGAAATGACGCACGGGTGCAATGCCACGCGTCCAGGCTTCGTCGGAACTCATCCGACTCCCTTCGGCTGTGTAGGGTTCTATCGCATCGTCATAGACTTGTTTCCACACAGGACTCATCACCGCCAACGTGATGAATAACGACAATCCACCCATGACCTGGGTGGGCGGAAGCTGCGAGTTTCCTAACGCTTGTTTGAGAATTCCGAGCACGATCACGACACGGACGTAACAAGTAGTCATAAGGAGTGCGGCTGGAGCAGCACTGAGTAAGGTCAAGAAAAGGAGAGTTTGAATCGATTGCGAAACCCCTTTTGGGCCGACCCAAGCCTCGATGTTTTTCAGCCAACCGTCGGATTCACCCCACGAGCGAGTTGTTTTGTTTTTCGATGAATTCTCGATAGTTTCCGGTTCTATTGGCTGAGGAACCGTGCGAACTGTTTGAGGTTCTTTTGATTGCTCTGAGCGTACTTGTCCAAGTGAGCGGCCGATGCGCGTCGGCTCGGAGGTTGAAGGTTGCTGAGCGAATGCAGAGGTTTCGGCATGATTTGCAAGCAGCAAAGCGAGCACAAATACCAACCAACGCAACGAGCTTGCCAACCCACACCGAAGTTCCCGGTAGGGGATGCTAGCAAATCGAACGAAGATAGATATTGAAGGAGAGCCCATATGGATTGGGTGTACTCGATTGGGGCGATTGGGTGCAAGGCCTGCCGGGTGCGCCACCGCATAGCCACATCGCGTAGCCTGGGACTGTGTCCCGGGCGAGCGGTCAGTGCGGCCATTGCGCGGTCACCACCCTCATCCCCCGACCCCTTGCTCCCGCCAGCGGGAGAAGGGGAGACGCGCTTGTGTGTGTGGGATGCCTCCGGCCTATCCCCTATCCCCTATCCCCTATCCCCCAAGACCCAAGACCCAAGACCCAAGACCTAATGCCTAATGCCTAATGCCTAATGCCTAATGCCTAATGCCTAATGCCTAATGCCTAATGCCTAATGCCTAATGCCTAATGCCTAATGCCTAATGC
>Ga0208225_1000156_pt1 | contig 18447 bp, 10 predicted proteins | sample LakMenEpi15Jun10_FD_150701 | JGI IMG/M metagenome (GOLD analysis project Ga0208225, IMG submission 150701) | Freshwater microbial communities from Lake Mendota, WI - 15JUN2010 deep hole epilimnion (SPAdes) | ecosystem: Environmental > Aquatic > Freshwater > Lake > Epilimnion/Euphotic zone ... | reverse complement strand
GCGTTTTGTTTGCCTTTGAGTCGGCAGGCTTCGATCAGATCGATCATCTGTTCGACCGTCAAGTTCTCGGCCCTTAGGTTTGGGGCGAGGTTGAGGGACTCGAGAATCTCGTCGACCTGAGGCTTGGTTATGAGATCCTTCATCGTGGTGAAGACTTCGCTGCGCAGGAATTTTCTTCGATGGAAGAACATGGCGCGGAGGCGAGTGTGGAAAAATTCAAGGTCGACGATCCGGGCGCGTTTTTGCGCGTTGGGGATCAGACGAATGATCGCTGAATCGACTTTCGGTTGAGGCCAGAACACCGTGGGGGGCAAGACTCTCAAGATCTCGCAATCGCATTGAGCTTGCATCCACACCGACAGGGCCGAGTAGTCCTTGCAGGAGGGTTTGGCGATGATTCGTTCGCCGAGTTCCTTTTGGATCGTTACGACCATCCGTTCCACGAGCGGAGTTTCGGTAAGAAGGTTGCTCAGGATTGGGGTGGCAACATTGTAGGGAAGATTCGCTACGAGTTTGAACTTGGAACCTTCGATGCGGCGGAGTCCTTCTTTGACGGAATCCAGGACTTCTGGGCGCAGGTGATTTTTATTGCGCAGAGCATCGCAGGATAGGAGTCGGACATTGGGGAAAGGTTTGAGCTCTTTGGTCGCGAGGGCTTGAAGATCTCGGTCGACTTCGACGGTGACGATTGCACCGGCTTTGGTTGCCATCGTTTTCGTAAGTGAGCCTAGTCCGGTTCCGATTTCCAAGACGATGTCTTGAGGGGAGAGTTCAGCTCCATCGATGAGGATTTTGAGCAGATTCAAATCGACCAGAAAGTTTTGGCCGTACTTGGTTTTGGGCTGTAAGCCTGCGCGCTCGAGTGTCTTCGATAGAAACGTCAGTGTTTGGCGTTCGCTCATGTAGCTGGCCTGATTTCAAAAATCGCTTCGACTTCGACTGCCATCCCGTTCGGTAGGGAGTTCGTACCCAGGGCACTGCGTGCACCCACACCGAGATCGCTTCCCAAGAGATCGACGAAGACTTGGCTAAAACCGTTGATCACCAATGGGCTTTGACCGAAGTCGTCGGTGCATCGGACGAGTCCGAGGGTTTTGACGATGCGCACAACTCGGTCAAGGCTACCGAGCTGGCTTTTGAGGGTCGCCAACATGGCCAGGGCTGTCTGTTTTGCTGCGGCTTGACCACCGGCAACATCCAAGTCGTCACCGACGCGGCCGAGCATCAGCGAGCCGTCATCTTTGAGTGGTCCGTGTCCGGAGACGTAAGCCAAGTTGCCTACGATCACGACAGGCTTGTAGAGCCCGACGGGCTTGGGGGCGGGTGGCAAGCTCCATCCGAGGGAGGCTAATTTCTTTTCAGCAGATTCCATAACGACCTAAACAACCTGAAATTTCACAGTGGAAGAACGCGTTGGTAAACGATGGGTCATCGATTGACCGATTCGGTGGTACCGGCACAGAGCTCGGATTTGCCTTTAGGTTTTTTACCTGGCGAGGCTGCTCGGAGGCTGTATTTCGGATACTTCAGAGCCATAAGCATACTCTCTGGAGGGTAGATTTCCCAGCCGCAAAGTTTAGCCGTCAAGTTTAGTTGTGCGAAGAGTTGAGGGCTTTAGGGGGATGCTTACAACTTCGTAGTTGGTGATTAGCCGCATTGGCGCTAGCCAGCGGTTTTTGCGTGTTAGCCGCATTGGCGCTAGCCAGCGGTTTTTGTCCGTGTTGTTGATCACGCACCGGGCCGCTTGCGCGGCACCGCTTCCATTAAAAGCGGAATTGGCGCGAGCCATCCGGTGGACCATGCGATGCAGACACCGGGCCGTTTGCGCGGCACCGATTTGATTCGACGGTATTGGGCTTCAGGGTGCGTGCCTTGGTGGCAACCCGGCGGCGACGCGTTCACGGTTGAGCCAATCGAGGGCAGGCGGGTAGGTAGCGAGGAACTTGATGAGTTGGGTGGCGGAGATTTCGAGGGACTCGGAAGCGGCTTTAAGATCTCCGAGGTGTAGGCGGATGGTCCCGATGGTTTCTGCGAGTAGGGCGGGGTAGTCGGGGTTGGTTGTAGCGATTCGAATTTTTCCTTGTCGTGTGTAGTTTTCCCGTAGGCCTGAGCGGAAGTTTGGCACGTTGATTTCAACGGCGAGTTCGCAGCGGAGTCGATGCATTGCGACATCTCGGTTCTTGGCTTGGGAGCGTTCTTCGCTGGCTGAAGCTCGGATGCCGGAGGGTAGGTGTTCGATTCGAGCCGCGGTTTCGACTTTGTTTCGGTGTTGGCCCCCAGGGCCGCTTGCTCTCCCAAATGTCCAGCGGCAATCTTGTTCAAGTCGATCGATTGGCCATTGAGAAGGATGCTGGTTTTCCATATCTTCAGTACCCCTTTGTCAGCCTGTCTGTACCTATCATGGCGGCTGTGCCTACCAAGGTGATGATTTAAACTATCGTTAACTCAGCCCCAACCGCAACCCCTCGGAATCCCAGTTATGCCGCGAACGATAGCCATCGGAGACATTCACGGTTGCCTTGGTCCCTTCGATGCGATTTTGGAGGCGATCAGTCCGGGGGCTGGCGATACGGTGGTGACGGTCGGAGATTACATCGATCGCGGACCGGATTCGAAGGGGGTAGTTGAGCGACTGCTTGAGTTGCGTCGTCGGACGCAGTTGGTCCCGTTGATGGGCAACCATGAGGAGATGATGTTGGCGGTGTTAAGCCGCACTCGGGAGCCTTTTGGTTGGATCAATCACGGTGGGCACCAGACGATGGAGAGTTACGGATTTAGTGGGGACTTGTCGGTCATTCCCGAGAGTCATCGGGAATTCCTCTCGAATTTACTCCCTTATTATGAAACCGACAGTCATTTTGTTGTTCATGCAAATTACGACCCTCAGATGCGGTTGGAGAATCAATCGATAGAGTTTTTGAGGTGGACGAAGCTTACTGAGCGGATGCCTCGTCCGCATTTTTCGGGCAAGCACGCGATTATGGGGCACACTCACAACCGTAATGGGGACATTGTTCGGGCCCCGCATTTGACTTGTATCGACACGCACTGTTACGGAGGCAAGTGGCTTACAGCGCTCGATTGGTCGTGTGGGAAGGTATGGCAAGCGAGTCTTGACGGGAGTTTCCGTGAATTTGACCTTGAGCCGTTACCCGATGCGGAGGGCGCCCCGGGTTCGCCGGCTTGATGCTGGTAGCACTCAGGAAGGGAGTATTTCTTGGCTTCGGGACATTTCTGTCCATGACAATTTTGCGGTGGATGCGTAGAATCGCGGTTCAAGGCACTGCAGACCTGCAGCGCTGGTGCACCCCTAGGGTGCGACACGATCTCTTGCAAAAGCCGGCGGGAAAAGTCTTGCCGGTAAGGAAAATAGTATGTCTTCGCAAAACCCGACCCCGGAAGAAAATCCGTCTGTAGCTTCAGCGGAGGTCTCAGGGGGCAGCTCGATCGAGAGCCAATCACCTGTTGAATCGGAGTCTCAAGTCCATAGTCCAGAGGTTCGCAAGCGAGTCGAGAAGAAGGTAGAGCCGAAGAAACGCGAGAAGCCATCTCAGAGCAAAGCATCTCGTGCTGCGAAACCCAAGCAGGTTGTTCGGGACGAGAAATCGGAGCATCGGATCAACAAGGTGCTTGCCGCAGCAGGGCTTGGATCGCGCCGCCAGGTCGACGAGTTGATCGAGCAGGGGCGAGTGGAGATCGATGGGAAAGTCATCACGCAGGTAGGGACCAAGGTAGATCCAGCATCGGCGCGTATCACGGTCGATGGTGAGTTACTGAAGAAGCATCGTCCGGTTTATTATGCGCTCAACAAGCCGGAGGGGGTGTTGTGCACGAACCGGGATCCGCAAGGACGTCCACGAGTGATCGATTTCGTACCGAATCAATCGCGATTGTTTCCTGTCGGGCGATTGGATGCTTCCAGTACCGGTTTGATTCTGCTAACGAACGATGGGGAGTTAGCTCAGCGTTTAGCGCATCCGAAGCATGGGATACCCAAGCGTTATGCGGTGGTTGTTGCAGGGCAGGTAGAAGTCGATGCATTGAAGCGGCTACAGCGGGGTATTTATATTGCGGAAGGTAAGACGAAGGTCGATCATGCGAAGCTTAAGCGCGTTCGCAAAGGATCGAGTGAGTTAGAGATCACATTGAGTGAGGGAAAGAATCGGGAAATCCGCCGAGTGTTAGCAAGACTTGGGCACAAGGTTGTTTCTTTGCAGCGGATTGCTATCGGCCCATTGAAGCTTTCCGATCTCCCTGATGGTGCTTATCGTCCGTTGTCGAATCAAGAGGTAACGGGACTTTACGAAGCGGTCGATGAGATCCGGCGAGCGAGAAAAGCGGAGCGCAAGGCTCGCAAGAAGTTGCAATCGCAGGTGGGTGAGGCACCGGGGCGGGATGAGTCAGCGCGCGAAGAGTTCGACGAAGAAGAAATTATTACTCCGGCGAACAAGGCCAAGCGTCCAGGTAAACCTTTGTCGAAGCCACGGCCGTCGAGTCGATCGGGCAGTTCGATGAGTGATGAGTTCGAGGATGACGAGGACGATTTCGGCGCGGACGATACTGCGCCGGCGGACTCGATTCTTATTCGAGACTCGGCGGATCCGGAAGCTTACGACGAAGCCATGGATGATTTTCTTGCGCCGAAGAAGCGATTTGGTTCTGTGATTGGCCTGGAAGAGTTTGAAGAAGAAGATCGCGTGGCAGATGCGACTTATGTAGGGTTTGCTGGTGACGACGAAGAAGACTTCGACGACGAGTACGAGAGTGACTTCGACGATGAGGATTTCCAGGAGGAAGATGACCGACAAGAACGGGGCCGGAATGGAAATCGGAGTGGAGATCGGGGGGCAAGTCGTGGTGCAAGCGGTGGTGCGAACCGAGGATCCGGACGAGGGGCAGGTAAGGGACCTGGGCGAGGAGTTCAAGGTAACTCTTCGAATTCTAGGGGTGCTAGTCGCGGAGGTAGCGGAGGTAATCGCGGAGTTAATAGTCGAGGCGGAAGTGATACTCGGCGCAAGACAGCGCGGGGTGGTGGAATGGGTGGTGGCGTAGGTGGAGGTGGCACGGGTGGAGGCCAGAGAGCAAGGGCAGGGGAGTTCGAGGCGCTTGGTTCTGATGGCCGAGAATCAGGAGGTTCGCGTCCGGTTCGCAAGGGTGGATTTAAGAAGGGGATTAAGAAGGGTGTAAAGCGCGGCGGAATAAAGGGTGGTGTGAAGAAGGGGGGCGGTCGTCAAGGTCGACCTAGCGGCGGATCATCAGGTCGAAGCGGCTCCTCGGGTCGCAGTGGAAGGCCGTCAGGTGGTGGTAAGCCGGGGGGTGGTAAGCCGAAACGCGGTAAGCGTTAAACGTTACGTTCCAGAGATTGACTTAGCAGATGCGTATCTCCGGAGTGAAAAACGTTGATGTTCGTTGGTAGGATTATGTCCTATCGATTCGCAGAGATTGTTGCGGTTCCGGGGGCTTGATCGGTCTTGTTTGTCATTCTTGTTTGTCATTCCTATCGATTCGTTTTTTAAACGGATCGTTTTTTGGGGTGTTTTTCGTTTATATTAGGGGGCTCGCCACTCGGGCCAAATCATCTTGGGTGCTGGTAATTGGAGTTCGGATAACCATGCCGGATTGTTGTGTTGCCGGCTTCGATGAAGGGGCCAATTTTCCCTCCACCCACCCCACCGACCGTGATGTTGAAAACCGTGCTGTTTCTAAATCGCGCTGCGCTGTTCGCATTGACCGTCTTGTCCCTTGCCCCAACTCAAAGCATTTTTGCTTTTCAGGAGCAGGCCGGGCGAACGGTCCAAGAGTTACAGGGGGACTTCGGTACCTCGGTTCAGCAAGTGATCGAGAAGCATTGTGTTGAGTGTCACAATTCCGATCGCCCCGAGGCGGATATCGATTTGACTCTCTGGAGAGACTCGCAGCGGTTGGCGAAGGAGACTGCAACGCTACAACGTGTTGCCGAACAACTTCATACCGGCCAGATGCCGCCACCTGAGGCAGCGCAGATCCCTGCGTCGGCGAAAGAGAAAATGATTGCATGGATCGATCAATGGCTGATGCTTGAAGCTGAGCGTTATGCGGGAGATCCCGGGCCGGTGATTCTTCGGCGATTGAACAATGCGGAGTACACTTACAGCATTCGTGATTTGACGGGTGTTAGCTCCTTGAATCCGGCTAGTGAGTTTCCTGCCGACAGCGCTGCGGGCGAAGGGTTTTCGAACACGGGAGCGGCGTTGGTGATGTCTCCATCGTTGGTCCGCAAGTACCTTGATGCGGCCAAGGGGGTAGCCGAGCACGCGGTGTTGTTACCGGGTGGCATCACATTTAGCGAGCGACCATCAGCGGCGGACATGACGAACGCGAAGCTTGATGAGATACGAGCTTTTTACTCACAATTCACCGATCAATCAGGCGGAGCCACCGTCAATCTTCAAGGGATCGTTTTTGAAACCAATCAAGGTGGCAGGCTGCCGGTCGAACGCTATTTGCAAGCCACGCTTGAGCTTCGTGATGCAATCGTCCAAGACTCAAATCTCAAGGTTGATGATTGGATTGCACGGGTTGCGGCGGAACGAAAGCTCAGTTCGAAGTACTTACGGGGGCTTTGGGATTCTCTTCATGACACGAAGGCCACCGGGTTACTGAAATCGCTTCAGCAGCAATGGAGTGGAGCATCGGCGGCATCAGCGGATTCCCTTTTTGCGTTTGTGATGTCGTGGCAACAGGCACTTTGGAAGTTTTCCAGTGTCGGTCACATTGGAAAGCGCGACGGGCCTAAGTCGTGGCAAGAGCCGGTCAACCCTATTCGCCAAACTCAAGATATGCGTCTTGCGCTTACTCCGTTGGCGAGCGGTAAACCAGCGAATGAGGACGTTACGGTTTATTTGCAAGTTGCTGATGCTGGGGATGGTGGTGAGTCTGATGCTTTGGTGATCTCGAATCCCCGCTTGATTGCACCTGGGCGTCCAGATCTGCCACTTCGGGGGCTTGATTCGGTCGTCCGAACGATAGCAACACAGCAGCGAGCGTGGGTGTCTCAGACTTCTGAAACCCTTGTGGCGCTCGATCAATGGTTAGAGGCAACGGAAGTCCAGTCGCTTGCGGCTTGGGGGGTTCAGAAAGACATTCCTGTGCCGTTGTTAAAGGCTTGGGCGGAGACGTTGGGCATTACCGAGCCGGGAGAGACTTCTGCAGTTTCGCTTGATCGAAGATTGCTAACGCAGAAGGGGCAGAATCTTTCGGGGATTTCGGGGATCGATGGTTGGGTAGCGGAGGACGCGTTAAGCATCATTGCTAACGCGACTGACGCGCATCATCGCATTCCTGGGAATATGCCAGGCAAGAGCATTGCGGTGCATCCATCTCCATCGCGCGGGATGTGTGTTGGGTGGAGAGCTCCGGAGGGGATCCGAGTTCAGACGCAAGCTCGAATACGCCATGCCCACACGGATTGCGGCAATGGAATCGCTTGGCGACTTGAATATCGCCGAGGAGCGGTTCAGCAAGTGCTTGGTGCTGGATTTTCGAATGGGGGGCAAGATGTTCCGATTGGTCCATTTGCGGGATTGCGACTGAGGGCCAACGAAGAAATCGTGTTGGTTATCGAGCCACGCGATGCGAATCATTCGTGCGATTTGACGAATATCGATTTAACCGTGACGAGCGATAAGGAGACTTGGAATCTCACCGAGCAACTCCACCCAAATCTTCTTGCGGGCAATCCGCATGCGGATGCCAAGGGTCGTCCGGATGTTTGGTCGTTTTTTACCGAGCCTGCTCGGGGTGTTTCGGCGAGTGCTGGATCTCAATCGATGTTGGCATCGGGTTCGCTGCTAGCGAACTGGCTTCACGAATCCGATCCTAACAAACGGGCGGAATTGGCTCAGGGTATTGAAGCGATTTTAGTCGCTTCGGATGCGAAGCCTGCGGTCAACGCAGAGCAACCCGATGCAGTCATGGCCAGAGAATTGCTTTCGGCTACGGGTCCGTTTTTCCGAGCTGCGATGAGCATGGCATCGCAGGGTAATACCGCAGTTCAGGGTAAGCCCGCATCGCAGGGGAGCGATGGTGGAGCCGCTCAGGGTGGTTCTGTTGGAGGAAGCGAAAACGATATTTATGGGATCTCTGAAGGGCGGTTTGGGACGAGTGGGATTGAAGGTGCAGTAGATTCCAATCCTGCCGTTGGGGCTAGCGAGATGCTGGTGAGAGCACCTGCGGTTTTCGAGATCAAACTACCAGCTTGGCTTGCCAATGGAACGGAGCTTGTCGCAAGTGCGATGCTTCATCCGACGGCGGGTAAAGACGGTAGTGTGCAAGTAGTTCTCAGCGGAACGCGACCGACGGAATCGACGCAGCCGATTCCGAAGACTTCGATTGATGCGAAGGATCCGAATTGGACAAATGTGTCTCGACAGTTGAACGTAGCGAGTCCGATTCTCGTGTCGGCTGGTAGTGGAGCTGAGACCCGGACTCGCGAGGGTTTTGATCGATTCCGAGAGTTGTTTCCGATCGCGTTGTGTTACAGCAAAATAGTTCCGGTGGACGAAGTGGTTACGTTAACCCTTTTCTATCGTGAGGATGATGCGCTTCGGCGATTGATGCTTGACGAAGGGCAGGCGCGGGATCTTGATCGACTCTGGAGTGAACTTCACTTTGTGAGTCAAGATGCATTGAAGTCGGTTGATGCTTATGAGCAGCTTTGGCAGTTTGCAACGCAGGACGCGGATCCGAGTGCATTTGAGCCGTTGCGTGAGCCGATCAAACAAGCTGCCGAGGTGTTCCGCAAGTCGATGCGTGAAGCGGAGCCGGTACACTTGCAAGCGGTGATCGATTTTGCTCAGCGGGCTTATCGGCAGCCATTAAACGAAACACAGCAATCCACGTTGAGAAATCTTTATGCTCAGTTGCGAGGTTCCGATACGGGGCATGAGGAAGCGATTCGATTGTTGATCGCCAGGGTGCTGGTGGCTCCGGAGTTTCTTTATCGTACGGAGGTTCCCAAAGCGGATTCTTCTGAGTCGAGCGACATAACAACGATCGAGCTTGCGAATCGTTTGAGTTATTTCCTCTGGGCCTCGACACCCGATGATGCGTTGATGCGGGTGGCAGTTGATGGTTCGTTGAGAGAGCCGCAGGTGCTCAAGGGTCAGGTTCAGCGGATGCTCAAGGATCCGAAGTCGGAGAGAATGGCCGTTGAGTTTGGTACCATGTGGTTGCATATCCGTGATTTGGATCAGCTCGACGAGAAGAGCGAGACACATTTTCCGGAGTTTCGTGAGATTCGACATGATCTTTATCGAGAGTCGGTGATGTTGCTCACCGATGCATTGGCAAGCGACAGGTCGATCCTGGATCTTCTTTCGGGGGATTACACGTTTTTGAATGAGCGGCTCGCTCGTTTTTATGGGATTGAGAACGTGACGGGAGATCAGTGGCGACGCGTTGAAGGTGTTCGCAAGTATGGACGGGGCGGTGTGCTTACCCTTGGGGCGACGTTGGCCAAGCAATCGGGTGCATCGCGCACTAGTCCGATTCTCAGGGGGAATTGGTTATGCGAAGTGATTTTGGGAGAGAAGTTACCCAAGCCGCCGAAGAATGTGCCGGTTCTTTCCGAGTTACCTCCCGAGGGGATGACCGAGAGAGAGTTGACTGAGTTGCATAGCAGCGAGGAGTCGTGTGCGAAGTGCCATCGCAGGATTGACCCTTATGGCTTTTCGCTTGAGAACTACGATGCGATTGGACGATATCGAAGCGTGGATACAGCGGGTCATCCGATCGACGCGAAAACGAAGTTACCTGATGGTCATGAGCTCAGCAATGCAAGAGATCTTTTGGCTTACATCGAAGCGAACCGTCGCGACGACTTCGTCAAGCAGTTCAATCGCAAACTGCTTGGGTATGCCCTTGGTCGATCGGTTCAGCTTTCCGATGAGCCGATGTTGCGGGGCATTCATCAATCGCAGCAAAAAAATGGTTACAGTCTTGGGGCTACCATATTCGAGATTGTGACCAGTAAGCCTTTTCAGCAGATTCGCGGCAGAGAGTACCGCGATGAGTCCAGTCATCAGTAATCGAATCCGTTTTACGGCACTGTCTTTACAGTGCTGTTTTTTGCGGTGCTGTTTTTTCAAGCTAATTTTTCCGAGCCAATTGAGTTTCCCAAATAGGGGTTAAGAGATGAATACCAACCGAGCGCTAGCCAGTCGGCAAGAGTTAGTGAAAGCCGACAGACGGCAACGAGATATGGGAGCTTTCTCGCGCAGGAAGCTTCTGCGGGGGCTTGGGGTATCGATGGCGTTGCCATGGATGGAATCGTTGAATGTGTGGGGTTCTGAAGAGGGCGCGGTTTCCAAATCGGATGGAGCAGTGCAGGCTCCTGTTCGGTTGGCGGTCCTCTTTGCGGGGAATGGTTTCCATGGTGGTGAGTGGTGGGCGAAAGAGGACCAGGGTGAGCTACAGCTCGGACGAGTGCTTGCGCCATTATCCGAAGTCCGAGATAGCGTGTTGTTTATCAAGGGGTTGTATAACGCAGAGGCGTTGAAGGGGAATATCCACAGTTCGCAGACAGGGAACTTGCTTTCTGGTGCTCCGTTGGCAGCCGGAGGAGAGATACGTTCTGGGACAAGCATCGATCAATTTCTAGCGCAGACGGTAGGTCGTACGACGAAGGTGCCGAGTCTGGTGTTGGGTTGTGAGAAATCCAATCCATCGGTGCATAAGAACTATTCCATGATTTACAGTTCGCACATTTCTTGGTCGAGTCCAACGACACCGACTCCGCTTGAACTGTACCCGGCGTTGGCTTTTGATCGTTTGTTCAAGGACGAGAATCATCGTGGGGATCAGAGTGTATTGGATTCGATCCTTGAGCATGCTGGAGATATTCGCCGTCAGATCAGCACGAGCGACCAACGGAAGTTTGACGAGTACCTCGATTCGGTGCGTGATGTTGAGCAGCGGATTTCGAATGCAGGCAAGCGTGGTGAGTTACAGGGGTGGAAGCCGACGTTGGACAAGCCGAACATCGACCGTCCTGCGGATGGTATTCCGCAAGATATTTCTGAGCATATGCGATTGATGTGCGACATCCTCGTCTTAGGATTTCAAACCGACACGACTCGGATTTCGACGTTGAAGCTCAACAATGATCATTCTTCGTTGCGATTCCCGCATCTTGGTGTTGATTACATGATTCACCATTTGTTGTCCCATGCTGATACAGAGGATTGGCTCAAGGTCAATCAGTTCTTCCTTGAGCAGATGGGTTATATTGCCAGGAAGTTGCAGGCGATCAACGAAGGTGAGAGGACCGCATTGGACAACTCGATGATTATGCTTTGTTCAAGCATGATGACTGGTAGTCACGATGCATCTCAGTTACCTGTGGTGATGGTCGGTAAGGGGGGTGGCAAGATCAAGACAGGTCGGGTGTTGGATTACCGTCAGTCGTCTGAGCGGCAGATGTGTCGGCTGTATCTCTCAATGATGCAGAAGATGGGGATTGAGCAGCAGGCCTTTGGTGATGCGAGCAGTCCGTTAGCGGAAGTTTAGAGATAGGAGAGGGGTGCGTGCTTTCAGTACGTAACCCCTGCCGGATTGACGGTCACTGAGAATTGTTGGTTGAGATAGTATTCACGTTGAAGGAATAGAGACAAGAAGTTATGGTCAAGCTCGGCGCGCACATGAGCATTGCGGGAGGATATTACAAGGCGATTGACGCTGCTGCTGAGTTCGAGATGGATGTGGTTCAGCTATTTACGAAGAACAACAACCAGTGGGCAGCCAAGCCTATTTCGGATCAGGAAGTCGCTTTGTTTTCGGATCGGTTGCGCGATACCGGGGTATCGAATCCTCTGTCACATGCTTCTTACCTGATCAATCTTGCTTCACCGAAGGATGAATTGTGGAACAAGAGTATCGATGGGATGAGTATTGAGTGGCAGCGAGCCGAGCAGTTGGGGCTCGATGGTGTTGTCATGCATCCGGGAGCTTTTGTTGAATCGACACCTGAGCAGGGGATGCAGCGAATCGTCGATGCGATCGTAGAGATTTCACGCAGAGTCGAAGCGAAAAAGTCTTGGTTGTTGTTGGAGAATACAGCAGGCCAAGGATCTTGTCTTGGTTGGAGCATGGAGCAGCTTGCGTGGCTGTTGGAGCGCACAGGGGAATCGATGCGAGTGGGAGTTTGTCTCGATACTTGTCACGCACATGCGGCTGGATATGACTTCTCGACTGAGAGTGGTTTCAAGGCTTGGGAGCGTGAAGCGAAGAAGTTAGGTGTTTTGGACGCGATCCGAGCGCTTCATTTGAATGACAGCAAGAAGGGTTGTGGATCGCGTGTCGATAGGCACGAGCACATTGGTCTTGGCACGATCGGTTTAGAGGGGTTTGAGCGAGTATTGAAGAACAAGGTGCTCAAGCAGTGGCCGATGTATTTAGAGACCGACAAGGGGCTCAACGACGATGAGGAAGATTGGGATGCGGTGAACATGCGAGTGCTGCGGGGATTGGCGAGCTAATCGGTTGTCGATACGAGCGATCTTGCGGTGTCACAAGCGGCTTGCCAATGCGTTTCGTCTTCGAAACCTTCGCGGTGGAACACCAATTTCAGGTCGTGCAGTCGGAAGGTAATGTAGTTGGGTTCGACGAGAACGGATTCCAAGTAGCGGGTGGGGATTCGCATCCAGTGTTGAAAGTCGGAAACGAACAGAGTGTCTTGGTTAAACCAGCGGATTTCTGGCCACGCAGCGTCTAATGTTTGGATTCCGTGAGGGGATGCTTGGACTGATTTTCGGTAGGGAGCGCGCCGGGGATCTTGGAAATCCCATTTCGCAAGAAGTTTAGCGCGAGTAAAGCGGGTGGTTTCGAGCAGTATCCAGGGGACGAGGGCCAGGGCACCGATTGCCCAGGTGGGCTGGGACTTTCTCGGAAATTGTTCGAAGAGGGTGGCCCAAACCGCAAGTACCAGAACGACGAGGATTATATGGGAGCTTGGACGCCAGTGAGTCGCACGGTAACGATCCATTAACGAGAGGCTCTTGTTGGGGCTTAGTATGGAGACCCAAGCATCTGTGGGTGGGGCTTCGGCAATCAACGGGATATAAGTGCGATTGGTGAGGTAGTCATCGAGCAATTCACGCCATTGGGATTCGAAGAAGCAAGTGCTTGGAACCATCGCAAGTGGCGATGGAGAGGATGGGGATGGGTAGACCAGCATGCCGCTGCCCGGGTCATCCATAAAGGAGCGGGTAGTGGTTTGCATGCAGAAATCGTTATGCCAGACCGTCCACCTTCCCCCTGAGACAACACCGTGGGTCGGGCCGATGAGCCAAGGGCGAATGCGGGTCAGTTTCTCGACTTTCCCGGTTCCTAGAAGTTTTCGGTACATTCCTAGGATGACCAGCAGAGCGATGATGGCGGCGAGCAGAGGGCCGATGATGCCGACAATCATGTAAAATGGGAACCCCCAGATGAATGCAGAGATCAAGACTAGTGGGAGCAAGCATCCGAATTGGGTGGGATTATGGTAGAACTTTCGGATCTGCTTGGCATCTAATGTCCCGTTAAATTCAACGACAAGAGGCCGGGGGTTATTCGGGGAGGATGTGGTACTTTCCTCAGAAACACTGACTTTCCATGGATTGGCTTCCCATGTGTTGGATGAATGCTGGGATGCAGGTTTAGGCGACTGGTTCGATGAAGCCATGCGTCGAGCGGTAGGTTTTCTGATGAAGATTTAGTACAATTGAATTCTATGAGCAATTCTAGCCAACAAACACTCCCCGTACCAATCCGGCAGAAACTTGGGGAACTTCGAAGTCTCATCAGCCGACTGATTGCTACCCAAGGAGCTGTGGTACTAGCATGTTGGTTGATTGGATCGTTTTTGCTTTTTGGCTTGATCGATTATCTTCCGACTCGGTTCGGTTCAGACGAATCACCGAGAATTGTTCGGATTGTCATGTTAGGGCTGATCGCAGCTGGAACGATATGGATTTTGGTTCACTTTTATTGGAACCGTTGGATGGTCCATTGGACTGATTCTTCGTTAGCGTTGGTGATCGAGAAGCAGCATCCTGAATTTCAAAGCACGTTGATAACAACGGTGCAGGCTAGGGGGACAGAAGCGAAGGGGCTTGGGTCAAAGTCGAAGGACTTCGAGGAGATCGAGCATCCGAATCGTCCGGGAATGATCGAGCTTGCGGCCCGCAAGGCGGTCGATTTGATTCAGAAGATTGATGTGAACTCGCTGGTTCGGTTCGCGACCTTGCAGCGTGAATTAGGTCTCTTTGCTGCACTTCTGACATTGGTGACAGCCGGTTGGATGCTTGCTCCTGACTACCTCAAGCACTGGACGAAGCGACTTTACAGTTTGTCGGATCAGCCGTGGCCTAGACGAACGACGTTGGGGCTTGTTGGAGTCGAGTTGGATGTACCATCCTTTACTAGTACCCCGAAACGAGACAAGTATTTGGTTTCATTTCAGGATGGAAAGGTATCGGTACCGAAGGGAGCATCGCTGAAGTTGCGAACGACGGCCAAGGATCTTTTGGCGGCACCTTATGACAAGTGTTCATTCCAGTATCGCGATCGATCTGGGAATCGTGGGCGAGCGAGTATGCTCAGTTATTCCACGTCGAATCCGAAGGAGTTCAGTTTGGATGGCCCTCCCTTGGAAGCCATCAACGATTCGCTTTGGTTTACACTTTCGGGTGGGGATGCGCGATTAGCAAACCTTCAAATTGAAACGGTCGATGCGCCGTTTGTGGTTTCGACCGATGTGGATGTAGCTTATCCGGAGTATTTGCAGCGATCGACAAAGACCACTTGGGGGAACGAGCGGTTACCTTACCGCAATGGCATGCGGCTGCCTCAATCCACGGATGTATCGCTGTGGGTGCGAGCTAATAAGCCGATTTCGCGTTGCGATATCCAACGTACTGTATCGCAAGTTGCTACTGCGAGTTCGGGGCAAGTTGCGGCTGGTTCGGATGTGGTTCCTGTGCGTCCGGAGTACAGCATTGAGTTCGATAAGCCTGCTTCGGAGTTTCCGGTTCCGCTTGGATTGCTTGAGGATAATCTCTTCATCGAGCTTCGGCTTTGGGATGATCAAGGTTTGTGTGCGACGCGGGTACAGCAGTTTGTCATCGCGAGCATTGTCGACACTCCACCGGAGATAGATTTGAAGCTTGAGGGGATCGGTTCGGCGATCACGGAAAATGCGATGATACCGATTCGCAGTAAAGTCAAAGACGATTACGACTTGAATCAGGTTTGGGTGGAGTCGATCATCGACGAGCAGCCACTTACGCGTGTGGACGTGCAGGTTACACCGCAGGGTGACGCGGACTTGGATGTTGATTTGAAGGCGTTGCGCGATGCGGGCCAAAGTGTTCCGAGCGTTGGATCAACCCTTGCACTGCTTGTTGCGGCTTCGGATTTCATGCCGCCGGTTAGTGTTGATGGAGGGGTTGGGGAAGCAAAACCGCATACCGGTCGCTCGACACCGATTCAACTAAGTGTAGTGACGGTCGATCAGTTTTTGGTATTGATTGATCGGCGGGAAGCAGCGATGCGTCGACGGCTTGAGCAAATCATCAGCGAGCTTGGACAGTTGCGGGACTTGTTGGTGTTAACGAACAAGAACAATACGGAAGCGACCTCTGCTCAATCACAGAAGTCAGCTTCTGAATCAACCGGTGATAGCGGCGGTGGGTCTGCGGTGGTTGAAGAGAGTGAAGGCTCGAAGGAGTCCGATATAGAGCGTCGAGGGCGACTCTTGTTGTTGCGAGCTCAGCAGGCTTCTGCGCAGGCGAGCAAGTCCGAGAGTGAGCTCAAGGGCGTTCTCAATGAGATTTCGCAGTTGGTAGCTGAATTGATCAACAATCGAATCGACAGCAAGGATCGCCGGGAGCGGCTGGAGGAGAAGATCAAGATTCCGTTGAGCAGCCTTATGGAAGCGCAGTGGCAACCCTTTTCTAATGAGATAAATGGGCTTGAGCCTGCGGCAGCGAAGGCGACAGCAGAAGAGTTTTCGGATCGGCTTGAGAAGCTCATCGGGCAAAACAACGAGATCATCGTTGCTTTGAATGCCATTCTTGCCGACATGATTGAACTTCAGGACCTCAATGAAATAATCGATCGTGTTCGTGGGTTGCTCGATGAGCAGTCGAAGTTGCTTGATCGGTCCAAGGAAGAGCAAAAGAAGAGTGTGCTCGATTTGCTCAAATAGGTGCTCCGAGTGTGTTGCTTCGGGTTCGTTGGTTGCAGAGTTGAATTTCGTTCTATAGGCGCATCGAAAATGATCCAGCAATATCGGTCGGTAGTTACTCTGCTTGGGCGTTTTTCATGCTGTTCTTGGGTTTTGGCTGGTTGGTTATCGCTAAGCTGTTTGATGTTCGACGGTGTTGGGGGTTGGAGCGACAGTGTGAGAGTGTTGGGGCAGGATTCGGCACCGGCTTCACCATCGGGGGCGCAATCGGGAGAGAAACCTACAGATCAATTGAAGTTGCAGCAAACGCAACTTGCCACTCAATATGCGAACCTCGAAGAGGTGTTTTTGCGGATGAGTGAGATCGAGGCGGCGACGAATCCGACTAGAGCTGGATTGTTGCTTCAAGCTGCCCAGATGAGTAAGCAGTTAGCTACACAGCAGCGCATGATGCAAGCGAGTGATTTGTTGGGCAAGGGTCAGTATTCGCGTGCGATTCCGGAGCAGGAAGCTAGTCGGGAGAATCTTAAAAAGCTTTTGGAGCTTTTGCAGAGTGAGAATCGTTCCTCGAGGGTGAAGGACGAGCGAAAGCGGCTTGAGGATGTATTGAAGGATTTACGTCGGATCGAGAATATTCAGCGAGCCACCCGTGGTCGAACGGAGGCGGGGCAGGACAATCAGAGTGCGGCTAATGACCAGAAGGATTTGGATAAGCAGCTTGAGAGTGCGCAGAACGATTTGACGGAGAAGTCGGACGGCAAGAAGGAAGAGAAGAAGGACGGCAAGAAGGATGAGAAGAGCGATGGTAAGGGTGAGCCGCAATCACCGAAGGACCAGAAGGGTGGGGAGCAGAAGAAGTCCGAGCAGGAGCTGAAGTCAGGCGGGGAGCCGAAGGCGGGTGAGGGGCAGAAGTCCAGCGAAGAGAAGAAAGCCGGTGAGGAGATGAAAACCGGCGAAGAGAAGAAGGCTGGAGAGGACAAGAAGGTCGGCGAAGAAAATAAGGCCGGTGAGGAGAATAAAGCTCGTGATGAGAAGAAGGAGGGGGTAGAGAAGGAGTCCGATCCATCGATGCCTAAGGATGCATCGAAGGATGGGCAAAAGGATCCATCGGAGGGGGGCGATCAGGAGCAAAATCAGGAGCAGAGTAAAGAGCAGAGCAAGGATCAGGGCAAAGAGGGTTCAGAGGGTCAGAAGTCCGAGGATCGCAAGCCTAAGACGAAGGAAGAACAAGCGCGTCAGCGGGTAGAGCGCGCGAGGGAGCGGATGCAGAAAGCGGAGAAGGAACTCAGGGACAATAAGCGCAAGGAGGCGATCGAGGAGCAGCAGAAGGCGGAGGATGAGTTACAGCAAGCCATTGCGGAGCTTGAGAAGATTCTCAAGCAGTTGCGTGAGGAGGAGATCGAGCGGACGCTTGTGGATCTTGAGACGCGACTCAAGCGGATGTCGGAGTGGGAGCGGGGTATTCGCGAGCAGACTCAGAAGCTTGCGGAGTTGACCGGAGAGGACCGTGATCGGCAGCTGGACATACAGGCTAACAAGCTTTCGACGGAGCAATTGAAGGTTGCGATGGAGGGGCAGCGAGCGATGTTGTTGCTGAAGGACGAGGGGTCGAGTCAGGCTTTTCCTGAGGCTTTAGAGCAAGTCATCAGCGATGCTCAAATGGTGGTAAAGCGATTGAATGGAGCGGATGTATCGGCGGGTACGATAGCGATCGAAGACGAAATACTCGGTGCATTGGATGAGATGCTTCAATCGTTGCAAGAGGTTCAGAAGAAGCGAGAGGAGGAGAAGCAGAATCAGCAGCAGGGAGGTGGTCAGAGTCCGGGTGGAGGGGAGCAGGAAGAACCGTTAGTGGGCAAGATAGCAGAGTTGCGATTGATCAAGACTTTGCAGCTTCGGGTGAATCGTCGAACGGATCGGCTTGCGGATCAATCGAACAATGGCGATGACTTGGTAGGAGAGGTGGCTGATGAGAAGCTTCGAGATGAGCTTCGAGAGCTCTCAGGTCGTCAGCAGAAGATTCAAGGAGTGACGCGAGAGATTTTGTTAGAGGCTAGCAAAAAGCAGTAGGCTTGATCTTAGTGCAGTACTGAAATGTGGTGCGGTCCTCCTGGGCCGCGATTACGAGCGCAGCGAGGCGTGAAATATTAGTGGGTTGCGCGGACAGCGGGCCGGGAGCCCCGCTCTACGGTTGCGCGGACAGCGGGCCGGGAGCCCCGCTCCACGATTGGGCCGCTCTA
>Ga0208225_1000148_pt1 | contig 19058 bp, 11 predicted proteins | sample LakMenEpi15Jun10_FD_150701 | JGI IMG/M metagenome (GOLD analysis project Ga0208225, IMG submission 150701) | Freshwater microbial communities from Lake Mendota, WI - 15JUN2010 deep hole epilimnion (SPAdes) | ecosystem: Environmental > Aquatic > Freshwater > Lake > Epilimnion/Euphotic zone ... | reverse complement strand
CGGGCAGATCATCGCGGCGAGGGTGGAACCTTTGCCCTCTTGAGTTTGCTCAAGGGTTATACGGGGAAGGTGTTCGCCGCGGGCTTGATCAGTTTTCTGGTCGTTTGCGCAGCGGGCTTATTAGCAGCCGATGGAATCATCACACCGCCGGTAAGTATGTTGGGAGCTTTCGAACCGCTCGGGGTTACTTGGGCAGTGATCTTGACGCTGTTTTGTCTCGTCGTGCTTTTCAAGATGCAGTGGCGAGGTACGAGCAAGGTGGGTGGGTTGTTTGGTTGGTTCATGATTGCCGTTTGGTTTCCTTGGATTGCCCTGAAAGGGTTACCTTGGGTCATGGGGCATCCCGAAGTATTTCTCGCGATCAACCCGGTTTACGCAGTTCAGTTTTTGGTAAGTTTCCCTGGCATTGGGGCTTTGGTAATTCTCGGCGTGGTGGTTTTGGCGATCACGGGTGGGGAAGCGAAGTATGCAGACATCGGACACTTCTCCCGTTCGAGTGAATCGAAAGTAACGGGCGATGGGGGCATTGAACCGGAGCTCTCCGGACGCATCCCGGTGATGGCGTCGTGGTTTATGATCGTCTTGCCTTGTTTGATTCTTTGTTACGCAGGCCAGATCGCTTATATGCTCGATCAAGGTGTACCACCTCGAGCCAATACGTTCTATGCGTTGACCCCCAAGACTGGGAATGCGGATTTCGACAAGATCATCGGCATCATCGATGTTGCGATTTCAGCAGTCGCTGCGATCATTGCATCGCAAGCTTTGATTACCGGGATGTTCAGTATTGTTAAACAAGCGACAGTGGCAGGTTTTGTTCCGCGATTCCGAGTGTTTCATACCGATGAGCATGGAGAAGGCCAAGTCTACATACCGGCTGTGAACTGGGCTTTGTTTTTAGGATGCGTCGCCGTGACGCTGATGTTCAAGACTGCTACCAACCTAACGGCTGCCTATGGTGTTGCCGTTACCGGTTCGATGGCGATTACTTCGGTGATCATTTCCTACATAGCGTACTACCGCTGGCAGTGGAAATTGCCTTGGGTTCTGCTTGTGTTTGTCCCGTTCCTTATCATCGACTTCGCTTTCTTCGCAGCGAATCTCTTGAAGCTCGGTAGCGGTGGATACTTCCCTGTTCTGATCGCGATGGTCCTGATCATGATCATGCTTACTTGGCAGTGGGGCCGCAAATCGTTAGCATCCGCTTTCTATGCATTCGGTGTTCGCGAAGGCAAGCGAATCGAATGGCTTGTCTCGCTTCGTGATATGCTCGATGAACTGGAGATCACGATCCAAGAAAACTTGCCAGCTGCCAGATCGCTGATCAAAGGGCGAAGGCGTCTGGTCGAAAGCGATCGTGCAGCGGTCTTCTTGTGCTCGCGTCCGATCGAATCGGTCGATGACTACGTACCGGTCGTCATGCGAATCTTCCTCAAGAAATACGGAGTGCTCCCCGCCCAAGTCGTCTTCATGCACATCAACCAGACTTCCTTGGCTCGTTATCCAAGCGCTGAGCGATATCGGGTGAAGAAACTTGGAAATGACATTCACTCGCTGGTAGCAAGCTACGGGTATATGGAACAACCCGATATCCGCAAGGCCTTGAAGGATAACCAAGATGCGGGCAGGTTAGCGATTGCAGCAGAACGATGGATTATCGAAGTCGGTGAAGAAGACATCATCGCGGATAAAGACCTTGGACTCCTGCAACGATTGCGAGTGTCCTTATTTAGCTGGATCCTCCGCTTATCGACTCCGGCTCACAAGTACCTCGGCTTGGTATACGATGCGGCGGTTTCGAAAGAACTCATCCCGGTGGTTTTTGGCAAACAAGGTACACGCATCACTTTGCCGGAACTTGAACTTGTTGAAACCACTCCGCAGCCAGCGTTAAAGAGGTAATTGAATCATGGTAAGCAATCCGGTTTGGATCATTGGAGAGTAGCTTCAGTTGCAAGTACCAGCTCGATAGAGTCAGGATTCGATATGCAAACCGCACGGGCTTGGGTTCGAAATCTCTTACACCGAACAGTGTTAAGTAGTGGGTTCCGTTTGGTTCGGGCAAAGCCCTTCGAACGCTCCATCCGTCGCTGGGAACTAACTCACGAACCATTCTTCTTCGTCCAAGTCGGCGCGCACAACGGGATCACTTCAGATCCCTTCCACCGATTTCTAATCGAAGGCATCGCTTGGAACTCCGTGCTCATCGAACCGCAGACTCCCTGCGTCCAAGTCCTCCGCTCTGTGTACAGCGACCGAGAGAACCTGCGCATCGTGCATGCCGCCGTTGGCCCTTCACAATCCCCGGCTACCACCGCTCCAAAGAGCACAGTCACGTTGTATAAGATTCGAGACGATGCGGTCGGATTACCCCATTGGGCAAATCAACTTGCGTCGCTTCGCTATGAGGTGATCGCAAGTCACCGAGATCGAATTCCCGATATCGAAAAGTGGATTGTCGCTGAAGAAGTACCCAGCCGTTCCCTTGCAGAAATCGTCGCTGAATCTGGGTTTCCACGGGTGGACCTATTGGCTTCCGATACCGAAGGATTCGATTATGAGGTTGTCCGGCAAATCCAAAATCTTCCCTCGCTCCCTCAGTTCGTCTACTACGAGCATTTGCATCTAAGCTCCGAGGAAGCGGCAGAATGTGTCGATTTCCTGCATCGACTTGGCTATCGAACCTCCGCCGTCAACAACGGGGACACCTTCGCGCAGCGAGCATCGAGCTGACCATAATCAAGCGAACCTTGAAGGTTTACCAGCAGCACAATGCCGTGACTTCCTTAGCGAGTCGCTACATGTCGAGCTTTTTCATAGTGATCTGTTGAATCACGTGCTATAATTCCGGTGATGTTTTCACCGAGAATTGATTCGAGCACACAAACGCTGGCGATTGTTCCTCTCCTATGATCCAATTGCTGAAACGCTGGAAAATGGCTTGGTCTCGCAGTGAATCTTTGCTGCTGAGCATATGCGTCGCCTGGATTGCCACTTTTCTCGATGTTCCGTCGGCAAGCTCCGGAGAAGTTCCACATCCAACTGGCCGCTTGGTGATCTATCCGCAGTCGCTGCACCCGAGTCCAAGGTATCCGGCTCAAGTCTCCGTTTTTTGGATAAAACCAGATGGAACTAGCCTTGATGTGACTCAGGCTCCTGAATTGAAACTGGTGCTCAAAGCAGCCGATTCGATCGGCGAACCATCGGATTTAGCTTCAACCGATTACGGCCCTCGCGGATTGAGACTTCAAACCGTCGATTCGACGTTGTTTTTGGAAACCTCTCCCGAAAAAACGTCTCATCCTGCCACACCACTTGAGTTGCATGGGGAATTCCGTGGGCTGCTCGCCAAGAGTTCCGTTCATCCTAACCGGGACATCCCAGTTGCATTTACTCGCGAAGTCATCTCAACATTGACTCGCAGCGGATGTAATCTTGGAACTTGCCATGGAAATCTTCACGGCAAGGGTGGATTGCGATTGAGTCTTCGGGGAGATGACCCTGACTTTGACTACTACCGGTTAGCCGCCGAAATGGGGCAACGCCGCATTGACCTTTTCGATCCGCAAAAAAGTTTGCTGTTGCAAAAAGGAACGGCTGCTGTTGCTCATCAAGGTGGCAAGCGATTCGGTCCCGAGGGTTTCGAGCACAAAGCTTTGATGGATTGGATTGCCGACGGAGCTCCGAAAAGCACCGCTCCTGAAATCGTCTCTCTCGAGGCATTCCCCCGCACGCAACATATGGCTCCCGATCAACGCCGTGCACGACTGTTGATCCAAGCTCATTACAACGATGGTTCCGTTCGAGATGTGACCCGTTGGTGCCGATTCGAACCGAGTATCCCGAACGGAGTTACCGTCGATGGCTCGGGGGTAGTTGATGTCAATCACGCGGTCGATCTTACTATCTCCGTAACCTACTTGAGCGCACGAACCGCCAGTCGCATTGTCTTCTTAGGGCAGCCGGGTGAGAGCTCCTCATCTTCCGAACGCATTGCACACCAACCCTTGGATGAGTCGATCTATGAACAATGTGCAGCGCTACAGATAAACCCATCAGGGCGGACGGATTCGAACGCCTTCTTGCGTCGACTGTTTATGGTCACCGTCGGTCGACTCCCAACTTCCGATGAGACGCTTGCTTATGAGCGAGACAGCGATCCAATGCGCGATGAGCGTTGGGTAGACCGCCTCTTGGCCGACCCTGCCTTCGACTACGCTTGGGCGCTCCGCTGGAGCGATTTGCTTCGCAACGAAGACAAAGTGATGAGTTCTCACGGAGCCTATTTGCTCCACGAATGGCTTCGATCTCAAATCGCTTCTGATCGCCCCATGAAGGAATGGATCGCTGAATTGGTTTCTAGCACCGGTAGCACCTACGAGAATCCACCCGCATCCTTCTACCGAACCCACCGCGATCCAGAAGTTGCCGCCGAATCGGTGGCCCAAGTCTTCTTAGGTGTCCGCATCCAGTGTGCGAAATGCCATAACCACCCCTTCGATCGCTGGAAGCAAGACGACTACTACGGCCTCGCTGCATACTTCACTACCGTAGAACGAAAACAGATCGACAACAAGCCGAACGATGCGCTCGACAAACATGTGATCACTGGAGATGAAGTCATTTCTTTAACGGGAAAGCCTCCAACGATCCGTCACCCAGGCCGCTCAAAAATGGTGCCTCCCACAGGTTTGCAGTTCGAAGAAGAACGTCAGGATGCAACCAGTGCTGAAACCAGTGATGTAACCGATCAAGTAGGCAACGATCAAGTAGCCACCGATCAAGCGATTGCGAATGCAATCACCGAGGAGCAGAACAAAGACGTCCTGAAGCAATTTGCACGTTGGCTTACCGTCGAGAACCCAGCGATCGACGAGAACCTTGCGAATCGTATCTGGTACCAGTACTTCGGACGCGGCATCGTCGAGCCACCCGATGACTTTCGTGAGTCCAATCCGCCGAGCAACCCTGAATTGCTCCAGGGAATCACCGAAGAGTTTCGTGCAAGCAACTTCTCATTGAAACAATTCTCGCGAACGTTGCTTTTGAGCTCGGCCTTCGCAAGAGATGCGGGGACGGAAACATCAGATGAAAACATCTTGCCTTCCAATCCCTACTTCGCTTCGTACACGATTCGGCGAATCGCTGCTGAACCTTTGATGGACGCCATCAGCGACGTTACCGGCGTTCCGACCAAATTGCGTACGGGAGATGAAGTCCATAGTGAAGTGATGTCGGCAATGCGAATGCCGGGCGTACCAAAGAAGCCCGGGTTTCTGACGACGTTCGGCAAACCGAATCGGCTTCTGGTCTGCGAGTGCGAACGTTCCAACCAGATATCGCTAGGTCAATCACTTGCAATGGCGAATGGTTTAGAAGTCCGCGATAAACTAACCGCTGCGAACAATCGACTCAATGACTTGCAAAACATCGCTCCCGAAGAAGCGATCGAGGAATTGTTTCTTACCGCTTTGTGTCGCCACCCATCGACCAAAGAGCGCGAAGGAGCTTTAAACCTGATCCAGTCCGCACAAGACAAACGGGCAGCTTTCGAAGATCTTTTGTGGGCGTTACTCAACAGCAAAGAGTTCATGACTCTTCGATAAAGCCAGATAAATCAATAACTAGATAAATCAATAATCGGATACATCGACTTACCAAACGAGAATCACTGATGGCAATTGGATGCAAAGAATTTCAACGCAGCATGAACCGCCGCAGTTGCTTGCTCAGCGCAAGCCTATGGGGACTCGGAAGCGCGGGATTACTCGGCGTTCCAGGATTAAGTGGTGGCTCAGGATTCCCAGGAGGAAATCGAGCTTTTGGCGCAGAGTCCAAGCCGAGTCGGGCGAGGGCGAAAAGCGTTATCTTTCTGCATCAATACGGAGGCCCAAGTCATATCGATACATTCGATATGAAACCGATGGCGGCCGATGGTATTCGCGGTGAGTTCCAACCGATCAGCAGTGCTGTTTCAGGTTCCCCAGTCTGTGAATACCTTCCACGCTGGGGCAAGCAATTGGATCGCTGGGCACAAATCCGCAGTGTGCACCACGACATGAAAAACCATAACCCAGCTTGTTATTACTCCCTTACCGGTAAACGCCCCCCAACGGATGACATCCGTTTGCGAGATACTTTGGAACTGTTCCCTGCGTTTGGTTCAAGCGTGGCGAAATTTTCCGAACCAGCTCCCGGCGTACCGACCTTCGTCTCTTATCCACACGTCTTGCGCGATGGAGCAATCGCACCTGGGCAGCACGCGAGTTTTCTTGGAAAGCAGTTCGATCCTTATTTCTTCCAAGCCGATCCGAACTCTTCTGAATTCGGATTGCCTGAGCTTCAATTACCCTCCAACCTTGACCTTGCTCGCCTTGAACGTCGCAGGGAACTAGTGGAACTGATCGATCAACAACAACGATTGGTTGAACGCTCGAACGACGCGAAGGGACTCGATGTCCTTCAACAACAAGCCTTGCGAATCCTCTCCTCCACAGGTCTGCGCGACGCGTTGGACTTGAGCCGAGAAGATGCGGCATTGCGCGATGCTTATGGCCGAACCACCTACGGGCAATCCTGTTTGCTCGCGCGGCGATTAGTTCAATCCGGTGTGCGATTCGTAACGGTTTACTTCTCCCAAAGCATCGGTGGCAAAGGAAGCGAAGGTTGGGACACACACCAAGAAAACTTTAAAGACCTTCGCGAACGACTCTTACCGATGACCGATCAAACCGTTCCTACTTTGATCGAAGATCTACAAAACCATGGCATGCTCGATGATACCTTGGTGCTCTGGATGGGGGAATTTGGACGAAGTCCACAAGTGGGAGACAGAGACGGTAAAGGACGCGGACATTGGCCAGACTGCTATACCGTTATGATGGCAGGAGGTGGCGTGCAGGGTGGAGCTATCTTTGGGCAGAGCGATGCCAAGGGAGCCTATCCAGCAAGTGACCCAGTTGGCCCTGAAGACATCGCCGCGACCCTCTATTGGGCTTTGGGGATCGATCCCCACGCCGAAGTCTTCGACACTCAAAATCGTCCACTGGCGATCTCCACCGGAGATCCCATCGAGCGAATTTTCTACTAAAGTCAATCATTCGGCATTTCCAATTATCACTTGCTTCCGGAGAGCAATATGCTTCGCTTTGGATTCATAGCGCTGGCCTTATTTATTGGCTTACTACTGCCATGCGTGAATTGCGATGGACAAGATCAAGTCCCTGCGATCCGTACCATGAGCTTTAATATCCGCTATGGAACGGCCAACGATGGAATCAATCGATGGGATTTGCGCAAGGAGTTTCTGATTGAAACCATTCGAGCTTACTCTCCTGATTTGCTTGGTACGCAAGAGACCCTTGCAAGCCAACGCGATTACCTGTCTGAATCGCTGCCAGGCTATGGTGCTGTTGGGGTCGGACGCGATGATGGAAAACTAAAAGGGGAAATGGCGGCGTTGTTCTACCGAACCGATCGATTCGAAGAGCTTGAGCAAGGTCATTTTTGGTTAAGCACAACACCACTTGAGGTCGGTAGCAAAGGGTGGGATGCGGCGCTGCCTCGTATTGCGACTTGGGTCAAATTGCGGGATCGCCGGGACCCGAATGCGACACCGATCCTTTTCCTCAACGCCCACCTTGATCACCAAGGCAAAACAGCCCGCGCGGAGAGTACTTCGCTGATTCGACGCAAGCTACAGGAGCTCGGTCGTGAATGCCGATGGATTATCACCGGTGACTTTAATGCAGATCCTAATGAGTCTCCGTACGCGAATCTCTTCGGTCAAAAGGAAATAGATGGACGCAACATTCGTGACACCCACCGAGCGTTTAGACCTACCATCGAACAAGCCGAGGGTACTTTTTCATCGTTTGTGGAAAGCAATCGCAATGGCTCTCGCATCGATTGGATCGGGTGCACAGATGAATTCGATGTGCGTGTTGCCGGAATCGATCGCACTGCTCGCGACGGACGAACACCTTCCGATCACTTCCCCGTCTTTGCGACGTTAAGGCCTCGGTCTTCAACTTCATCAACCGATTTGCGTATCTTGACCTACAACATTCATCATGGAGAAGGGACAGACGGCAAGACATCTTTAGAGCGAATTGCCAAGGTTATACGAGACGCCGATCCCGACTTGGTTGCTCTTCAAGAGGTTGACCAAGGTGTTTCCCGCAGTGGGTCGGTCGCACAAATGGAAGCGATTGCGGCGATGACGGGTTACTACGGCGTGTTTGCCAAAGCGATTGATTTCGGAGGGGGAGAATACGGGCAAGCGATTCTCAGTCGTTGGCCTATCGCCGAACAAAAGACAATAGAATTAACGCGACGCGAAGGTAGGGAGAATCGAATCGCTCTTTCGGCGGATGTGGTTTCAGAGTTTGGAAAGCTGCGATTCGTCGGAACCCACTTCGAGCATGCTCAAGCCGATTTACGGCAAGCTCAGGCTTCGTTCTTGGCGAAGCAGTTAGAGTCGGAACTTACGGGTGCGACTAGCGTGGATTTATGTGTTCTAGCTGGAGATTTGAACGATACCCCTGAGAGCTTGACTTTGGCAGAATTCAATGGCTGGCATCGTGATCCAGCGGTGAACAATCCAGGAAAGTCACTTGCTAGTTTTCCATCGAGTGGTCCCGAGACACGGATCGATTATGTTATGCTTGCTCCATCGACCCCGTGGATTCTCCAAGCGTGCGAGGTTGTCCCTGAAGAGGTCGCATCAGATCACAGACCGGTGCTTACTGTGATACGTCGCAAGCCATAGTTGCTTAATCAAACATGCCGTGCAGATACCAGCGGCGTGTATTCATGTCTTCATAAATCCACCACCACTGACCGGTTTCAAGCACAATTCGGAAGTAGTTACGGCGAAGAGTTGGGCCAGACCACCACTGGCTCTCGATTCGCTCAGGTCCGTAAGCCGCGATGATCTGTGCAATCTGTGCGGTATTACTCTGTGCTGCCTGCGAATTAGTTGTCGCTGCATGCTCGGGCGCGAGCCGCAGTTGCTTGGGTTCCCCAGAAGCATGAGCGCTGATCTGTATTTCAATCGGTTCGTCTAAAAGATACGAAGGGCGTGACCAAGCCGCGTCTGTGCTGGGAACAATCCCGTTGGAATTGCGAAAATCATGAATCGGTTTCTTTCGTAGTTTCCGCTCGATCGATTGATCGTTACCATCGACCCGTATCCCAGTGAGAGGACGGATTTTGGTCTGGAGTTCTGGCAGCGGATTCGAGAGGAGCGAAGCGCTTACGACTCGGTCGCGACCGAGTCGTGCTGCAAGTCCATCGATGAGTTTCGCTGCCTCGTGTCGGTACTTCAAAGACTCGCATTCAAAGAGCTCGTGCTGTTGCCAACGCATCGGAGCTGTCCAAGCTGCTTGAACGCTGACTTGGCGAATACCGAGTTGCTTGTTCAACTTGGGTGGGTTGCGTTCCAGGCAGCCTCGAATGAGCCACAGCAAGTGTTCGGGGTCTCGGCTAGCTTGAAACATCCCGAGTTGAATCATATGTGCCCGGGTCGCAGGTGCATCGTTAGATTCCGATTGCAACGTTGTGGTTTCGATCGCCAGCCGTACTAGCAATCTCCAGACCCCGTGTTCGAGCGATTCAAGTCGACGACAAAGTTGGTAGATAGATTGTTCGAGGATTTCCTCCAAGTGACGCATCTGAAAAATGGGATGCTCGAGATCGACGATCGCCTCCATCGGTTCTCCCGCGTGACGAACCGAGATCGGCTCGGGGCGTACCGCTATCGTTTGATCGATTCGCTCGAGGAGTTGCGGACCGAAACGAGAAGTAAGCGACGATCGGGGTAACTGAAGCAATGCTCCGATTCGACGAATTCCCAACCGATGCAACTTGGCTGCTACATCAATGCTCAATCGAAGTGACTCAATAGGATACGAACCGAAAAACTCTCCTGGCGGTTGGAGTTGATCGATGCTCTCACATCGCGGATCGAGTTCAAGCGTACCGGCTAACGAGCAATTCGCTTGCTCGACTTGCAACATCCAATCGGGTACTTGTTTGCGTTTGGAGTAGTTCGCGATTGCCCAAGCTTGTCCTACAGTGGTACCGATTCCTACACATCCAAAATATCCGTTGCGAACCAACCAGCGTTGAAGTGTCATCGCCAGAGCGGTTTCTCCACCGAACCAAGAGTCCAATCCGGTGATATCCATCACGATCGACTGTGGTTCCAGCAAAGAGCGACCGCACCAGAGCTGTTTATCGAGTCCTTCTACCCCAACGAGAGGACTGAACTCCATGAGCTTTTCGGCGAGACAATAGAGGTCTTCGATATCAAGTTGCGAATCGTGTTCCAGCCATTGCAATTGGTTCTCTGGGAGAATGCTCAATACAGACCGAGCTTGAGAGGCCGTCATACCTGGAAGCACTCCAGCATGGCGAGCCGTAGCATTGGCCGCAGCGATGATGCGTCCCCGGCGAGCGTCTTGGGTTACGAAGAGAGCAGCGCGTTGGGGTTGCGGATCCTCAGCCTGCCGCCACGTCTCGGCGGCGAGCCGCTGCCATGGCCAATTGGGAAGCCAGATGCACAGTACTCTCCGCTGGCGTTCGGTCTTGTGCAAGCTTTCGGTCATGGGTGATATCTGCCTCTTGCTGGTATTCTACCCAATCCCCATCGGAACCAATCCCCAATTGAACCCGTTTTCCTATACGGCCACCAGGTGCGCGTTGAAGTACGAAATCGAACCAACGGGGCGAAATCCCTCGCACTTTCTGCGAAGAGGCGAAGCCGCCAGTTGTACTTCCGGAAAAAGCATTCGCAGATGTTGCAGAGTTGGTAGATAGTGTGTTGCTCGCAGATGCTGCAGGGTTCGGAGCCAACGATCGCAACTGCCACTGAACCTCGGCCCAACTCGGATAACGCTTGGCCATCACGCGGTCCCTCAGAAAAATTCCTAACCCACCGCCATTCTCGACTGCCAACTGCCAACGACGAGCAACGCGATCATCCAGACGGTCTACAGATGCGATTAAAGCCCCAACCGCTCGGCTTCGCAACGCTTGATCAATCCCCCATATCCAATCGGCACCTTGATCAGGACGAATCAAAATCACTCGTTCAAGGGGTATTTGCATTGCGCGTAGGGCAGGAGCCGACCAAGACAATTGCGTATCGACCATCACAAGGTATTTTCCGGTCGCAAGCCATTCTCGGCTAATCCGCAACGCGGCGCACAGCAGACCCGAACCACGCGTTAACACCTGTCTGGCTCTAGACGAGCCCGAGAGCCTTGAGGAAAGCAAGCTCGGTCCCTGGTCGGTCAACAACTCTAATAGACTTCCTGCGAGCAGCCCTCGCGAAGGTAAACAAGCATCGAGGGAGGGCGATCCGCTCGAGACGCTTTTTGCGTGTGAGCGATTAGAGGTCTGGAGCGTGCGAATCTCTTGCGCTAGCTCTCGCAGCACATCCGTACGATTCACTGGCTCCGAATGCGTCGCAGACGCACCGCGAGCGGGAACGTTGAAACTCGCGGTGTCGGATTGCAGGATGTCTTCGAACATGATTATCAATGCTAGCACTCTTAAGTTTACGCGTCCAAGATTTTCCCTTAGAGTTTCCGGGGTATGTCTTTGGGGCGGGTGTCCTTGCGGGGAAGTGGAAGGCATCAGGAAGCCGTACTGGGCAATAAGTAGAACCAAGGGGTGTGACACCTCTGGTCACTGCGCGAAGGATTTTGAACAAAAAACAAAATTGTCAGTGGGGCTTAAAATCTCATTAAAGGCTTGACACGGGAAGCTAAATTCACCAAGATGGTCTCGGGCGGAAGATGGTTTCAACTTATCCTAATTCAGAGCAAGGCAAAGACTCATGGGACATTCGATCCGCTACGCAGGCCCGTGTCCAAATTGCTCGCTCGCAATGTTCGTGACGCTTGCACCCCCGCTGCCATCCGAAGAAAAAAGAGCTGTTGTCTGCCACGGATGCGGAGCCAGGTGGCGACTGGACTCAACCGTTCCACTTGCAAACGCCAACCGCCACTCTTCCGTCCCGGCGAGCTCAGCGAATTCATTTCTGGACCAAAAAGTCGACCTTCTCCTCGAAGCTGCTGATGCCCAACTCTCAAGCGAAAATCCTGTCGCGTAACCTCTCCAAGCCCCGACTCGACTGTCCCCATCGCCCGAACCATCGGAAGGCTGTCCCATCCGACCGACTAAAACACTAAGTTCCTTAGGAGTTTTAGTACCTTCTATTGATTTTTATCGGTCTTGCAGCGCCGTGCTCGTGCTCAGTGAAACGGTGCTCGTGCTCAGCAAAACCGTGCTCGTGCTCAGTGAAACGGTGCTCGTGCTCGTAATCGAAAGCAGCCTGTAGTACTGTTATACTCGTTCGATACACGACCTACCTCTAAATGCAACTGAACTGGTCCAGTTATCCGAGCACGAGCACGAGCACGAGCACGAGCACGAGCACGAGCAGGAAACGGGGCCCGAAACGCAAACATATCAGCCACTATTTTTCCACGGCTGCAAAGTAGTGTTGACACTTCGGAAGGTTCCGAAGTATAAAACAGTTGTCGAGTATTCGATTCCCCGGTACTATCCTGCTAACTAGGTTAAGATCCGGGCAGCCAACACGGTCTTGGCAACTTGCAATGGGCCTAGCAACGAACACTGGCATCTCCCAGAACCCATGAACTCAACACGAAATAAGGAACCTTCCATGATCAACCGCAACTCACTCCTGGCTCTCGCTTGCTTAGCAATCAGCACCCTCGGTCTCTTGCTCGCTACGGCTCAAGCAGACGACAGAAACCTAGAACCCAAAGAGCACACCAAAGACACCTTGGCCACCGTTCGAGAACGAGTCGAAGAAAAGAAAGCGGTGATCGTTGATGTTCGTGATCTCGTGGAGTGGAATGCAGGGCATGTCCAAGGCGCCGTCCTTTTGCCTTGGCGTGAACTTCAAGAAAAAATCACAGAGGAGCAAGTCAACGAGAAACTCTCGAAAGAGAAGATCATCTACACCCATTGTGCCGTTGGATATCGTTCGCTCCGAGCAGCGAAAATCCTCAAGAAGTACGGCTATGATGTCCGCCCACTCAAACCCGGCTACGACGAGCTGGTCAAAGCCGGCTTTCCTACAGAAAAAGGATCGGACAAAGCTGAGCCCAAGAAGTAGCGATCTAGCTATCGATTCATGCGATCGATACAAGCAAATCGGAACGCTAGTCTAGCGAATCAAGTCCTAACTCTTGGCTCGAACGATCTAAGTTCGAGCTTGCCGACATCGGCGAATCCGATTCATTGCGATAATGCCAAGGAACAACAACCAATCGCCCTACATCAAGCTTGGTGACTCGCACGGGCGTTCCAGGTTCAATCGGCCCAGCTTCGCTGACCGCTTCATAAACCTGCTCACCAATCTTCACCATGCCATGCGGTAAAAACTCCGTATCGCTCGTTCCAAACGCCCCGATGAGTTTCTTCGGATCCGAAACCCCGGCTGAGTCGGACCAAGCAAACGATTCGACTCGGCTCGGTGTCGCGATGATCCGTCGGCCAAATGGTGTCTTGGGCCATATGTAGATCAGCACCATGAGCATCAGCGGGATCATAGCCAGCGAAGCGATCAGCATCCACCATCCGCTTGTTGGCGAATGCTTGAACGCAAAATAGATCGCAACGCATGCAAGCAAACCGGTGACGGCGATCAGCACGCCGCCGGTGGGAATCATCAAGTCAATTGCAAAGACTACCAACGCAGCAATGAAGAAAATCATTGCTATCGCAAGGGCTGTCATGATGGTTCATACCCAAGGTTCGGGGCGAGCCAGCGCTCGATTTGTGCCAGCGGCTCCCCCTTTCGCTTGGCATAATCTTCTACCTGATCCTTCGTAAGCCGATCGACAGCAAAATACCTCGCTTGTGGGTGCCCAAAGTAGAACCCACTGACGCTGGCCGCTGGCCACATCGCAAAAGACTCGGTTAACGATACTCCAATTTGCTCTTTGGCGTCGAGCAATTCAAATAGAATTCGCTTTTCGGTGTGATCTGGGCAAGCGGGATAACCGGGAGCTGGCCGGATACCACGGTACTTCTCGTCGATCAACTCTTCGTTGGTCAATCTCTCCTCGATCCCGTATCCCCAATCCAACCGAGCTTGCTCATGCAACAGCTCTGCAAAAGCTTCTGCAAGGCGATCCGCGATGGCCTTGATCATAATCGCTGAATAATCATCGTGCTTCGCTTCGTGCGCCTTGGCTAACTCTTCAGCACCGATACCCGCAGTAACAACGAAGGCTCCGAGGTGATCCTTTCGCTGTGATCCAAGCGGAGCGACGTAATCGGCCAAACTACGGAAGTCGTTCTGGCCCTTGCGTTCCCATTGCTGTCGCAAGAAATGGAAGCGAGTCAGTTCGGTGCTTCGGGACTCGTCGGTAAAGAGCACCACGTCATCACCGATAGATGCCGCTGGCCAAAATCCATACACCGCATGCGCCTTCAACGATTTGGTCGCGATGCAATCGAACAGCATCTTGTTCGCATCATCAAACAGCTTCTTGGCTTCTACTCCAACGACGGGATCACTGAAGATCTTTGGATACTTACCCCTGAGTTCCCAAGCCATAAAGAACGGAGACCAATCGATGTACTTCGCAATTTTCTCGATCGAGTATTCGCGAAGTACCTTGGCCCCTAAAAAGCTCGGTGTATCGATCCGAACGGCTGACCAATCTGTTGCAAACGCTTTCTCTTTCGCCTGAGCGTATGGGACAAGCTTCGCTTGCCGTGCCTCATAGCTTGCGCGAAGTTCTTCTTGCAGTTGCAAATTGTCACTTACATACTTCGGCTTGGACTCTTCGCTACACAAGGACTCTACTACCCCGACGCACCGAGATGCATCAAGCACGTGAACGACAGGTTCTTGATAATAGGGTGCGATCTTCACTGCGGTGTGTTTCGCAGAAGTCGTCGCACCACCGATAAGCAATGGTATCTTCATACCAGTACGCTGCATCTCTTTTGCGACGTGGGTCATCTCATCAAGACTCGGTGTGATCAACCCTGAGAGTCCGATAACATCAACGCCATGCTTGCGAGCTTCATCGAGTATCTTCTCGCAAGAGCACATCACTCCAAGATCGATCACTTGGTAGTTGTTGCAACCCAATACCACTCCAACAATGTTCTTACCGATGTCGTGAACGTCGCCCTTGACCGTTGCCATCAACACCTTTCCTCGGAACGCTTGACCTTCAAGCCCGGCTTCTTCCTTTTCTTTCTCCATGAAAGGTTGCAGGTATCCAACCGCTTTCTTCATCACGCGTGCACTTTTAACGACTTGTGGCAAGAACATTTTCCCTGCTCCAAACAAATCGCCGACGACACTCATAGCGGACATCAATGGCCCTTCGATGACTTCTAAGCATCGCTTGCAACCAACTCGAGCCTCTTCCGTATCGGTTTCGATGAACTTATCAATGCCATGAATCAGTGCATGCTTCAGTCGCTCCCGGACGGGCTTGTCACGCCATTCAAGATTCTCACCACTGGCTTTCTTCGTGCCAGAACCTTTGACGGTTTCAGCGAACGCAAGCATTCGCTCTGTCGCATCCGACCTGCGATTAAGCAGCACGTCTTCGACTCGCTCAAGCAGATCCTTGGGGATGTCTTCGTAGACCGCAAGCTGACCTGCATTGACGATCCCCATATCCATCCCAGCTTGGATCGCGTGATATAGGAACGCAGAATGCATTGCCTCTCGAACAACATCGTTTCCTCGGAATGAGAAACTGATATTGCTAACACCACCTGAGATCCTAACTCCCGGACACTCTTGCTTAATCAACTTGCAAGCTTCAATGAAGTTCACTGCATAGTTGTCGTGCTCTTCAATGCCCGTTGCTACGGTCAAGATATTCGGATCGAAGATGATATCCTGCGGCGGGAACTTCACTTGCTCAGTGAGCAACTTATAAGCTCGCTTGCAGATGCGGGCTTTCTCAAGCGTCTCTGTCGCTTGGCCTTGCTCGTCAAAAGCCATGACAACCACCGCAGCACCATAGCGCCGAATGATCCCAGCTCGCTTTAAGAACTCTTCTTCGCCGTCCTTCAAACTGATGCTGTTGACGATCGCTTTACCTTGAACGTTCTGCAACCCTGCCAAGAGGACTTCCCATTTCGACGAGTCGATCATGACCGGTACCGACGCGGCGATACTATCACCGGCAATGAGTCGCAAATACCGCGTCATGGCTTGAGCGCCATCGAGCAACGCATCATCCATGTTGATGTCGATAATCGTCGCCCCGTTTTGAACTTGCTGCCTCGCAACTTCAACGGCTTCTTCGTATTTGTCGTTTCGAATCAAATTCGCAAAAGCCCGCGAACCAGTTACGTTCGTGCGTTCACCGACCATGGTGAACTGCGTCTCAGGACGCAACGTGGTGGCTTCTTGGCCACTGAGCCGAGTCCAAACAATCGGCTCGACTTCACCCCTTGCCTGAATTCCACGAACACGATCAGCGATAGCACGGATGTGATGCGGATTCGAACCGCAACATCCACCAACAATGTTCAACCATCCATTGCGTGCAAAGTCTTCGATGTAGTCAGCCATGCGCGACGGAGTCAAGTCATACTCACCGAAGGAATTCGGTAGCCCCGCGTTCGGATGGCAAGAGATCGGCATATCGCTGACGCGCGCAAGTTCTTCAAGGTGCGGACGCATAATGTCCGGTCCCATCGCACAGTTCATCCCAACGCTGAGCATCGGGAAATGGCTGATCGAATTCCAGAACGCTTCGACAGTCTGTGCGCTGACGAACGTTCGACCACCTTCACTAAAAGTGGCGCTGATCATCACCGGAATGCGGCGACCGGTTTCGGCAAAATACTCGCTGATCGCATACAAACAGGACTTCAAATTCAACGTGTCGATCGCTGTCTCAGGAAGGAGCAAGTCCGCTCCGGCTTCCACCAAATGCGCAACCTGCACTTTGTAACTTGCAACCATCTCGAGGAAGTCGACGTCCCGATTCGCTGCATCTTCAACCTTCGTGCTAATAGCCAGCTGCTTTGTCGTCGGACCAATACTACCTGCTACATATCGGGGACGCGAAGGATCGATTTTGCGAATTCGATCAACTGCCTTCCGCGCGCAATCGACCGCTGCATAATTCAATTCGCGTACCAACTCCAAAGGCAAATCCAATTCACCCATTCCGATTGGGGATGAGCCAAACGAATTGGTCTCAACAATATCAGCCCCCGCTTCGAGATACGCATAATGGATGTTACTGATGTCATCTGGGCGTGTGATACAAAGCAGATCGCTGAAACGCACCAAGTCCTTATGGTGGTCGACAAAACGCTTCCCACGCACTGCCGCTTCATCCAAATTGAGCTTCTGGATCATGGTCCCCATGGCACCATCGAGAATGTGGATACGTTCCCGAATACGTCCTTGAAGTTCACTTTGCATTATCACTGAGTCTCTTTGAGTCATTGGGAAACGTATCTGTACAGAAGCGGACTTGCCTTTATCACCTGACTACTGAAACAACCGGTGATAGGGATTTCGATTCACTCCATTATTACGAAAGGACCTATTCGAAACATGCCTATTTGCGATCTAACGATAGGCAAATACCAAAAGTTTCAACACACGTGCCAATGAAAGCGATGCGGCGCAAGCCGCCGAGGCAATGAAAGCGGAGCGGCGCAAGCCGCCCGGTGTTTGGAGTGCGCGGCCGAATTTCCTCGGAACGAAGAAACAATTGGGCCCCATAACGCTGTGGTTTTAGTGTGATACGAGGATCGAGGCGATTTTAGCCCCGGTTACCGTGCCGCTCGCGCAACTCCGCTTAGGTCACCGTGCCGCTTGCGCGGCTACACTTAGATTACCGTGCCGCTTGCGCGGCTACGCTTGGGGCACCGTGACGCTTGCGTTCAAATAGTCTAATGAAAGCGGAGCGGCGCAAGCCGCCCGGTGTTTGGGATACACGGCCGAATTCCCTCCGAATGTAGAACCAAATGGGCCCCATAACGCTGTGGTTTCAGTGTGACGCGAGGATTGGGGGGATTTAGCCCCGGTCACCGGGTTGCTTGCGCAACTCCGCTAAGGTTACCTTGCCGCTTGCGCGGCTACGCTAAGGTTACCGTGCCGCTTGCGCGGCTACGCTTGGGACACCGTGACGCTTGCGCAACTCCGCTTGGGTTACCGTGCCGCTTGCGCAACTCCGCTTGAAGGGCAATAAGCCAATAAAAAAAGGCTGGCCAAATGGCCAGCCTTAACAGTGCTATGCTTTGAGCTTACCGAAGCTTATTCGAACGACGGCTTTTGAGCTTCTTCTTTGACGCGATCGTTCTTGCCAACGAACTCAAGAATCGCGCGGGTACCAGCATCGCCAACGCGAGGCTTGGCAAGTCGCATAATGCGGGTGTATCCACCCGGACGATCCATGAAGCGTGGAGCGATGGTGTCGAACAAAACGCGAACTGCTGTCTTGTCTTTGATCATCGAAAGAACGCGGCGACGTGCGGTAACCCCTGGGGAGCGTGCATCGCACCACTTTGCCCAAGAATCACTCTTACGCCATTGCTTCCAAGCGTCCGAGCCACGCTCAGCGGTGGTTGCAAAAGCTTCAGCAGCCTTTTCCGCTGCGAGCCCCTTCTTGGCGATCGTAATGCACTTCTCAACGATTGGGCGGATTTCCTTCGCCTTTTCGAGAGTTGTGATAATCCGCCCTGGAACTTTCGGAGCGTTTGTATCGAGTTCCGTATAGGTTCGCTCGGTCAAGAAAATGGCGGAGGCCAAATTGCTAAAGAGCGCCTTGCGGTGCGATGGGCTTCGTCCGAGTACTCGGCCTTTTCTAAGGTGCCTCATGATTACGTCTCAGGGGTTCGCTAAATGAATTGATTGTTACTAGTAATTGTTTTCGGATCCACAGCAGTCGAGGACGACCGAAAAATGTGTGATTCCAAACTTAACGCATCGACGAAGGGATACGCATTCCGAGATGCAATCCGATGGCGGTGAGCTTTTCCCTTACTTCGGTCAACGTTGTTTCACCGAAGTT
>Ga0208225_1000146_pt1 | contig 19182 bp, 3 predicted proteins | sample LakMenEpi15Jun10_FD_150701 | JGI IMG/M metagenome (GOLD analysis project Ga0208225, IMG submission 150701) | Freshwater microbial communities from Lake Mendota, WI - 15JUN2010 deep hole epilimnion (SPAdes) | ecosystem: Environmental > Aquatic > Freshwater > Lake > Epilimnion/Euphotic zone ... | reverse complement strand
GCGGTGTGGTCACGTTGCGGTGACCGACTCGATGGAGGCGGCGTCCTAAACTCGCAACCTTGCTCTGTTTTGGAAGCTGCCGGCGAACCTTGGAAAACACTGGTAAAGTTCACAGATCCGACGATCCTTTGAAGGCCTGGAGGAGCTATAATTGCTGTGACCTCTACGAGTGCTAAGTTCTCAAACTCGACGCTCAGCTGCTAGTGCCGAGTTTTCGGACACAAAGGTGCTGGATGTTGTGGCGCGGAGCAAGACTTCAATTCATCAGAAGAGAGACAACCAAGATCTCAACATCAATCCCGCCGTGATACAGCAGGATACAAAAATTTTCGTTGTCCTGCTCTATTCTCGCCCACGTGCGGCAGTGAAAATAGAACAGTTTTCTTTCCGGAGAACCATTTCCCTGTAGGGTTACTAGGTTTTTCCGCCTACTCGAAAAGCAAAAAGCGATCATGCGACGCACCAAGTATCAGCACCGGATTATCCAAGCATCTCTAAAGCAGCTGGGGCGACGCAAGCGGAATCAGCGTCGGTTGCTCGCGTATGAAACGTTAGAAGACCGTTCGATGATGGCCCACGGCTCGGTCGACCAAATCGACCTAGATGATAGCGGTATCGTTGCGATCAAGATCAAAGTAGATGCAGATGGAAACAAGTGGAAGATCCATTTAGTCAATGGAGAGATTGGCAAGGTAGTCGGGGAGAGCGGCACGATCTGGATCCGTCAGAAGGCGAATACGACATACCTGGAAGCGGTTTATTCCAAGAGCCCCTACACTGATACCCTCGAATCAGAACTGACGAATTGGAAACCGCTCCAAAATACAACGCTCGACCGGGAGTTGTACTTCACAGGTGGTGGGGGAAGCATCCCCATCGTATTTGGAAGCATCACTACCGGCGGACACAACCTCGTCGTCTCGGACGAAGAGAACTTTCGTGTCGATTTGATCCTTGCGCATGATGCGACGATCGATACCACCCTCAATGGTCAAGCTGGCGACATCAAACTCCAGACTCACTGGTCGGTGGATGTCTATGGGTCGCTGATTGCAGCCGCAGAGCACACTACGGACACCGAAACTTCCAAGCCAGGAGAAATACTTCTCACAAGTAAAGACAGTTCGAATATAACCGATCTTGGCCCAGACGATCGATCCGTAAACCTCGTGGGTGCTCATCTACGCGGCGGGGAAATCGAGATCAAGGCGGAGAAGCAGAACAGGAAATTTCGTAAACAGATTGTTGGCGTCGATACAAATACGGTTTCCGTCGCAATCAGGGATTCGGAAATCGCAGGGGAAGCGATCACGATCGAGGCGATTGCGGATGATGGCATAGGGTTTTTCGACGGAGAGTATGAGTGGTACGGATCGATGATCACAGGTGGCTTGTGGGATGGACTTCTAGATCATCTTCTGGAGGAAAAAGGGGGAAAAGAACTAGAGCATGGCTTTGGATCTATCGTGCAATGGCCTCCGGTGTCAGTATTTATCCGTGCGACAGATGCTCAGGTAACAATCACCGATTCAACCCTTGAGGCGGAGGAATCCATCGACATCCAGAGCGAGGCGATCACAAAATCCGAGGGTGAATCACTCCAGACAAAACCATTTATAGGAAGCAATGGATTTGAATCGGCCGTCAGCTATGGAAGTGCTACAGGAACCTCCAAGACAACCATTGATGGAAAATCGCATCTGTCGACTCAAAAGGGCGATATTAGCATAAGTTCCACAGGGGAAGCCGAAGCGGTCATGGCTTCAAGAACCCTCGCTTCAATGGGCGGTCTAAAATCTGAGCAGCAATCGGTCGAGAGCAATAACGACAAAGCTGATGCGACCATGATCGCCTTTTCAATGGCCCAGAACGAATTGACGATCAAGACCCTCATCGATTCTGAAGTGGTCTTGAATTCGGGCGCAAACCTGAAAATCTCATCCGAAGGAGGTACAAAAGCGAGTGCGAAATCCGGAACCCGTTCCTACGGAGACGGTTTCGTGGGAATCACCTTTGCCCTTGGAACCGATAACGCAACCATCCAGACAGAGATAAAAGGTACTGTCACTGCAGTCGGTGCTCTCCCGGAATCCCTTACGCTCAATTCCACAAACTTCACGACCGATAGCATTCGCGTTGGCGATCAAAATTCGTTAGACCTGATCGGCAGTTGGGACCGAGGCGACGAAGTCCTCTATACGGTCAGTGGTTTCGACTCGACGAAAGGAGAACCTGTCCAAGGGCTAATCCACGACACCACCTATCGAATCGTCGGAAAGACGGATACCAGTCTGAAACTCGCTTACCAAATGGAATTGGATTTGGATAAACCGATTAGGAAGAGCACAGACAACCCATCCACTCAAATTTTCGATGTCGTAACCCAAAAGGATTTCGACCCCAAGCTGACGCTCCAGGGGAGCACTTTCAATATACCAAATCACGGATTCACGGACTGGCAAGAGGTCAAGTACTCAGCCATAGGTACCGGGGACCCAAGTCCTGGAGATGAGGATCAATCGCCCCAACCCATCGAAGGGCTCTTCGATGGCGATTCCTATTTCGTGGTTCGGATCGATAGCGATCATTTTCAACTGGCCAAGTCCCTGGAAGATGCTCAATCGAGAAATTCGATTGTGATGAGTGGAGTTGGCCAAGGAAGCCCCCATGCATTTGAATATGTTGGGCGCAGCATCACATTCAATCCGCAGGCAGACTTAGATCCAGAGACAAATACTTTCAACATTGACACGACTGGTCTAAGCATAGGTACACAGTTGGTCTATCGAGTTGATCCGGAGATTGAAGCAGAGAAACCCATGGTTCGCTCGGCGACATTTCTACCGAATGATTCTATTCTTCAGTTTGATCCCACCGAGACATTGACGCTCGATAAATCCGTCTTTGATTTGACCAATGACATATTCATTTTTTCAAACCATGGACTAAAGACGGGAGACCCATTGGTTTATCGCTACTACTCCGGCGATACGATGACGAGCGTTGACCAAGGAGATTTGGTTGATGGCACAACGTTTTATGCGATTGTTGTCGATGCGGATCGGATTCAAATCGCGGTTTCCTCTGCCGATGCGATCGGGCTGAAAAAGATTTCGTTCCATAAACCAGAGAGCGGGCAACTCGCTTTTGTTGCTCCAAACAAAACGTTTGAATTTGATCCGACCGAAAACGCAACGGTTCCCGCTCTTGATTCAATTCAAAATACACTCGCCTTTCCCGAGGGGCACGCCCTGGTTAATGCTCAGCGTCTAACTTACCAACCTGGCACAGGGAATCTGCCAATTGGGAACCTGGTCGCCGGACAAGACTATTACGTGATCCTATTGAATCCAACGATGATTCAATTGGCAGCGAGTCTGGATGATTGCTATGCAAGAAAAGCTGTTGACGTGGGTTCCGGTCCAACATCTGGTTCGGGTAACCTCCAAGCCTTCGTTGCTTCCAACACCGATCTGGTCAACGATTGGATCATCAGTCCGAATCACGATTTGAGAACAGGGCAAATGGTGCACTATGATCAAGGTGATGGTGAAACTGTTGGAGGGCTACGATCGGATTCAGACTACTATGTTATCCGATTAGACGAAAACCGCTTACGGCTTGCTGATTCCCTCAGCGCAAGCAATTCTCAGGACTACATCAAGCTATTAGCACTCGGAAATGGAACCTCGCAGTACTTCGAAGTTTCGACCACGGTTCAAACGTTCGATGCTAGCCGAACGACAGACCTAGTCGACGTTCAAAACAATACGCTTAAACTCGCGCGTGTAACAGGCGATAACTGGATGACTGGCCAGCGAGTCACTTACTTATCTGGAGCGAACACGCCAATCGGAGGTTTGGTCAATGGACAGGATTACTACGTAATCGCTAAGGGAAGTGACCTGATTCAATTGGCATCATCCAGCAGCAATGCGTCAGCTTCACGGGCGATCGATATCACTTCTGTAGGAACTTCCTCGCTCGGATTGCATGTTTTGCAAATCCATCCGGGAAATCAAACCCTCGACGATGAAATAGAAACGGTTTCTTTCGATCCGGGCGCGACAAAAACCGTTAGCAGCAACCTAATACGAATCCCTGGCCACGGATACTCGATCGGGCAAAAAGTAACCTATTTGTCGGGCACAGGAAATCCCATTCCTGGATTGGTCAACGGTCAGCCCTACTTTGTATTTCGAGTGGATGCAGATCACCTGCAACTGAGCCTATCGGCTGACGGAGGCCCCCTTGCTTTAGGATCGGGAGCAACCGGTAACGAACACGGCCTCGAGATCGATTCTACCTACACCATGGGTGATTCTCCGATCATTGGATTGATTTCAGAGGTCACTTATTTTGCGGTTGTCGACGGACCAAACTCGTTAAGGCTTGCCCCCTCCTTGCTCGATGCACTGCTAACAACCGCAATTGCATTCGACACCACAAATTGGGGTGGCACAACAAGTGTTCAATTGAGTCAACCGGAAGTCTTTGGTATCGAGATTGAAAGCGTTTTGCATGCGAATAGCAATTCCGAATCTCAACCTAAGTTAGGCGGAAAGGTTGCATTTAAGGATATCTTGATGAATCCGGAAGTACGATTTAGCAAGAATTCATGGAAAGCGGTTTTCAAACCTGAAACCATAAAACCTGGGGAAGGTAAGCGAAAGGGCTTCGGAGGTGCTGCGGCTTTCGCGGGTGCATATTCCGATCACACCGTCAAAACTATCGTCAGCGGCACCCTGGAATCACTTGGTGACATTTCAATCGATTCCGAAATTCTGCATAACACAAAAACTGTTGGATGGAGCGGGCTGACAGGCATGGCAAAAACCTATGCGATTGCCGCATCTTTTGCCAACCAGTTCTTCATTAATAACGTCTCAACCGTCATCGAACCGTCAGCCCAACTCGATGCTGCAGGAGATACTTCCATCGCGTCGGAGTTGGTTTATCCTCGCGGCACTTTTCCTAAATTCCCGTCAATGGATGGAAACATTAGCGAATTTTTTACAGGTCTAGGCGAGTTACCGAGTTACTTCTCGAGTCTATCGACTTCGCTCGGACTACTGGGGTTCATGAACCTGTACTCCAACAGTACGGTCTTCAATAGGGATGATAACAAGGTTCCGTCGCAGGGGGGAGACGATTTGTATGAAAAGAGGAGCAAGGTAGCGATCGCAGGATCATTTGCGATAGCTAACTACGAAAACTCTTCGATTGCCGTGATTAAAGATGGCGCCCGTGTGAATCAAAAACCAGAGTTCCAATCCGATACGCAAACCGTTTTCATCGAATCAAGCACGTCCATGGAGTCCGTTGACTTCGCTGGCCAAATTCAATTAAACCCGAACCTTTTTGAGTTGCTCAAAGTTTCTTTTTTTAAGCTCGCCAATCTTTTCCCAGGAGATAAGTGGGAATCGGGTGGACTACGAGGAGAAATAGGCTCGCAGTTCAGTTTGTTTGGAACCAAAGGTAAGCAACTTGGGATTGGATTGAGCGAACTCTATCTTGGATCGAGATCCGAGACGATCGCGCGAATCGAAGGCGGGGCGATGGTCCATTCCGGCAACCGTGGCAAAACCGAAATTGTCGCCCACGAATACGGAAGAAAGAACCTGTTTTCCCAGGCCGGAAGCGAGTCTGATGTTGTAGCGATAGGTTTAAGTTTCAACCAATCGATTCAAGAGAGCACAACCATCGCGCATGTTGCTCCTGGTGCAGTAATTACAGGTGGCGAACTTGCCCTCGATGCAAGCAGCGACTCTGGCCACGTCCTGGGTTCGGGTGGGCTATTAGCAAGCGGCACGGTCGGAATTGGGGTCAGCTATGGTTATGTAGATGCAAAGCGTTTCACACAAGCAATCGTCGGGGAAATCCCAGATTCCGACAGATACATCAAGAACGATAACTACCGTGAATCAAAAGACGGAGGATCGCTCGATGTTACAGCGATGGAACTATCCGCATTGAATTCAGGCGGTGCCTGGAACGTCGCCCTTGTTGGTGCGATTCCAACATTCCGATTTGCTAAACCCAAGGCAAATGGCGATGCCAATGCAAACCAACCTATCGCAAACGCAGCAGGGGATGGACAACCTGCCGGTGGAAAAGTGAAAAAGAAGGTTTCTTTCAGTATTGCTGGCGATGCAGCGTTCAATAATCTCGAGGACAACACTCTTTCGAAATTGGATCCTCAAGGTTTTTCGGTCCTTCATGTAGGCGGCGACCTTGAAATCGATAGCCGCAATCAATCGCGATCTTGGGCGCTGGCTGGCGCAATGGCTATTGCCAAAACAGGGCTCAAACAAGAAGGGGTATCCGTCGCACTTTCAGGCTCCTTTGCCGTCAATCGGGCGGACTGGGATACACAAGCCTTGCTGGTTAACTCATCGAAAAACACCGATCATCCTGTTGTTTTGCTCGTCGATGGCAATCTAGAAATCCGAGCGAACGCCGGATCTGAATCGAACTCCCAATCCGATCAGGATCCTACGGATTCGACAGGCGTTTCACTATTTGCGGCAGCAGCATGTTTAGGTGTCGCGGCAAGCAAAGGTGTTGCGATTTCGGGAGTCTACTCCATGGCAAACAATCAAATTACGGGTAGAACCAAGGCAATCATCGAAGATGCCAAAATCGTCGTTGGAAACGAAACGACAGGCACCGGTGAGGTGATCGTCGACGCACAAAACAATCATTTCATGACCGCGGACGCAGGTGGTTTTGCGATAGCAAAGAAACGGCAAGACGGGTATGGATTTGCTATCGGTGGGTCGAATGCGTTCAACCAATTTGGAGAATCCGACTTTGATAACTATGAGATTCTTTCGAACATATCTGGCGATACGGAAATCGAAGCCGAATCGGTTGAAATTGTCGCTAACGACGCGTCCAAAATCCTTGCTGTAACCATTGCAGGAGCTTTGGCTACCGGTATCGCAATTACAGAATCTGGGTCCCAAAATACAATCCGCCGAAGTATCAAAGCCATTTTAGGACAAGAAGAGGATTCTGACGAAGAGTTCGCAACCCACTTATCCATCAAAAAATCATTAGAAATCGGCGCATCTGATGAATCCCAAATATGGACTCTCAGCGGTTCGGCGTCTTGGTCTTACCACACCGAGGGAGTACTTGCGGGTACGGTCGGTCTCGCTTGGAGCAGCAATGAAGTCTCGGACAATTCGATGCTCAAGGCGGCGATATCGGACGCGAGGGTTCTTTCAAATGGAGCGGACGACGTAGATGTCCAGATCAAAGCAAAAAGCGATGCGGATATCCAAGCGCTAACAGCATCCATTGGGATTCTTACGACGGAATCAAAAGTGTCTGGAAATATCGCTGGGGCGATAGCCATCAATACCATCGGTGGCGACGTGATCGCTTCGATTTGTGACTCTTCGATTAACACAGATAAACTGTCCATCGATGCGTTTAGCCAATCGAGTATTCAGAGCCGCGTCATCAGCGGCCAGGTAAGTTGGTCAGGTAAAAACCTTGTCGAAGTAACCGTAGGGCTCGGGGTAACGAGCAATGAAATCACTACAGATACTTCCAGCTTTGTCAAAAATACTGATCTGTTGATCAGCGATTCATTAGAGATCCTTGCATCTTCGGCGAACGAGCTCATTTCACAAGCTGACAACATCGCTCTGCAAATAGGAATCGGTGATTCAAGCGGAAACATCGCTGCAAATTGGATCGGAGTTTGGTCCACTAATGATGTTCGTACCTCAACAAAAGCATGGGTTGATTCCAGTAACATCGGAGCAGAATCGGACAAGGCCGAGACGGTATCGATTGTTGCGACTGATACAAGTACGGTTATCGCTAAAGGGATCGGTGGTTTGATCGCTATCGAGTTGGGTGGATCTCTCGCTTTATCCGTCGGTGCATTAACGCAAATAGCTCAAAACGATGTTGCCTCAGACGTCCAAGCTCTTGCGAAGAACGGTTCAGAGCTTTACGCAGAAAACGAAGTTGCGATTTTCGTATCGAAGCAAACAAATTTAGCGAGCCATGTGGTGGCTGTCAGTCTTGGTTTCACCGGAACAAGCGATGGAGTATCGGCTAATTTCTCCACCGCAGACACCGTGGTCAGAAATAATCTTTCCATGGTTTCCAAGGATGGAAAGGACTATCCATCGAAAACGCGCGCAGAGCTGAGCGATTCGGAAGTTCACGCAGGAAGTCTCACCGTTACAGCATCGAGCGTCCCATGGATCTATTCGAAATTATGGGAAGTAGATGTCCAAGTCGCATTATCTGGAAATGGATTGGCTGCAGCGGCAGTCTACGGAGAAGCAAAATCAAAAACAATCCTCCAAGACGACGTTCTCGCAGATATTCAAAGATCGGCTGTTGTTACTGAACTCGGAGATGTCAGCGTCCATTCTTCCGTGGATCTTCCATCCGAAACGCGACTACCAGACCATTCCAAGATACATTTCCCTCAAGTTGCTATCGGCAATAACATCTTTTCCGATGTCCATAGCGTTGGGGTGTCGTTTGCCCTTGGTATCATTGCTGAATTTGGAATTCCCGTCTCATTTTCATCAACTATCGTACGTAGTGATGTTGATGCAACGTCTGCAAATGAAGTCGCTGCTCAGATTACTGATAGCTCAATCGATGCAAAAATGAATGTCGAAGTCATCAGTGTCGATCACACATCGATGGACGGTAATATCCGGGCCACTTCGGTAGCTATTGGGGTCGTAGCCTATGCCGCGTCCATTCCGCTGATCTATCAAGAGCAAGAAAATCATGTCAGCGCGAGCATCAACACAACTTCAGGATCGATGCCCAGAAATGGATCTTCTTCGTACGAGGTCCGATCCCAAGACGGAAATATCCAAGTCCTCAGCCAATCCGATGCTAGCATCCGCTCAGAGGGTGTTGTATGGTCTGCATCTCTTGGTCTTGCAGCTTCTGAAAGCACGTCCCATATCAAATCGTTCATGAAATCGTCGTTGAATTCATTGATTTCTGGAGAGGATCCAACCTTCCCGCTGTCGCTGAAAACCGATCAAGGAGACATCCAGATCTTTTCCGATTTCAATGGCACGGCTCTATCGACAGTCCGCTCAGGAAGCGTGAGTGTCGGACTTTTAGCGGTCAACACTGTTCGAATGACTATGGATACCTCACCGACGGTCGGCGTCGATATTCACGGTAGAACCGAGATCGAATCCGCTGGGAAAATTCAAATAGCTTCCAACGCATCTGGATTCGCCCATGGCATGACAAAGCAATCCACTTACGCATTGGGCTTTGCCGGATCTGGGCTCACGCTAGATGTCAACGTCAAGCCCGCAATCAATGTTTCTATTGGTAGCGATGAGAGTTTTGGATCCAATACCACCACACTTTTAGCCCAAGGAAACGTCGGGATTCTTGCAAGATCCACCATCGATGCATTGGCAGAGAATGGAAACAATGGACTTTCCTACATATCAACGATCCTCAATCCTACCGCAATCGCAACGGTCGAACCGGATCTGCATGTGTTGATTCGATCCAAAGCCAAGATCAAATCGGTACACGGAGGGATTGAAATCCAGGGGCTTGGCGGAATTGATCAGGGCGAAAGGCCAACGGACTTTGATCCCTATACCGATGTCGATTCCGACTACGATACGATCGCGTTTTTAGATAATCATCGATTGCAATCAGGAGATATCGTTAAGTACCTAACGGGAACCAGCGGATTTGTAGTTACAGGACTGGAAGATCAAAGGGATTATCCTGTCTTATGGGTGAATGCCAAGAAGGTCGCCTTGGGCGTTGCCATCGATAGCGATCTTGCGCCGATCGATCTTGCAAACGACAAACTATATTTCGGCAGTCAGACTGGCTATCTGAAAGGTCCATTTGACCTGAAGGACTGGAATCCGACCAGTTGGGACAAACTGGTCTACAGACAAATCGGGGCGGAATCGATCGGAGGATTGGTCGAAGGCGGATCCTATTACATTAATCGTATGGACGGTAATAGTGTCATGCTCGTTGATTCACAGCACATCCCCAACAAACCCCAGGCATTCGATGGAAACGCGATAGACTCTGCAGGATCTTTGACGATTCCAGGCCACGGCTTTTCAAATCTACAGAACGTTACCTACAAAGCTGCCAATGGTGTATCGTTTACATCCACATCGGTTAATCAGACGACGAACTCCGACGGGAGTTTCTCCTCGGACACGACCAACCCCAACACGATCTACATCGGGGATCGGATTGACGATTTTTTGGTAGATGGCCCCGTCATTTACGACTCGGATTCCAATCCAGGTGATTGGTATTGGACGGAGGGACCGGACCAAAACATTTCAGGAGCTACACAACTCAAGGGTGTTCAATTCTGGACGAACTCAACCGTAGACAATTCAGGACAAGCCGTTGGAGGAAACTACTCGAATTGGTCCAAGGACCAACCGATCTTAGACAATGGATCGGTGATTGGATTTGCAGATTTTGCGCTAGTAGGTTCACGACTGGATGACTCAAAATCTGAAATCACACTGACAGAGAAAACATCATCTACTTCGACGGATATCTCTAAATCGGCTGCTTGGTTGCAAAAACGCATGCCGATTGACTCCGATTTTTCAATTGAGTTCACTTACCAAGCTTCTGGAAATAAAGCTGCTGACGGGATTGCCCTGGTTTTTCAAAACCAAGGCATCGATGCGATCGGCGATACCGGTGGAGGGCTTGGCTATTCAGGTATCTCAGGCAACAAAGCAGCGTATTTGATGAATCTCTACAACGCCTCGCCTAAGTTCGTCGGAACGAACGTTACAGTGGCAAATAGTGCAACTTCCTACCTCAGCAATACACCTGTGAATATCAAATCGGGCAATCCGATCGCTGTGACACTCGAGTACAATGCTATTGAGAAGACGCTATCGGAGCAATTGGTTGAAAAATATCCAGATGGATCGACCCAGAGCTACCAACATATTTATAGTGTCGACTTGGCGAATGCACTTGGAACCAACGTAGCCTACATCGGCTTTACCGGTTCCTATGGCGGTAGTACATCGACTCAAAAAGTTCGGGATTTCAAACTCCAATATCAACCGCAGATTTCCAGTGCCTTCATCTCCACCGATGGAACTTGGTCGTCAGAAACCCAAAAACAAGAACTCAACTACTACGTTTTAGAACGCCCTCAGTTCGTCCGATACGCTGATGCGAGGACTTGGGTGGACGCGAAAAACCAAGCCAGTAACCTGGGAGGATGGTTAGCATCGATCGATAGCGATCAGGAGTGGCAAACCGCTAAAGATGCAGCGGGCGGACGCTCGGTCTGGTTAGGTGGTAGCGATCATGATAAAGAAGATCGCTGGATCTGGGACACACCCAACGATCCGATTGCCTACCAGCAATTTTGGCAAGGAAACAATAAGGGCTCTGCGACAAGATCGTTCTCTCCACCATGGGCTTCCGGTGAGCCGAATGATGGAGGCGCATTTTCAAGCGAAGATGCATTGATGATGTACGAAAGTGGTCTCTGGAATGATCTGGATCGAGACGACGAGAAACTCTCCTATTTGGTCGAATATCCAAAGTACGAGGTTATTGCCTACAAAGGTACTTATCAGCAGGCGCAATCCAATGCGAAATCCCGAGGTGGATGGATCGCCACCGTGGGCTCCAGTTCCGACAACGACGTTGTAAAAAACCTGCTCTCTGGAAAAGGAAACGCGTGGCTTGGCGCTTCCAACAATGCAACGATCAATGGGCTTGTCGATGGGGCGCGATATTGGCTGGAAAAAATTCAAAATGATTCGTCGCGCCAGCAATCCATCAAACTCTACTCGCTGACAGAATCTGGAGGTAAAGGAGATTTATTAACGATAAGCGGACAAGGGGTACCTGAAAAGATCAACCAGAGCCTACTAAAAGTGGATCAGCAACCTATAGGTGGACTCGTTTCCGGCAAAACCTACTATGTGATTCGAACGAGTGATGATCAATTCAAACTAGCAGCGAGCCTTGAGGATGCTAGTCATGGAATTGCTATAGAGAACCTCGTAAATACAGACGACCTCACTGGAGTGGTCATTGGCAATGGAAGTTATCTTGGGACCTTGGGCATCGACCTGACTTCGGTGGGATCAGGTAAGCAGCAATTTGTTTTTGATATTTCATCCTCTTCGACCAGTACCACCAACGAATTGATCTATCAAAAAGCAACGAATGCACCTGTTCCAACTTCCACCGGAAAAGCCAGCAGTGTGTCCCATGTTGTGGGAGCCTCCTTCCTGACGAGTTTCCTACTTCCCGATGCGACCAGTTATGCTAAGCCGCATATCTGGATATCGAGCCAAGTTGGGTCAAGCTTGGTCGCTAATGACGTGGATATCACTGCTAAGGCAGCGGGAAATGCAAACTCGAAATCAGAAGCTTATGGGGGTTCCGTTTACGTCTCGGACTCCAGTGCGTCCGCAAGTACGTATTTAGAGCATTCCGCAAAAATTGTTCTACAAGGGGATATCTTTGCATCGAGGGATCTAATCGTCGAAACCAAAGTTTCTGATGATGCTGAAAGCCATGCGGATACGTCAAGCTATGCTGCCGCTCTCGCATTTTCCGACGCGAATTCAAAAATATCAAATAGTTTCGATTCATCTATTGTTATCGCAGACGGCGCAAATCTAACTGCGACGGAAAACCTTTCACTCAACGCTTATCGAGCTTTCGGAGGTCAAATCTCTGCCACAACAAAGGCAGGGGCCGCGTTTGGAAACTCGAAAGCAAATCGAGACGATGACTCTGGCATCCATTTCGTAAAGAATTCCGAAATGACCAATACGACGAAAGTCGAGATTGGCGATGCGACCTTGAGGGGTTCGAACGTAACGCTGCTCGCATCGGGGTTAGGACTGAAAACAGACAAGGAACCAAACATCTATTCCAAGGGTGGAGGGATCGGGCTTCCGCGAAAATCACGCTCGGATATCTCGATTACCGATGACTCGCTTGCTGTGAATATCTTGGATGATGCTTGGATTATAGGTGATACGGTTCAGGTAACGGCATCCCAAGAAAACGTCGATTTGCGATCCAAGGCTAGGACCGGAACTGGTTTCGAATCCAGAGCGGACGCAAGTCTTTTGATCGCTACCACAACCACGGTTCATTCTGAGGACAGCGCTACGATTGTCGCTGACCGAATCGATGTCAATACGAACCAAACCATCGCGCCCGAAGATATCAGGGTCGAGGCACTCACGGCCTACCATACAACCACCCGCATCACCGTCAATCCTCAAAGAAAGATTGATTGGAATGCGAGAACATGGAAGGGCTACAAACAAGGCCTATCGGTCGATGAGGATCAAATCATCCAAACCATCAACGGCGTGGTTCTATCCGGTGGATTTCAACAGGGTGATAAGCTACCAGACATTCAACCTATTGTAGTTCAATCCGTGGGTAGCTTCTCTGGTAGCCAACAGGAATTGAATTTCAACATCAATGAACTCCAACCGATTACAGGAAATACCTCAAGCCCGAACTCCAGTGGTAGTGTGGAACTCAGGGGCTCGAGTACTTATGGCGGGCTAGCTGAAGTAGATATCGAAAATAGTTCCAAGCTTGACCTACAAATCGGCTCGATTGATTATTCTGTGCTCACTAAAAGTATCATTGTAAGCCAACCAATCATCACACCTATCCTACCGGCAGGAATTTCTAATGGTTTCACTTTGGGATCCACAACAGGGATCCCAAAGGATGGCATGATCAATATCCGAAACACGTGGACGGACGATTCCCTCGCTAAGCCAACGCTTCTGATAACTGGTTCTCTCACCACCAACCGTGGTTTTGTAAATCTCGTCAATCTAGCAGGAGATATCGCCTCAACGGTCATTCCAACGTATGGCTCTGCTATCACGGCATCTATTGTCAACCTGCAGGCCAGCGGAGACATCGGCACTCACACCACAGCAGGCTCGGCCAAATATCCAATCGCTATAAATCTAAATCAATCTCAGTACATTGGTAGCGCCTTGAATGCTGACTCCAAAAAAGCAGTTACGCTCTCCGTACGTGCGGAACTACCCGCGGACTCCTCGAGCTATTCTGGCATCGAGCGATTGATAGGTGATTCGGTAAACCTCGAATTATTGCCTAGCACAACTTCAGGCCCTATTACCTATCGCATTGGCAATGATTCGTCCACTCAGGACGCAATGCCTCATCTGATATCGGCAAAGAACGGAATTACCATCATTGGACTTGATGCCTCCCGCAACCCTGCCAACGCGAATACACCTTTGGTGTCCATCGATGCGCAAATGGTAAACGACGGATACCTGAAAGTTGAAACCAATGGAGACATCCAACTTCATTCAAATTTGCAAGATTTCTCAACCGGCGAATTACAGAAACTGCGGGTGGACCGAATCCTATCGTTGGCAGGAAACATCGACCTTGATTTCCCAATGGTCGTAGAAGTCAGCAACGTTATACAAACCAGTCGCACTCACCAAGTCACCCTCCATGGTTCTGGCGATCTACGAGCCGAGTCCGAATCCGACACTCATCCAATCCTGATTACTGGGACTTTGAAATTCGATGGCGTTGGTGGCGCTGGATCAGTTGAACATTTGACTTTCGTAAACGTAGGATCCGTTACTGGCGACAACGTAGGAGGATCGATTCACTTATTCAACCAAGGCGACCTCGAAGTAAACGATTTCACGCTCGCCGATGGGGATCTGGAACTGGTCAGTGGTGGTATCATCATTGTGGCCGGGGCGGTTACACTTAGCGGAGGCGGAAACCTTACATTGGCTGCCCAAGGTTCTGCGACGAATACTCAGCTTACCTTCCCAATCGAAGACAACGCAAAGAACCTCCCATTCAGCTTGATTGTCGATGCCCCAATCGTCAGCGACTCAGGGAATATCAATCTCATCGGAGCCTATGGCGTTCGATTGGAGCCGATTTATAGCATACAAGAGGGTAGCTTTAACTACAGCAATGCCCAGTCGGATGCACAAAGCCGTGGCGGCTGGATTGCCCCCCTGGCAATCAACAGCCTCAATGAGTGGGTTAAATCTCAACTGAGAAACAGTTCGACTTCTTACTCCGAAATTTGGGCAGGCGGTTCAGACTCGCAACAAGAAGGAAGTTGGAGATGGACCGAAGGACCTTCGACAGGCAAGCAAGTCAGTGGATCAAGAGGGATCGAGTTCTACTACGAAACCTCAGATGACAAATTCAAATACGATCCTTTCTCAACAATCGTTGACGGGAAGTGGAACGCGAATGAGCCAAACAACTACAACAACAATGAGGACAATCTAACAATCATCCATAATCCCACAGTCGACGGGAAGTGGAACGACAACAATAGTGGCCATACCATGACCGGCTACGTGCTACAACTACCTACCGTGCGTTCGACCGGGACAGGACAAATCGTCGTTAGCTCTGGAACCCTGATTAACCAACTCAACGAAGTCAAGGTCGGCCAAGACGCCACGACAATCTACATGACGGCAGGTGCCGCAATCACCAGCGATGGTGGTAATATCGTTTTACTCTCGACGGGTGATGTGTTCCTCGGGACTCTCGAAACACAGGCTAGCGTCGACGAACCTAACAAGGAATCTGTTTTGGTGGTTGCCGATTACCGGGGAGTCGATGGAAGCCTGACTAATGGGAATGGTCGAATCATCAATAATCTTGCGAGCACTTTGCTCAACATTGTTGCCGATGAAACCATCTTGTCCGCAGGCGGCATCAACGAGTCGGCAACTTCATCTGTTGCGTGGACCGGCGTTGGTCAAAAGTCAAATCCAATCGCAACTCAAGTCGACAAGTTGGCAGCAAGTTCATACCTGGGTGGAATCTACGTCGAAAACTTGGGTGATTTGACGATCGGTCAGTCTGCGATACAGATGGTCGGCAAACTAGCGGATGTATTTAATTTTCAAGATGCAGTCCCAATTCGTGCTCTCCCCAAAAACATCAGCACTCTCTATAGCGGGCGAGATCCATCTGACCCGTACATCGGTCAGATCAACGGGAACTTCACCGTCGGTGGTTTGGCTCTGATCAGTTCGACGAGTTCAACTTCGACGCAAGCAGATATTCGAGTCAACTCAACAAAATCCCTGTATATTGACGCAGACATACCGATATTCAATCAAGACGCTGGCCAAATTGTTTTAAGCAGTCTTGCGCCAATCGATTGGACAAATACTTTTGTCTACCAATCAAGCTACGTCACAATCGATATTGCTAAGTCATCAGCAAAAACCAAATCTGGATGGGTAAGCGCGATCACTTCGCCGCAAGTCAACAGTTACATTTCCTATATAGCCACTAACCATTCAAAAAGTGTCTGGATCGGCGCTACCGATTCGTCCACGGAGGGAATCTGGACTTGGGATCTAGGTTCTGTACAATCGGAACCGTTCTACAAGGGTAATTCTCCTTCGGGAATCACTCAGTCCGGTTGGTATAACAACTGGAACACCGGTGAACCAAATGATAATGGAAATAACGAGGATTACGCCGAATTGATGTACTCGACAACCATTACCAACAATGGGAAATGGAATGACATATCCAGTGCATCGACCAATACTCGTCCCTATGTATTGCAGAAAGATCCAGGAAACTCGATCACCGTACTTTCCCCAATGTTTTCAACGGCAGGTACCAACGCCATCCACTTGCTTCGGGGCTACAAAGAGTTGACCATTCCTGTTGAGATACCTGAATCCACTTGCGATAGCTACTATGCACTTAGGATCGCAAGCAGCGATGGATCTGCAACCTACCAGGAATCGTTGAATCACCTCCTGTCTTTCTCTAACTGCGCTCCGTATGTTCCATCGGCAAATGGCGAAGAACCGATGCTAGGCGGATCACTTCATAGCACCCAAGAATCAGGCCCAGCACTTCGTTTCTTTGTGAGTATGGATAAAGACTACCGGGATCGAGCCACTTATTTCGATGCCAGTGACTCGCTTACGCTTCCGATCAAGAGCGATCAAGAAGGGGAGCATGTGATCTATGGACGTGTGCTACACCCAAGCGGTGAGTACACCGATTACCAAAAGACCATCACCATCGTCGACCTTCCTCCCGAAAAGATTTCTATCGATCCGATTCGCAGCCCACTTTCGATCGGTCAAATGGCCAAGGCGACGGTTAGCTTCGAGGATGTCAATCTCCAAGATCACTATTTGGCATCCATCGATTGGGGAGATGGTACCCCTGTCGAGACGATCGAACTCGGTTCAAGCCGCATGTTCAACGCCAGTCATCCCTATACGAAACCGGGCAAGCATCTTGCGACGATCAAGCTCACCGATCAAAGTACCGAACTTTCGACGATCGCAACTACGGAATTTTATGTCGGAGGAACAGCGATTTCTGCAGGTCAGATGCAGATCATCGGTTCGGATCAGCGGGATCAAATCACCGTTATCGTGGAACCGAAATACACCACCGTTGTCAATCGCATTGGAAGCGGTAGGACAACCACACAGCGATTTTCGACCAAGGATTTCAGCAAGGTTTACATCGCGACTTTCGACGGCGACGACTTCATCAACGTTGTCGGTGGCTTCTCGATTCCAACGCAGATTGAATCAGGACGTGGAAATGACTACGTCCAGAGCGGCCGCGGGGCGTCGAGTATCGAAGACTTATTCGGAAATAATCGAATTTTCGCAGGCTCCGCAGCGGATGTTATCCGAACGGGGCTTGGCAACGATGAAGTTCACGCTGGGGCTGGCGAAAACCAGATCTTTGACCTCGGAGGCAACAATCGAATCATCGCCCTGCAAGGTAGCGATTTGATCGAAACCGGGACTGGCAACGACTTTATCCATGCTGGATCAGGACACAATCGGATCAAAGACGCTGGCGGCAAAAACACCATTTATACCCTTGGGGGAGACGATACCATTGAGGTCACTGGCAATCTCAGTCGAATCAATCCAGGTGCAGGCCATAACACGATCCTAAAGACGGAAATATCGAACCCCAATAGATCCTCAAGCGTCATGGTAGGGTCGTACGGATTGGACATCAACGGTGATGGAATTGTTTCGCCGCTGGACGTTTTGTTCCTCATCGATCGCATCAACCGCTCCATGATGCAGAACGCACCGAACCCAACGGTCATCGATTCGGAAATGGATACCGACGGAGATGGGATTACCACTCCTCTGGATGTTCTTTCGGTGATCGATTATCTCAACAACACAGGACTCCAGTCTGCCGAAGGCGAGTCGACCGATCCCATGGCCGTGGATTTAGATTCGATCCGGCGTGAGATTCAAGAAGAGTATTATGATGCAGTCTTTGCGTCACTTGACGAAAATGAACTTGAGTGATCAGCCGAGCATACGATCGCGGGAGAAACTTCGATTGTTTTGGTTCAATTTGAAATGGATTTGTGTCAGCGATCGCATTAAAAGGTGCCACCTCTGAGCGATTCTAAAGGGGACAGTTCGACAAGAAAGGCATGGGGCATTCTGATAGATGGATTCTTCGGAGTCCTTCCATGGGAGTTGGCCCATGTTACGTCGGTTGGATAACGGCTCGTCAGGGCAAGTATATCGGGGGCCAGCCGAATCTCGGTGTCGATATCGTCGATCGTCAATACGTGATCAACGAGGTAGAGGCAAAATTGGTCAGAAGGATCTTCAAGCTGGCCACTCAGCAGCAAGCCGTCCGGATCGTGTCGGTAAAGATCAAAGTCTAACCGCAGTGCCGAGCTCATCCTCTCGCAAACCGCCACAGGGACAAAGGACCGCGCAACGTACCAGGGAACGATGGACCACGTTGACAGCACCAAGATACGTTCCGCGGTCGGCTTGATGGTCGGCGCGAATTGGGTAATGGATGTGGTTGGTGCTATTGGCGGTTGTTGGGATGGTGCCCCCGACCGCTGCACGTACCCTACGACTTACGACCTACGCCCCGCGCGTGACGCGCTAGCTGTTGTTTTTCATACCACTGCCATAGGCCGTTTTCGCTAAAACTTCGATTGGCGACAAAATCGCGAATCTCCATGTTTTTCAGGGTGGAATGGCACGGGACCCGTTTGGGGGTGAGTCCCGCGATTTAGAGCCTTTTACCCCAAATTGAGCCTTTTGGGTGCGTGATGCTCACCAAGCGCGTCCCGAGGTT